>FSVP01000171.1_pt1 | contig 30937 bp, 22 predicted proteins | sample 1637791 | NCBI WGS metagenome assembly FSVP01 (sample SAMEA3914814, study PRJEB12502) | metagenome | biome: forest; material: soil | place: USA | collected 2011-09-16 | depth 0.1 m
GGACAAGACGCTCGCCAAGAGCAAGGACACCACGCTGGCCAAGATCGGCGACTCGCTGGGCGACGGCATGTACGCGCTCGGCGAGAGCGAGGATGCCAAGGCCGGCAAGTACGGCGGCTCCGTCCAGGGCATCTCGATGGCGCTCGGAATGACGTCGGACATGATCGCCGGCAAGACCTTCGACCAGGCGCTGAACAAGGCCGCCGACGCCGGCAAGGGCAGCACGCTGGAGGTCGTCGGCAGCGCGATGGGCGACGCCGCGTTCGAGACGGTGCAGGCCGCCAAGGAGACCTACGACAAGGGCGAAAAGGTGGTCAAGGAGGACCTGCCGGCGCTCAGGAAAGCCGTCGAGGACCGCGCCAAGAGCGAGTACGGACAGGCGCGCGAGAAGCTCACGCGCTGGTGGAACAACTGACCATGATCCATCTCCTCGACGACTTGCTGCGCCAGCTGTTCCTCAACGCCATCGGGCAGTTGGTGGTGCCGGCGCAGGTGCGCTTCCAGCCGCCCGACGACGATTTCCGGCTGCTGGCGATGGGCATGACGGATCCGGGCGGCAACCTGGTGAACTCGCTCAACGTCTACCTGGCCGACCTGCGCGAGAACCGCCGGCTGCGCAGCAACGAACGCGAGCGCCAGCAGATCGGGCCCGACGTGTTCGACACGCCGCCGCCGCGCAAGGTCGACTGCCACTACCTCATCAGCGCCTGGAGCCCGGTGCCGGTGACGCTGGCGATCGACCCGACGCCCGACGAGCACGCGCTGCTCGCCGAGGTGGCCCGCATCCTGGGCGCGCACGACGAGATCGATGCGGACGCCGTCTACGCCGCCGCCACGCCGCCGGCCCTGCCTCCGCCGGCCTTGGCCGGCGAGCGCCTGCCGCTCACGCTGCTGCCGGTGGAGGGCTTTCCGAAGATCGCCGAGTTCTGGGGGACGATGGGCCAGCACAGCCGCTGGAAGCCCTTCGTCTCGGTGGTCATCACGGTCACGCTGCGCGAGACGCCGGTGCCGGCCGGACCGCTCGTGACCACCGTGTTCACGCACGCGCTGCCGACCGATTTCCCGGCCGCGGTGGAGACCCGCTTCCACATCGGGGGCACCGTCCTGCGTGCCGCCGGCGACGCCAACGCGGTGCCGCTGGCCTACGTCGAGCTGCTGACGACGGCCGGGATGCGGCTGCAGGCCGCGCGCGCCGATGCGCTCGGCCGCTTCATCTTCGCCGACGTGCCGGCCGGCAACTACCAGCTGCGGGCCCGGCTCACCGTGCTGCCCCCGCCGGCGATGCCGCCGCCGCCGGCCACCGCCGTCTCGCCGCTGAACCCCGTCACCGTGCCCTCGCCCGGCGGCGGCTACGACATCCATTTCTGACCGCGACACATCCGCATCCAAGGAGCACACACGATGGCGACCTACAAGACCCCCGACGTCTACATCGAAGAGTTCGAACCGGCGGCGCCGATCGCCGGCGTGGGCACCAGCACGGCGGCGTTCCTCGGGCCGTGCATCAGCGGCCCGCTCAACGACCCGACCGCCATCAAGAGCTGGGAACAGTTCAAGCGCCTGTTCGGCACGGCGCCGGTGCCCGGCATGCTGCTCTGGTACGGCGTGCGCGGCTTCTACGAGAACGGCGGCACGGAGTGCTACGTCACCCGCGTGTCCAACGCCACGTATGGCCAGCTGACGCTCGCCGACATGAGCGCGCAGCCGACGATCGTCGTGCGCGCGCGCCAGGCCGGCGTCATCACGCCCGGCCTGACGATCACCGTCGACGACGGCGTCCACAGCGTGGACAAGGCCACCGCCCTGCTGTTCCGGCCCACCGGCAGCATCAGCAGCGCCGTCGCCGCCAGCAACCAGCTGGTGTTGTCGTCCACCGCCGACGCCGCGCGTTTCCGGCCCGGCGACGCCCTCACGTGGGCCGGCGTGGTGCCGGCCGACGACGGCGCCATCGTGGCGCGCGTCAACGGCGCCAACGTGGAGGTTCTCAAGCCGCTGTCTCAGAACTACCCCGCGGCGACCGCGCTGCGCCTGGCCAACCCGGGTGGCGGCACCGACGTGCTGCGCCTGCAGGGCGCGCCCAAGGTGGCGCCGGGCATGGTGCTGACGCTGGCGCAGGCGCTGCCGGCGGCCGTCACGGAGACCGTGGTGGTGCAGTCGGTGGCGCTCGAATCGCTGGGCGGCGGCCTGACGACGTACCGCGTCACCGTGCGCAGCGGCCTGGTCACCGGCTTCGACTTCGGCGGCGGCCCGGTCACCGCCGAATCGAGCGAGTTCAAGCTCACCGTGACGCCCGTGCCGCCGCCGGCCGCGCCGCCGCCGCCGCGGGTCTACGACGAGCTCGGCATGGATCCGGCGCACCCGCGCTACTTCGCCAAGATCGTCAACGCCGCCGATCCCGACATCACGGTCAGCCCGATCGATCCGCCCAACGTCAGCGTGCCGCCCGCCAACCGGCCGATCACGCTCGCCGCCTCGGCCCTGCCCAACGGCAACCCCGACGTGCCTTCCACGCTGACCTCGGTCGACTACAACAACGCGATCGACGCGCTGCAGGCGATCGACGACGTCAACATCCTGGTGGTGCCCGACCGGCAGGACAGCGCGGTGCAGGGCCACATGATCGGCCACTGCGAGCTGATGCAGGACCGCTTCGCGGTGCTCGACACCGCGGCCGGCCTGCAGCCCTACGGCGCGCCGAGCGCGCAGTCGCACCGCGCGGCGCTGGTGTCGCCCAAGGGCTACGCCGCGCTGTACTACCCGTGGGTGCAGGTGGTCGACAGCACCGGCCTGGACACGCTGTTCGTGCCACCCTCGGGCCACGTCGCCGGCATCTACGCGCGCACCGACGAGGCGCGCGGCGTGCACAAGGCGCCGGCCGGACTCGAGGCCAACGTGCGCGGCGCTCTGGCCGCCGAGCGCATGGTCTCGGCCATCGAGCAGGGCGACCTCAACATCGGCGGCGTCAACGTGCTGCGCATCTTCGCCAACGGCGCGCCGCCCACCGTGTGGGGCGCGCGCACGCTGGCCTCCGACGCCAACTGGCAGTACGTGAACATCCGCCGGCTGTTCCTGTACCTGGAGGAATCGATCCAGGAGGGTCTCAAGGGCGCGGTCTTCGAGCCCAACAACCCGCAGCTGTGGCAGCAGCTCAAGCGCACGCTGGGCGACTTCCTCACGCGCAGCTGGCGCGACGGCGCGCTGTTCGGCCGCAAGGCGTCCGAGGCGTTCTACGTGCGCATCGACGACGACCTGAACCCGTTCTCCGAACAGCAGCTCGGGCGCCTGCACATCGAGGTCGGCGTCCGGCCGAGCTACCCGGCCGAATTCATCATCGTGCGCATCGGCATCTGGGACGGCGGCTCGTCCGTCAGCGAAGCCTGAACCCCAACAAGCGAGGAAAACGCCATGGCCACCCGCAAGGATCCATACACCAATTTCAACTTCATCGTCGAGCTCGACGGCATCCAGCGCGCCGCGTTCCACGAGGCGAGCGGCCTCGACTCGTCGATCGACATCATCGAGCACCGCGAAGGGGGCCGCAAGCCCGGTCCCATCCTGAAGTTCCCGGGCCAGGTGAAGTTCACCAACATCATGCTCAAGTGGGGCATGGCCGACGACACGGCGCTCTACGAATGGCACAAGCAGTGGGCCGACGGCGACGCCGAGGCGGTGCGCAAGAACGGCTCGATCGTGCTGCTCGATCGCCAGGGCGAGGAGAAGGCGCGCTGGAACTTCTTCAACGCGTGGCCCTGCAAGTGGGCCGGCCCGTCGCTGAACGCCGAGTCCGCCGACATCGCGATCGAGTCGCTCGAACTGGCCCACGAAGGCCTCGCCCGCGCCTGAGGGCCGCCCCAAGAACCGACGTGAAGGACGACACCATGTTCCAGACCGAATTCGAGTTCCGCCTGCCCTGCGGCTACCTCGACGCCGAAGGCACCCTGCACCGCGACGGCTCGATGCGGCGCGCCACCGCGGCCGACGAGATCCTGCCGCTGAAGGATCCGCGCGTCCAGAAGAACGAGGCGTACGTGATCGTGATCCTGCTGTCGCGCGTGCTGACCCGGCTGGGCAGCGTGGCGGCCATCAACCCGGTGGTGATCGAGAACCTGTTCGCCACCGACCTCGCCTACCTCCAGGCCCTCTACAACCGCATCAACCAGCTGCACGACGACGGCGCCGCCTGCCCGCACTGCGGCCGCGAGCCGGCGGGCGCCGGCGCCGGAGGTGCCGGGCTGGGGGAGTTGCGTGCTACCCCCTCGATCAACTGAACGAGGAGGTGGCCTTCATCGCGTACCACTTCCACTGGTCGCCGCAACAGATCATGGATCTGGAACACCGCGATCGCCGGAACTGGGTCGAACAGATCTCGTCGCTGAACCAGCGCGCCAATGAAAACTGACCTGCCCCTGTTGACGGCGCTGCGCGCGCGCGCAACGCGCCTGGCCGCGGTCGCCGCGCGCCAGCGCCTGTTCGTCGAGCGGCTGTTCGGCACGCGCGTGTCGAACCGCCTCATGCCGATCGAGCGCGTGATGCGGCGTGCCGTGCTGCTCCAGCCGGTGACGCGGCTGTCGGTGCACCAGTGGATGTCGAACGCCGCGCTTGCGTCGCAACGTGCGCTCCTCGAGCGCCATGTGCGCGTCGAACACGCCGGAGCCGAGCGGCATACCGAGCGGGTGCTCGATCGGCGCGAGCGCCACACCGTGCGCACGCTGCGCGAACGGCTGGTGCGGCACGCCGCGACCTTGCTGCAACGGCATGCCGCCGTCGCGCCCGCGGCGCGCGCCCTGCGCAGCGCCGCGCCCGGCCGCGCCGTGCCGGCCCCGGTGCAGCCGCCCTGGCTGGCGCCCCGCGCCGTGCCGCCCGTGCACACCACCGTCCTGTCCGCCGGGGGCCGCGCGTCGCCGGCTCGCCAGGCGCCGACCGCCGAGGCTCGACGCGACGAGGCCCCGCCGCGCCTGCCGGCGTTGCAGCCGGGCCAGCCGGCCGCGGCGCTGGTGTTGCCGCCGCAGGAGATGACGCGGGTCACCGACCACGTGATGCAGCAGCTCGATCGCCGCATGGTCTCGTACCGCGAACGCATGGGACGGGCCTGAGCCATGAACCTCGAGAAGGCCCAGATCACCAACACCGTCAGCGGGCTCAAGATCCCGGTGCAGTTCAATCCGGAGGAGTACGTCCTCCAGCGCGACATCAACTACGCGCAGGCCAACGTGCCGGGCCTGTCGGCGCCGATCCTGCAGTTCGTCAGCGGGGCGCTGCAGACGCTGGAGATGGAGCTGTTCCTCGACTCGATGGAGCAGCACAAGGTGGGCAGCACGGTCGTCAACCAGGCGCAGTCCGATGTCCGCGTGCTGGTCAAGCAGGTGACCGACCTGATGGCGATCCAGCCGTCCACGCACGCGCCACCGGTGCTGCTGTTCACCTGGGGCTCGCTCGCCTTCACCTGCGTGCTGGCGCGCTGCACCCAGCGCTACGTGATGTTCCTGGCCGACGGGACGCCGGTGCGCGCGCGCCTGACCGTGAGCTTCAGCGAGTACCGCAACATCGAGCTGGAGGCCAAGGAGGTCAAGCGCGAGACGGCCGACTACTCCAAGCGCCACGTGGTGCTGCAGGGCGAGACCCTGTCGTCGATCGCGGCCCAGGCCTACGGCGATCCACGGCTGTGGCGCGTGATCGCCGCGGCCAACCGCCTGCAGCGCGCGCGCCGCCTGCCGCCCGGCATGCGGCTGCTGCTGCCGCGCCTGCCCTGGCGCGACCCCGAGACCGGAAAAGTGAGCACGTGATGGACCGCGCCCGATTCGCCCCCGAATTCGCGCTGCTGCTCGACGGCCGCCCCGTGCCCGCGGAGCTTCGCGCCTCGGTCATCGGCCTGCGCTCGCAGACGGGCTACGAGGGCCTGGACGAAGTGGAGGTCACGCTCGCCAACGAGCAGCTGCGCTGGCTCGACGACCCGCGCTTCAAGCTCGGCACCGGCGTGCAGCTGCAACTGGGCCACGCGCCCGATCCCTTGACCACGGTCTTCGACGGCGAGGTGGTGGCCCGCGGTGCGAGCTTCAGCAGCGCCGGCATCCCCAGCTTCACCTTCACCGCCCACGACCGGCGCTACACGATGAAGCAGGGCAAGAAGGTGCGCTGGTTCGCGATCCCGATCCCCAGCATCGGCAACTTGCCGCTGCCCGACCTCGCCACCGCCAGCCTGGTGACGCTGGAGAACCTGCTGCTGCCGATCTTCGACCCGGTCGGTGCGGCGCTGTCCATCATCCTCGGCGGTGTCGACACCTTCGTCGCCGTGACCGACCCGGGCTCGGCGCAAAAGGTGATCCGCAAGCAGGCCAACGAGAGCGACTACGACCTGCTGGGCCGCATCGCCGGCGAGAACGGCTGGGACGTGCTGATGGAGCACGACGGTCCGCTGGGCGGCCACCTGCTGCGCTTCACCTCCTCGCTCGACAACCTCGACGCCGACTTCACCTACGGCTGGGGCCGCTCGCTGCTGGACTTCGCGCCGCGCGTCAGCTCGGTCGGGCAGATCTTCCAGGTCGGGGGCTTCGTGTGGGTGCCGCAGATCAAGATGACCTTCAGCGTCAACCTCGGCTTCGACTGGGATCGCATGTCGCTGACGCTGTCGATCTTCCCCGGCGTGGTGCCGATCGGCATGGCGCCGGGCAACTACATGATCGACGAGCCGCTGACCCCCACCTCGATCCCGCGCAAGCTGGTCTCCGAGCTGATCCCCAAGCTCAACAAGCGGCTCACCGCCAGCGGCACGGTGCTCGGCGAGCCGACGCTGCGGGCCGGCAACGTGGTGCGCGTCGAGGGCGTCGGCGAGGAATTCGGCGGCCTCTATCGCGCCACCGCGGTGACCCACACCCTGGACAGCGGCGGCTTCCGCACCCGCTTCGACGCCCGCAAGGAAATCTGGTTCGGCTCGATCCCGCTCGCCGACCAGGGTGCCGTGCCGATCCGCCTCTCGTTCTGACGCCCAAGGACCCCCCATGCTCGATGACCTCTTCAAGTTCGGCCTGACGCAGGACTTCTCCGGCCGCCAGTCGCCCGACGAGAAGATCAACGGCGTCGTCGTGGGCTCGGTGATCAACAACATCGACCTCACGGGCGAGGCACGCGTGCAGGTGACGCTGCCGTGGCTGCCCGGCTACCAGCCCTGGGCGCGGCTGTGCGTGCTCATGGGCGGCATGGGCCGCGGCACCTATTTCGTGCCGCAGGTCGGCGACGAGGTGCTGGTGGCCTTCCATCACGGCGACGTGCGCGAGCCGTTCATCCTCGGCGCGTTGTGGAACACGCTCGACCGGCCGCCCGCGCTGCTGACCACCGACCCGGTCACCAAGCGCACGATCCGCACCCCGCTGGGCCACGAGCTGACCTTCGACGACGCGCTGCAGTCCGTCACGCTCACCAGCAACTCCCAGTCGACCCTGACGCTCGACATGGAGAAGGCCGAGATCAGCACCCCGCTGGCCAGCGTGTCGATCGGCAAGCTTGGCGACATCACGATCAAGGCGCAGACGCAGCTGAGCCTGGAGGCACCGGTGATCACGCTGAAGGCCGACCTGATGCTCAGCGCCGACAGCTCCGGCTCCGCGCAGTTCACGGCCAGCGGCGCGTGCGCGGTCAAGGGCGGCCCGCTGGCGCTGAACTGAAAGGCGACGACGCGATGAGCACCCTGCCCGACCTCTCGCCCGACCCCAAGGCCTTCCTCGGGCGCGGCTTCACGTTTCCCGTCGGCGTGGACGCGACGGGCGCGCTGGCGCTGGCCGAGTACGAGGAGGACATCCGCCAGGCGATCCGCATCATCCTCGACACCGAGCCCGGCGAGCGCGTGATGCGGCCCGACTTCGGCGCAGGCCTGCGCGGCCTGCTGTTCGAGCCGCTGAACACGCACACCCTCGCGCTGGCCCGCCACCGCGTCGAGCAGGCGCTGATCGTGTGGGAGCCGCGCATCGACAGCATCGACGTGCTGGTCACCGCCGACCCGCCGCGCGGCGTGATGACGATCAACGTGCGCTACCGGGTGCGCAGCACCAACACCTTCTACAACCTGGTCTACCCGTTCTACGTGCAGGAGGGCAAGACGACATGAGCACGTGCAACACCCGTCCCCCGGTCATCGCGACCCGCACGGCCGACGCCATCGCCGCCGACCTCGCCGCCAATCGCGCCGGCTACGTCCCGGAGTGGACCGCCGCGCCGCCCGACGCCGGCCTCGCCCTCCAACGCGTGCTGGCGCGCCAGATCGAGGTGCAGGACGACGGCCTCAACGCGATGCCGCAACGCCTGCAGCTCGCCTTCCTCGAATCGCTGGGGGCCAACGTGCTGCCCGCGCAGTCCGCCCGCGCGCCGCTGGTCTTCAGGCTGCTGGCCACCGCCTCGGGCGACGCCACGGTGCCGGCCGGCACGCGCGTCGCGGCCGTGCTGACGCCGCCGGCGCCATCGCTCGACGGCAGCGCCCCCACGCCGCGCGCCCAGGCCCCGGAGTACTTCACCGAGCAGGAGATCACCGCCATGCGCGGCGCGCTCGTGACGCTGCATTCGGTCGACCCGCAGGCCGACACCTTCAGCGACCACGGCCCCACGAACCCCGGCGGCTTCGCGGTGTTCGACGCGCACGACCCGATGCCGCACCGGCTCTACCTGGGCCACGCCGAGTACTTCAACTTCACCGGCTCGGCCCAGATCGTGCTGTCGTTCGACTTCGCGTCCTCGTCGAGCACCGGCGCGCCGCAGGCCCAGCGCGCGCTGCTGCTGGACTGGGAATACCTCAGCGCCGACGGCTGGCAGCCGCTGGTGCAGGTGGACGACGGGACGCAGCGCTTCACGCGCGACGGCAAGATCACGCTGGCCAAGTTCTACGGCCCCGACAGCCAGGACGGCGAGGTCGGCGGCCACGCGAGCTGCTGGATCCGCGCCACGGTGTCGGCCCGCACGCCGCAGGCCCGGGTGGCCTCCGAGGCCGCCGGGTACCTCGTGCGGTATGTGAGCGCGGGCGGCGCGGCGCCCATTCTGCCCGGCGACGTGGTGGACATCGGCGGCACCCTGCTCACCGCGCTCGGTGCGGACGCCGGCGCCCTGATCCTCGCGAGCCTGCCTGCCAGCGTGGTGCCGACGGCGCCGATCCAGACACCCGGCGGCGCCGCCCTGGGGACGGTGGTCGGCAGCACGCCGCACTTCCGGATCGCCGTGGACGACAGCCGCGACGTGCTGCCCGGCGACCGGGTCACGCTCGACGGCCAGCACCTCGCGCAGGTGGTGCAGACCGACGGCGCCTCGGTCTACCTCGACCGCGAACTGGGCGAGGTGCAGCCGGGGCTGACGCTGGCGCTGGCCGACGCGTTGCCGCCGCTGCGCCCCGACGGCGCGGACGAGGCCGGGGCGTTGCCGCAGGTCGACACGATCCGGGCTCGCGTGGGCTTCGGCGAGCGCGACCTGACCATCGACAGCGCCTACCGCGACGGCTTCAAGCTCGACACGAGCGCCGACTTCCATCCCTTCGGCAAGCAGCCGCTGCGCTTCTCCACCTGCTACCTCGCGTGCAAGAAGGCCTTCTCGCGCCGCGGCGCCACGATCGAGCTGAGCATCGCCCTCCTGCAGGCCGGTCGCGCCGACACCCAGCCCCAGGTGCAGGCCGAATACTTCAACGGCAGCCGTTGGGCCGCCCTCGGGGCCAACGACGACTACATCGACGAGACCCGGCACCTCACGAACGGCCCCGGCCCCGACGGCCTGCCGGTGACGCCGGCGCAGCGCATCGCCTTCCGCAGCCCGCCGGACTGGACCGAGACCGAGGTCAACGCCGAAAAACAGCTGTGGCTGCGCCTGCGACTGGCCGCCGGCGACTACGGCAGTCCGGCCACAGTCACCTTCACGCCCGATCCCGCGGCGCCCAGCGACCCGACCAAGTTCAAGGTGGCCAGCACGCCCGACACCTTGCAGCCGCCGATCGTCACCCGCGTGGGCATCAGCTACCTGGTGTTCACCAACCCGCAGCCGCTGGAGGCCTGCGTCGCCGAGAACGACTTCGCCTTCAGCGAGCACACCGAGGACGCGCGCTGGCCGCGCCGCCTGTTCTCGCCCTTCGTGCCGGTGATCGACCGCGCGCCGGCGCTGCACTTCGGCTTCGACAACCCGCCACCCGCCGCGCTGGTGAGCCTGCTGGTGCAGGTGAACGAGCCGGCCGCGGAAGGCGCGCCGCAGCCGCTGGTGTGGGACTACTGGGGCGAGCGCGGCTGGACCGAGCTGTCGGTGCGCGACACCACCGCCGGCCTGGCTCAGACCGGGCTGCTGCAGTTCATCGGCGCGCCCGATGCGCTGCCGCGCGAGGGCCTGGGCGGCCGGCTGTACCGCATGCGCGCCCGGCTCAAGAGCGGACTCGCGGCCGGCCAGCAGGTGGTGCAGTGCGGCGGCGTGTGGCTCAACGCGGTGTGGGCCTCGCAGGGCCAGCGGGTCGATCGCGACACCCTGGGCATCAGCAGCGGCAACCCCGACCAGACGTACGTGCTGCCGCCCGTGCGCGCCGCCAAGGACTCCCCGGCCGCCGCGCCCAATGCCGGCGCGCTGAACGCGGCCGACTTCGAGCGCGCGCTGGACACGCCCCTGTCCGGCGTGCCCGTTCTGGCCGGCGAAGAGGTCTGGGTGCGCGAATGGACCGGCCGCGGCGACGACTGGCAGACGGCCGTGGCCGGCGTCACCGACACCGACCTGCGGCTGGAGACCGACCCGCAGCAGCCCACCGTGGCCGTGGCCGCCTGGGTGCGCTGGTGGGCGCAGCCGCACTTCTATCGCTCGGGTCCGGCGGATCGCCATTGCGTGATCGAGCGGGCGCGCGGCGTGTTCCGCTTCCCCGGCATCGGCGGCTTCATCCCGCCCGCCGGCAGCCTGATCACCGCCAGCTACGTCACCGGCGGCGGCGTGGCGGGCAACGTCGCGGCCGGCACCATCAAGGAGCTGCGCAGCGGGGTCGGCTACGTCCAGTCGGTGAGCAACCCGCTCTCCGCCAGCGGCGGGGCCGCAGCCGAGCTCCTGCGCGGCGCGCGCGACCGCAGCGCGCAGGCGCCGCGCAACCGCGGGCGCGCGGTGAGCGCCGAGGACTACGAATGGCTCGCGCTGGAGGCCACGTCCGAGCTGGCGCGCGCCCGGGCGCTGCCGCTGGCCGGGCCCGCGGGCAACGGCAGCCGCGGCTTCGTCGGCCTGGTGCTGGTGCCGCATTCGCCCGAAGCGATGCCGCAGCCTTCGGCCCAGTTGCTCGACACCGTTCGCCGCACCCTCGCCCGCCGCATGCCCGCCGGCGTGGCGGGCGGCCTGGTGCTGCTGGCGCCCAGCTACGTGCCGGTGGTGGTGCAGGCCGAGGTCCTGCCGCTGCGCGCCGAGGAGGCCGGGCAGATCGAGGCCGTGCTGCGCAATCGGATCGCGGCCTTCCTGCACCCGCTGAGCGGCGGCCGCGACGGCCAGGGCTGGCCGTTCGGCAGCGGCGTCTACCTGTCCGACATCGCCGCGTTGATCGAGGGCACGCCAGGCGTCGACGCGGTGCGCTCGCTGCAACTGCTGGTGGACCTCGCCGTGCAGGGCGACAGCGTCGTCGTCCAGCCCGATCAACTGATTGCCGCCGGCAGTCCGCAACTCAAGCTCGTCGTGCCGAGCCAGCCATATGCCCTTGCCTAAACCCTCCCTCGACAACCGCGTCTTCGACCAGTTGGTGGCCGAAGGCCGGGCCCAGCTGCCGCGGCTGGCGCCGGCCTGGACCGACCACAACGCGTCCGACCCCGGCATCACGCTGCTGGAACTCGCCTCCTGGCTGGCCGAGCAGAACATCTATCGGTTCGACGAGGACGCGCCGCTTGCCTTCGTGCGCCTGGCCGGCACCCAGCCGCAGCCGGCCGGGGTGGCGCACGCCGTCGTCGCGGTGGACAACGACAACCCGGGCCTGCTGCTGCCCCCGCGGCTGCAGCTCGGCACCGCGGACACGCCGCTGTTCGAGAGCAACGATGCACTGTTCGCGTCGCCGGCCAGGTTGACCAGCCTCCTGGCCGGCCGCACGACGCTGGCCGACGTCACCGCCGCGAACGCCGCGCTGTCCGGCTTCGCCGCGTTCGGCGCCAGGCCGCGCGCCGGCCATGCGCTCTATCTCGGCTTCGACCAGGCGCTCGACGCCCCGGGTGCGACGCTGTCGCTGCATGTCTGGACGCCGCAGTGGCAACAGGACGAGGCCACCCGCGCGGCCCTGCAACGCGAGGCCGGAAGCCCGGCATCGGCGCACTGCGTGCAGGCGCCGGACTGGCGGCGCCACTACCGCGTCACGACGGTCTGGGAATATCACGCGGGCGGCGACGTGTGGCTGCCGCTGGGCCACGTGGACGACGAGACCCGGGCGCTGTCGCTCTCCGGCTTCGTGCGCTTCGACGCGCCGACGGGGCACCAATCGGGCGGCCCCGGCGCCGGCTTCTTCATCCGCTGCCGCATCCTGCGCGATCGCTACGAATGCCCGCCGCAACTGTTGCACGTGGCGTTCAACGCGGTGCGCGCCGAGCATGCGCTGAGCCAGCCCGAGAGGAACCTCGGGCGTTCGCGCGGACATGCGGGCTCGGTGTTCAAGCTGGGCGTCGCGCCCGTGGTGGCCGGCACGCTGGCCCTTCGGCTGGACGACGGCAGCACGCAGCAGACCGACTGGCAGGCCGTCGTCGACTGGGATGGCAGCGGCCCGCATGACCGCGTCGTGCTGCTCGATGCCGAACGCGGCTTCCTGGGCGGCGGCAACGGCCTGCGCGGCGCCTTGCTGCCCGCGGGCTTCGACCTGTGGGCGCGTTGGCTGGCAGGTGGAGGAGTCGCCGGCAACCTGCCCGCCGGCAGCCTCCAGGCCGTGCCGCCGACGCCCGCGAACCTGGCCCTGCTGCCCGCGCCGGCGCTGCCGCTGCGGCTGCGCCAACCGGTGGCGGCGGTCGGCGGAACGGCGGCCGAGCCGCTGGCGCTCGCCCAGGCGCGGGCGTTCGACAGCGTCACCGAGGTCGACAAGGCCGTCACCCTCGACGACATCGAGCGCCTGGCGCTGGCCACGCCCGGCGTGCCGGTGGCGCGCGTGTGCGCGGTGGCCGGCACCGACCCGCTGCTGCCGTGCTATCCGGCGCCCGGCGTGGTCACGCTGATCGTGATTCCCGGGTGTCCGCTGCCCGCGCCGCTGCCCAGCCGCGCGCTGCTCGACGCGGTGGAGCGCCAACTGGCGCCGCGCCGCCTGGTCACCAGCGAGATCCGCGCGATCGCGCCGCACTACAAGCGCGTCGGTGTCGAGGCCACGCTGCACCTGGACTGCGACATCGCCGCCGACACCCTCGTCGCGCAGGCGCAGGCCCGCATCGCCGCCTTCTTCGATCCGCTCACCGGCGGCCCCGACGGCACCGGCTGGCCCTTCGGCCGCAGCGTCTACCGCAGCGAGGTGATGGCCCTGCTGGTGGGCCTGCCGGGCATCGCCCGCGTGACCGGCCTGAGCCTGCTCACCGCGCCCGGCGGCGGGTGCGTGGGCGCGGACGACGGCAGCCGCTGCGGCAACGTCGACCTGTGCGTGCATGAACTCGTGCTGCCCGGACGCCACCGGCTGCAGCTCGCGGCCGATACCCCCCGCCCTTTCAACCGGAGCCTCGCCCATGAGTGCCACACCGCCTGACGACACGCTCGCGCGGCTGAACTACTTCAACGGCCAACGCCTGGCCGCCGGAGACCTGCGCACCGAGCAGCAGTACCACATGGGCATGCGCCGCGTGCTCAATCGTTCGCTCTATTCGCCCGGCATCGTCGTCGGGCTGGAGGTCGAGCCCGACAAGGCCGATCCGGCCAAGCCGTCGGACATGAGCTGGAAGCACCGCGTGGTGGTGCGCCACGGCCTGGCCTTCGACCACCTGGGCCGCGAGATCTTCCTGCCGGTCGACGTGAAGGTGCAGATCAGCGGCGCGCCCAGCACCACGCCGGGCGTGGTGTTCGGCAACCTGCTGGTGATCGCCTACCGCGAGCAGCGCAGCCAGCCGGTCGGCAGCCGCTGCATGGTCGGCGCGCCGTGCCAGCCCTGCAGCGGCGACCTGCCGTGGGGCGCGCCGACCCGCATCGTGGCCGACGCCATGTTCGAGGTGCTGGACTCGTGGCCGGCCGAGGACAGCGGCAAGATCCTGCTCTCGCAGGTCGAGCTGGGCAGCGGCTGCCAGGTGATGCGCACCGCGCCCGGCGTGCGCCGCTACGCGGTGCCGGTGAAGCCGCAGACCGTGCGGCCGATCAGCATCGAGGGCGAGAAGGACATCGACCAGTCCAACCCCAAGGTGCTGTATTTCCACATCGACGGCGGCGCGCCCGACAGCGCGATCCTGCACCTGCGCGCGCGGCCGTTCTCGACGCTCTGGTACAGCGAGCTGGGCCAGCACACGCACCACCTGCAGTTCAACACCCAGTCGGCGGGCTTCGTGTCCGCGCACACGCACCCGATCGACCTCACCAAGATGCGGCTGGCCGACGACGGCGAGCACCGCCACGAGATCTGGTCCGGCTCCGACGACGACGAGAGCGGCTCGATCGACTTCGGCGACGGCGACGACCCGAATTCCTACCCCGCCACCGGGCCAGGCGGCGTGCGTGGCGGCCGCGCCATGATGGAGGTCAAGCCCGGCGGCAAGCACAGCCACGGCATCGTCGACGGCAGCGTGCCGACCGACACCGGGTCGGCCGGCGAGGTCCCTGCCCACGTGCACGCGATCAACAACGACACGCAGGCCACCGGCCTGCAGCCCGCCGCGCGCGTGAGCCCGCTGAAGGCGCTGACCTACGTGGACGACCTGCGCGTGACGCTGGACGGCCAGGACGTCACGGCGCTGATCTGCGCCCAGCTCGAGTCCCACCCCGGCGCGGCCGGCCAATGGCCCAAGCTCGGCGACGGCACGTCCAACCACCTGCTGGCGCATCCCGAGGGCACCGGCGAGATCAACCTGATGCAACTCGGGGTGGAGCTGGGGCTGGGCACGCACACGCTGGAGTTCCGCGTGCTCAAGCCCAACGTCGGCGGCAACGTGCAATACAACCTCTACGTGGACTGAGGCCGTGAACGACGCCACCGCCCACGCCGTGCTGCGCGATCGCCGCGCGTGGCTGGGCACGCGCGCCGGCCTGGCCGTCACCCGCGACGGCGCCTTGCAGCTCGCGCAGGTGCCCGCCGCGCCCGCAGGCCAGCCGATCGACCTCGGCGGCAGCTACCCGTGCGCCCGCGACGTGTCGGGCCTCGCGTTGGGGCCGTGCGAGGCCGTGTTCGTCGCCGACACCGCGCACGACCGCCTGCTGTTCGAGGACGGCCTGTGCGGCAGCCGCGCCTGGCTGCCGCCGCGCGTCCCGCCGCTGATCGACGCCCCGGGCCACTTCCGCGCGCCGCGCGGCCTGGCGCTGGCCGCCGCCGCCCTGCTGGTGGCCGACAGCGGCCACCAGCGCGTGCAGAGCCTGGCCTTGCCGGGCCTCGAGGCCCATGTCGCGTGGCCGTCCGACGCCGCCAGCATCGCCGTCGACAGCCAGGATCGCCTGTTGTGGATCGACCCGGTGGCGCAGCGCCTGCATCGCCGCGCCCCGCACGGCGGCCCGGACGCGGCGTTCGACGCGAACGTGGCCGCACAGGGACGGCTCGTGGCGCCGCTGTTCGTGGCCGTCGCGCCGGACGACCGGGTGCTCGTCGCCGATGCCGGGGCCAACCAGGTCTTCGTCTTCGACAGCGCCGGCGCCTTCGTCCAGGCCCTGCCCGGCCCCGCAGGCTGGCTCCCCGGCGCCGTGGCCGCGCACGCCGCGCGTTGCTTCGTCGCCGATGCCGCGACCGGGCAGATCCACGTCTTCGACGCCGCCGCTTACATCGGCGCCGTGGGTGGATGGCGCGGGCCGGTCACGGCGCTGGCGGTCCACGCGCAGGGCGACCTGTTCGTCAAGCCCGGCCTGGACGCGACCTACTACCGGCTGCGCGCCGATGCCACGTTCGTGCCGCTGGGCGAACTGGTCGCCGGCCCGTTCGACGCCGGCGAGGGCTGCCAGTGGGAGCGGGCGTGGGTCGAGGCCACGGTGGGCGCGGCGACGTCGGCCCGCCTGTCGGTGGCGCCGCAGCTCGCGTCCCCCGCGCCCGCCGACTGGCAAGCCCTGCCCTCGGCCGACGCGCTGCTCGCGCCGCTGGCAGCGAGCCGCTTCGTGTGGTTGCGGCTGCAGCTCGCCACCACGTCGCCGCAGGCCTCGCCGCTCGTGACCCAGGCGCGCTGCGCGACGGCCGCCGAGAACCTGTTCGACTTCCTGCCGCAGACCTTCCAGCGCCATGACGACACCGGCTTCCTCGATCGCTGGCTGAAGCTGTTGCGCGGCGAGTACGGCCGCGTCGAGGAGCTGCTCGACGACATGCCGCGCGTGGCCGACCCCGCCTTCGAGCCGGCCACCAGCCTGCCCTGGCTCGCGCAGTGGCTCGCGCTGGAGCTGCCGCGCATCGCCGACGACGACGCCTGCCGGGCGCTGCTGGCGCGCGCGCTGGCGCTGTTCGCGCGCCGCGGCACCCAGGCGTCGATCGCCGAGTTCTGCGAGCTGCACACCGGCGTGCGCCCGGTGCTGGTCGAGGCCTTCTCCGACCGCCGCATCTGGACGCTGGGCGTGAGCTCGCAACTCGACGTCGACACCCGGCTCGCGCTGCTCGACCCCAACGGCTGGATCCTGCCCGACGAGGCCGCCGGCGCCGGCTGCTGCCCGCCGTCGGCTGCGAGCCCCGGCGGCTGCTCGCCGTGCAGCGACGTCGTCGCCGCGCCCGCGGCCGCGCTGGCTGTCGGGGCGATCGGCCGCGCCGTCGTCGGCGAAGGCGGCCCGCTCGGCGAGGCGCAGATCGGCCTGCCCCTGTACGCCGATGCGGCCTACCGCTTCTGCGTGGTCGTGGACGCCTACCGCGTGCGCGACCCGGCGCTGCTCGCCGAGCTGCGCCGCATCGTCGACCGCGAGAAGCCCGCGCATACCGACTACCGCATCGAACAGGTGGCGCCCGACATGCGCATCGGCCTGCAGGCGCGCATCGGCGTGGACACCGTCGTGGGCGGCACGGCCCCGCCCTGGCGCGCCGACCTGGCCGCGCTCGGCCTCGATACCCGGTTGCCGCCCTCGGACGGTGCGCGCTTCGGCGACGCGGTGCTCGACGGCACGCTCACCCTGCTCTAGGAGAAAACCACATGCATCCCAAAGACAACTCCGAAGCCTTGCTGCGCGTGCTGACGGCACCCCGGCGCAACCGGTACTTCTATGGCAAGCGCATGGACGTGCAGCACTTCGGCATGGAGCAGGACTACGGCAAGCTCAAGCAGTGGCTGGTGAACCGCCTGAGCCTCGGCAAGGGCGTGATGTGCGGGCTCAACGTGACGGTCGACGGCACCCGGCTGTGCGTGGACCCGGGCGTCGCGATCGACGGCCTGGGCCGCGAGATCGTGGTCCCGGTGCGCGCCTGCATCGACCCGCTCGCGCAGGACGACGGCTGCTGCGGCTCCCAGGCCGCGACGCCCGCACCCATGCCGCCGGCCCCGGCGCCGCCTACCCCGGCGCCGAGCGATCCTGCGACGCCGGCCGCGCCGCCCAACCCCACGCTCTACAACCCGCCGGCGGCCACGACCGTCTACAACCCCGGCCAGGCCACCATCGGCACCCGCGCCGAAGGCAGCGTGTTCACGCTGTGGCTGTGCTACCGCGAGTGCACGGCCGACTACCAGCCGGTGCTGGTGTCCGACTGCGACAGCCGCAGCCACTGCGCCGGCGGCACCACGGTGGAAACCTTCTGCCTGAAGGTCACGCCCGGCCTGGCGCCGCTGCAGGGCGATCCGGACTGGTGCGCCAACCTGTGGGGCACCGCCGCCGAGCCCGCGCCCGGCCCCCAACCGAGCGTCCCGGCGCCCCCGACGGGGGGCACCATCGGCCAGCCGGCCCCGCGTCCGCTGATCGGCGCGCACGCGGACGTGTCGACGGGCGAGTCCGCCGAGGGCGACATCGCGCTGACCGACGCCGAACTCAAGGCCGTGGTCGCGGCGCGCCGCAGCCGCCGCCACCTCCTGTGCGAGCTGTTCGACGACGACTGCGGCTCCGGCGACGGCGACCCCTGCGTGCCGCTCGCGCTGGTGCTGGTGCGCGACGGCCGGCTGGTGGTCGAGTCCTGCGTCGTGCGTCCGCGCATCTACAGCAACCAGCAGCTCCTCGACCTGATCCTGTGCCTGGCCGAGAAGATCGACGACTGCTGCAACGGCAACGCCCCCACGCCGCCGGCGCCGCAGCCGCCCGCGCCCGAACCTCCGGCCCCCGAGCCGCCGGCGCCGGTGGCGCTGCTGCGGGTGCGCAGCATCGAGTTCCTGCATCGCGACACCGCCTCCGGCGAGACGCCGGTGGGCCAGGTGGCCTCGCCGCTGGCTCGCACGAATCTCAAGATCGCCGCCCGCACCAACGCGATCCGCATCCGCTTCAACCGCCCGGTGGAGCAGCGCGCCGCCAACCCGCACCGGCCCGACACGGCCGGCAGCGGCGACAACGACTTCGAGCGCCACAACGTGCTCGTGCTGCCGGACGGCGCCGGCGCCAACGCGCTGCCCTATGTGCCCGGCACCCTGGTGCTGGAGCAGCCCGACACGGTGCGCTTCGACCTCGCGCCCGAGTCGCCCTACTCCCGTGGCGCCAACGGCTGGCAGAAGGGGCGCTACCTGATCGTGCTGTGCGGCACCGACGACGTCAAAGCCAGGCGACCGGCCGTGGTCGACGCCGCCAACGGCCATCCGCTCGACGGCGAGGCCATCGTGCCGGCCGGCGGCCTGATCTCGGGCAACGGCACGCCCGGCGGCGATTTCAAGACCGGCTTCAGCGTCGGCTGAGCAGCGTCCACCCCATTACCGGAGAACCCCATGTCCGATCTGTCCGACCTGCCCTGCTCCTGCGCCGACGGCTGCTGCAACCAGCCGCTGGAGCGCTTGCGCTACTTCCCGCGCCAGATGATGACGGCCGACGACATGCGCGCCGAGCAGGACTATTTCCGCGAGAAATCGCGCCGCCACAACCGCTACCTGCACGGCTGGGGCGTGGTGTGCGGCTGCACCGTCGAGGTCGTCGCACCCGGCACCGGCACCCCGGCCGCCGGCAGCCTGGGCTGGCAGGTGCGCGTCTGCCCGGGCTACGTCGTGGCGCCCCAGGGCGACGACATCCTGATCGACGACTGCATCACCGTCGACCTGCAGCTCGGCGCGCAGCAGCAGCCCTGTTCGGTGCGCTGGCCCTGTCCGCCGCTGGGCGAGATGCCGGGCCAGGATTCCAAGCGCGACAGCATCGTCTACATCGCGGTGCGCTACGCCGAGTGCTTCTCGCGCCCGGTGCGCGTGCATCCCGGCGGCTGCGGCTGCGACGAGATCGGCTGCGAGTACACCCGCGTGCGCGATTCGTTCGAGATCAAGGTGCTGTGGGAGCTGCCGGCCTCGCACGTGCAGGCGCGCGACGACGACGACCAATGGTGCCAGACGCTGGCGGGCACGTCGGCCGAACTGCTGGGCCGCGCGCACACGTTCCCCGTGCCGCCGTGCCCGCCGTGCCCCACCGACCCCTGGGTGGTGCTGGCGGCCGTGCGCCTGCCCGCCGCGGGCACCCCCGCCGGCACGCAGGCCCTGCAGATCTCGTACGCGCCGCGGCGCGTGCTGCTCGCCACCCAGCGGCTGCAGGTGGCGACGCTGTGCCTGCCCTGAGGCGGCGTGCGTCCATCGGGAGATCGACATGGGACAGATGGTGTGCAACGGCGCCTCGCTCAAGTGCAGCTTCGGCACCACCCCGGCGACGCTGACGATCCCGCCCTCCAGCCAGGTGCTCGCAGGGCAGCAGCCCGCCGCGTCCACGCAGGACAGCAAGCCACTGGTCAATATCGGCAGCTTCGGCATGTGCGCCAGCCTCGCCAACCCCGCGGTCGCGGCGGCCACGTCCGCGGCGCTGGGCGTGCTCACGCCGCAGGCCTGCATCCCGGCGACCAGCGCGCCGTGGACGCCCGGGTCGGCGATGGTGCAGGTGGCCGGCCGGCCCGCCCTCGACAACACGGGCCAGTGCCTGTGCAACTGGGGCGGCCAGGTGACGGTGGCGTCCGCAGGCGGGCAGGCGGCCGTCGCGGTCACGTGAGCGGGGGCCGGCGCGCGAGCCGCGCGCTCACTCGAATGTGAAGACCCGGGTATCAGCGACGCTCCGACGCTCGCCTCCGTCGTCGAGAGTGTTCTATCGAGATGCGCAGAGGCGGCCCAACGATCGGCGCGCGCCGGAGACGAGTGCGATGCGAAGGCGCGCTATCGGCCTTCGACGGCCAGAGGCAAGTCGCGCCCCCTGGCGAAATCGAACAGGGAGGGCTGCTGGAGTGCAGTTCGTCTGGCCGCGTCCATCTCGGGATCCGAGGAGTACACGACGGTGCCCTTGCTGCCCTTGATGCTCCCCTCCTGGAGGCCCTGAAAGAGGCCGGGCACGCGCTCGCTGGCGTAGTTCAACCACTCCGACAGCATGATGCGGCCGTCCCGGGGCGCACTGTCGGCCTTGCCCGCTCGCAGCCCATCTTCGATCAACGCGTAGATCAGCAGGCCCATCCTGGTCTTGTCCGTGCCGTCGATGGCGTCCTGCTCGACCTGCGTCGCTGCGAGGATGCGCATGCCCTTGTCGTAGGCGAGTTGCCCCAGTCCGCGGCTGCCCATCGGGCCGGGTTTGAATTCGTCACCCTGCACGCTGGCGGCGCTGTGGCAGGCGTCGATGATCATGACCTGGTCGACTGCGTCCAGGCCGCGCAGCCATTGCGCCAGTTCGTCGTTGGACACGGCGTGAGCCAACACGCTGGCCTTTGCCGCAGGATCTACTGCTCTCGATGGCGAAAACTTGCGTCCAATGTCCGAAGGCAGGAAACGGAAGGTGCCTCTGTCGTCGACCATGCCGTGGGTGGATACCACGATGACGACCAGGTCCTCGGGATCGGCGCGCCGCAGTTCGTTGGCGGACTCGATACCGGCAAGCGCCCGGGAATCCGCCGCTTGCCCAGCCAAGGTCTTCAGCACCGCTTCGATCTGCTTCTTGCTGGCCTGTGCCGCCGTGATCGTGCGCGGCTGGCCCGCCTCCCTGGTGGCATCGGAGATCAGCGGCACCCACACCACCTTGTCGTACCGCCGGCTGCCATCCGGTGCGAGCAAGGCCTCGAACCGCTTCTTGAGTTCACTGCCGGACTGGCGTGCATCATTCGCGGCGTATTGCAGGTCCCACGTCTCGTCTTCGAATGCGTTGACCCCGATGGTGACGATGTAGGCGCGCGGCACGCGCGGCTTCGGACCCTGCGGCAGGTCGTAGGTCCACGTCGACGTCTCGCTCTTGACGCGATCGACGTTGAATGCATAAGCCGAGAACACCACCTTGTCCTTGCCCGCGAGTCTCGGCAACCGGATGCCCTTGAAGACGACTCGCTTGCGCAGGTCGGCGCTCGCATCGTATTTCAGCACCCGGCGCTGCTGGCGCCATCGGGCGAGTTCCTGTCGCCGATCGTCTCGGTACGTGGTGGCCGCAGCCGGCTCGGCGGGCCGCTGCTCGACGAGCTGGCCATCGCGGAACAGGCGCAGGTCGTACACGCCCGTCGCCATCCGCCGCCGGCTGCCTGGCGGCCCGGACTCGCGGCTGACTGCCTCGACGTCCACCGTCACCCGCACCGTCTCCGGCGCCAGGCCTCCACGGTCCTGCGCGGCGGTCTCCGGTTTGACCGACACCACCTTCACGCGCGGCTGTGCCCGGTTGAGTTTGTCCAGGGGCCGAGTCTCCGTGAACTTGTCGCCCGACAACACCCGTGAGAGCAAGTGCGGCTCGAAATAGTCCCGCATGAAGATCTCGATCGGCAGCGCGCGCAACGGGTCGTCGGCCGCGATCCATTGAAGCCCCTTCACCTCCTCGAGCTTGGTCGCATCGAAGCGACCGTCGGGCGCGAGCATGGCGAGACTCCCGTCGTCAAGCGCCGCAAGAGTCAATAGTTCCTTGCCGTTCTTCGAATCCCAGAGGCGAATCGTGCCGTCAAGGCCCGAACTAATCACGCGGTCGGATCTTGCGAATGCGAGGGCGGTCACCGGACTGGCGTGCCCCGGCAGTTGTGTCAAACGATCAGTCGAGCGTTCCCAAAGAGCGATGGACCCGTCCAGGCGTCCTGCGGCCAACCTCTCCCCGTCCTCGGAGAAGGCCAACGCCGTCACGCCAGGGTCCCATAGGTCGCCCAATCGCCTGATTTCCTTTCCTGTCTTGCCCGCCCATACTCGGACAGTCCCGTCGAGGCTGGCGCTGGCGAAGTCCATGTCGGCATTGCCGGTGAACTCAGTGGCGGTGACATGGGCGTTCAGTGCCTGGCCCCAGAAGTAGTGCCCTTCGTATGTCGCCTGCGTTCCAGTTTGCACATCATGAGTCAAGACATGGCCATCCCAGCACCCTGCCAGCAAATGTTGACCATCGTGCGACAGGCGGACACTGCTGAAGAGCTTGCAACCATAAGGCAGCTCAATGCTGGAAATATCCCGTTGTTGCTGAAATTCCCTCAAGCGTATGGGCCCGCCAACGTTGAGTGACACGAGCGTCTTGCCGTCGTCCGAAAACGACAGCCACCAGACCTCCGATTTCGGTCCGGGGAATCTGTCGACCTCGGTGTCCGTCGTCGTATCCCGGATCTCGATGTCTCCTTCCGACGTTCCCAGTGCGAGGAAGCGACCTTCGGGCGACAGTGCGATCGCAGTAAATTCAGATCCCTGATCCGGCTTGCGTGCGTCGAGCATCTTGCCTCGAACGGGATCCCACAGGAACACGGTACGCCCGAAATTGACCGCCATCGAGTGGAAGTCCTTGGCCATGGAAATCGAATGAAATGGCACGGTGGCACCCCACAACACGGCGCCCTGTTGCACGATGTCCATGTTCCATATTTCGGCCTTTCCGTCGTTGCCGCCCGTCACCAGAAAGGCCCCGTCCGGCGAGAACGCGGTCGCGCGATGCTGCCCCAAATAGGACGCGTTTGGATCGGGCTCGCCTGTCGACTTCTTCTTCGCCTCGAGGCCACTGCGAAGATCCCATCGTTGCGCCGTGCCATCCGAGTTGATGGACATCAGCTTGCGTCCATCCGACGAGAACGCGAGCTGGTCGCCGACAAGCGGATCGGATTCAAAGTCGCGAATGCTTCTCACATTGACGCTCCTGTCTCTCCTGATCTCGAAGCGCGTGGGTTCGGACGCCGAAAAGGACCGCAGGTCGCGCCCGGATTCGACCTCCAACAGCTTGATCGTCAGGTCCTTGCTTCGTATCGCGAGACGTTTGCCATCGGGCGAAAGCGCCATCAATTCCACCTGCGCGGTGCTGCCCAGCACGTGTCTCGCCCTTCCAGTTTTCAGGTCTGTCGTCACGACGCTTCTCGTTTCGCCCATCGTCGAGATCAGCGCCCGTCCATCTCTGGAAAATATCAACGGGCCGGAACGGTCGTGCAGTTGGAGCCGTGGCAGGCCGGAGCGCGCGTCCCAGACCTGCACGACATGATCCCCGCACACGCCAGCGACCAGTTTTCCATCCGGCGAGAATGCGAGCTGCCAATCCGCTTCCATGACGCACGGTTTGTCATACGAGCTCTGAGTGACTTCCCCGTCCAAATTCATCATGGTGATTCTTCCCGGGATCGACCGTACGAGCGCGGTGCTCGTGAACGGCGACAGGGATGCCGAAACATCGAGAGCGTTCCCGCTCCAGATTCGTTGACCCGTACGGGTTCGCCAGATGTCGATTTCGTGGAGGTTCCTGCCAAGTACCAGATTGCCATCGTATGAAAATGACAATTCGGTGATCGCATCTGCGCTTCGCATGCTGCGCAGCTCGCGATGGTTGCCGAACTCCCAGATCCGAACCGTCATGTCCGCGGCGGCCGTCGCGACGAGGCGGCCATCCCGCGAAAACGCGATGGCGGTGATCACGTCGGAATGGCCCATCGTCACACCCAGCCTCATCGGCGGCTGTCCAGACTCAGCGGTCAAAGCCCCATGTCGCACGACGAGCCGCTCCTCGGGCTCTGCCGCCGCGGATGGCAGCATTGCCTGTGCGGACAGAAGGCCCCCTGCGACCAGGGCGCAGATGAAGATTCGCTTCACGGTGCGACCCTTTCGGCGGGTTGACAGCAGAATCGTGCTAACCACGAGCTTACGCGGCGTGCAGAGTATGGGCGCGATTTCAGCCACGACAAGGGCTTTGCCGGCCCCACCGTAGGGATGGGCGACGGCCATCGATCTACCGACACTTCGCGTACCCTGTTCCCGCGAAGAACCCCGTGCTCCCACGCCTCGCCCGTATCCGATCCGCCGTGCTCCGCGTCTTGGGTTTGCTCCTGCTGGCCGCCTGCGCGCAGGCGCAGTTGGTGGCACCTGCACCCGCGCGCTCATCCGCCGCGAGTGGGCCGGTGGTGCGCGCGCTGCTGATCGCCGTGGCCGACTACCCGAAGGATGCCGGCGTCGACGCGCTGTCGGGGCCTCCAAACGACATCGTGTTGATGCGGCAGGTGCTGTTGAAGCGCTTCGGCGTGGCGGCGGACAACATCGTGTCGCTGGTCGACGCGCAGGCGACGCATACGGCGATCGCGCAGGCTTTCGCCGACCTCGCGCGGCAGGTGCGGCCCGGCGACATCGTGTATGTGCACTACTCAGGCCATGGATCGACGGCGGCCGATCCGGCGGAACGGCGCGGTGACCAGACCTGGGTGAGCTACGGCGCACGGGCCCCCGGCTTCACGGGCACAGATGCCTACGACGTGCTGGACAAGGAGATCGCCCACTGGCTACAGCCTTTGTACGAGCGCACGCCGGACGTGATCTTCGTGTCAGACTCGTGCCATTCGGCGACGGTGTCGCGCGGCGAAAAGACCGGCGTTCGCTTCGCGCCGTCGGACGTCAAGCCGCACCCGCTGCTGGCAAAGCTGTCGCCAGTGCCGCCCCCGACCACGGGAGTGCGCATCGGCTCGTCGCGCGACGTCGAGTCGGCGGTCGAGCTCGACCCTCGCGAGAACCTGCCCTGCAGCGACAAGACGCAGTGCTACGGCGTGTTCACCTGGTACTGGGCGAAGGCCCTGCAGGAGTCGCAGCCCGGCGACAGCTGGAACGATGTGTTTCGGCGCACGCAGACGCTGGTGGCGACGGTCAGCGCGGTGAACCAGAAGCCGCAGATCGAAGGCGCAGGCGATCGTGCGGTGTTCGGCGGCCAAGGGCGGCCGGCGCGCGCGATGGTCGCGGTGACGAGCGTGGATGCCGGTGCCGGCCGCGCGACGCTGGACGCCGGCCAGCTATCGGGTGTGACAGTCGGCTCGACCTACGCGCGGCCCGCGGCGGACGGCGACCAGACGGCGGTACAGGCGGGAGAAGCCGTACTGAAAGTCAGCGCGGTGACGCCGCTGACGGCGCAGGCGATCCTGCTGAAGGGGCCACTGGCCGCGGGCGACCTGCTGCTCGAGGCGAACCACGTCTTCACGGCGCAGCCGATCCGGCTGTTCGTCACCGGCGACTGGGCGGCGACGACGGACGCTGCGCTGGTGGCCCAGCTGAAGGGCGGGCTGCTCCGGGCGCGGGACCAGGGACCGCTGGCGGCCTTCGCGATCGTCGAGGACAAGTCGAAGGCCGACTGGTGGATCTACCTTGGGCGGCCGAAGTCGCCTATGGCACCGACCGCCGAGACGCTGCCCCAAGCCTGCGAGAGGGCGCCATGCCCGGCCGAACTGTGGATCCTGTCGCGCACCGCAGGGTTGATGTCGCCCCGCCTGCGCCATCCCGTCGTCGACGGCGACGAGACCGTGACGTGGCTGGTGGCGAGCCTGCGCAAGTACGCCTGGGCGCAGGAGGTCAAGGGGCTCGCGACGCAGGGCAACGCCCTGCCCGTCTCGGTATCGTTGACGGTGCATCGGCCCGCGCCAGGCACGCACGCGAAGGAGTGCCTGCCAGCCAGCGTCGCTGCCGCGGCGCCTCCGTCGACCGAGATCGAAACCGTCGCCCTGGGGCAGGCTTCGTCAGCGCGGCTGCACGACTGCTTGTCGTTCACCGTCGTCAACAACGACTCAAGAAAGCCCTGGTACGCCTATGTCGTCGCAGTCGGGCCGGACTTCTCGGTGCAGCGTATCTTTCCGACGAAGTTCCAGGTCGACGACGAGGCTCGGCTCAAGCCCAAGGAAACGCTGTCTGCGGCCAACCTCTACGAACTCGGCGACGTGGGCACCGAGACGCTGATGCTGCTGGTCAGCCCGGGCCCGGTGCAGACGATCACGCTCGAACAGGCCGGGGTGCGCGGCAAAGGCGATGCGTCGCACCTGTCGCGCCTGCTGGCGGCGCGCGCTGAGCGCCGCGGCATGGTGGTCGACAGCACCGTCGAGACCTGGGGCGCGATGGCGTCCGACCTGAAGATCGGCCAACCTTGAAGGATGCGACCATGAAGGCCCTGCGCCTGCTGATGCTGTGCACGTTGTCCTCCTGCGCGGCGACAGACAACGTTCCCTACATCGAGGAGGCCCAGACGGCGGGCATATTCCTCGATCTCGGCGGCCGCGACACACTGGCCGCCGGCGTCGCACTACGCCCCATCTACGAGAAGGGGCTCGGCGTCACGAAGTCGTCCGAGGGCTTTCGGGCGCAACTGTACGAGGACGTCGCCCGCTACTGCACGATCGGCTATGGCCACCTGATCAAGCGCGCGCCCTGCAACGGCACCGAGGCGCCGAACTTCCTGCGCGGCCTCAGCGAGCCCGAAGGCACCGTCGTCCTGACCAGCGACATGGCCGGCGCGCAGAGGGTGGTGCAGGTGGCGGTGGAAGTCGACCTCAATGACGCCCAGTTCGCGGCCCTGTGCGACTTCGTATTCAACGTCGGCCCGACCAACTTCAAGAACTCAGCGCTGCTGCGCGCCGTCAACGCGGGCGAGTTCGATCACGTACCGGCGCAGATGCGGCGCTGGACGTTGGCGGGCGGCAAGGCGGTGAAGGGCCTGGCAAACCGGCGCGAGGCCGAGATCAGGCTGTTTTTCGACGGCAGCTTCGTGCCGCGCGGCGCACCGGGGACCGGCGAGGACCTGTCGCCGCTGGACATCCTGCCTCATTCTTGAAAGTCTCCCGGGGTCAGCGCCAGTCGTCCATTGAGGGCGAACGGCGATCAACGGAACGGGCGGCGCAGGAATGGTCGGTATCGAGGAACTCCGTTTCGTCGCGCATCACCTGCCCTGCGTGCGGGCCCACGTTCGGCGCCAGCCGCGTCGCAATTCGATCCGGACGGACTACGCGGCATGCGAACAGCCTCTGACGACGCTGAGCCAACTCCAAGACCTGTCTGCCAGGCAATGGCCTTCACGGAGAACTACTGCTTGCGCCTCGTTGGGGCGATCGAAACTCCACCCGCGCGGTGTGAATCTTGTCAGACGTGAGGCCTTGATTGAGAACGTTCTTAATGTGATCTCCCACCACGGCGCCAGCGATCTCGATCAACTGTGGATCGGTCAGGACAGCCAGCGCTGCGTCGGTCGTCTGTTGAACTTGGTCGGCGCGGTAGCGCGACTTCTTTGCCTCCTCGTTGACCCAGATGGACTTCTCAATATCAAGCATCAGGTATTTTTCGGGCTCCAGATAGATCTTGGAGTCCAAGAGCTCCAAGGGTGGTGCAGAAATCTCGATCTCCCCAGGAATCTTGGTCCGATGCCATTCAACAGGCTGCCGCTCGTTGATTCGGACGCCGTAGTTATTCTTCGCTTCCCATTGGAAGTAGAGCTTCGCCTTTCCGAATCCAAGCGAGGCAACCTTCATGATGCCTTCCGCTTTGAAATCCACGAACCGCGCAAAGGTCTGATGCTGTTCCGCGACCACAATGTTCGTCACGGACGTCAGCTTGCCTGCGCTATTGATCCCTATCTGTGTGGGCGCCTTTGGTGTCGCGATGACCTTGTCGAAGGCGAACTTTCCTCCAAAGAGGATACCGATGAGCAAGAGCGCGACCAACTGCCACTCGAGTAGTTTCCTTGCCATGGATCCCTCCGCGCGCCAAGCGCGTTTGAAAGTTGTTCTTGGAAAACAAACGGACGCAACGAGCAATGGCTAGCCTAACCATGATGAACGGGTCTCCGGCCCTTCGACTCTGTCCGGCGTCTCCTGTGCCGCGGTCGTGGGCGGACCACTGGCCATGGCAGGAACCCCCCTCACCTGCTTGAGAATGTTTCGGCCGCGGAGGCTCATCGCCCCGTCCGGCGCTGCAACTTTGGCCTCGGTCATCTCAGTGTCCTTGGATCCCGCTGCTGCAGTTTGGATGTTCTTCCCGATATCGATGTAGATGACCAGATGGTCGCTGACGAGTCAGGCGTTCGGGTTGGCCTCTGATTTTGAGTACTCGTTGGCCGTGGAATCCAATTCTGTCGAGTGGATCGCCCCTACCTTTCGCTGAGGTCGCGCCGACTCTGAGCTCAGTCGGCCCGTCCGGTAGCCAGGTCCTCGCAGCCCCGATTTGAGCGCCGTAGAGGTTAGTGTCGCCCATGAACAGATCTGCGACAACCTTTGACGATTCCCGTTCCGGCTGACAAGCCGTATTCGATGCTCCGCGTCCGTTGGTCGCTCCGGTTTATCGACGGCGACAGCCGTCCCCTCAAGTCACACTCAAGCTGGACGGCTTCCCAGGGAAGGCGAGGATATGGTCGATCACCGCATCCGAATCGGACGTGAACTTGACCCATTGCTTGTAGGGACCTGCTGACTTCGGCCCCGCAAAGATCCCGTCCAGCACCGGCTTCACCGGCAGCGTGGTCAGCCAGACATCACCGACAAACACCATGGGGCTGAAGATTCCAGTCTGGCCCGGTACCATCGGAAACGTGAAATAACAGTTCTGCGCAGCGTCCTGGAACACCTCCTGAACCGTGCCCGCGCTGCCTGTCATGTAGACGACACCATGTGTCGCAAGCGCGAGGAGCCCATCTTCTCGAATGCTGTTTTGAAAGTACTTTGCGATCGCCCCGGCAAGGGGAGTAAAGGGCTCGTGACCATACAGCCAAGTGGGAATGCCGAGCCCCCCGCCCTGCCCCAGCTCGTTTCGGATCGCCACTGCCGGCTTCAGGAATTCGCCCAATGCCTTTGCGATATCGATGTCGACGTCTCCGTCGGCTGTAAGCACGGAAACAGCGTTCGGCGGGATTCCCAAAGGGACGCCCGGGGCGGACAGGCGGTCGATCGCCTCCGAGAGACCTGCGTTGCTTCCAAAGGCGGCGCCCAGGTGTACCGCTTCCATGACGCCTGGCCCTCCTCCGCTGGCGACCAGGAACCCTTGCGCAGTCAGCATCGAAGAAATCAGTGCGGCTTGCCGGTAGACGGTGTCGCCGCGAAGTGCTCCGTGACCGCCCATGATCGCCACGACCTTCTTGTTCGCTATGAAATCGGCGAGGTGCTGCGTGATGCCGTTGTCATGAAGCGCGCGGCTCATCGCGGTCAGATAGTCGCTTGTCGCGCCGCCTCCGGACACGATGAATTCTCGATAGATGCGAAAATCCAGCATGGCACTGTAGGTTTCAGGCTCGCTCGGGTCGAATCCTTGCAAGAGCTGGGCCGCTGTGTAGAGAGCATTCGGAAACGGCTGGAACTGAAACTGCGGTGTCATGGCGTTCCCCGTCGGGTTTGGAAGCTGCTGGTCGACGGCGTTCGCGGAGAACGCCGAGCTCAACGCAAATCCTAGTTGCGACGGCCGGCGCCGTCCATCCTGCGGCATCAGTGATTGGGAACTTGAGCGCTCGCTGGCTTGAGGGATCGCAGGGACGCTGTCGGGGTGAGCCAACGCTTCGATCGTCCAGGCGTTCGAGGTGCGCGCGGCAGGTCAATCCGGACGAGCCAGGCTCGACGGCCGGTCATTCGATCCGATCGACGCTCCCCGCCGCCTTCGGATACGTCACGATGCCCCACGGCAACTGGCTGTCGGCGATGCGTTTGACGGGCTCGAGCGTCTGCGCGTCGATCACGACGATCTCGTTCGATCGGCCGCAGGCGACGAGGATGTTGCGGTCGTCCGGCGTGAAGCTGAAATGCCAGCAGCGCGCGCCGGTGGCGACGTCCTTGATCGGCGCGAAGGTATCGGCGTCGAAGACCTGCAGTGTCTTGCTGCGGGCCGCGGCGACGAAAAGCCGCTTGCCGGCTCGATCGAACGCGACGCCGTACGGCGCCTCGCCGGTCTTGACCGACCGGACGACCTTGTAGTTCTCGTCGATGACGACGAAGGCGTTGCTGAACTCGAGGGTCACCATGTAGCGCTTGCCGTCGGGCGATATCTTGATGCCGCGCGGCCGCAGGCCGTACGACTTCAGGTCGATCTTGCGCAGCAGCTTGCCGGTCGCGATGTCGTGCACCGACACATTGTTGTCGGCTTCGTTGGTCACGAGCAGTCGCTGGCCGTCGGCCGAGAATTCGATGCCTTCGGTCTCGAGGCCGCCGGTGATCGAGCGCAAGAGCCGGCCCGTGTCGAGATCGACGACGGCGATGTGCGCGGGCTCGTGCGAGTCGTCGTCCTTCGCGGCACCCGACGCCGCAGGCTCGGCCGGTGGCGGGCCCGAGGCCGGCGCGCCGGGGGGCCCGGCGCTCGATGACGGCTCGCAGGTGACGAACGCCAGGTGGCCGCGGACGCGAACGAATTCGGGGTTGTCGCCCACGGCCACGTGGCGCAGCAACTGGCCGCTGGCCCGGTCGATGACCGCGATGCGCCCGCCCTCCCGGTTCGCGACCACCAGCAGCTTGCCGTCGGCCGTGATGCCGATGCCGCGCGGCTCCTTGCCATAGGCGCTCACCGAAGCGGTGGCGGTCATGGTGGCGAGGTCGATCACGCTGATGTCGCCGTTCTGGTTGCTGACGTACGCCACGCCCGGCGCCGTCCCGGCC
>FSVP01000130.1_pt1 | contig 20627 bp, 20 predicted proteins | sample 1637791 | NCBI WGS metagenome assembly FSVP01 (sample SAMEA3914814, study PRJEB12502) | metagenome | biome: forest; material: soil | place: USA | collected 2011-09-16 | depth 0.1 m
GCCGGTGCACTACCGGCCGATGTTCGGCAGCTACGGCGGCGCGCTGACCCAAGGCTCGCTCACGTTCGTGTCGCAGGCCGGCGTCGCCGCGGGCGTGCCCGCGCGCGCGGGGCTGAAGAAGACGATCGCCACCGTCAAGGGCACGCGCACTGTCAGGAAACACGACATGGTCCACAACGACTGGCTGCCGAAGATGGAGATCGACGCGCAGACCTACGAAGTGCGCGCCGATGGGCAACTGCTCACCTGCGAGCCGGCCACCGAACTGCCGATGGCGCAGCGGTACTTCCTGTTCTGAATCGTCACCGGGGACGCGCGTCGCGCCTGGCCCCTACAGCCGAACCTCGATCAGGCACGGACCCGGCTCGCGCACGGAGTCGACCATCGCCTTGTGGAAGGATTCGGCCGTGTCGACTGCCACGCTGGGCACCCCCATGCCGCGAGCCATCGCTTGCCAATCGATGCGTGGCCTGTCGAGATCGATCATCGACAACGCGCGTGCACCCGGTGAGCCCGCGCCCATGTTGGCGTACTCGGCCTTGAGGATCGCGTAGCTGTTGTTGGCGAAGATGATCGTCGTGACGTCGAGGTTCTCGCGCGCCTGCGTCCACAGCGACTGGATCGTGTACATCGCGCTGCCGTCGCCCACCATGCAGAAGACGCGGCGGTCCGGGCACGCCAGCGCGGCGCCCGTTGCCACCGGCGTCGAGTAGCCGATCGAGCCGCCCATGTTGTTGATGAGGTCGTGCGGCAGCGCGCCGATGGTGTGGCCCATCGACTCGCGACCCGTCGTCAGCGATTCGTCGACGAGGATGCAGTTCTCGGGCAACGCGGCGGACAGCGCGTGCGCGATGCTCAGCGGAGTGAGCGCGCCGGTCGGCACGAGGGTGGGAATGCGCGGCTGCAGGAGCGGCGCGGCGTGGGTCGCGCCGAGCGCGTCCAGCAGCATCTCGAACGCGAGCGCCGAGTCCTCGTCGGCCTCGACCAGCGGATGCACCAGCGTGCCCTCGGCCTTGAGCAGGCTGGGCTTGTCGGGATAGGCGAAGAACGCGACCGGCTCGACGGTCTCGACCGTGACGATGTGCTTGAACTGCTTGAGGAACGCCATCGCTTGCGGTACAGCATACGGTATGCGCTCGATCGGCACGCGGCCCGCGCCGCGCTCGATGCGTGCCGTGAAGAACTGCGAGCCGAGCCGTGCGCCGGCCGCGGCCGCGACCCGGCCGGCGCGTTCGAGCGCGAGGCCTCGCGTGGCCTTGTTGGCCAGGATGATCAGCGCCGGCTCGCCCGAACGCAGCACCCGCGCCACGTGCTCGACGCGCGCGGGCGGCGGCGCCTTGCGCGCGATGCTTGCCCGCGAAGGAAGCGCCGACGTGCCACCGATTTCCTGCCACGACGTGTCGCCCGGCAAGATCAACGTCGCGATCCCGCCCGGATGTTCGCTCGCCCTGGCCACGGCGCTGGCGGCATCCCAGGCGATCGTGTCCGCCGACGCGGCGCGTCGCACCCAGTGGCTGAGCGGACGCGCAAGGCCCTCGATGTCCGAAGTGAGCGGCGGATCGTGCTTCAGGTGCGAACTGGAATGTTCGCCGACGATGTTGACCATGCCCGACGACGCACGCTTGGCGTTGTGGATGTTGGCGAGGCCGTTCGCGAGGCCGGGACCGAGGTGCAGAAGCGTCGACGCCGGTGTGTCCTTCATCCGGTACCAGCCGTCCGCCGCCCCCGTGGCGACACCCTCGAACAGGCACAGCACGCTGCGCATCTTCGGGTTCTCCAGCGCCGCCAGGAAGTGCATCTCCGACGTGCCCGGGTTGGCGAAACAGATGTCGACGCCTCGATCGACCAGCGTGGCCACCAGGCTTTGTGCACCGTTCATGACTTGGATATCCTCTTCAAGCAAGAGACGAGTGGCGGCACCCGTCGGGATTCGTCAAGGGGCGGCCCGGGTCGAGGCCTTGATCGAGGCCAGGTAGCCGTGGATCAGGCGCAGGTCCTGATCGGAGAGCACCTGCGGGGAATAGGCCGGCATGTTGCGGTTGGTGAAGCGCACGAACGCGATCATCGCGTCGACCGGCATCGGCTCGGGCGCGAGCTTCGGGCCGACGCCGCCCTGGCCGACGGTGCCGTGGCATTGGTAGCAGCCGGCGGCCATGAAGGCGTGGCGCCCCGCGTCGACATTTGCCGCCGGTTGCGACCAACCCGGAAGAACAGCGGAGGCCAGGCCGGCCGCGACGCAAACACGAATGAGCTTTCGCATGGAACCTCAACGCGGCTGGGTGAGCACGTCCACCAGCGCCGGCGCGCCGGACTTCACGACCGCCATCGCCCGGGCCAGCGCCCTGCCCAGCTGCGACGGATCGGCGACCTGCGCCTCGGCCCAGACGCCCATCGAGTTCGCGAGCCGCGAGAAGTCGACGGAGGGATTCATGATGGACGTGCCGATCGGTGCATAGTCGCCGAGCTCCGCATGCGTCGCCGCCGGGCGATTGCGGAAGTTGGACATGCGGCGCACATGCATAGCCTCCTGGTGATAAGCGCCGTTGTTGTGGACGATCATCAGCAGCGGCAGCTTCAGGTTGGCCGCCGACCAGAACGCTCCCGGCGTGAACAGGATGTCGCCGTCGCCGAGGATGGCGACGGTGATGCGGCCCGCGTCCCGGTTGGCGAGCGCGGCGCCGACCGCCGCCGGCAGCGAATACCCGATGCCGTAGCCACCGCTGTTGCCGAGATAGTGATGGTGCTTCTCGATGGGCCACGACCGCGATGGCCAGAAGCTCTGGTTCGAATCCATGCCGAGGAAGGACCACTCGGTGCCGGCGATGGCCTGCAGCACCTCGGCGCTGAGCCGCGGCAGGCTGACCGGAGAGGCGTCCCAGCCGGGCCGCATCGCGTTCTTCAGCTTGACTGCGCCAGCGAGAGAAGCCGCCTTCAAGGGCTCGGCGCGCGCCTGCAAGCGGGCCCTGGAGGCCGCCGTCGTGGCTTGACGCACTGCCTCGATCAGCGACGGCAGTGTCGCCTCGGCGTCGCCGGCGATCGGCAGTTGCACGGGCTGGAAGCGCTGGAAGTCCTGGTAGTTGCTCTTCAGGTAGTACTCGTCGGACGTGATGCTGATGAGCCTCACGTCCTGCCTGGCGATGCGCTCCTGCAGCTTCTGCGGGTTGTCGACGAATGCGTTGACGACGCTCCAGAAGTCGTTGAGCTCCATCCCCAGGATCACGTCCGCGCCTGCGAAGAGCTCGCCGCGGCGCGCGCCCTGGTTGAGGAAGTGCGTGTTCGGGAAGTTCATCCGCGAACGCAGGTCGACGACCGGGGCGTTCAGGGCCTCCGCCAGCTCGATCAGCAACGCGATCCCGGCCGGCGTGCGCGCAGCACGGTCGACGACGATGACCGGACGCTCCGCGCCCACGAGCCAGCGCGCCGCCTCGCGCACCGCGTTGGCGTCGCCCTGCGGCGGACTCGCCGCGAAGAAGGCCGGGATCGCCGTCGGCTCCGCCGGGTCGAGAAAGGACTCTTGCAACCCGGCGTCCACCGACAACACCACGGGCTCATACGGCGGCGTCAACGCGAGCTTGTAGGCCCGCACCAGCGACTGGCCGAAGTGACCGGGCGAGACGGGCGCGTCGTCCCACTTGGTGAAGTCGCGCAGGATCGCGTTGCCGTCCTGCGCAGCATGCACCGTCGGCACTCCGGGACCGCGGTGGGCAGCATCGGTGTCGTTGCCGGCGAGGATGATGACCGGCACGTGGTCGCACCAGGCGTTGTAGACCGCCATCGCGGCATGCTGGACGCCGACCGCGCCGTGCACCAGCGTCGCCAACGGCTTGCCACAGGCCTTGAAATAGCCGTGCGCCATCGCGACGCCGATCTCCTCGTGCATGACCGTCAGCAGTTGCGGCGAACGGTTGCCGCCGTAGTTGATGATCGACTCATGCAGGCCACGCAGCGACGAGGCCGGATTGCTCGTCGCGTAGTCGATCTTCAGGCTGCGCAGGACGTCGACCATGTAGTCGCTGGTCGCGCGCCCCGCCGCCGGCGATACCCCGCCGGCATCGACCGGAGCGCTCTCGCGCAACGCGGCCTGGATCCCGGGCGGCCCGCTCGACGCCGCCGGAGCGGCGCCCGGCGCCTCCGCAGCACGAATGCCGCCCATCGCGGGAAGCGTCAGGGCGCCGGCGGTCACCCCGCCGAGCCAGCGCCGCCGGGACAGCGTCTTCAGTTCGTCGTCCACGCTCATCGCAACGCTCAGAGCTTCAGGCGGCTGAAGATGCGCCGCGCGTTGTCCGCGTAGATCTTGGTCTTGTCGGCGTCGCCGATGACGGCGCCGTCGATGTAGCGACGCGTGTCGTCGAAATGGTGTCCGGTCTCCGGGTCGATGCCGCGGACGGCGCCGACCGTCTCCGACGCGAACAGGACGTTCTCCGGCGGGATGACCTTCAGCAACAGGTCGATGCCGGGCTGGTGGTAGACGCAGGTGTCGAAGAAGATGTTCTTGAGCAGCAGTTCCTTCAGCGGCGGCAGGCCCATGTCCTGCGCGATGCCGCGGTAGCGGCCCCAGTGATAGGGCACCGCGCCGCCGCCGTGCGGGATGATGAACTTCAGCGTCGGAAAGTCCTTGAACAGGTTCGAGGTCAGGCACTGCATGAAGGCCGTCGTGTCGCCATTGATGTAGTGCGCCCCCGTCGCATGGAAGTTGGGATTGCACGAGCCGCTGACGTGGATCATCGCCGGCACGTCGAGCTCGACCATCTTCTCGTACAGCGGGTACCACCACTTGTCGAACAGCGGCGGATCGCTCCACTTGCCGCCGGACGGATCCGGGTTCAGGTTGCAGCCGATGAAGCCGAGCTCATTGATGCAGCGCTCGAGTTCCGGGATGCAGTTCGCCGGCGACACGCCAGGACTCTGCGGCAGCTGGCACACGCCGACGAAGTTCTGCGGGAACATCTTGACGATGCGATGGATCAGGTCGTTGCAGACGACCGACCATTCCTTGCTGGTCTGCTCGTCGCCGAGGTGATGGCCCATGCCGACCGCGCGGGGCGAGAAGATCGTGAGGTCGGTGCCGCGTTCGCGCTGGATGCGCAACTGCGCGCTCTCGATGCTGTGCCGGAGCTCCTCGTCGCTGATGACGGGCGGCGGCACGACCTCGCGCACGGCGCCGGGCGCGCAGTCGCAGGACGCGAGCTGCAGGCGGCGATAGTCGTCAAGCTGCTTGGGGGCGGTGGTGTAGTGCCCGTGGCAATCGATGATCATGGAAACTCCTTGTGGACGAAGGAAAGGTCGGGTGCGGATGAACGTTTCGGCGCTCAGGCCTTGAGCACGGGGTAGAGGCGCTCCGCCGTCTTGTGGAAGATCCATTCGCGGTCTTCCTGCGACGCCCACGCGAGCGCGTCCTGGCTGGTCTGGAGCAGGCCCTTCAGGGACCCCGACGTGGTCGGGTAGTTCGAGCCCCAGGCGATGCGCGACGCGCCGAACTCGGAGATCACCCGCGACAGGTACGACTCCGGCGTCGCCTTCCCCTTGCTGGCGTTGTTGGCGACGACCGGCGTGAACTTCAGGTGGACGTTGGGATGCCTGACCAGGTCGAACAGGGGTTCGGCTTTCGCGTACGGCGGCCCGTCCTCGAGCGACGTGCCGAGGAAGTGGTCGATGATCATCGTGACGTTCGGATAGCGCTCGAGCAGCACCTTCAGCTGCGGCAGGCCTTCGACGCGCATCTGCACGCAAACGGGGATGCCGAGGTCGGCCGCGGCCTCCCAGCCAGCGAAGGTCTTCGGGTCGGCCAGCCACGACGCCTGGCCCGGCATGGTGCTGCCGGCCGTGAACAGGCGCAGTCCCGTCAGCTTGCGGTCGACCCAGTAGCGCACCTTCTCTCCGGCATCGTCGGCCAGCATGTCCACCGAGAAGACGCCGGTGAAGCGATCGGGATGCAGTGCGACGGCGTCGGCCACGTACGAGTTGTCGAAGCCGTAGCAGGTCGACGCCTGGACGATCGCCGCCTTGGCGACGCCGACGTCGTCCATCGCGTCGATCAGTTGCTCGGTGGTGACGGGACGTTCCTGCGACCACGTCGACTGGCTTCCGCCGAGCGGATCGCGTGGATAGGTCGTCGTGTCGTTGGTGACGATGTGGGGATGGATGTCGATGATCTTCACGGCTTGGAGCTCCTCGTTTCGTTGGCGTGCTGGAGGGCACGGGTTTCGGGAATGGGTCGGGCAGGGACGAGCCGCTCCGGGCTTCCGGGATCCCCGGAAGCCAGGCTGCAGTTCTTGAGCGGAGCGTCGGCGACGTGCCGGGTGCGCGGCCCGCGACTTGAGCGAACGCTCAAGCGGCGGTCACGGCACCGGCAAGGACGATGTGCGGCCTTCCGGCAGCTGCATGTCGACAAGGGCCAGCATGGCCGCCGTGTTGGCGTAGGTGCCCATCAACACCACCAGGTCCATCAGCTTCCGCGCGCCGTAGCGTTCCTTCAGGCGCGCGAATTCCTCGGGCCCGACGCGATGTTCGCGCCACAGTTGGCGCGCCAGCGTGATCACCATCGCGGCCTCTTCCTCGAGGCCGTCGGTGGGACACCGGTGCCGGATCGCATCGATGATCTCCGGCGAGACGCCATCCTTCAGCGCCTCGCCGTCGTGCGCCACCCATTCGAAGTGGCTGTCCATCTCGCGCGCCGTCGCGAGGATGGCGATCTCCCGCACGCGCGCGGACAAGCCGGCATGGAAGCGCAGGTAGGTGTTGAGCGCCGAGAGGTGTGGCGCAATGCCGGGGCTCTGCAGCTGCAGGCCAGCCGGGCCCTGCAGGCCGGCGATGACGCCGGGCCGGCTGGCGCGGTCGTAGGCTTGCCGGCCGGCGTCGTCGAGCGACTCGCGCTCGGGCAGCGGCAGTCGGCATCGCGAACGGGGGTCGATGTCTGGTGGCAGTTCGGACTGCATCTTGATTCCTGTGATCTGGGAAAGCGGGGATAGGCCTCGGGTCAGGTCAGCGTCTCGCGCGTGGCCAGTTGCCTGAACATGCGGGCCCAGGCGACGCTCACGAACACGGCGCCCAGTCCGCCCAGCGCCACGCTGCCGACCGGGCCCAGCGCCGCGGCGGCGAAGCCCGACTCGAATTCGCCCAATTGATTGCTGGCGCCGACGAAGATCGTGGTGACGGCAGCGACGCGTCCGCGCATGTCGTCCGGCGTCTCGAGTTGCACCAGCGTCTGGCGCACGACGACGCTGACCATGTCGGCGCCGCCGGCGACGGCCAGCGCGGTCATCGACAGCAGGAACGAGGTCGAGAATCCGAACACCACGATGCTGATGCCGTAGATCGCCACCGACAGCAGCAACTTCCTGCCGACGCCGCCTGCGAAGGACCGGCGCGCCAGCAGCAGTCCGATGCCAAGCGCACCGATCGCCGGCGCGCAGCGCAACAAGCCCAGTCCCTCGGCCCCGACGTGCAGGATCTCCTTGGCGAAGATCGGCAGCAGCGCGGTGGCCCCACCGAGCAGCACGGCGAACAGGTCGAGCGACACTGCGCCCAGCAACAGCGGACTGCGCCAGATGAAGCGCAGCCCGGCCAGCAGCGTATCGAGCGAGACGGGCTCGCGCCGGGGCCGCACGTATTCGTAGCGCACGAACGCGCACATCAGCGCCCCGAGGCAGAACAGCCCGGTGCACGTGAGGTAGACCGCGTTGACGCCGCCGGCGAACAGCAGTCCACCGAGAGCCGGGCCGCCGATGACGGCCACCTGTTGCCCGGCCGAACTCATCGCTGTTGCGCGGGCCAGCAGCGTCGATGGCACCAACATCGGCACCAGCGCCTGCTGCGCGGACATCTGGAACGGCCGGATCGCGCCCAGCAGCACCGACATGCCCAGCAGCATGTCGCGTCCCACCGCATGCCGCGACGTCGCGACCGCCAGCGCTGCGGCGACGCAGGCCTGCGCCGCCTGGCACAGGGCGACCAGGCGCGCCCGATGCAGGCGATCGGCGACGTGGCCGGCCGCGAGCGTCGTCAGCAGCGCCGGAGCGAACTGGAACAGGCCGACAAGGCCGAGATCCCAGGCCTTGCCGGTGAGCTCGTACATGTGCCATCCGATCGCCAGCAGCAGCATCTGCAGGCCGGCGACCGCGGCAATGCGGGCGATCCAGAAGCGCGCGAAGGATCCGTGCCTCAGCAACTCGCTCATGCGTCAGACCTCGGTCGCCGGATCGGGCACGGGCACAAGCATCAGAACTCCTGGTTGATGCCCGCTTCGAACCCGCTGGACGACAGTCCACCCTTGTTCGCAGCGGGTGCACCAGGCACGACGAACAGCGCGTGGCCCTTGTTCTCCATCAGCGCAGCGGTGGCATAGAAGCGCGACTTCTTCGTCCAGTTGTAGACATACCCCACGGCGTACTGATTGGTCGCGTCGCCGTTGATCGAGGTGGTGCTCACGAAGCCCTTCTCCTCGGCGCGGTTCCACGACAACTTCAACTCCTGCACGCCGTAGAAGAACTGCGCGGCGGCCAGGAACGTGTCCTGGCGCGAATGCAGGTAGGTCAGCCGACGCTCGCCGCCGGACAGGCGCACCCACGGCAGCGCGTAGGCGCCGCCAAGGGCGGAGTCGCGGAATCCGCCAGGGGCAACCGCACTGGTGTCCTTCGTGTCGAGGGTTGCGCCAGACAACGTGAAGCCGGCGTACGTGAAGCCCAGGTGGCCGCCCTGGCCGTGGTGCTGGTCGTTTGCAGAAGTGCCGCCTTCCTCGAAGGTGTGAACGAAGTTGCCTTCGATGCCCCAGGGGTTGGTCGGCAGGATCAGCTGGATGCCGTTGTTGGCGCGCTGCACGTCGTTCGGGTTGGACCCGAAGGCCGCCGTCACCGGTGTCTTGCCCGTGGCGCTAAGGATCAGCAACTGCACCGAGCCGATGCCCACGTAGCCGAACGGATCGAAGCGGGCCCAGTTGGTGTGCGTCGGCGTGTAGTCACGGCCTGCTCGGATCTCGCCCCACTTCGGATCGACGAAGCTGAGCGTGGAACGGCGCTGGAAGCCGGCCGGCGTCGTGGTGCCGGTGTCGGCGGTGAGGAACGATTCGAGCCAGAACGAGACGGTGCGGCCCGACCCGATGTCCTGCTCGCCGCGGAAGCCGAAGCGGCTGCTGGAGTAGGAGCCGCTGGCCAGAGAATTGATGTGTCCTTGACCCTTGGTGCTCGCGCTGCGAGCTGCCAGGTCGACGACGCCGAAGACCTCGAACCTCGGGCCGGAATAGGCCGGTGCCGGCGCGGACGCCTCGGCCGCGGCTGGAGACGGCACGGGAACCAGATGGATATTGGGAACGATCGGATCCGGCGCCGTCGGATTGGTCGCCTCCGGAGATTGCGCGGCGACGCTTCCCGCGATCAGGGCCATGGTCAATGGAGCGAGTCTGAAAATGGTGGATGTCGTCATGCGTTTGCGACGGCGCAGGCAGGTCGACGCGTCTCCGCGTGCCGCCGGTCGTCTGTCTCCAGGGTTGTGGTTGTAGAAAGTGCGTACTTCGCCTTGCAGCGCTCGCAGGTCGCCAATGTGATTTACAAGACGACTTGCGTCTATTGAGTAATGTTTCCTGTGACTTGAGTGTTTGGTAAACAAGGAGCGGAAATCCGTCCGACTTAACCAATGACTCAACATGAAGGCCACAGAAGTCAATGGACAGCTCGAAGCGTCCTCGGCCAACATGCCGTCAAAGAAACGGCGCACCGGCGTCATCGATGGAGACAGACATTCCGTGAAGCTATCGACACCGATCCCGCGGCGTCGCGCCGTGAGGCTCGGCACCACTCTGCCAGGCGCCTGCGCGCCCTCGTCAATTCAATTCGGGCCCACGCGCGCCTTCGACGGCGCGGCCAGGCCTGGCCGCGCCGTCACGGCCCTCCACCGAACTCCAACCAAAAGGAACCAGCCCATCATGATGAAGAACGTCGTGGTCAGGAACATCCCGCGCGGCGCGCCGCAGACGGCCATCGACATCCTGGCGAAGTCCGGCACCGCCACCGTCCACGAGGCGATGGGGCGCGACCACCTGATGCGCCCTTACATGCGCCCGATCTACGCCGGCGCGTCCATCGCGGGCACGGCCGTCACGGCGCTCGTCGCGCCGGGCGACAACTGGATGCTGCATGTGGCGGTCGAACAATGCCGCGCCGGCGACATCCTCGTCGTGGCCGTGATGACCGACAACACCGACGGCATGATCGGCGACCTGATCGCCACCTCGCTGCAGGCGCGCGGCGTGCCGGGCGTGGTGATCGACGCCGGCTGCCGCGACGTGCGCACGCTCACCGAGATGCGGTTCCCGGTCTGGTCGCGCGCCATCTCCGCGCGCGGCACCGTCAAGTCCACGCTCGGCAATGTCAACCTGCCCGTGGTGTGCGCCGGCACGCTCGTGAACGCGGGCGATGTGATCGTCGCCGACGACGACGGCGTGGTCGTGGTGCCTTATGCCGAAGTCGAGCGCGTCGCCGAACTCGCGACGGCGCGCACGCGCAAGGAAGACGCCGCGCGCCCGCGCTACGCCGCCGGCGAACTGGTGCTCGACACGGCCAACATGCGCCCCGCGCTCAAGGCCGCGGGGCTGGTGTACGTCGACGACATCGGCGACGTCGCCTGACCCCTTTCGAACGACATCAACGAGACGAGCCCCTCATGACGAACCAAGAAACCCTGTCGCTCAAGATCGCGATCGCGAACTACGGCCACACCGCCGCCCTCAAGCAAGGCAAGGTGCCCATCGCCGGCGTGAACCCCGACTTCGTCGAGGTCAAGCCCATCATCGCGGCGTTCCGCCGCATGGTGCGCGACGTCGAGTTCGACGTCTGCGAGATGGCCCCGGCGACGTACATGATCGCGCGCGAACACGGCGCGCCGTTCAAGGCCCTGCCGGTGTTCATCTTCCGCCGCTTCCACCACGAGGGACTCGTCTATCGCAGCGACGCCGGCATCAGCAAGCCCAAGGATCTCGAGGGCAAGCGCGCCGGCGTTCGCGCGTACTCGGTGACCACCGGCATCTGGACGCGAGGCATCCTGACCAACGACCACGGCGTCGACAACTCGAAGATCACCTGGGTGGTCGACGACGAGGAGCACGTGCAGTCGCTGGTGCTGCCCGACAACGTGCAGCAGGCGCCCGACGGCAAGTCGCTGGTCGACCTGATGGCCAGCGGGTACCTGTCGGCGGCGTTCACCGACAACGCGGGCATCGGGCGTTCGGGCGCCCCGACGGCCGGCTGGGCCGAAGGCTGGCACGGCGGCGGCGGCGACAAGCCCAGGCAGACCGAATACCTCCAGATGTTCCCGGACGCCGCCAAGGCCGAGGCCGACTGGTTCCGCCGCACCGGCATCTATCCCGTGCACGGCCTGATCGTCGTCAAGGACGAACTGCTCGCGAAGCATCCGTGGCTCGCCAAGGAGCTCTACGAGGCCTTCCTCGAGTCCAAGCAGATCTACCTGCGACAGCTGGCCGCCGGCCTGTCCGTCTCCGACAAGGACTCGCACTACCGCGCGATGGCCGAGATCGTCGGCGGCGACCCGCTGCCCTATGGCATCGACGCCAATCGCCCGGCCATCGAAGCCATGATGACCTACTGCCACCAGCAGGGCCTGTTGAAGAAGCAGTACGCCGTCGACGACATGTTCATCGATCCGCACGCCTGAACGCGCGCGACGCCAACCTCCACTTGCAACGAATCGGCAGAACCATGGTCTCCCGCCTCATCGACATCCACCCCCACATCATCTCCACCGACACCCGGCGCTACCCGATCGCGCCGCTGGGCGGCGAGCAGTCCGGCTGGTCCGCGAAGCGGCCGGCCACCTTCGAGCAATACCTCGCGGCGATGGACGCCGCGGGCATCGACAAGGCCGCCATCGTCCATTCGTCGACCACCTACGGCTTCGACAACTCGTACGTCGCCGACTCCGCGGCCACCGACCCGACGCGTATCGATGGCGTGTTCTCGGTCGACATCCTCGCCGCCGACGCGCCGCAGAAGATCCGCCACTGGGTCGAGCGCGGCCTGGGCGGACTGCGCATCTTCACCACCGGCAGCACCATGCCTGGCCAGGCGCCGTGGCTGGAGGATCCGCGCCTGCTGCCGGGATGGGACGCCGCGTCCGAACTCGGCCTGTCGATCGCCGTGCAGATGACAGCTGCCGCCATCCCGCAGTTGGAGAAGCTGTTGGAACGCACGCCGAGGACACCCGTGATCATCGACCACATGCTCAAGCCGGACATCTCCTCCGGGCCGCCGTACGCCGGCGCGCAGCACCTGTTCGACCTTGCGAAGTACCCCAACGTCCATCTGAAGCTGACGAGCCGCAACACCGCGGAATCGCAAGTGGGCCGGGCGACGCCGGAGACCTTCTTCGGTCGCGTCGTGCAGGAGTTCGGCGCCGACCGCATCGCGTGGGGCTCCAACTTCCCGGCTTCCGAAGGAAGCCTCGCCGAGATCGCCGACGAACTGCGCCGCTGCATCGCCTTCCTGCCCGCTCAGGACCAGCGCTGGATCATGGCCGGCACTGCGCAGAAGCTCTACCCCAGGCTCGCCGACTGAACCCTCGAGGACAAGACATGACGACAACGACCCCTCCCCTGATCCTGAAGACCAACCTCGCCGACTATCCCGTGACCAAGGCGGTGCGCGACGGGCGCGTCACCTCCGGCCTGATCAAGCTCGATTTCGTCGGCCCGAAGGCCGCGCACGACGGCTTCAAGCCGATGGTGCGCGAGAACGCCTACGACTGCGGCGAACTCGCGATCGTGACGTTCCTGCAGGCCAAGGCCTACGGCAAGCCCTACGTGCTGCTGCCGGTGCCGGTGGTCGGGCGCTTCCAGCACCACTGCATCGGCTACAACAAGGAGTTCGGGCACCTCGGTCCGAAGGACATCGAGGGCAGGAAGGTCGGCGTGCGCACCTATGCGCAGACCACCGGGCTGTGGGTACGCGGCATCCTGCAGCACGAGTACGGCGTCGACCTCGACAAGGTGACCTGGCTCACGATCGACGAGTCGCACCTTGCCGAGTACGAGGATCCGGCGAACTGCGAGCGCCTGCCCGCCGGCGCATCGCTGGCGGACATGATGCTCAAGGGCGAGATCGCCGCGGCCATCATGGGCAACGACATGCCCGACGATCCGCGCATCGAACGCCTGATCCCCGACCCGCATGGAGCGGCGAAGCGCTGGTACGAGCGCGAGGGCGTCGTGCCGATCAACCACATGATCGCGATCCATGCCGACCTGGCCAGCAAGCGGCCCGATGTCGTGCGCGAGCTGTACCGCATGATCGTCGACAGCCGCAAGCTCGCGCCTGCGTCCGCGCTTGCGACGTTCCCGCCGGTCGGCCTCGAGGCCAACCGCAAGGGCCTCGAGATGGCGATCCAGTGGTCCTACGAGCAGAAGATCATTCCGCGGCTGTTCTCCGTGGACGAGCTTTTCGACGACACGACAGCCACGCTGGCCTGAAGGAGCCTCCTTGAAACTCATCAGCTTCACACTCGATGGCCAGGCCACCTACGGCCTCGTCCAGGACGACGCCTACCTGCAGCCGCCGGCCGCATTTCGCGCGCGCCATCCCGACCTGGCGTCCGTGCTGGCCGCCGGCGCGCAAGCCGAACTGGAGCGCAGCGCGCTTGCGAGCGGCACGCGCGTCGGGCGCGCGGACGCGCGCGCGCTGCCCGTGTTGCCGAATCCGCGCAAGTTCCTTTGCGTCGGGCTCAACTACAAGAACCACGTCGCCGAGATGAAGCGCGACGACACGGCCCACCCGGTGATCTTCCTGCGCATGGCCGACTCGATCGCCGCGGACGGCGACGTCGTGCCGAAGCCGTCGTTCTCCGACACGCTGGACTGGGAAGGCGAGCTTGCCGTCGTGATCGGCCGCGGCGGCCGCAACATCCCGCAGGCGAAGGCGTTCGAGCACGTCGCCGGGTACGCCTGCTTCAACGACATATCGGTGCGCGAATGGCAGCGCCACACCCACCAGTACACGCCCGGCAAGAACTTCCCCGGCACCGGCCCGCTGGGCCCGTGGCTGGTGACTGCCGACGAAGTGCCCGACGTGCAGGCGCTGACGGTGGAGACGCGCCTGAACGGCAACGTGATGCAGCGCGCGTCGGTGGCCGACCTGATCTTCAGCATCCCGGTTCTGATCGAGTACATCTCGCGCTTCACGCCGCTCGCGGCGGGCGACATCATCGCCACGGGCACTCCCGGGGGTGTCGGCTCGGGCCGCAACCCGCCGCTCTACATGAAGGAGGGCGACCTGGTCGAGGTCGAGATCACCGGGCTGGGCGTGCTGCGCAACCGCATTGGCAGCGACGCCTGATCACTTCCTGGACGGAGCCGCGCTGCCGCGGCCATGCTGCTCCGCGGCCAGCTCCAGGCACTCGACCATCAGTCGCGCGCCCGGGCTGAGCCCGCGTTCCTTGTTCCACAGGACGCCCCGCGGCCGCATCAGCTTTCCAAGCGTCAGCGGCAGGATCGCCAGCGGCGCCGCAGGATCGTTGGCGACGCCGCCGGCCATCACCGCGATGGCGTCGGTGACCAGCAAATAGGCGCGCGCCAGGTGCGTCGACAACGTCTCGATGTAGTTGCCGGGCATCGGTACGCCGTGCTGCTCCAGCGCACGTTCCAGCGGGTCGCGCAGCAGCGATCCCGCCGGTGGCAACACCCACGGGTAGCTGGCGAGGTGAGACCATTGCAGCCGTTTCTTGCTCGCCAGCGGATGGCCGGGACGCGTCAGCAACGCGATCGGCTCCTCGATCAATTCCTTCTCCTCGAATCCGTTGTGCTGGTCACGCACTGGCAGCCGTCCCACGACCATGTCGAGATGGCCCTGCCACAGCTCGGGCAGCAGCGTGCCCATCGTGCCCTCGGTCAGCAGGACGTTGGTGCCTGGAGAACGCTGCTTGAGCAACGCCAGCGCCTGCGGCACCAGCACGACCGTCGACCCGGGGAACACGCCGATGTGGATCTTGCCCTCGGAGCCCGAGCTGAGCGCCTTGAGCTCCTCGCGCAGGTGGCGGATGTCGATCGTCATCGCGCGCGCATGGCGCACCAGGCACTCGCCGTAGGGCGTGGCCTTCAACCCGCGCGGCGTGCGCGAGAACAGCTCCAGGCCCAGGCCCTTCTCCAGTTCGGCCAACGCCTTCGAGACCGCCGGCACCGTCACGTGCGACAGCTCGGCGACCTGCTTGAGGTTGCCGAAGTCGTCCAGCGCGATCAGCAGGCGCAGGTGGCGCGCCTTCAAGTTGATCTGCAAGTACCAGTCGATCTGTGACATGCGTTCCTTGATGTCCCCGTCCCGGGACTTAACCGTCTGCTCAAGCCCTGCGAGATTTTAATCAATCGACTCCGACGACCGGCTGATGCAACATCCCGGCGAGAACGAAACAACAAGACGATTGGAGACAGCTTGCAGCAGAGACGACGCATTCTGCGCCACGGCGCCGCCATGGCCGCGTTCGCCGCGTTCGGCCCCGTACGGGCGGCCGATGCCTTCCCGTCCCACGCTCTGACCCTCTACGTGTCGTTCGGCGCGGGCGGCGTCGGCGACATCGTCGCGCGCATCTTCGCCGAGAAGCTCACCAAGAGCCTGGGCCAGGCGGTCGTCGTCGAGAATCGGCCGATCCCTGTGATGGGGCCGACGCTCGTGGCCAAGGCCAGGCCGGACGGCTACACGATGGTGGTGAGCGGCAACGGCACCGCGGTGACCGAAGCGCTGTTCAACACGCTGCCCTTCGACATCATGAAGGACTTCACGCACGTGTCGACGATGGCCTCGTTCGACATGGCCCTGATCGCTCCCGCCGACTCGAAGTTCAACTCGCTTGCCGACGTGCTGGCCTTCGCGCGCGCCAACCCGGGCAAGCTCAACATCGCCAGCGAGCGCGTCGGCAGCACCCAGAACCTCGCCGCCGAGATGCTTCGCTCGATGGCCGGCATCAACGTGCTGCTGGTGCCCTACAAGGCGCCCGGCGACATCATCGCCGCGCTCCACTCGAACGACGTGCAGCTCGCGCTGGAGCACCTGCCCGCCGTACGCAGCCAGATCGCCGCGAGGAACGTCAAGGCGCTGGCGGTCACGTCCGCCGGGCGCTTCCCGGGACTGCCTCAGGTGCCGACGATCGCGGAGAGCGGCATCCCCGGTTTCGAGGCGACGTCGTGGCTGGGCATCAGCGTGCCCGCGCACACGCCGCAGCCCGTGGTGGACCGGTTGGCCAGAGACCTGCAGCTGGCCGCGGCCTCTCCGGACGTGCAGAAGGCGCTCGCCGCCGCGAGCATCGAGCCCGGGTCGAGCACGCCGCAGCAGATGACCGAGCGCATGCGCAGCGACGTCGCCAAGTGGCGCGTCGTCATCGACAAGGCCGGCATTCCCAAGCAATGAATGCCGCCCCGACCGACCTGTTCGAGATGAACCGACCCGCTCTGCCCATCGCCGACGTTCACAACCACGTGATCGCCCCCGACGCCTGCGCCTACCCGCCCGACCCGATGAGCGGGCACCAGTCCGCCTGGTCGAAGGAGCGCGCGGTCGACGCCGCCGGCCTGCGCGATGCGATGCAGCGTGCAGGCGTGGCCCGGTCGGTGGTCGTGCAGTCGTCGACCACCTACGGCCACGACAACCGCTACGTCGTCGATTCGGTGCATGCGAATCCGGACCGCTTCCTCGGCGTGTTCTCCGTGGACATGGTTGCCGCAGACGCGGTCGCGCGCATCCAGCAATGGGTCGCCGCCGGGATGAGCGGACTGCGCGTCTTCATCGCCGGCCACACCGCCGCCGACCGCAGCATCCGGCTCGACGATCCGCGTGCCTTCCCGGCATGGACGTACTGCAGCGAGCAGCGCATCCCCGTATGCGTGCAGCTGCGTGCCGACGGGCTGCCGCAGCTCGACGCGGTGCTCACGCGCTTCCCCGAGGCGACCGTTCTGCTCGACCACTTCGCACGGCCGCCGCTGGACGACGGCCCGCCGTATCGCCAGGCCGGCGCGCTGTTCGCGCTCGCGCGCCACGCGGGACTGCACTTCAAGTACACGACGCACAACGTGCGCGAGTCGCGCGAGGCACCCGCGACGCAGGCCTCGTTCTCGCGCGCCGTGGTCGACGCCTTCGGTGCGCATCGCATCGCCTGGGGCTCGAACTTCCCGGCGTCCGCCGGCAGCCTCGGGCACCTGCTGGCCGAGGCGCTCGAGGCCACCGCCATCCTCACGAGCGCCGAGCGCGACTGGATCTTCTCGCGCACCGCGCATGCGCTCTACCCCGCGCTCAACTCGATGGAACCCGACGCCCCATGAAGCCTGCCCTGGAAAATCTCCGCCGCGGCCTCGCGGCCCTGGCGCTGGCCGCCCTGTCGGCTGGCGCGCCGGCACAGGCGGTCTCGCGCATCATTGTCCCGTTCGGCGCCGGCGGAGCGCGCGAGCTGCCGGCCCGTGCGATCCAGGGCGAGCTGAGCCAGGCCATGGGCGAGAACTGGATCATCGACTACCGCCAGGGCGCGGGGGGCGCGATCGGCACGGCCTACGTCGACCGCGCGACGCCGGACGGCAAGACGCTCCTCATGGCTGCGTCCAGCCATTTCGTGACCGCCGCGATGGGCGCGCAGCCGCCCTACGACCCGATCAAGGACTTCGTGCCGGTAGCCAACATCGGCAAGCAGAGCTACGTGCTGCTGGTGAGCGCGGACCTGCCCGTGAAGAACGCGGCCGAGTTCATCCAGTACGTCAAGGCCCATCCCGGCAAGCTGAACTACAACTCGGCCGGCATCGCCAGCTCGACGCATCTCGCGATGGCCTACCTCGCGCACACCGCCGGCCTAGCCATGGTCCACATCCCGTACAAGAGCACGGTGGAAGCGGCCAACGGCGTGCTGGGCGGACGCGGTCAGGCCGTCTTCATGCCGACCGCCGGCCTGAGCGCCTACCTGCAGAACCCGAGGCTGCGCGTCCTTGGCATCAGCTCGGGCAGGCGGTCGACGCTGCTGCCGCAGTTGCCCACGCTGGCGGAGACCGGTGCGGCAGGCTACGTCTTCGAGTCGTGGTTCGGGCTGCTCGCGCCCAAGGGCACGCCACCGGGCAGGGTGGAGGCGATCAACGCCGCGGTCAACAGGGTCGTCGCGCAGAAGGCGGTTGCCGATCGGCTGCACAACTTCGGTATCGAGACGGCTCCGCTGAGCGTCGCGGACTTCGACAAGGTCTTCCTCGCCGACCACGACCTGATGTACCGCATCGTGCGCGACTCCGGCATCAAGCGCGAGTGAAACGGCCCTGCTGCATCCACCGGAGCCTGAAAAGATGAAGATCGCATCGTTCGACGGCCATCGCGTCGGCGTCGGCGTCGTCGTCGTGGAGGACGCGGTCCTCGACGTGACGGCCGCGCTGCCCGACTTTCCCACGCACCTGCCCGCCCAGCGCGTCAACTGGCTGATCGGGCACTGGGTCGATGCCGCGCCCGCGATCCGCGACGCGGTGCGCATCGAGATCGAGAAGGTCGGCGCCATGCAGTTGCAGGTCGCCGAGCATGACGCCGTTTCGCCGCGCCCGTACTGACATGCCTGGCCGACGGCCTCTTCGCCGCGCCGCGCTCATGCTGCTGCTGCCACTGGCGAGCGGCGCCGCGCCGCAGGTCGACGAGCACGGCCGAAGAGGTCGTCGTCCAGATCACGGGCATGGGTCCGGTCGCGACGGTCTTCAGCTACTCCGGCCAACCCCACATGGGCCGTCCGCACAAGATGAAGTGAACCCTCGGGCCGCCTTCGGATCCCTCCGGGATTGGGTACCATTTTCCACAACGGCGCCTCGCCTCGCGGCAACCGCCGGCGCGATGCGCGAGACCTTTTCCCCGATCGACGCCTGCGCCCGCTGCAGCTCGAACAACCAACCAGACTGATGGAGACATAGTGAACCCCAGACGTTCCTTCCTGCAATGCGCGCTCGTCGCGACCCTCGCCGCCGGCGCGGCAGCGGCGCAAGCCGACACCTGGCCGTCCAAGCCCATCCAGCTGTACGTGTCCTTCGCGCCGGGCGGCGTGGGCGACCTCGTCGCGCGCGTGGTCGCGCGCCAGCTCACCGCCAGCATGGGCCAGGCGGTGATCATCGAGAACCGTCCCGTGCCCGTGATCGGGCCGACGCTGGTGGCGCGCTCCAAGCCCGATGGCTACACGCTGGCGATGACCGGCAACGGCACCTCGCTGACGCAATCGCTGTTCAAGAGCCTGCCCTATGACCTGATGCGCGACTTCACGCACGTGTCGACGCTGTCCTCGTTCAACCTCGCGCTGATCACCAGCAGCGACTCGCCGTTCAAGTCGGTCGCCGACGTGCTCGCCTATGCGCGCGCCAACCCGGGCAAGCTGAACATCGGCTCCGCACGCATCGGCAGCACGCAGAACCTGTCGGCGGAGCTGTTCAAGTCGATGTCCGGCATCAAGGCGTTGATCGTGCCGTACAAGACGACCGCCGAAGAGATCACCGCGATCAGGTCCAAGGACGTGCAGGTCGTCTTCGAGATCGTGCCCGCGATGCTGGGCCAGATCAGGTCCGGACAGGTGAAGGTTCTGGCGGTGACCTCCAGCACGCGCGACCCGGGCGTGCCCAGCGTGCCGACGATCGCCGAGAGCGGCCTTCCCGGCTTCGAAGCGACGTCATGGAACGGCATCAGCGCGCCGGCCAAGACGCCGCCGGACGTCATCGCGAAACTGAACCGGGAGCTGCAGAAGGCGGTGGCCAACCCCGAGGTCCAGAAGGAGCTGCTCAACCTCGGCGTGATTCCCGGCGCCGGCACGCCGCAGCAGATGACCAAGCGCATGACCGACGACATCGCCAAGTGGGGCGCGGTCATCGACAAGGCGGGCATTCCAAAGCAGTGAGGGCGGAGGACGCGACTCGTGTTGCAGCGCAGCACGAGTCGCGTAGTTCCCGCAAAGCACGCGACATCCGAGTGCCTAGACTCGCGTCACAACACTAGGAGACAAGATGAGATCCCTTCGATGGGTCCGCAAGGACCATATCAGCGCCGCGTTGCTGCTGGTGATCGGATGCGGCGTGCTGGGCATCGGCACGACCTACGAGGTCGGCAACCTCACCCGCATGGGGCCGGGCTTCGTGCCGGTCGCGCTGGGGGTCATGATGATCCTCGCCGCGATCGCGATCGGCGTCACCGCAGCGCCCGCCCGATTGGCGGTCGCCCGCCCGCCGCGAGAGGGCCGCGAGCCCGACGACAGCGGGCCGCAATGGCGCGGCTGGCTGTGCATCATCTCCGGCGTCGCATCGTTCGTGATCCTGGGCAACTACGGCGGGATGGTGCCGGCCACGCTGGTCGCGGTGTTCGTCTCGGCGATGGGCGACCGCGAGAACACATGGAAGAGCGCGGGCATCCTGGCCGCGATCGTCACGGTCTTCGGCGTCGCGATCTTCCATTTCGGGCTGGCGCTGCAACTGCCGCTGTTCCAGTGGGGGGGCTGACATGCACCAGACCCTGATGGACCTCTGGTACGGCTTCAGCGTCGCGCTCACGCCGAGCAACTTCATGTGGTCGGTGTTCGGCGTGCTGATCGGCAACCTCATCGGCGTGCTGCCCGGCATGGGCGCGCTCACCACGATCTCGATGCTGCTGCCGCTGACC
>FSVP01000233.1_pt1 | contig 20094 bp, 17 predicted proteins | sample 1637791 | NCBI WGS metagenome assembly FSVP01 (sample SAMEA3914814, study PRJEB12502) | metagenome | biome: forest; material: soil | place: USA | collected 2011-09-16 | depth 0.1 m
CGACATATGGACGCTGGGTCATCCGCAGCAACGCGCTGGCCGCCATGTAGACGATGCCGGTGCCCATGAAGTACTGGCCGAAGCCGTGGCGCATGCGTCCGGTGTAGACGCTCTGCTGGCTCGATCCCATCGGCCGCAGGTGGACGAAGCGCAGGTCCGGCTCGTCCCAGCTGCGCGCGATCCAGCCCCGGCGGCGGCACTCGTGGCAGTCGATGCCGTCCCACATCACCTCGCGGACGAAGCCCCCGATCTGCTTGAACGCCTCGACGCGATAGAACTTGGTCATGCCCAGCGAGGTCTCGTCACCGTGGCGTTCCGCCACGAGCTTGCCGCCTTCCTCGATGTAGGCCTTGCCGCTGCACGTGGCCATGCGCGGTTCGGCGAGCATGCGCTGGATCAGGATCTCGAAGTAGCGGGGCGGCAGACGCAAATCGAGATCGAGCTTGCAGATGAACGCAAAATCGTCGGGGCGGATCGTTTCGTAGCCCGCGTAGAACGCGTCGATCACGCCCGGCCCGACCGCCCGGTGGCCGCGATCCTTGCGCGTGACAACGCGAATCCAGGAATGCTTGGAAGCGTATTCGGCAAGAATTACCGGCGTCGCGTCCGAGGAGCCGTCGTCGACGATCACCCAGAGCGCCGGCGTGACCGACTGGGCCACGACGGTGTCCAGCGTCTCGCGCATGTAGTCGGCCTCGTTCCGGCACGGGGAAATGAGCGCGTAGGCGGTGGATATGGTCATGGTTGCATTCGGAAATGGAGCGCGGGCGCGTCGCCGTGGCGCCCACGCGCGATCATCGCATCGCGACGACCCTTCACTTGTATTCGATCAGGGCACTGGCGCGACCGCGCAGTCTGTGCCAGTGGAAAAGCAAGACTCCTGCCGCCTCCGGAAATCGTCCGGCGACCAGGAAGAAGGCACGGCTCCAGACGGCGCCGGCCTCCCGGGCCGCGGGCTGCGGCCGCAGGGCGAGCCGCAGCATCTGCAACGGGTACAGGGCCAGCAGCAGGAATCCGAGCGGGTGCACGAGACCGAGCAGCAGGGCCGTCAACGGCAACGCGGCGCCCCAGATCAGCGCCCGGCGCTCCTCGGCGACGTAGTGGCGCTCGGGCGGGCCGCCATGCAGGAACGCGCCTTCGGCGAAGGCGTGGCCGGCACGCTTGCTGCGTTTCCACCATTGGGACCAGCGCGTCATGGCGGCGTCGTGCCAGACCATGTCGCGACCCAGCCGCCAGATCTTCCAGCCCGCGCCGCGCAGGCGCACGCACAGCTCGGGCTCCTCGCCGGCGATCAGGCTGTCCCGGTAGCCGCCGACCGCCGCCAGGGCGTCGAGGCGCATCAGCGCGTCGCCGCCGCACGAGCGGATCTCGCCGGCCCCGGCGTTCCATTCGATCTCGCACTGGCGATTGAAGTCCGACGCGTCGGGGAATCGCTCGCGACGGCGTCCGCAGACCACGGCGCGCTCCGGGTGGGCCGCCAAGGCCGCGAGGGCGGCGGGCAGCCACCCGGGGACGACCTCGCAGTCGCCGTCGAGGAAATGCACGGTCGTCGCGCCGGGTGCGATCTCCACGAGGCGCCGCCACCCGGCGTTGCGGGCGAGCGCCGCGGTGAACGGGCGACGCATGTCCAGCTCCACGACGTCGGCCCCCAGCGCGCGCGCTTTGGCGGCGGAGCCGTCGGTGGAGCCGGAGTCGACGTAGACCACTTGCGACACCGTCCCGACGACGGACTCCAGGCAACGCACCAGGCGCGGTCCCTCGTTGCGGCCGATGATGACGACGCCCATGTCGTCGAGCGCCAACGGCTTCGCGGCGGATTCACTCAAGGGGCTGCTCCCGCTTCGACACGATGCGCGCGGGAACGCCCAGGGCCGTGGCGCCGGCCGGCACGTCGATCGTGACCACGGCATTCGCGCCGATGCGCGCATGGTTGCCAATCGTGACGCCGCCCAGGATCTTGGCGCCGGCGCCCACGTCCACATGGCCGCCCAGACGCGGAAACCCGGGACGCGAGCCTGCGCCCAGCGTCACCTGCTGGAAGATCAGGCAGTTGGGCCCGACATCGGCCGACGGATGGATCACCACGCCGTTCGGGTGCGGCAGCAGCAGGCCGCCGCCGAGGCGGCAGTTCAGCGGAATGTCCGCGCCGCTCACGACGGACCAGAACCTGTGGCGCAGCACCGCGATGCCACGCGCCAGCGCGTGGATCGGGCCGCGCCCGCCGTGGCGCTGGTACGCGCGGACACTGGCCAGGAGCGACCGGGACGGCTTCCAGGCGCAGAACGACTTGCACTCGCGCGACCAGTCGGCGGTTTCCGCAGAGATGGCCGCCGTCGCTTCGATGTTGCGCATGGCCCCCACGCCTCGGCCGCTCAGCGACGGGCCAGCGGCAGGCCGTTGAGGCCGTAGGGCCTCTCGGGCGCCAGGTCGAGCGGGACGTCGACCAGCGTGTTCTTCATCGTCAGTCGCGCGATCGGCAGCGCCACGAGCATGATCAGCAGGAACGGCATCGTCGAGAACGTGGAGGTCGTGAAGATGGTCAGCATGCAGGAGATGATCATCGCCAGGAACGTGGCCGCGAACCAGCCCGCGCCCGCGTCGCTGGGCTGGCGCAGCGAGACGCCGGGCACGCCCACCATCCGCCGGAATGCCAGTACGTAAGACAGCAGGTAGATCGCCAATCCGATCACGCCGGTGTCGAGCGCGATCGCGATGTAGCTGTTGACGAGGTCGATGATGCCCTCGCCCTGCTTCAGGTCCTGCATTTGCGAGGCGTAGTCCGGCACGCCCAGCCACGGGCTCTGCTTCAGCAGCGCCAGCGCGGTGTCCAGGAGTTGGCGGCGATAGTTGATCGTGCTCATGTCGTGCTCGCTGGAGCCGAACACAGCGCCCAACGCGGCCGCCACCTGCTCGTCGGCGCCCATCGCCTTCGCCGTCACGGCGCCGGCCAGCAGCAGCAGGAACAGCCAGACGAAGGTTTTCACGCCCAGCCTGCGCAGTCCGAGCAGGGCCGCGCCGAAGATCATGCCGCCGATCCACGGGCCGCGCGAGAAGGTGAACAGCAGGCAGGCGATGAACGCGCCGTAGACGAGCAGCACCGGGAGGCGGCGCCATTCCTGGCCGCGAAGATAGGTCCACACGCCGATCGCGAAGATCATCTCGAACGCCAGCACGATGGGCTGCGGCGTCGCGGCCTGCACGCGCAGGTAGTCGCCGCGCGTCAGGGTCATCGTCAGCTGCCACTTGTAGCCGTACACGTACTGCAGTTCGCTGTAGAGGCCGCGGTGGATGAAGAACTCGACGAAGCCGACGCTGGCCGCCAGCGCCAGGCCCAGCGCGAGGTGGGTCAGGATGAAGCGCAGGTCCGGCTCCGTGCGGATCGCGCGCGAGGCCACGTAGTAGGGCAGCAGCACGTCGAGCACGCCCTCCACGAGCATGCGCAGCATCCCCGTCGTGGTCAGGTGCGGCGCCATCAAGGCGATCTTGAGCACCTGGTAAGCGATGACGACGATGTCCAGCAGCAGGACCCAGCGTTCGCGCTTGTAGGTCCCGTCTCCCATCTGCTTCAGCGCGGGGCCGGTCAGCAGGAGAAGCGCGAGGATCCGAGGCCCGGTCAGCGCCAGCAGGTAGTTGATGTCGCCCACGCCTCCCACCTGCCAGGTGATCGGCGGCAGGATCATGATCATCAGCATGAACGCGGCCAGCTTGCCGCGGACGCCTCCGCCCAGGAACGACTGCGCGAACAGCGCCATCAGGCCGACGCCGATCGTGAACAGCATCGGCGTGTGACCCAGGTAGACGACCATCGTCGTCGCGATCAGCACCACCCAGGCGCGCTGGTATTCGACCTTGGACAACAGCGGCACGAACGACGCGCGCAGCACCAGCCAGGCCAGCCCGCAGACGAACAACGTGGGAAGAAGCAGCTTGATCGCGTAGATCACCAGGGTTCCGTTTCACCGCGGCTCGGGGCGCGGAAGAGATGTCATGCCGGCCTCGAGGGCCGGGGCCGGACGGAAGGCGTACGCACCCCGGTCCGGCTGTTCAGCAAAGGGTCAAGCCTTCTTCTTCAGCGCCCGGCGGACCTTGGACAAGCCACGGTAGGCCACCGGCGGCAACCAGTCCTTCAGGTATTCCTCCGTCCGGAACTTGCGCGCCTCGGCCTTGTCCTTGGCAGAATCGTTGGGACGCGAGACGTACATGGTCGAACGGTGCGGCGTTTCCTCGTACACCTGCCGCGACGCAGTGTAGTAGTACAGGGCGATCGACTTGCGGGAGACGCCCTCCGGCGGCTCCAGCGCATCCGGGTGCCCGTGCCACGTGTCGGCTTCCGTGTTGAACACGACGCAGCGGTTGAGCAGTGGCGACACGCGTTGCACGCACTCCTTCATGTCGCGCGACCAGAGTTCGAGTTGCCCCTTCCAGTCGTCGTTCCAGTCGGGGTTGAGGTAGATCAGCATGTTCAGGCGGCGCTGCACATGGAGCTGGGTGTTGATGCGGAAGTCCGCGTGCACGCCCAGCCGGCCGCCCTTGGTGATCTCGTGGTAGCCGCCGCCCATGAAATAGGGGTCGGGCAGCAGCCCGTCGATGCCCGTCAGGCCCTCGAGGAACTGCAGCATCGGCCGCGAATTGAAGAACAGGAAGAGTTCGCGCGAGAAGCGATCGCAATCCTCGGGCATGACCTGGCGCTTGTGGTCGCCGCCATAGCCGATCGTGAACACCTTGTCGTTGGCGCCGTTCGCGCGCGTGGCGGCCGGAAAGTCGGCCAGGATCCTGGCGACCAACTCATCAGGAAGGATGCCGTCGAAGACGATGTGCTCGAACGGATCCGCCTTGTTGTAGTCCTCCACGAACAGGGAACCCAGGGCCTTGGCCTCCGTGGCGTCCATCTTCAGCCCGTTGCTGAGGTCGATCGGCAGGGTCACCTGCTGGAACGCACCGACTTGACTACTCACTTTGCATACTCCCGTACAGATTCCAAATCATATCGTCCGGCCCATGCCGGGTCGTGTCGCAGCGGCATCGGGCCGCGCAAGGTTCGCCGCGACCAGTACCTGGCCCAGGCAGGCCACCAGGAGGCAGGCCAGCGGCGGGGCCGCGACCACGCAAATGGCGATGATGGCCGCGCACGCTGGCAACGAGAGTGCCAGCCCCCATGACATCGACGGTGGCCCCACCCAACGCCGCAAGCAAGTTGCGATCCATTTGGAAGAAGCCAACGCGACAGTACACAGCACCAACGCCAGGGGCAGCCAGGCGGCGGCGCTCCAGGGCGGCGGAAACACCGCCGCGGCGATCCCGATCAGTGCGTAGTGCACCGGCACGATCAACAGGCTTGCCGGGCCGCGGGTCTGCAAGGCGGCCACGAGGCGTGAGTCGGATGCCAGCGCCAGCGCGTCGGCCGCCAGCCAGACAACGCCGACGAACGCGATCGCGAAAAGAAAATACGCCACGGACACGGTATTCCAGCGATGCATGGCGGCGCCGCGCGAATCCAGCCACCACGCCACCGCGCCACAGGTTGCGGCCAGCACCGCGACGCTGGCTCGCGGCGAGGGCATCGGCGCCGCCTTCTCCCGGCGGGCACCGAGCCGCCCGAGGATGAAGCCCGCCAGCGGAAAGACCAGCCACGGCGACAGCGGATAGGAGACGTCGACGACGCCGTCGATACCCGACACGAAGGCGACGATCGGATAGTCGCCTGCCAGTGGCTCCAGGCGCGACACGAATGCATAGCGCACGAGCAGGCAGCCCGCGATGGCGATCGTCGCCGTGACGACGGGGCGGCGCGTCGCGGTCACGAGGGCGACGGCAAGCATCGAGATCGCGCAGAAGGCGAAGAAGTCCAGCCCGATCCAGCGGTGCACGCTCCAGCTCAGGAACAGGTCCGCGATCAGGAGCAGCACCACCTTGCGCGCGATGCCCGGCCAATCCACGGCGCCGCGCCGGCTCAGGCCCATGCCGACGCCGGTCGCGAAGAAGAACAGCGCCGGGGCCGCGCTGCCCAGGAATACGGCGAGGCCGTCGAGGCCGGTCGTCGCGTCGACCGGTGCCAGCCACTGGAAGCCGGCGTGGTTCAGCACCATCAGGATGGCGGCAAAGCCTCGAAAGATGTCCAGCTGTCGACTGGTGTGGGAACTGCTCATTCAACTCTCGATCGACGGGATGGCCTGGGCACGACCCCGGGGATCTGCGCGGTGCCGGATGCGGGCGCGAAGCTGCGCCAGGCGACGCCGGGCAAGGCGGCCGATTCTAGACGAGCCCCATGTAGACTGGCGCGGCCCCATTGCGGCAGCGCCCTGTCCCTGCACCGTCTCCCATGCCTCCTGCCGCCCCGACCGCCCCCGTCACGATCAACCAGCCCGGAGGCCGGCTGCGCGGGCTGGACACGCTGCGCGGCATCGCCATCACGATGGTGATCGTCTATCACGTGCAACTGCATTTCGGCGCCCCCGGCCTGGTCGGCCGGATCGCGCACCTCGGCTACAACGGCGTCCAGCTGTTCTTCATCGTGAGCGGCATCACGATGTGCTACATGTGGTCGGCACGCAAGAGCGAGACCTGGGAGACGGGCAAGTTCCTGATCCGCCGGCTGTGCCGGATCGCGCCGCCGTTCTGGTTCGCAAGCGCGTTCTACCTGGCGTGGCGCCAGACCGGCCTGTCCGTGCTCGAACCTGCCGGCGCCTCCGATGTGCTGCTCACCGTGCTGCTCGTGCACGGGTTCTCGGCGCACGCCATCAACCTCGTGGTGCCGGGGGGCTGGAGCATCGCCGCCGAAGTCGGCTTCTACGTCCTGTTCCCGCTGATGGTGACCCGGCTCAAATCGGTGCCGCAACGCCTTTGGGCCGCGCTCGCGATCTACCTGGCCTGCACCACGGGCGCGTACATCCTGCTCCACCGCTATGCGGTCGACGAGACCGTCGTCTACTACTCGCTGCTGACCCAGTTGCCCATCTTCGTGGTCGCGATGGCCTTGTTCGGGATGCTGTTCGGATCCGATCGCGTGCCGTTGCGCACGCTGCTGGCCGTCGCCGCGCTGTGGATGGCAGTCGCCGTCCTGGGCAAGACGCAGGAATGGCCGACGCGTCCGGGCCTGTGGGCCGAGATCGCTGGAATGCTGCTGTTCACGGCCGCGATGCTCAAGCGCTTCGAATGGCCGCTCTTCGCCTTCCTGGGCCGGATCTCCTACTCGGCCTACCTGTTCCATTTCGCCGTGATCGACCTGCTCGCGACGCTCCTGCCCCACGCGATCGGATTCGCCAATTTCGGCCTCGGACTGGCGGGCGTCGGACTCGGAACCATCGCCGTGGCGTGGGCGTCCTCGCGCACGCTGGAAGCCTGGTCCGTGGATCTCGGCCGCTACCTCGTCAAGCGCCTGGACTCGTCCGCGCCGGCGCAGAAGGCCGCCTGAGCGCCGTTCAGGCGGCGGCGGCGCCGCCGTCGCCCACAGCAATTTCCGACTTGGCCCTGGCCGGCCGGAAACGACCGGCCAGGCGCAGGAACTTCTTCTCGAAGAATTCGTAGCTGACCGCGGCCAAGGCGAAGCTGATCAGGAAGTACACCGCCATGCGGGTCACGAAACCCACCGCGGGTGGCCAATGGTCCATCCACGGCTTCATCGTGTACCAGACGGCCACGCGGACGGCCTCGTGGTACAGGTAGACGCCGTACGAGATCTTGCCGACGTAGACCAGGCTGCGCGCCTGCAGCAGGCGCCGCAGCCAGCCGTCGCCGCCCGCACTCCAGAGGCGGGCGATCCAGAAGGCGAAGACGGGCACCAGCAAGGGGATGAAGACCTCGTGCATCCGGCTCTCGGGCCAGCCGAGCGCGTACGGTGCCGCAGCCAGCCCGAGCAGCAACACGCCGCCCGCCACGTCGAGCGCTCGATTGAACAGCACATGGCGCACCAGCCCAGGCCGGTGAAAGACCCACAAGGCCAACGCCGACGCGACCACCAGGCTGAAGCCGCGCGTGTACAGCATGTCGTTCTTGTAGAGGCTGTCGGGCGTGAGCACGAACGCCGCCGTCGTGGCCACGGCCAGCGCCACGGCCACCCGGCGCAACGCGGCCGCTCGCGACTGCAACGCGAGGATGACGATCGGCCACACCAGGTAGTACTGCTGCTCCACCGCCAGCGACCAGAGATGCACTGTCAGGTCCTGGCCGTTCCAGACGCCGCCCTGGGGCACGAAGTTGATCGTGTAGGTCCAGATCGCCGCGGTGAACCCGGCCGCGTTCCAGCCGCCGTTTTCCGAACGCACGCTGCCCGGCCAGCACCACAGCAGCAGCGTGATGAAGAGGGCGTAGAGGAAGTACGCCGGCATCAGGCGCAACGCTCGGCGAGCCATGAAAGGCCAATAGGCAATCGTTCCCGATGCCGACGACTCCATCGCCAGCAAGGTCGTGATGAGGAAGCCGCTCAGCACGAAGAAGAGGTCCACGCCGATCCATCCGGAGCGGAACCCGGGCGTGCCCGCGTGCACGAACATCACGCCAACGATCGCCAGCGCGCGCAGTCCGTCGAGCGCGGTGCGGTGCGAGGCGCCGCCTCCTTCGGCCTTGGTGTTGCCGCGAGCCGTCATCGCCGTCACTTGGCCTTCAGGCGCTTCTTGAACTTGTGCATGCGCAGGTGGACTTCGAGTTCGTAGAAGTCGTGGAAGGCACTCGACCACAGGCCCGGCGCCTTGACGCCGAACTTGCGGAACAACTTGTGCAACTGCCAGTGATACTGCAGCGCCGCCTCGTTGGCGGCGAAGTGCATCATGCAGGGCTGCATCGGCTTGCCGGTGTCCTTGAAGACGAACTCGCACTGGCCCTTCGTGACGTCGAGCTTCATCGTGCCGGGCACGGCGCTGCGATAGCGCGAGAAGAAGTCCGGCCGGGGCATCGGCGGAATGCCGTACTTCGTCAGCACGTAGTCCATGACGTCCTCGTCCGCAAACTTGATCGGACCCATGATCTCCTGGTGGCGTGCCGTCACGTCACGGGCGGCGTCGAAGATCTCCTGGCAACCCGGCTTGCGGAAGAACGCATGGCCGGCGCCGTCGATCACCACCAGTTCGCTCTTGCCGAGCTGCCGGCACATCTCTGCGCGATCCATGCCGAACGAGCTCTTGCCGCCGGACATCATCTTGCCCGCGGCCGTGTACGGATACTGGCGCCAGACGTCCACGTAGGGCTGCACCGGCTTGTACACCAGCACGTCCGAGTCGAAGAACATCGTCTCCTCGAACGGCGAATACTGGTCGAGGTAGATCTTGTGCACGAAGCCGCGCAGGCCGGCCTTCTCCTCGATCACGTGATCGAACCAGGGTTCGAGAAGCGGGCGGGCCTTGGCCGAGCAGGCCACGGCGATCGGCACGCCGGGATTGCTGACGCGCACCGACAACGCGAGGCCGATCGCCTTCAGGTAGTCGTTGGGCGTGGCCAGGGTCAGGATGCCGAATTGGGAAGCGGATTGACTCATGGTCTCTTCAATGCAAGAAGTGTGCGGGCAGCAGCCACGCCATTGTCACGGCGGCCAGCCATCCGATCAGGGCGCCGCCGGCCAGTGCCGGAAAGAACACCGCCTCGGAACGCCAGGTGAACACGCGATGCCTCGCCTTGAACCACCAGGCCAGGGGCCACGCCGCGTACTGGCTCAGCGCGATGCCCGCGACAGCGCCGACGATGCCCCAGAAGTGGTGGCCGACGAGGATGCCCAGGCCCAGCGCGACGAGGCGGATGAGGTTGGCCAGCGTCACGTACTGCGGGCTGCCCATCGCCTGGTAGGCCTGCTCCACCATCTGGTAGCGCAGTCCGACGGCGCCGACGGCCAGCACCACCATGATCCAGCCGGCGCCCTGGTAGCGGGCGTCGTACAGGACATGGATGATGGCCGGGCCGGCGGTCATCAGGATGGCCGCGAGGAACACGACGATGCCGTCGTAGAGCCACTGGAACTTCTGCAGCGCGCCGGCGAGGTCGCGCGGCCGGTCGCGGTAGACCTCGGCGATGGCCGGATAGGCGACGTTGATGCACAGCGTGGTGGCCACCACCTGGAGCATGTTCACGAGCATGAAGGCCACGGTGTACAGCCCGAAGCTTCGCGTGTCGATCAGCCCGCCCAGCAGCAGCCGGTCGCCGTTGACGGCGGCGAAGCCCAGGATCGACGACAGGAAGATCCACTTGCCGTTGTCCAGCAGCTCCGCCGTGGCGCTCGGGATCAACCTGAACTTCTCGCGGTGGCCTTCCAACGCCACGTGGCCGAGCCAGCACCGCACGGCGCCGGCCACGACCGCGCCGACCACGAGCGCCCACATCGAATGGAAAGCCCAGGCGACCGCCACCATCACGATCGCCGCCGCGACCTGGCTGGCGATGTTGATCTTCGTGAGCATCTTCATCTGCATGTCACGCTTGGCGACGCCGTTGCGGATGGATTCGAAGCCTTGCAACACCGCGACCACGGAGAACGCGGCGACGACCCACGGCAGGCGCGCGTCGCCATACACCGTCTTGGCGGAAGTCAGCCCCCATCGCGTGGCCAGGAAGAAGCCACCCGCCACGAACAGGCTCGCCACGCCGAGCCCGAGGCCGCGGATGATCTGGATCGCCCAGGCGGTATCCAGCAATTCCGGGTCGTTGCCGCGCCGGCTCTGCACCACGCTGCGCGTGATGCCGATGTCGCTGAACAGCGCCATGCCGATCATCAGGATGTAGACGACCGCCATCAGGCCGAAAGCGTCGGGCGACAGGAGGCGCGCGAGCAGCACGTTGGAGCCCAGCCGCACGACCTGCGTGACGACGTGGCCGATCAGCACCCAGGAGCCGGCCTTGGCGACGCGATGGCGCAGGCTCTTCGGCTTGGCCGCGGGCATGACGCTGGCCTCGCTCATGCGCGAACCCGGATCGGCTTGACGACCGCGGGCACGCCCACGGCCACGTGGTCGTCCGGAACGTCGCACAGGACGACCGCATTGGCGCCGATGCGAACGTTGTTGCCGATGCGGATCGGGCCGAGGATCTTCGCGCCGGCGCCGATGTCGACGTTGTCGCCGAAGACGGGGGCGATCGGTTCCTCGACGTTCTTCAGGCCCACCACGACGCCGTTGCGGATGCGGCAATTCGCGCCGAAGCGCGCATAGCCGCTGACGACGATGCCGCCGAAGTGGTCGATGACGAAATTGTCGCCGACCACCACCTCGCAAGGCAGCTCGATGCCGGTCAGGATCTGCACGAACTTGAACAGCACGTGATAGATCAGGCTGAAGACCTTGCGCAGCCAGCCGGGGCGCACGGTATAGCGCCAGCGCCCGTATCGATAGACCACCATCGCCCAGAAGCCCTGGGCGCCGATCTTGCGGCCGTGCGCGCGGAAATCGGCCCGGATCAGGTCGAACGCCATGTCAGCGAGTCGCCTGCAGGCCGAATCGCGTGCGGCCGGCAATGGCGAGCGTGCCCCGCATGCGCCGCAGGTGGTAGCCGATGCTGGCCCATTTCCTGCGATTCAGGACGGCCTTGGCAACGAGGACGAGGTCGGCGACTTCCTCCAGGAAAAGATGCCGCAGCAGGCCGGCGAGGCCGAATTGCTTGCGGAAATAGATCTGCGCGCTCTCGATCTGCAGCACTTCGACCTGGCGGCCGGACGCGTTGATGGCTCCGAGGGACTTGGCGCTCTCGCCGCCGATGTGGACGACGGTGACGTGGGGGTAGTACATGACCTTGGACTTCGCGGCCTTCACGGCAAAGCAGTGATCCACCTCCTCGTAATACAGGAAGTAGCGCGGGTCGAACAGGCCGACCTGGGCTATCAGCTCGTTGCGTACCAGGTAGAAACAGCCCGGTACCCAATCGCATTCGCGCACGTCGTCGTGCGCCCACGCCATGTCGTCGACCATTCGCGTCGAGGGCAACCAGCGAGCCAGCCCGCTGCGGGAAAGAAAGGTGTTGTACGGCGTCGGGAAATAGCGGCACGACGGCTGCAGGTCGCCCTCGCGGCCGACCAGGCGCACGCCGAGGACGCCGCAGTCCGGCGTCGCCTCCATGAACGCCAGCGTCTTCGTGAGCGCGTCCGGCGGCACGAAGGCATCGGTATTGAGCAGCAGCAGGTACTTGCTGCGCACCTCCGGCAGGGCCAGGTTGTTGGCACGCCCGAAACCGAGGTTCTTGCCGGAGCGGATCAGGCGGACATCGGGATGGTGCTGCTCGAGATATTCCGCGGAACCGTCCGCCGACGCGTTGTCGACGACGATTACCGGCGACTCTCCGAGCGAGGCGCGCGCCGCGGCCAGCGCGGTGAGGCAGGGCGTGAGCAGGTCTCGGGTGTTGAAACTCACGAGCAGAGTCGTCAGCAGCGGGGCGGGCTCGCTCATGGCTTGGGGGGTCGACCTCGTCTTGATCTTGAAGGTGCCCGAGTTCGAGCCCGCAAAAACGCAAAGGCGGCCGAAGCCGCCTTGCCGTTCAACCAGCTGCGGGCGTTCTCGGAAGAGGCCCTCAGTCTAGCCGATCGAATCAGCGCTTTCCCTGATGGGTCGGCGCCAGGTTCAAGGGAGAAGTGTTGCGGTCTGTCAGCAACCCGCCCACCAGCAGGCCGACGTGTCGCGTGCCTTGACGACAGCCTTCCACTTCGGTGCATTGACGTCCGTCAAGCTTTCCTTGGCGCCCCAGATCCCGAATTTCGACGGCTGCGAGACGTGGTTGAAATAGACGAAGGTCTGGCCGCCGGAGGCCTTCCAGTCGGCGATGTCCTGGTCGTAGGCCGCGCCCATGCGCGGGTCGCGGTTGGCCGCCGTGATCAGCGCGAGGAACTTCGCATCGGTGTCGCCGTTCGGCGGCACCAGATGCTGGCCACCTTCGTAGGCCCACATCGGCAGGCCGTAGGTATCGGCGACCGCCTTGGTCGTCGTCATCCAGCCCCGGCTCATGCCGCGGGCGCCGGTCGGGAAGGCGGCCATCAGGGGCGCCGCGAGCGATTTGCCGGTGGTCTCGACGCCGCTCAATTCCGTGAACAGCTTGGACAGGCCGCCATCGGCGTCGGCGTACCAGCTCTGCACCGTGGGACGGAAAGAGGTGTTGCCGATGTAGTAGCCGAAGTACGGCGCGATGGAGACGACGTCGATCAGCTTGCCGCACGGCTTGCCGAGTGCACCCGCTGCGTAGGTGCAGGCCAGCACCTGGGACGTCACGGCGGCGTTGGCGGCCTGGGTGTTGGCGATGCATCGCACGCGCGCCGCATCGGCACCGAACTCCTGCTTGACGATATTGCAGACCTGCACCAGGCGCTGCGCGTACCAGTTGTAGCCGAGCGTGTACGGATTCGCGCCCTTCGCAAGCTCGCTCGCCCACTGGGCCGCGCCCTGGGTCCTCATCCAGTTGGACTGCGCGAACGCGTAGTTCCAGGTCTCGTTGGAGTACTCGAGGTTCAGGTGCAGGTTCGTCGCGAGGCGCTGGTGGACGAGACGGCCGAACTGGTGGACATAGTCGTCTGTCGCGTGCGCCGGCAGGTTCATCCAGGGATCGGAACCCGCGGCGTTCGCGAGGTCGACCATCGTCTCGACCGGCGCGCCGTTGGCGCCGGACCAGGTGCGATCGGTCGGGAGCGCGCGACCCGCCCAATCGGCATTGAGGGTCGTGTTGGTCTTCATCCAGTCCATGAAGCGCAGCGTGCGGAAGCCCTTCACGTCCGAGATGAACGGGGGGTACCACTGCTGGTTGGCAGGGAACGATTCGAACGCGACATAAGCGCCCTTGGCGCTTGAACACGCGCTGGCGGAGGCTGCAAACGTCGTGTAGTCATTGGCGCAGGCGCCGCCGGGCGGGTAGACACGAATGTTGCGGAGGTAGTTCGCAGGGTTGGTCGCGTTGATCGTCAGGAAGAACCCGCCGCTGGCGGAGTTCGTCAGCTGAACGACATCGCGTCCGGGAGTCGATTCAGCGGTCACCTTCTTGGCCATGCCGGAATAAGTGATCGTTCCCGCGCCGTCGTAGCGAACGACGTACTTGCCATCCGGCGCGATCGACGACGAAAGCACCGTCGTCGCGAAACGGAATTTGACGGAGGTGTCCGAGTTCGCGGGCAGGCTCTTGATCCAGCCCTGGGCATCGAGGTCGAGCTGGGGCTCCTCGAGAGTGTCGAACGAGCGTGCGGTGCCGGTGAAGCCGGCGCAGCTCGAACTCGTGCTGATGTTGCAACCCACGTACCACGCGCCTGCGCGCTTCATCAGGTCGATCGAAGGGATCTCGGGAGAAACCGTCGTGAGCGTTCCCAGGTTGATGCCGATCCCGCTGCGGCTGGACACGGCGACCTGCGGTGCCGTGGACGTGCCGCTCGTGCCGGAGGCGACGACGGTCGGGGTCGCCGCAGGGGCCGGTTCGGCGGGCGTGGTCGCCAGGCCGGAGGTGGCGGTAATGGAAGAAAGAGCCGTCGTCGTCGTCGAATCGGCGCCGAGCGAATTGGATTGGGCCGTCGCGAGATCCGTCGACGCGGGGGCCGCCAACGCGACGGTGTCGTCGATGGGCTTCGAGGGGGAGACGGTCGCGTCGATGGTCGAAGAATCGGTTCCGCTGGGTCCGCCGGTTGCCGTGTCGGAGCCGGTGACCGCGGCCACGGTGGACGCGGTGCCGGTCGTCGTCTCGTCTCCACCGCCATTGCCGCCACCACAGGCGGTGAGGGCGGAGCTCAGGCCGACCAAATAAGCAGAAGTGCGCAACGTTCTGCGGATATCGAAAGGCATGTAGAAGTCTCGGGAATGATGCGCACTCAAAAAGTTCGTGGCGATACCAATCGCCAGACCGTGCGGTTTCACTCCCTTCTTCGGCAGCCCCGACGTCCTAGTTGAATACGATAAAGTCCCAACTGGCCGATCAATTCCTCTTTCGGCGAAACGAGTCGTAAGTAACGCTGCAGCATGATGGCCACACGCGTCGATCGCTATAAAACTGCCCCTTTCTGTAATAAGTGATGCCACCGGTCGGCCACTGCCGAGCACCGCACTATTTGCAGAAAAAGCGGCGAGCGCTGCCATGCACAGCGCGACAGCGGCCGTACCGATGAGCTTGACGCCGCGGCGTCCGGACGCCGCGAAGGTCAATTGAGGCCCACCAGTTGCCGTCGAGCTGCGGGCGTCATGGCCGGCACCAACGCGCGGATGAAGTCGTCCTGCGCGCGGAACCCGGCAGCCGAGTCGCGGTCGATGGACGACACGCGGAACAGCAGGCCGTCGACGATCTCGCCGCGCAGGCCGTGCCGGATCTCCGAGACCTTTCGATCCCAACCGCCCAGGCTTTGCTGGTCGCCGACGATGGTCCAATAGGTGACGGGCTCGTAGCGGCTGTCGCCATACTGGGTCTCGAGCCGGCGCACCCGCACGGCGCCTTCCGGCACGACGACCTGGTCGGTGCGGTTGCTCTTCACCCGGAATCCCTGGGCGGGATAGCAGACCTCGGGGTAGTGCAGCTGCACGTCGTCGTCCGCCTGGTCGGCGCCGTAGGCGATCGACAGCATGATGCGGCGGCCCGCATCGTCGAAGTAGACGCGGTTGAGCATCTGGCTGTAGAGCTTGTCGAGCATGGCTTCCGTCTGCGGATCGACGACACCGCCGACGGCGCGGTCGTCGACGCGCCAGTTCGCGAACGTGCTCGGAACAAGCTCCTCGAGCTTGAACGGTCCGCGCAGGACGGCCAGCCGCTTGGTGGGCACCAGGGCCTGGCCGGCCGCGGCGGCGGCCGACATCATCACGGCCGCGATGACGGCCCGGCGGGTGAGCTTGGCGTCAGGCATGCTGCGGATCCGTCGCGGTTCGCGACGCCAGCCAGCGCAGGCCGCTGTCGGTCGCGATGATGAACATCAGGGCGGTCATGAACAGCACCAGGCCGGCGAAGCCGTGCAGGAAGCCCTGCCCTGCCTCGTCGCCGAAGTGATAGGTGATCAGGGCCAGCACGATCACGCGGATCACGTTGGCCATGAACGAGATCGGCACGATCAGCACCGCCAGCGCGATGTTTCGCATCAGCGACGTGTGGCGCACCACGTTCAGGTACAGCAGGCCCATCGCCTCGAGGGAGAACAGCGTGTGCAGGCCCGCGCAGGCGTCGGCCACCAGCAACTGGTATTGACCGATCTGCAGGATGACGCCGGAGCGCGCGATCGGGTAGCCGGCGCCGAACAGCAGGGTCGTGGCGACGCTGGACACGGCGAGCTTGAGCGGCTGCGTGATCGAGTCGACCAGCGTGGCCGGCAACGGGATCAGGAAGATCATGAAGAACAGCGGAAACGCCGCCGCGCGCAGTTGCCGGGAGCCCCGAAGCAACAGGATCAGGCCCGGCAGCAGGAAGATGACCGACAGCGTCTGCGAGCTCAGGATGCGTTGCGAGCGCCCGAACACATAGAAGACGAGCGCGATGACCACCAGCAGCCAGCCGATGACGGGCTTGGGCGTGTCGACGCTCGTGTCGTCGATGCGATCCCACGCGCGCCAGGTGAGCCACAGGCAGATCGCCAGCACGATCGGGCCCTGGCTCTGTTCCTCGGTCGACCAGATGTTGCGGACCAGGTCGACGATCGTCGGCACGTAGAGCGCCAACAGGCCGAGCACGCAGATCCACCACGGGATGGTTCGAGGTGCCGCGAGCCGGCGCATGGCGCTCATCGCAGGCTCACAGTTCGTTCATGATGACGCCGGCGAGGCGCACCTGGCCCGCCTGCAACGTCGCGACCATGTCCTGCAGGGCCTGCACCTTGTTGGCGTCCTTGCGGCTCACGATCAGCGCCGATCCGCAGCGCGACGCGATCACGGCGCCGTCGCTGCCGAAGACGGCCGCAGGGGTGTCGACGATCACGTGGTCGAACTTGATCGAGACCTCGCGCAGCAACATGCCGAACGACGGGCCCTCGACCAGCTCGAGCGGATTGGGCGGCTGCACGCCGACCGGGATCACGTACAGGTTCGGGATGCCCGGCACCGACTTGACGATGCCTTTGCCGCCGCGCCCGGAGAGCACGCCCGACAGGCCCGTGCCGCCCGGCACGCCGAACACCTGGTCGATGCGCGCGCCGCGCATGTCGGCATCGATGACCACCACCTTGCCGCCCAGCTGGGCCAGCGCCACCGCGAGGTTGGCGCAGAAGTAGGTCTTGCCGTCGCCGCTGTTGGGGCTGACGACCGCCAGCGGACGGCGCTGCCCCTTGGCCTCGCCCTGCGTGCGCATCAGGATCTGGCTGCGGATCGCGCGAAAGGCCTCGGCCTGGTGGCCGAAGGGCTGGTTCAGCATGACCAGTTCGGGCGCGCTCTTGCGGGCTTCCTCGTCCGCGTAGGCATACTTGAACTGCTGTGCCAGTGCCTGCAGCACGTCCTCGGTATCGGCGAGCCCGAGGGCGATCGCCGCCTCGCCGAAACGCAAGTCGTTCTCGCGCTGATAGCGGCCGATGCGGTCGAGATCGTCGGCCGAGAGATTGCGCGCGTCCTGGATCAGCTCCCCGATGGACTTCGACTTCGCAGCACCCTCTTGCGTCTGACCCTCTCCGATGTAGAGATCAGGCCCCTCTAGTTTTTCGCTCATGCTTGCCCTTTTTCAGGTCCCGTCAATCGCCGGCCGGAAATCACGCGTTCCTGGATCATGGCCATCTGGCCCTTCAGCCGTCGGTTCATCGTCGGGCTGGGCATGATGCCGATCACCGGCAGCCCCAGGAAGTCGATCGCGTCGGACGTGGTGCGGATGCGCTTGTCGAATTGCTCGATCAGCAGCGCCATGCCCAGGCCACCGGCGACCGCCGCGAAGATGCCCATCACCAGGTTGGCCATCACCTTCGGCGAGGACGGATCAACCGGCGTGCTCGCCTGGCTGATCACCGTCGCGTTGCTCTGGCGGTTCTGGCTTTCCAGGTTGGTCTGGTTGACGCGGGCGAAGACCTGGTCGTAGGCGCGTTGCGCGTTGTCGACGTCGCGTGCCAGCACGGCCGCCTGGTCGCGCGTTTCCTTCATCGCGAGCACCTTGGTACGCTGCGCGTCGAGGGACGCCTGGATCTCGGCCTCGCGCTGCCGACTGACGCGCGCGTCGATGCCGACCGCGCCGGTGACGTCGCTCGTGGCGCGCGCTATCTTGGACTTCAGCGAGGAGACCGCTTCGCGGGCATCCACCACCTGCGGGTTCTTGTCACCGTAGTGCGAGGACAGTTCCTGCAGCTTGAGCTCGGCGGACGACAACTCGCCCTTCAGCGCACTGACGGTGCCGCTGCCCAGGACTTCCTGCATCTGGCTCGCATTGCCGACCTGGCCCTGGCGGGTCGAAGCATCGATGCGCGCCTGCTGGATCCCGACCAGGCTCTGCGTCAGCGCGTTCAGCCGGCTCAGTTCGAGGTCGAGGTGATCGTCGCTGCCGATGATCTGCTTGTCCTTCTGGAAGGCCGACAGCTTGTTTTGCGCCGCCTCGAGCGCGTCGCGCGCGGCCTTCTGCTGGTCGCTGAAGAAGCCGGAGTACTGCTTGGCGGGATCGACGCGCAGTTCGATGGACGTTTCGAGATAGGCCTGCACGTACGCGTTTGCCACGGTGGCCGCGAAGCGCGGGTCGGCCGACTTGTAGCTGATGTTGATCACCGTGCCGCCGGGCACCGCGGCCTTCACGTCCAGGCCGCCCTGCACGAAGTTGGTCAGCCATTCCTGCAGCGTGCCGCCGCTCTTGCCGCCCTTCTCCCACGCCGCCTTCAGGTCGGCCGTGTCGGCCAGCTTCAGGTTCTGCACGACCCGCAGCGCCACACGGTCGCTGCGGATGATCTCCATCTGCGTGTTGATCACCGCGGGAGAGGTCTGGCCGCCGGTCAGCAGGGCACTCACCGGGTCCGGTTTCGAGTCGACCAGGATGGAGGCCGTCGCGGAGTAGAACCGCGTGGCGAAGGCCACATAGAGGATCGTCGCGGTGACGACCAGCAGGAAAACGGCCAGTGCGGGCGCCCAACGCGCCCGGATCACGGCCAAGAGGTGGGAAAGATTCATGAGATGGCCTCGATCGTCAGAACAGGCTCTCGCGGATGTACATCACGTCGCCATCCTTGAGTGTGTCTTCCATCGACGGCTCGATGGTCTGGATGCGGCCGTCCGGCCCGCGGCGGGTGATCTTCAGGCCCTTCAGGGTGCCGCGCGGCGTCGCGCCGCCGCTGGCGGCGATCGCCTGCATCACCGTCATGCCGCGCTCCAGGCGCAGGGCGCCGGGATGCTGGATCTCGCCGTACATGTAGATCTGCGGCGCGCGATCGACCCAGATCGTGTCGCCGGGCATCACGACGATGTCGTCGTTGCTGCCGCCCGGCGCGAAGATCTTCGGCAGGTCGGCTTCGTAGCGATACGACTGGCCGTTGCGACGACCGATCAGCACGATCGTGTCGGAGCCCGCGCCGGCGATGATGCCGCCCGCCATCGAGATGACTTCCGTCAGGCGCATGTTCGCCAGGTCCAGCGGCAAACGCCCAGGCTTGCCGACCTGGCCCAGCACGTTGACCTGGTTCGCGCGCACGTTGGTCACCACGATGATGACCTGCGGATCCTTGACGATCTCGCCCTTCTTCAACGCCTGCGCCAGACGCGCTTCGGCGGCATTGATGGTCAGGCCGCCGAGCGCGACGCGTCCGAGCAGCGGATAGCTGATGTCGCCCGCCTCGTTGACGCGCGCATCGATGCTCAGGTCCGGGCTCTGGTAGACCGTGATGTGCAGCGTGTCGCCGGCGCCGATCCGATATTGCTCCGTCACGGCCGCGGCGGGCGCGGCTGCAGCGGTCGCCGCGAACGCGGAGACGACGGGCAGCGCAAAGGCAACGACCAGCGCGATGAAGGCGCGGGCCGTCCAGTCACGTCGAGAAGTGGAGTTCGTCTTGGTCATGTCATTCCCTTTCATTTCTTCCCGGCGTCGCCGCCGGACTGGGGCGGCAGTCGCACTTCGACCCTGGAGGCCGGCGCATCCGGCAAGCTCACCCGCACGCCCGGCGTCTGCGAGACGGACGGCAGGCTGACCTGGACCCTGGACGATGCGCTGTCCGGCAGGGCCACCTGGATACCGGACGCCGTGTTGGCCGGCAGCGTCACGCGCGTTCCTTCCGCGGCGACGGGTTGCGAAGCGACTTCGACG
>FSVP01000059.1_pt1 | contig 18569 bp, 14 predicted proteins | sample 1637791 | NCBI WGS metagenome assembly FSVP01 (sample SAMEA3914814, study PRJEB12502) | metagenome | biome: forest; material: soil | place: USA | collected 2011-09-16 | depth 0.1 m
CACGTCGAGATCGAGGTGTTCGACGAGCCCGACGTCGCCGCCGCCAGGCATCGTGCGGGTTTGCGACGGTTGCTCGCGCTGTCGCTGAAGGAGCCGATCAAGTTCCTCGAGCGCAACATCCCCGAGCTCACGAAGATGTCGGTGTTCTACATGCCGCTGGGCACCGCCGAGGAGTTGCGCGAGCAGATCATCGACGTCGCGATCGACCGCGCGTTCCTGGAAGACCCGCTGCCCACCGACGAGGTCGACTTCCGCCGCCGCCTCGAGGTGGGCCGCAGCCGCCTGAACCTGATCGCGCAGGAAGTGGCGCGCCAGGCCCATGCGGTGCTCGTCGAATACGCCGCGGCCACGCGCAAGCTGAAGGACGCGCGCCCCTCCAGGGAGGTGGCCGACGACGTGCAGGCGCAACTGCAACGCCTGATCGGCAAGCGCTTCGTGTCGACGACGCCGTGGGCCCAGCTGCACCACCTGCCGCGCTACCTCAAGGGCATCACGCTGCGGCTGGACAAGCTGCGCGCCGACCCGGCGCGCGACGCCCAACGCATGGCCGAACTGCGCCCCGCGGAGCAGCGCTACACGCGCACGCTCGCGGACCGCAAGGGCGCCGTCGACGCGCGCCTGACCGAGTACCGCTGGCTGCTGGAAGAGTTGCGCGTGAGCTTCTTCGCGCAGGAGCTGCGCACGCCGCAACCGGTGAGCGTGAAGCGGCTGGACAAGGCCTGGGAACAGTTGAGCCGCTGAGGCGCCTCAATGGGTGGGGGCGGCGTGCGATGCGCCGTGGCTGGCGCCACCCGTTGCCCCGCCGGTTGCGCCGCCCGCCGCGCCGCCGGCGAGCGCGGTGGGGTCGGGCAACGCCGGCAAGGCGGGTTGTGCGGGTTGTGCTGGCTGGGCCGGCTGCGCGGGCTGCGCCGGATCGCTCGCGTGCGGCTGCGGGACGGGCGGCAAGGGATCGTTGCCCAGCACGGGCTGCGCCACGCCACCGACCGGCGCACCGGTCGCGGTGCGGCGCGATTCGTCGCCGTGCTGCTGCGAATCCCGCCGCGCCGTTCGTTCCGCGATCGCCGCCTGTTCGATCTCCACGCCCGGATTCAGGCTGGCGCTGCGCACCCGGTCGGCCTGCGCCTGCGCGGCGAGCCGGTTCAGCGGCACGGCATCGGTGTGGAAGTGCAGCTCCACCGACGACGTCAGGTCGGCCGAGGTGTTGGTCTCCTCGGTGCGCTGGCTGCGATCGGTATTGACGTAGGAGATCGTGTTCTCCACCTCGGCGCTCACGCCCCACGCGCCGATGCCGAAGCTCCCGCCGGCCTTCACGCGGTTCTGCATGCCGAACTGGCTCGAGTGATCGCTGCTCGCCGCGCTGCGCGTGTCGATGTGGAAGCGCATCGCGGCACTGATGCGGCCCTCGTCGATGACGATCCGGCTCATGCCCATCAACACCATCGTCGCGAGCATCTGCTGGCGCTGGCGCGCGAGCGCGCGGCGCGCGAAGGGCACCAGTGCCTCGGGGTTGGAGGCCGACACCTCCTCGGTGGGGCCCAGGCCCAGCGTCGTGCGGATGGCGTCGGGCTCGGGCATGTGCGCGCCGGCGATCAGACGCAGGCGCGGCGGCTCGACGTCCTCGGGATCGGGCGGCGGATCGCCGGGATCGGGCGGGTCGGGCAGCTCGACCTCGATCTGGTCGGGGAAATGATCGACCACCCACTGGCGCGTCTGCGTCTCGTTGCCCTGCGTCGCCGCGAAGCCGGCGGCGCTGCCGGAGACGGCGTTGAGCAACTGCAGGTATTGGTTGAGCTGTTGCTGGCTCGAGTCGTTCATCGCGCGGAACACGCCATTGATCAGGTCGGTCACGAAGCGCGGGAACGAGATCGCCTCGAGCGTGTCGCGCGTGGCCTGGGCGATGCCGCGGGTGGCGGTGCCGTAGGCGGGCTGGTCGTCGAGCGCGCGCACGGGACGCCCTCGCGCGGGCGCGGGCGACGGCCCTTCGGCTTGCAGCGCCGCGACGGCGCCGCGCCGGATCTCGGCGTCGGCCAGCGCCTCGGCCTTCATGCAATCGGCGGCCAGGCTGGAGACGTGCACCATGGCCTGAGCCAGCGAACGGCGATCCTCGGTGGACAGGCGCGCGTAAGCGGGCGTCTTTGCCAGCACGTCGCGCACGGCCTCGCGCACCCACGGGTCGGGCGCGCTGGCGGGCGGCGCGGCCAGCGCGGCGGGCGAAGCGAAGGCGACGCTCACGGGGCGACCCTGCGCCTGGCGGCTGCGGTGCGAGCCCCTTCGGGCGGCCGGGCGGTGCTCATGGCCGGCGGCGCGCGTTCACCACGCGGCAATCGGTGAAGCGGGCGCAACGGCGCCGGCGGCGGCGATCGTCGGCAGCATCGCGGCGGGGGCCGTCGGTGCCGGGGCGGCGGGCGCCGCCAGCAGCCAGCGCTCGGCGGCGGCGATGACGGTCTGGAGACCGGCGTCGCGCGGATCGATCGCGAATCCGGTCGCCGCGTGCGTGGCGATCCACTGCAGCACCACGGAGCCGCCGCGCGCCCGGTCCAGCGCGGCGCTCAGGCCGGCGGCGAGCGCGGGCTCGGTGACGAGGCAGGCGCGCGCCAGCGAGACCATGTCGTGCGCGCCGAGCGCGAGCTGCAGCGCGCGGTCGCCCAGCCATTGCGTGGCCTCGCGCAACTGGGCGACGAGGTCGGCGCCGGCCACCGTGGGCGCGCCCGCCAGCCGCAGCGCGGCGAGCTCCAGCACGCCCTCGGCGGCCTGCTGCAGGCCCACTTCCTCGCGCACGTCATGCTGCTGCGCGTTGTCGGCCAGCGCGGTCAGAGCACCGCACAGCCGCTGCATCGCCGGCGCGAATTCCTGCGGATTGAACGCGAGCGCGAGCAGGTGCTGGCGCTCGTCCCGGGACAAGCGCAGATGGCGCTCCTTCCACGCCTTGGCCAGCAGCGGCTCCAGCTTGGGCAGGTGCACCTGGATCGCGCCGCTGGCCCACAACGCGACGAGCTTCTCGGCCGCCTGGATCAATCCCTCGAGCTCGTTGACGAGATAGAGGCTGCCGAGCGTCGCGAGCGTCTGGCGATCGTGCGGCGGCACGACGGCGTCGGGCAGCCGGATGTCGCCCAGCGACGCCAGCGCCTGCGCGAACTGGTGCGCCAGTTGCTGCGCATGCGCCTGCCACTCGTCGGCGCACGCGAGCGCCGACGCGAGCTCGTGCTCGAAATTCTGCGCGGCGGACTTGTCGGGAGCGGGCGAGTCGGACATGGCGTCGAAGCGGCGGGGGCGGCCACGCGGGGATCAGGCGTGCACCGGGGCGGCCGGCACCGTCGCGGGGGCCGTGGGCGCCGCGCCAGGGGCGGCTGCGGGCCGCGGCGGGTTCGGGTCGAACGGCGTCGCGTTGCCCTGGGTCGACGCCAGCATGCCGGGGGTCGCCAGCTTCTCCATCGGGAAGTAGTCGCTCTTGAAGTTCACGCGCACCTCGCCCGTCAGCTTGGCCTTGAGTTCGGCCTTGGATTCGCTCGTCTCGTCCACCGACGACGACACGGTGGTGGTGTGCTCGTATTCGTTCTGGTTCATCGAGGCCGCGCCCCAGCCGGGGAAGCCGGCGCCGGCCGCGGTGGTGTTCTTGTTGTCCATGCGCTCGCGGTCGGTGAGGCCCGCGCGCGCCTTGCGCCTGGCCTCGTCGCTCGCGCGGAAGTCGAACACGACCTTCGCGTTGATCATGCCGTCGGTGATCACGATGCGGTTGATGCCCAGCAGCACCATCGACGCGAGCAGTTGCTGGCGCGAGCGTGCCATCTGCATGCGCGCGGCCGCCACGAGCCGGCCTTCCTGGTCTTCGTCGCTGAGGTCGTTCACCGGCTTGAGCAACTGCATCTCCTGGTTGATGCGGCCCAGGTTCGCATCGCCGTCCTCGCCCCTGGCCTGCAGGCGAAAGCCGGGCGTGTCGCCGTCGTCGGCGTGGCCCACCTCCAGCGTGTCGGGGTACTTGTCGGCCAGCCAGCCGCGCGCCTGGTCGAGGCTGATGTTGTCCTGTGCGAACTGGTCCACCGTCTGCGCCACCGACTTCAGCATGTCGCCGTAGGCCTTCATCTGCTGGATCGACGCGCTGACGATCGCCTGGAACACGTTCTGGATCAGCCCGCCGACGAACTGCGGGAAGTCGACCGAGCCCACCAGGTTCCTGAACTCGCTGGTGCCCTGCTTCAACGCGCCGGCCTGGAAGTCGGCGCCGGCGAACGTGCCGAGCTTGGCCGATGCCTTGGCCTTCGCGTCGTCGACCGCCGACAGCGCCTGCGCCGCGGGCCGGGGCGTGTCGGTCTTGGCGATCACGGGCTGCGCGAACTCCTCGCGCGCGAGGCCATCGGGGTTGGACATGTAGGACGCGACGCGCACCATCGTCGTCGCGATCTCGCGCTGTTGCTCGGGCGGCAGCGCGCGAAAGCCTTCCGACCGCTCCAGCAGCGAGCGTACCGGCGCGCGCACGGCGGCCAGCGTGGGCTCGTCGAGCCAGGCGGGGGTGGAGACGGGCGTGGTCATCGCGATGCTCAGGGTGCGGGAGCGGGAGCGGGCGCGGCCGCCGGGGCCGCGGCGGGGGTCGCCGTGGCGCCGCCGGTGCCGCGGCCGCCGCCCGCGCCGCCCTTGCCGACCACCGACTTCACCATGCCCGGCTGGGCGTTCATCTGGATCGCGGCGATGGCGGCCGGGTCGGCCATCTTCTCGAGCGGCAGGTAGTCGCTCTTGAAGTTGACCTCGACGAGGCCCGACAACGTCGCCTTGGTCTGCAGCGACGAGTCGTCGCGCAACTGGCTCGCGCTGGTGAGCGTGACGATGGGCGTCTGGTCGTACTTGCAGGTGCCCTTGGAGTACGACGACGCCCCGGTGACCTGCGACGGATTGCCGCTGTCGTAGGTGGTGCTGCCGCCGTCGTTCTTGTAGTCGTAGTCGCCCGAGCTGGAGTTGGACTGCTGCACGTTGCCGTAGGCGTCGGTCGCGTAGTCGTACTTGACCGCGCTCTTGGCGAACTTGCGGTTGTCCTTGGCCTGGAAGTCGAACATCACCTTGGCCTGGATCTTGCCGTCGGTGACCACGATGCGGTTGATGCCCATCATCACCATCGTCGCGAGCAGCTGCTGGCGGCCGGTGGCGATGGTGGTGCGCGCGGCGGGCACCAGCAGCGCCTCGATGACGTCGTTGTCCAGCCCGGTCAGCGGCTTGGCGAGCGGCAGCCCGCTGGCGTTGATGCGCGCCACGGCCTGGCCCTCGTCGACGTTGTCGCGCAGCACCACGCGCGGGCCCTTCGGCGCATCGTCGCCGAAGTCGTCGAAGTCGCCCTGGCCGGGCTCCTGCATCTTGAACAGGTCCCCGAACTGGTCGAGCAACTGGTCGCGGCCCTGGTTGGGCGTGGTGTTGTCGTCGCGGAACTGGTCGATGCTCTTGGAGACGTCGGCCACCAGCTTCGCATACGCCTCCATCTGCTCGATCGAGCTGGTGACGATGCTGTGGAACACGCCGTTGATGAGGCCGCTGACGAAGCCCGGAAAGTTCACGCCCTGGATCAACCGGATCGCCTGGTCGACGCCGGCCGCGGCCGCCTGGCCGAACTTGGGCGCGCCCGACTCGCTGATGTCGATCGGCGTGCTGGAACTGGCCTGCGCCTGGTTCTGCTGGCCCAGCACGTTGAACAGGCCGCTGGACGCCAGCGCCTGGACCTGCGGCGCGGCATGGCCGGGGTCGACCTTCATGCCCGGCTCGGCCATGTACGAGCTCACCTGCACGAGGTCGTGCGCCATCTGGCGCTGCGTGTCGGGCGCCAGCTGCGTGAAGGCCGGGCTCTTGGCCAGCAGCTCGCGCACCGCGATGCGGGTGTTGGCGAGCGTTTCGCTGCTGACCGGGGGCGCCGGGCGGATGGGGGCGAGCGTGGACATGGTGCGGGCACTCCGTCAGGCGGGCTGGTGCTGGGCGGCGGCCAGGGCCTGGTCGCGCAGCTCGAATTCGATCGGACGCACGTACAGGCTGATGCGCGCGTCGGACTTGGGCGTCACGCGCACCGACAGCACCGAGAAGTGCCCCGGCTGGTCGGCCTCCTGGACGCCGAAAGCCTGCATCCAGCGGTCGAGCGCCTGCAGCTGGCGCGGCCGTTCGGCCAGGCCCAGGCGCACCAGGTCGATGAAGCGGCCGGGCAGGTCGGTGATCGCGCCGAGCAGGATTTCCAGCTTCAGCTCGACGCCTTCGTGCGTCTCGCGGATGCCGATCAGCACCGCGCCGTGCGGCAGCTCGAAGCGGCCGCCGAGCGCGACGCCGACCACGCGCATCAGGCTGGGCAGCCGGTGGCCGATTCCCAGCTCGTTGAGCATGGGGCCGAGGTCCGACAGCACCAGCGCGCCGCGGTGCATGAACGTGATGCGCTGGGCGCCGAGATCGCGCTTGCAGCCGATGCTGGTGAAGATGGGCATCAGCCGCGGGTTGAGTTCCATCACGCGCCGCGTCAGGCGCGACAGCGACGGACTCAGCGCGTCGATCTGGCTCGGGTTGAGCTCGTAGTAGATCTTGACCGAGTAGAGGCCGTCCTCGTCGAACGCGCTGCCGAACCAGGCGCCGTAGTTCATCCACGACATGCCGCTGAGCCCGCGCCAGGCTTCGCTGCGCTCGTCGAACCAGCGCAGCGCCTCGTTGCCGAAGATCGGGCTGACGAGGCGGCGCATCTCGCGCGTGGCTTCGTCGCGTCGCGACGCCGGCGAGGCGTCGGGCTCCAGCGGCGAGATCGTGAAGCGCAGCTTGCGCGGCTCGGTCTCGGAGAACGACGGCTCGTAGGGCACGGCCCCCGGCGTGAGCGCGTTGTAGGCGTAGCTGGCGTCGTCGTCGGGCCGCGCGAACGTGCGCTGCAGCATCGGTCCCACGTAGTCGACCGGATCGCTGACCCCGAGCGCTTGCGAGGCCTGGGCCAGCGAGTTCCGCACGACGTTGTACATGGAGTGGTTGGACGGCATGGCGTTTCCTTCGATGGAGACGGATCAGATCGGCAGATTCATGCCCACCGACGCGAGCACGTCGCGCGCGGCCTGGGGCATGTTGTCCATCGCGGGACGGCTGGTCATCGTGGGCGCCTCGATCGGCTGCGAGTACTGCTCGACGTTGGTGTCCTGCACGCCCGCCACCGCCAGCCATTGCTCGCAGGCGTTGACCAGGTCCCAGTCGGTCGGGTCGACCGTCGGGTTGTGCCCGGCCGCGCTGATCTGCAGCTGCGGGTTGGAGATCGCGTCGATGGACAGCACCGGCCCGCTGATGTTGGCCAGGCGCTGCGTGTTGTTGGCCACCCAGCGGATGACGATGGCGCCGGCGCGCGACTGCGTGCGATAGCGCTGCGTGTTCTTCGCGCCGCCCAGATAGTTGACGTTGACCTGGTCGATCACCTGCCACATGTCGCGCGCGCCGAACGCGTTGCGCAGGTCTGGATCCATCAGCACGTCGCGGAACTTCAGGATCGTCTGCTGCAGTTCGGTGGCCGCGAAGTACGCGATGCCGTAGCCGTTGCGCGACAGGTTCGTGCCGAGGTCGCGCGCGGCCTTGCGCACGAGCTCCTGGTTGACGCCCATCGGCACCGAGTTGCGCAGGATGCGCTCGACGCTGATCTGGCGCGCGAAGCTCGACACCGCCGAGATGAAGCGCATCCACAGCTCGCTGAAGTCGCGGTTCGGGTCGCCCGAGTTCGGGTTGCCGCCCGGGGCGCCGAAGGCGCGCAGGTAGAGATCGCGCCGCTCGCTCTCGGTGATGCGCTCCGCGCTGGTCTTGAAGTAGTTGAAGAGGTAGTCGCCGACGCTGCCCTTGCCGAGCGGGAGCAGGCCCTGGCGGAACAGCTCGACGATCTTCTCGACGACCTGGAACAAGCGCATCTCCTCGAGCTGGTAGCTGAAGTAGATGGCCTGGATCGCGTAGAGATTCTCCTTGACGATCTCGACGTCGACCGCCTCCTCGAGGTCCGGCAGCATGATCTCGATGGCCGACGGCGAGCCGCCGTCGATCATGCCCGTCTGCGTGTTGAACGCGTTGTCCATGCGGCTGGACAGCCACGGATCGTTGGGCGAGATGCCGTCGGCCGCGAGCTTGCGCACGATCGCGGCGATCGTCCTGGCCGACAGCGCGAACACCATGCTGGTGGACAGCGGCTCCCACTCGATGCCCGGCGCCTGCGTGCCGCGCGACTCGGCGGACACGTTCGGGTCGATGCAGCCCACGGCGTTCTCGCTGACGAAGCCCTTGTCGATCTGGCTCTGCAGCGTCACCTCGAAGCGCGGCGCGAACTGGCGGAACGCCTGGTCGAACAGGCCGCGGTTCTCGTCGTACTCGCCGCGCGCCTCGGTGACCTTGCGCGTGAAGCGCGGATAGGTCGGGTCGGTGAGGTTGTCGTTCTGCATCAGTCCGCAGACGGCGACGATCTCGCGTTCCACGTCGCCCATCGGACGCGGCGGCGTCATGCGCTGGCTGCCCATGAAGCCGTACTTCATCACGTACGTGTCGCGCACGTTGTTCTTCGGGTCGTCGTCGCGGTTGGCACCCGGATGCAGCACGTCCCACGGCTTGCCGGCGATCTGCGATGCCACCGCCTGGTACAGCTCGTCGGTCGTGCCGTCCTGGTTGACGTCGACCAGCAGGTCGGCGAGTTCGGCGGTCAGGTCGGGCGTGAGGCCGCCCGAGGTCGACTGCGTGCGCTGGATCGCCTGCAGCTGGCCGATGCGCGCCTGCATGCTTTCGCGTTCGTCGCGGTCGCGTTCGGCGAGGTCGATGAAAAGGATTCTTGAAGTCATGGTCGTGCCTCCTGTGGCGATCGAATGGTTGGCCGCGGCCCGGCGAGGCACGGACGGCACGATGGGCATGGATGAAGCGGCGCGCGCCGGCGGCGTCGACGCGACCGATGCGCGCTGTCTGCCGGGCGGTGCCGTGCTGGTGGCGCGCTTCGCCCTTGCCTTCGCAGGGGTGGGAGACGCGGCGACCTCAGGACTGGGTCGCCGGGCGGTCGCCGTCTTCGCGGCCGTTTTCTTCGGGGCGGTGGTCATGGAAGCAGTCCTTTCGGTTGCGAGAGTGGGCACGTCACGCGGCTTGCGCTTCGTCGTCCCGGGAATCGATCCAGTCGTCCAGCGCGCGCAACGCGGCGTGGACGTCGAGCACGCCGCGGCCGAGCCCGTCGACGCCGGCCTGGGCGAAGGGGCGGGCGCTCTGCATCAACAGCTCGCGCGCATGCGCGGGCTCGAGCGGCCAGGCGCGCGCGCCGGCCCGCGCGACCATCAATGCGCAGGCCGCGCTGACGAACGGCGCCGCGAAGCTGGTGCCGCTGGCGCGTTGCCAGCCGTCGAGCCCGAAGCTCCAGATCGCTTCGCCCGGCGCGCTCAGCGCGACGTGCGGGCCGCGCGTGGAAAAGCGCGCGGGCTCGGCCTCGATGTTGACCGCGCCCACCGCGATGACGCCGGGATGGGCCGCGGGATAGAAGCGTTCGGCGAGGCCTGAATTGCCGCTCGCCGCCACCAGGATCACGCCGCGCGACAGCGCGTAGCGCACGACCTCGGCATGCGGATGCGGTTCGTCCGGCGCCAGTTGCGACTCGGGCGTGCCGAAGCTCATGTTGATGACCTTCACGCCGAGGTCGATCAGCCGCTTCATGCCGGCGTCGATGTTGGCCACCGAGCCCACGCCCACGCGCCGCTCGCCCTTGAGCGCCGCGCCGAGCACGCGCGCGGGCAGCAGCGAGCAGCGGCCCGCGGCGCCGGGCGGCAGTTCGGGCACGTCGCCGCACAGGATGCCGGCGCAGCCCGTGCCGTGGCCCACCTCGTCGGTCGGGTCGCCGTCGGCGTCGCGGCCGTCGCCGACCAGCGTCAGCCCCTCGAAGTTGGCTCCGCGCAGGTCGACGGTGTCGAAGCCTGGCCGCAGCGCAAGGCGCGATACGCGGCCGGAACTGGCGACGCCCGTGTCGGCCAGGCCGATCAGCACGGTGTCGTCGCCCGCCTCGTAGGCGAGCGCCTGCGGCAGGCGGATCAGCTCGCGGCTGCGCCACGCCTCCTGCGGATCGACCGTCGCCGGGCCGGCCGCACGCGCGTGGACGGCGGGCGGCGTGGCGTCCAGCGGCGAGAGCACGAGCCGCTCGGGACGCACCGCCTCGACGTGCGGCAGCTGCGCCAGCGCCTGCATCAGCTCGGGCAGGCGCTCCCCGCGTTGCACCTCGACGCGCAGGACGCGCGCCACGCCGCTGAGCTGTTCGACCTCGTCGAAGCGGCGCGCGCCGGCCACGTGCGGCAGCGCGAGCGGCGGCGTGCGCGCGCTGTGCAGGCGGCCCGCGCGCGCAGCGCCGCCGAAGTGGCGCAGCAGGCGATCCAGCGCGCCGCCGTCGATCACCTCGGCGTGCGGCACGCCGTAGGCGGCGCACGCCTGCCACGCCGGCACGTGCCCGGGCATCTCGCCCAGGCGCAGCGTCACCAGCAGGCGGCGCGGCACGACGCCGCCGAAGAGGGCGTTCATGGCGCGTCTCCGAGGGCGAGCGCGGGCTTGTCGTGCCAGCGTCCCAGGCTGCCCTCAGCCAGGCACACCGTGGCGGCGTCGCCGTCGCCATAGTCGAGGACGGCGTCCAGGCCCAGTTGCGAGACGCGCGGCCCGAGGATCAGGTGTTCGCCGTCGTGATGCAGCACCGGCACCGCCTCGCCTTGCACGTGCACCAACGGCAGCCGGCCGAGCCGCATCGCCGGCGTCTGCAGGCTGACGCGCGCGACGGGCGGCTCGGCAGACCGGGCGAGCGCGGGCAGGGCCGACGAGGCCGCGGGCGCGATCGCCGTCACGCGCGGCGCGCCGGCGGCCAGCATCGCCTGCTGCAGCCGGTTGACCGGCATGCGCGCGAGCCGCGCCACCACGTCGGCGCCGGCGGCGTGGCGCAGGTCCTGCAGTTGCTGCACGGTCTGCACGCCGATCATCTCGAGGCGGTGCCGGTCTTCCTCGCTGATGTGGTCGCCGAGCGCCTCGCGCAACGAGAACTTCGGGTCGTCGGCCTGGAAGCCGATGGCGTTCTCGTCGATCATCGACTTGGTCACCGTGGTCAGCGCGAGCTTGATCGTGCTGGCCTCGGTGTCGCCCGGCCCCGAGGGGCGCACCCACAGCTCGTCGTTGATCATTCGCACGAAGGCGCGCAGGTCCAGCGACACGTCCTTGACGGCGAAGGTCATCGGCAAGCGCGCCACGCGCGCCTTCATCGCCATGGCGGCCTGCGCCTTGTCCAGCTGCAGCGTCAATGCCTGGATGAAGACGTCGAACGGCACGCCATGATCCTGCACGGCCGACGGGAGCATCGCGGGGCCGCTCATGGCACGAGCTCCTCGTCGTCGGGCGCCGGCGCGGCGACGATGTTCAGCCGGAGGCGCGAAGTTCCGTCGCGCCAGTTCGAATCGGCGAGGCTGCGCGGCACGTCGGCGTCCAGGCGCGCGCCGCCGTCGGCGAACACCACGCGCAGGTCCAGCGGCAGTTCCAGCATCGCATCGCGCAGGCGGATGCGCGTGTCGCCGGCGGGCCCGCTCGCATCCGCGCCCGCGAGCGCGCCGGCGGTGAACGGCGCGAGCGCTTCCTGCATCTCGATCAGCACGGTGGAGAGTTCGCGCAACATCACGCGCTCCTTCCGGTCGGCTGGGCCGGTGCGGCGGCGGGCAGCACGGTGGCGGGCGCCGGCGCGGCGGCCGGCGGCGCGCTGCGCGGGCCGAGCACGGCGTGGCGCTGCACCATGTTGAGCTTGGCGGTGTCGGCGAGCTTGTCCAGCGGCAAAGTCTCGCTGACGAAGTTCAGCTTGACCTCGCCGAACATCGTCGCGCTCAGGCTGGTGTCGCTCTGCGCGTTCAGGTTGAGCGTGCTGACCATCGTGGACACGCCCTGGCCCGAGGCCAGCGAGCCGCGGCTGCCCCAGTTGCCGGTGGCCGCGGCGTTCGGATCGTTGCCTTGCGCGTACTGCACGACGGCCTTGTCGTTGGCGGTCGCGCGGAACATCACCTTGGCGCTGACGGAGCCGTCCTTGACCGCGACGCGGTTCAGGCCGAGCATCACCAGCGTCGCGAGCAGCTGCTGGCGCTCGGCGCCGATCTGCTGGCGTGCCTTGGGCAGCACCACCGTCTCCAGAAGCTCGCTGTCGAGCTCCTGGTCGCCGACGCCGTAGTCGTTCAGCCACGCCGGCGTCAGGCCCTCGGCGCGCGGCGCGAGCAGGGGCTGGCGCTGCGCGTCGTCGCTGCCGCGCGGCAGCAGCAGCGTCACGTCGCCGGGGTACTTCTGCGTCACCCAGTCGCGGGCCTGGTTCTCGGTGACGTTCTCTTGCGTGAACTGCTCCGTGGTCTTGGCGACCGCGGCCACGAGGCTGGCGTAGCTCTCCATCTGGCGGATGCTGGCGTCGACGATGGCGTCGAACGTGCCGTGCACCAGCTGCGCGACGAAGCCGGGGAAGTCGACCTCGTTGACAAGCGCGCCGGTGCGCGCCGCGAGCGACTCCGTGGCCGCCGGCTTGGGCTGCGGCGGCGGGGCCGCGGGCGCGGGCGGCGGCACCGGGGCGGGCGCCTGCACGCCGAACCCGCCGCCGACGGGCCCCGACTGGCCCGGCAGGAAGCCGGGCATCGCCAGGCCTTGCGCAAGCGGCACGTCCTCGTAGCCCACCGTCGGTGCGGGGGCGCGGGGCAGGCGCAAGGTCGGGTCCATGGTCGTCGGTGCCTTTGGCGTCTCAGTGGATGCCCACTGCGTCCTTGACGGTCTGGCGGATGTCGGCCAGGTGCTTGCGCTCGGTACGCAGCACCGACCAGTAGGCGGCGCCGCCCTTGAATTCGACATTGCGGCCCGTCGTCGCCGAGCCGACGACCATGCGGTGGCGCGCGACCAGCGTCGACAGGACCACGACGCCTGCGCGCAGGTTGACGAGCGGATCCTTGAGCGTGTCGCGGGCCTGGTCGAGGCCGACCAGGGGGAAGTTCTGCGCATCCGGATAGCTCAGCGCGAACAGGCCGATCGAGTCGACGCCGTTCGCCTCCGTGAAGGTGTCGCGCGGATTCCAGCCCGATTCCCAGCGCGAGATCGCTACCAGGAATTCGCACCAGAAGCGGATCTGCAGGTCCGCGCTCAGGTTGGCGTAGCCCGGGATGAACGTGTCGGGATTGCCGCGGTCCAGGTCGGCCTTGTGCGCGACCACGGCGGCGATCAGTTCGCGCGTCCAGGTCGAGCGACCCGCATTGCCGGCTTCCCACGGGAGCGCGAACGTCGGCAGCGCGGGGGCGGCGGCCGAGCCCGAGCCGACGCCTGAACCCGAGCCGGCGGCCGAGCCTGAGCCCGAGCCTGAGCCTGAGCCTGGGCCCGATCGGGTGTCGAGCGCCGTGGCGGCGACGCCTTCGTCGGCGTGGCCGTGGCGCACCCAGTCGCCGGCGATGTTGTAGCGGCCGTTGCCGAACAGGTGCACGTCCTGGAACGCGCGGATCGGATGATGGCCGCCGGACTCGAAGGCGTAGTCGAGCCGCACGCGCAGCGCCGCGAAGGCCGGGGCCGTGCGCGGGTAGACGACGGCGTCGTCGAGGATGCGGGCGCCGACGCGCAGGCCGGCGCCCGCGGCGACGGTCGCGGTGGCGGCGACCTGCACGTTGCCCAGCGAGACGCCGTCGAACTGCCAGCGGATCTCCACCGGGGCGGCCGTCGCGGTGCCGTCGGCGCCGTTGACCTTCGGCCAGTCGGCCAGCCGCACCGCCGCGCCATCCTGCAGCGGCCGCGGCTGGGCGGGCGGCTGGTCGCCCGGGTGCTTGAGGCCGTGCAACTGGTCGAGACGCAGCTCCATGTTCGGACGCCGGACGGTGGTGCGCTGCATCGCGGCTCCGGGCACGCTCGAGGCGATCGCGACGGTCTCGCTCGTAGCCGCCGCGGCGGGCTCGTCGACGCCCAGCGGCTGCTGCATGATGGGCGCGGGCGGCGGCGCGAGACGCGGGGCGCGCGGGCGCGTGTCGGCGCAAGTGTCGGGCGAGGCTTCCTCGGTCTCGGCGTATCGCTCGGGCGACTGGTCGCCGCCCATGAAATCCCGCCCCGCATCGCTGTCTTCGAGCGCGAATGCGTGCGCCTCGCCGAACGTGGCGGCCTTGGCGCGCAGCCAGGCCACCTTGGCGTCGGTCATGCGGCAGCCGCGGTTGGTGGTGTCGCCGTCGCCGGCGATGTGCACGCCCACCATATGCAACCTGGGCGGGCTGCCGGCTTCGATCCAGTAGACCGGCGAGCCGCTGGCGCCCGGCAGGGTCTGCACGTCGTAGGTGAACAGGTCGTTGCCCGGCAGGGTGCGCACGTAGCCGCGATGCAGATGCTGCTTGCGCGGATCCGAGATCGCGTTGACGAGCGCGGGCAGCCAGCCGCTGCGGCTGCTGAACTGCGAGTAGCCGCAGACCCCCACGCCCTCGGGCCGCGACTGGCGCAGTTCCTCGACGATGTTGAACCAGCGTCCGCCCGGAGCGGCGTTGGCCGGGCCCGTGTAGACCAGCGCCATGTCGGTGCCGGTCGTCGGCGCGTAGCCCGGGTACTTGAAGCAGTTCGTCGAGGTCAGCGCGACCTCGAAGCGCCCGAAGGGCTCGTGCGTCGCGTCGATGCCGCGCCCGTTCTTGCCCGGCACGAACACGAGCCGCGACATGCCGTCGACCACGTGTCCGGCCGTCAGCAGCAGGTGGCGGCCGATGAAGAAGGCGGTGCCGTGCTCGGCCTCCGCGCCGTTCGCGATGTCGCCGACGAAGCAGATCGCGCTGTGCGGGAAGTTGCGCGTGTCGGGCACGCCGGCGATCCATTCCGCCGACTGGCCGAACAGCCGGATCTGGCTTTCCAGCGTGCCGTCGTAGCTCTGTTCGAGCAGCTCCATCGCCTGCACCGGCGCGTCTGAGGAGCAGGGCTCGTCGTCGAGCGCCATCGCCGCGGACTCGTGCCAATCGGCGGCACGGGCGCGGATCCACGCGACCTTCGCGTCGGTGAAGCGGCAACCCTCGTTGACCACCTCGTCGCGCGGGCCGGCGTTGATGCCCACCACGTGCGCGCGCGGCGGCGAGCCGGCCTCGATCCAGTAGACCGGCGAGCCGCTGGAGCCGGCCAGTTCCTGCACGTCGTACTGGAAGTTCTCGTCCGAGATGGTGCGCACGAAGCCGCGGTGCACATGCTGCTTGTCCGGATTCAGCACTGCGTTGACGATCGTGCCGGGCAGGTCGGTGCGGCGCGAGCGCGCCGAGTAGCCGCATACGCCGACGCCTTCCGGGCGCGACTGGCGCAGCTCCTCGATGGGCGTCAGCCACTTGCCGTTGGGCGCGTCCTGCGTCGCGTGCACGACGGCCATGTCGAAATCGCGGCTGCCCGCGGTGTAGCGCTCGTGCGCGCGCATCTGCGTGCAGGTGAAGCGGCCGAACGGCTCTTCCGCGCGGCTGCGGCCCGCGCCGTTCTTGCCCGGGATCACCACCAGCGTGTCGGCGTCGTTGACCACGTGGGCATTGGTGAGCAGCATGCGGCGGCCGACATAGAACCCCGTCGCCCAGCCCTGCAGCGAGCCGTTCTTCCAGAGCTCCAGCTTGCAGATGGCCGAGTGGGGGAACCTGGACGTGTCGTCGACGCCCGCCACCCACTGCACCGTTTCCGCGAACAGCCGCAGCTGCGACGCCAGGTCGCCGTCGTACGAGCGCAGCAGCACCTCCTGCGCCTGCACCGGCGTCATCGTGCGCGAGTCGCCGGCGGGCGCTGGCGCCGGGAAGGCGCCGAAGCCGTCGTCGTAGGCGAGGCTGGCGGCGGCGGCCGGGGCGGCCGGCGCGGCGCCGTTGGGCCGCGCCGCCGCGGTGCCGGCCGACGGCGGCGCAGCGGCCGCAGGCGCGGGCTGCGCCAGCGTGTCGCCGCCCCACTCGAGGCTGGGATCGCGGCCGGGAGTCGTGCCGTAGGAGCTGGGCGTCAGCGCGGACACCGCGCGCCGCAGCCCGCGCTCGGTGAGGCCGGTGAGGCCGACGTACATGTTGCCCTCGCTGGGGACCTGCACGAAGTCCGGCTTGGCGGTCGTGCCTTCGCGGTACGTGGCCAGCCCGAAGTAGAGCTTGGCGCTGCCGACGAAGTTCGCGAGCACGTCCTGTGGCAGCAGGTACACCGCCTCGCCGCGGCGGGCGCGCAGCGCGCCCTGGGCGCGGCTGGAGAAGAAGTTGCGCCGCACGCGGCGCGCGCGGGCGTCGGCGCGGAACAGCGTCGGGTCGGTGGCGACCGCGATCTCGTAGAGCGGGCTCTCGGTGCGAACGGTGAAGCCGAGGACGCTGAAGCGGTCGTCGACCGAGTCCCGGTTGGCATTGATGCGTGGCATGGTTCGCTCCTTGAGTGTCGTGGCGGGCCGTCAGGCGTGGCCGTTGTCGTCGATCGAGAACAGTCGATCCCAGAAGCGGTTCGGCGCCTCGACGCCGAGCGCCCGCAGGCGCGCGGTCATGAAGTCGTTCACGGACGCCAGCTCCCGGAAGAACACGCGCTCGCCGCTTTCGACGTGTTCGATCGACCCGCGCCAGTCACGCACGCCGTCGCTCGGTTCGTCGCCGCGCTCGCACCACACCCGCACGATGAAGGCTGCGCTGCGGTCGTCGAGAAGAGCCATGGCGGGCGAAGGGTGGACACGAAAGGCGTGGGTCGGCTGGTCTGGGTGATCTGGAAACGAGTCTGCGGGGCGCGTCATCACCGGTTCGTCACGGCGCGGTCACGCCGATCTCACCGGTGCGCAGTGCATGTGATGCGCGTGTGACGGCGCGCGAGGGCGCCTCGGCCCGGATGCGAGTGGCCGTAGCCGTCCGGGAGGGCAGGCAGCATGAAAAACGCCAGGCACGAGGCCTGGCGTCAATCGTGGGGGGCCTGGGCGCGGCGTCAGCCGGAGAACGGCAACTGCAGTTGCAGGTGGGCGTCGGCCTGCGACAGGTGCCAGCGCGCCTGCGCGATGCTTTGCATCAGGCTGGGCTCGAGGGGGCCGCGAGCGCGCGCGGGGTCGGCGAACGACGCCGGCGGCGCCGGATCGGGCTCGGCCCGCGCCGTCGCGGCATCGGCGATCTGCTGGTAGAGCGCCACGGTCTCGCGCATCGGCTGGATCGCGAGCTCCTGCTTGAGCGCCGCGCGGCAGCGCTCGAACTGGCGCAGCGCCAGCGCGCGCTGGCCGGCAGCCAAGTGGCAGCGCATCACCTCGCGGCAGACGTCCTCGCGCAACTCGTCGATCTCCAGCATGGCCTCTCCATGGCGGATCGCGTCGGGCCAGGCCTGCGCCAGCGTGGCCAGGTGCATCAGGCGCGCCAGCGCCCCCAGTTGCAGGCGGCGATGGCGTTCGCGCAGCCGCAGCGCCCAGTCCTCATGGAAGCTGGCCAGCACGTCGCCCTGGTACAGCTGGACGGCCTGGCGCAGTTGGTCGATGTCGGCAGGCGAGAGCAGTTCCACCGGCTTGGCCATCGGCGCCTCGACCAGGACGCGGTACTCGTCGATGTCGGTGCTGACCTGCACGTGGCCCGCCAGGCGCAGCGCGCCCTGTCGATCGCATTCGATCAGCTCGCCGGCGTCCATGGCCGGCGCCTCCAGCGTCTTGCGCAGGCGCCACAGCAAGGTGTTGAAGCAGCCGGGGCTGCCCGATTCAGGGCTGCCCGACCACAGCTCGCGGGCCAGTTCGGCGCGGCTGAAGAAGCGCCCGCCGGCCAGCGCCAGCAGCGCCAGCAGCCCCCCGGGACGCCCGGCCAGCGACAGCACCCGTGTGGCACCACCGCCCACGAGACCGATGTTCACCGAGAACGACCCGAACAGGGCCAGGCGCAGCTGCACGTGCTGTAGCGCTGCGTGGGCGCCACAGGCGGCGACAACGACGTGATGGTCCACGGCTACTCCCCGGCGCGCGGGCCTCTCGCGCTGAGTGGGCGATGTGCTGCATGTCGCATCGCACCCCACCTGGCCCCTTTGTAGTCCCGCGCTCTTTGTCGCGAGGCCCGCTGTCGCATCGTCGAAACGCGGGCGAGGCCATTTGAAGCTGGGCCCCGATGCTGGACAACCCCTAGTGTCCTGTCCCACAGATACGCGCGATTCGCGGGCTGTCCTGTATCAAGCTGTTTCAGCAAGGGGTATTCCGGTTGCTTTTCGCATCATGGCCCCCCGAACGCTCGTCTACATTGCCAGCCATGACATCGGAGCTGACGACGCCGGACGGCCGCTACATCGTGATCCAGGGACGCCTTTGGCGCGCCGCGAACCCGTCCTTGCCGGCCGAAGCGAAGGTGCGCCACACGCGCGAGCTGCTCAACGGCCGCCGCGCGCTCAAGACCGCCAAGCTCTCCGGCGATGAAGAAGCCATCGCCGCGGCCCGCAAGCTCATCGCCAACGCCCAGGTCGGCCTCGGCGAGCGCGGCAAGGTGTGGTGGAAGGACGGTGCGCCGGACCTGAACCGTACGCTGGCCAAGAACTCGCCTTACGCCGACTGGTGGGTCACCGTCGACTCCAAGGCACAGGTCGCCAGCGCGCTCTGACTAGGGGCGCAGGACGGCCAGCGCGTCGTCCATCCCGCCTTCGTTGATCGCCAGCATCGCCTTCTCGCG
>FSVP01000380.1_pt1 | contig 18488 bp, 13 predicted proteins | sample 1637791 | NCBI WGS metagenome assembly FSVP01 (sample SAMEA3914814, study PRJEB12502) | metagenome | biome: forest; material: soil | place: USA | collected 2011-09-16 | depth 0.1 m
GGCGATTTCGAGAACATCAAGGTGACGTGGCCCGAGGACTTCGCGCTGGCGGAGCGCCTGTTGGTGACGCGGGCGAAGACCGCAAGATCGACGACAGGGCCCGAGGCCCTGCTTCGCAGCCGCTCGCTGCCTTCAACGAAAGCCAGGCCATGACCGCTCCGTTTCGCATCGGCGAGGGCTGGGATACCCACCAGCTGCACGCCGGCCGCCCGCTGATCCTCGGCGGCGTGACGATCGCCCATCACGTCGGCCTGCTGGGCCACTCCGACGCCGATGCGCTGTGCCACGCGATCACCGACGCGCTGTTCGGCGCCGCCGGCCTCGGCGACATCGGCCGCCACTTCCCCGACACCGACGAGGCCTTCAAGGGCGCCAACTCCATCGTGCTGCTGGCCGAGGCGGCCAAGCGTGTTCGCGCGGCGGGTTGGGAGCCGGTCAACGTCGACTCGACCATCGTCGCGCAGGCACCGAAGATGGCGCCGTACATCGCCGCCATGTGCGCGAAGATCGCGCAGGCGCTGAGCCTCGAGGTCGGCCAGGTCAACGTGAAGGCGAAGACCGCCGAGAAGATGGGGCCGGTGGGCGAGGGCAAGGCCATCGAGACGCGGGCCGTTTGCCTGCTGCAGCGGATCGAGGCGCGCTGAGGCGCGCATCGAGGCGCGCTGAAGGAGCGGTCAGCGGGCGATCGCGGGCGAGAAGGCGAACCGGGCCAGGCGGCGCGCCGGCGTCCTGCCGTCCGCGGCGATTTCCCACACGTCGGTCTCGGCCGACGACTGCTGGCTGTCCAGCGGCATGGCGTAGACGATCTCGTCGTTGCCGTTCCACTCGACCTGGTCGTCCACGCTGCGCGTCTCGCCCGCGAGCACGCGCACCTGGCCGCTGGCGAGGTCGAGCACGGCCACGTGCCAGTAGAAGCGGCCCCCGGGGCTGTCGGTGTCGCGCCGCTTGAACGCGATCCGCCGGCCGTCCGGCGACAACGACGGGCATTCGACGTCGTCGGCGACGACATGCATCCGCCGGTCGGCGAAGTCGCCCTCGACCAGGTAGGTCCTGCCGCCCGTGCCCAGCGTCGCATAGAAACGCCTGGCGTCGCGCGTGAACGTCACGCCCCAGAAATTGAAGTCGACGGCCTTGAACACCGCGTCGCCACGCTTGACGGGCCACGACTCGAGATCGTCGACCACGCTGTCACCGGTGATGGCGTCGACGATCGTCGTGCGCGTCGTGAAGCTGGGCGTCGAGTAGGCCTGGCCGTTGATGAACACCGTGAACGCCGCCTTGCGGCCGTCCGGCGACACCCGGGCGCGGCTGGGCGGCCCCGCCAGGGCGATCGACTTGCGCTCGGCGAAGCGGGCGTCGAACAGCACGGCGCGATAGGTCGTCAACGCGCCGCGATCGGCCGTCAGGCACACGCCCGATCCCGCCGCGTAATGCACCCGGTCGCACGAGATCGGCGCGACGCTGCGCGGGCCCTCGGGGTCGTCGAGCCAGGCCTGCGCCACGTGCCCGTAGCTGTCGCCCAGGGCCGTGCTGCGAAACAGCATGAACGGCCGCGCGGCGGCTGGAGCCGGCGCGGCGGCGACGCGCGCCGGCGCCGAGGCGGACGCAGCGACGAGCCGGATGGCGGCTGCCGCGGCGGTCGATGGCGCGGAATCGACCGGCGCGACCGGCGCGACCGATGCGATCGATGCGACCGGTGCCGCCGGCGCGACGGGCGGGGCCGAGGCGGGCGCCTGCGCTTGCGCCTGGCGCGCGGCGTGGCGCGCATAGCCGGCGATGCCGCCGGCGCAGGCGATGACGACCAGGGTGAACGCGAGGACGCGCGGGCGCGTCGAGGAGGCGGGCGTCATGGTCGCGGGGATCCCTTCATTCGTGCGAGAAGCGCCAGGGAGACGAGCAGGGCGCAGCCCAGGCCCGCGGCGAAGACGGCCAGCGCGAAGGGCATGCCGCGGGCGTTCCACAGCGCGCCGAACAGCACCGATGCGAGCAGGCGTGCCACGCCGTTGGCCGTGGCGACGAGCCCCAGCCCCGAGCCGCGCAGGGAGGGGGCGACGACGGCACTCGCCAGCGCCATCAGCACGCCGTCGGTGCAGGCGTAGTAGGCGCCGAGCAGCACCAGCGCCAGCAGCGCGCCGGCGAAACTGGCCTGGACGAGGAGCAGGTCGACGCCCGCCAGCAGCAGCAGGCCGTGTCCGACCAGGAACATGCGCGTGCGGCCGAAGCGGTCGCCAAGCGCGCCGGCGGGAATGGCCAGCACCAGGTAGGCCAGCGCGGTGAGTGCGTAGAACAGCGGAAACCAGGCCGGCTGGGTCGACAGCTTGTGCTGCAGGGCCAGGTACACGAAGGCGTCGGCCATCGTGAAGACGCCAAGGAGGAAGCCGACCGCGGCGATCGCCCGCAGGCGCGGATCGCGCAGCAGCCCGAAGGCGGCGGCGATCGACGGCCGCGGCGATCCGGTGCCGGCTCCCTGGGGGCTTCGGACGTCGCGCACGAAGCACAGGATCGCCGCCAGGCCGGCGACGGCGATGAAGAAGCTGGTGACGAAGACGAGGTCGAACGCCCGCGGCAAGGCTGCCAGGATGGCGAAGGCCACCAGCGGGCCCAGCAGCGCGCCGGCGGTGTCCAGGGCGCGGTGGATCCCGAAGGCCAGCCCGAGCCGCTCGGGCTGCGCGCTCAGCGAAATCAGCGAATCACGCGGCGACGTGCGGATCCCCTTGCCGACACGATCGAGCGCGATGGCCGCCGACGCCAGGCCCCACGCGCCGCCCGCCGCGAGCAGGCCGATCTTGCACAGCGCCGAGAGCCCGTAGCCGAAGGCGGCGACGTCGCGATGGCGCCGCCAGCGGTCGCCGACCAGCCCGCTGGCCAGGCGCGCCACGGCGGCGACCCCTTGCGACAACCCGTCGATGAAGCCGAACTGCAACGGCGTCATGCCCATCGCGAAGACGAACCAGATCGGCAGGATCGCCGTGACCATCTCCGAGGAGACGTCCGTGAGCAGGCTGGTCAGCCCGAGGAAATAGACGTTGGCCGCGATGCCCGACACCCGCGTGAGTCGCAGGTCCTTCAGGCGCTTCGGGTCAAGTTGGTACATGCGGCGGAGGTCGATGGGGCCGATTGCGACGGCTTCGATTGTGCACGGCATGCCGGCCGAGGCGGCCGCGATGCGGGGCCCTCGGCACGAGGAGGTGATCAATTGCGGTTTTTGGGGTTGCCATTTGTTACTTCCCTGGCCATCATCGCAGCGAGAACGCCGATTCCACGCGGCTGCCGGAGGGAGGAACCCATGTCGATACGAGAAGATGTGCACATGTCCAGCGGAACTGATCTGCGCGTTCCGCGCGCGCTGCGGGCCGACGTCCGGCGCGCGACGGCCTGGGTCGCGGCGGCCGCGGTGGCGGCCGGGCTGTCCGCGTGCGCCATGAACCATTCCTATCCGCCGGCCCCGGCGTCGACCGACGTGACCAGCGAACCCGAGGCCTACAAGATCGGTCCGCTGGACGTCCTCAACATCGTCGTCTGGCGCAATCCGGATCTGTCGTCCTCTGTGACGGTTCGCCCGGACGGCAAGATCTCCACGCCCCTGGGTGGCGAGATCCAGGCCGCAGGCAGCAGCCCGGCCGAACTTTCGAAGGAACTCGAGCAGACGCTTTCCAAGTACGTCCGTGACGCGAAGGTCAGCGTCATGGTGTCGAACTTCCAGGGTATCTACGCGCAGCAGATCCGCATCGTCGGCGAGGCCGCCAAGACCCAGTCCGTGCCGTATCGCCAGGACATGACCGTCCTCGACGTGATGATCCAGGTCGGCGGCATCACCGATTTCGCCGATGGCAACGGCGCCGTGCTGGTGCGGGGCGCCGAGGGCAAGCAATACGGCCTGCGGCTGGCGGACCTGCTCAAGCGAGGCGACATCTCGGCGAACGCCAAGATGCGTCCCGGCGACATCATCATCATTCCGCAAAGCTGGTTCTGAGCGACGTGGCCCACGCGTCGCGCCAACGGGCGACCGGCCGGCCCGCCGGATCGTCGCGGAGGCTACCGGGCGGCCGGCGCCGCATGAGCGCCGCCTTGCGGGCCTGCGCCCTGTGCCTGGCCACGGGCGCCGGCGCGGCCTGGTCGCAGACGCCGCTCCCCGCCGACCCCGAGGTCGCGCCCGCTGCGCATGCCCCCGAGGTCGCGGCCTCGCAGCCCGCAAACGCGCCGGCGCGGCTGTCGGTGGAGGCGCGCGCGGCCGCGACCACCAACGGCGGGGTGGACGACAACGGCATGCGCCAGGGCGACTTCATCACGTCGCTGCGCCCCGCGCTGGACGTGACGCACAAGGGCGCGGGCTTCAACGCGGACGTGCATGCGGCGGCGACGCTGATCGACTATGCCAAGGACAGCCAGCCCGACGGCGTGCTGCCCGACGTGCACGCCGCGATGGACGCGACGCTCTTCGACCGTTGGCTCAAGCTCGACGCGGCCGGCTACCTGCGAGCCGCGGAGTCCGATCCGTTCGGCGTGCGCACGGACGACCTCACCGCGGCCAACCGCCGCAACGATTGGGGCGTGCTGGCCGGGACGACGCTGCAGCACGACCTGGGGCGCGACGCGAGCTTCCTCGCCCGTCACCAGATCGGCGTCACGCGCGGCAGCGCCAGCGTCGGCGCCAGCAGCGACGACGAGACCCGCCTGAACACGAACCTCACCCTGGTGCGCTTCGAGCGCAAGCCGACGCCGCTGGGCGTGTCCGCCGAGCTCACCCGGCTCGACAACCGCAGCAGCAGCGGCGTGGGCGACAGCCGCTACACGCTGACGACGGGTCGGCTGAAGGGGACGTCGATGGTCGGCGACGACACCAGCGTCAGCGTCCTGGTCGGCCAGGATCGCAGCGACTATCTCCTGAGCAGCCATGTCGACCCGCTGTACGGCGCGGCGCTCGACTGGCGGCCGGGGCCGCGCACGCGTCTCCAGCTGGAAGTCGAACACCGCTACTTCGGCGAGTCCGGCCGGCTTCGACTGGAGCATCGGTCACCGTTCTTCGCCGTCTCCGTCGACCTGCGGCGCCAGCCGGTGGATGCGACGTCGTCGTTCGGCACGCTCGCGCAGGGCACCGACCTGCGCGGCGCGCTGGACGCCATCCTCACCACGCGCTACCCGGATCCCGCCACGCGCGCCGGCGTCGTCGACGGCATCGTGTCCAGCCGCGGGCTGGACACGCGCACCGGCGCCGCGGTCGACCTCATCGGCGACTACCCGCAATTGCAGACGGCCGCCCAGGCATCGGTCACGCTGCTCGGCTCGCGCGACACGCTGAGCCTCACGGCCTATGCGCTGACGACGCGCGCCCTGACGCGCGACGGCGATCCGCTGGCGGGCCTGTCCACCGCCGCGGCGGACAGTCGCCAGCGCGGCGCCGCGCTGCAGCTGGAGCACCGACTCGGCGCGCAACTGTCGGCGCTGCTGTCGGGCAACTGGTCGAGGATCGAAGGCCTGGGCCCCAGCACGGAGCGCAGCGAGGAGCAGACCTGGCGCCTCTCGTTGCTGGATCACCTGTCCCGGCGCAGCGACCTGACGCTGGCGTTGCAGTGGAATCGATTCGAAACCACGGCGGCCGGACAGCGCTCGTTTGATGCGACACTCGCCATCGTTGGTCTGATCCACCGCTTCTGAGACGTTGATGTTCGAGTCGCATTTCGGCTTGAGTGCATCTCCTTTCGCACTCAATCCCGATCCCGCATTCTTCTTTGCCAGCAAGGGACATGCGCGTGCGCTCGCCTATCTGAAGTACGGCGTGTACCAGCGCGAGGGGTTCATCGTCGTCACCGGCGAGATCGGCTCCGGCAAGACGACGCTGGTGCGGGCGCTGCTCGACGGCCTGGATGCAGACCTGGTGGTCGCCGCCCAGGTGCGCAACACGCAACTCGACAGCACGGAACTGCTGCACGCCATCTGTGTCGCGTTCGGCGTCCCTGTCGCCGGTCCCACCAAGGCCCACATGCTGGGCGCTCTCGAAGCCTTTTTCACGGCACTCGCCGCGGCGGGCAAGCGCGCGCTCCTGATCGTCGACGAAGCGCAGAACCTGGGCCTGCGGGAGCTCGAGGAACTGCGCATGCTCTCCAATTTCCAGTTCGGCTCGCATGCGCTGCTGCAGAGCTTTCTCATCGGGCAACCGGAACTGCGCCAGCTGCTGCGCTCCAGTGCCCTGGAGCAGTTGTGCCAGCGCATCATCGCGGCCTGCCACCTGGGCCCGCTGGGGCTTGAAGAGACGCGTGCCTACATAGAACACCGTCTCCGCCACGTCGGCTGGGCCGGGCGGCCGGCTTTCGAGACCGACTCGTTCGGGCTCATCCAGACTTGCACCGGCGGCATTCCGCGCCGGATCAACCTGCTCTGTTCCCGGCTGCTGCTGGCCGCCTGGCTGGGCGATGCCGACAGGATCGACCTCGCCGCGGTCGAGCTGGCCGCGGCGGACATGCATTCCGAGGCCTTCGGCACCCCGCCAGAACCTTCCCCAGTGGCAGATCCGGTGCCTCCCGACGCTGCTGTCGCGCAAAAGAATGTGCCTTAGTTGTCACAAGACGCATTTTCAGGCAACCCCCTAAATTGGGTTACTGTGTAACCATACAGTGGGTCAACGGGCCCGACTTGTATCCGTCTGCGGGAGCAGACTTGTCCAGACGTGAGGCGCGCGCACCACTCTGGCGCCGGATGACTGCACATCCGTGACTTAATTCCGCGTTTGCTGCTCTGCAACATTCGTTGCATTTCGAGCGCGACCGTACCCGCAGGATCAGCGACTTCAGACGCTACATGTCGTAACGGAGCAACCCTTATCGGCGGGCCCAATGCGTCGAACACGAGAACACGTTCACGTTCTTTTGCCCTGCTTAAAAGATCCCGCACAGCTTGGGACACAGCAGTTCGACTGAGGGAAGTCATCCATTTGGACATCGCGCCCCACCTCGGCGCCGATCTCCCGTCTAGACCCCCTGTGTGGGAGTCGAAGAAACCATTTTCCGAGCTCATAAATGAAGTCTGATTACTCCCATCGCAAGGCCCTCCTGGCCTCCCTGTTCTCCGCAGCCTTCCTCGCCGCCTGCGGCGGTGGTGGCTCCAGCGACGAAGGCACCCAGCCGACGGACAGCGCTTCGAGCGATGTCGCTGCCGACAAGTCCGTTCTCGCCAACGATTCCCCTGATGTCTCCCCGCTGAGCGTGTCGGGCACCGAGAGCAGCGCGACGGCAAGCCTGGCCAGCAGCGTGCTGCTGGGCTCCTCGACAGTGCAGAACGGGGTCGACACGAACGCCAACGGCATGGCCGAGGCCTTCACCTTCACGGCGGCGGCTTCGGGCACGTCCAAGATACTCAATGTGTACCTGGACAAGAGCAACACCGCCAAGACCGTGACGGTGGGCGTCTACGCCGACGCCGGCGGCAACCCGGGCGCCCTGCTGAGCACCGGGTCGACCAACACGGCGAATGCCGGCGCCTGGAATACGATCGCGGTGGCGGCCGTCAAGGTCGTCGCCGGCACGAAATACTGGATCGCCGTCCTGACCCCGGCCGGTGCCACCGGCACCGTGAAGATGCGCGACCAGGTTTCCGGCGGCTCCGGCACCCAGACCTCCGCGCAAGGCACGCTGAGGGCGTTGCCGACCACCTGGTCGGCCGGGCGTCGCTACGCCAACTCCCCCCTGTCCGCCTACCTGGCGGTGATGCCGACCAGCGCGCCGGCCCCGGCGCCTACGCCGGCCCCGACGCCGGCTCCGACGCCCGCGCCCACGCCGGCCCCGACGCCCGCGCCCAAGCCGCCGGCTCCGGCCCCGGCCCCGACGCCCGCTCCGACGCCCGCGCCCACCCCGGCCCCGACGCCGGCTCCGACGCCCGCGCCCACGCCGGCCCCGACGCCCGCGCCGACCCCGGCCCCGGCGCCCGCACCCACGGCCAACACGATCCTGCCCGCGGACCGCGCAATCGACTGGAGCCAGGCGGGGATTCCCGGCGGCATCCCGAGCCGGACGACGGTGTGCTCGACGATCGCGGCAGGCGCGACGCAGTCGGCGATCCAGAGCGCCCTGAATTCTTGCAAGGCCAACCAGGTCGTGCAACTCTCGGCTGGCACCTACAACATCAACGGTGGGCTGACCATTCCGAGCAACGTCGTCCTGCGCGGCGCTGGCCCGAAGAGCACCATCCTCAATGCGAGCGGCTCGGGCTCGGGCTTCATCCGCTTCGGCTCGGGCACGACGCCGGTGACGAGCGCCTCGATCGGCATCACCGCCGGTGCGACGGCGAAGTCGACGAGCATCACCTTGCAGAGCACCTCGGGCATCAGCACGGGATCGCACCTGATGGTGACGCAGCTCAACGATCCGAGCTACGTGAGCATCACCACCAACAACGGCAGCTGCACCTGGTGTGACGGCGGCATCGGCTGGAACGGTACGCGCGTGCAGGGCCAGATCGTGGAGGTGACGGGTGTCAGCGGCAATACCGTGACCATCTCGCCAGCACTCTACCTGGCCTACAGCCGTACGCCGTTGGCGACGCCGGTGGACATGGGCGCCACGAACGCCGGCGTGGAAGACCTGCAGGTCTACATGAACAACTCCGGCTTCACGGCGAACTTCATGATGCAGGGCGCGTCGTACTCGTGGGTCAAGAACGTCGAAAGCAACTACACCGACGGTGACCATGCGCAGCTGCACTGGAGCTATCGCAACGAGATCCGCGACAGCTACTTCCACGACGCCTACACCCACAGTGCGGGCTCGACGGACGCCGACATCTTCATCGCGGACAAGAGCAGCGGCACGCTGGTCGAGAACAACGCGTTGCGTCGCCTGCACCAGTCCATCATGCTGAACTGGGGCGCGGCCGGCAACGTGATCGCCTACAACTACATCGACAACAACTTCGACTCGGGCGGCTACAACACGCTGTTCGGCGGGCTGAACGTGCACGGCGCGCATCCGATGTTCAACCTGTGGGAAGGCAACATGGCGCCGAAGCTTGACGCCGACTACTTCTGGGGTTCGTCGAGCCACAACACGGCGTTCCGCAACTGGTTCAAGGGCACGGCCATGATCTACGGCCCGCTCACCGGACGCGGCGCGGAACAGACCTCCAGTGGCTACTGGGCGTCGCAGGCCCTGGCCGCGGTCGACATCTCGCAGACGACGCGCTACTACAGCCTGATGGGCAACGTGATCGGTTCGGATCAGCAGAAGTCGATGGGCAAGTGGACGCCGATGGTCGTGGCCAAGACGAACCGCTCCTACTACACGAGCAACAACCCGTACGGCTACACCTTCGGCTATGCGAACCTGACCGACGACGGCAGCGATTCGAAGGACACCGACGCGGCGTACACCACGGCGATCGTCCACGGCGACTACGACTACGTGAAGGGCACCTTCAGCTGGAATGCGGGCATCAGCAGCCACAACCTGCCGAACTCGTTCTATCGCTCCGCGAAGCCGGCATGGTTCGGCAGCCTGGCCTGGCCGGCCTTCGGCCCGGCGCCGACCGCGCCGACGACCGCGCTCGTGGGCAACATCCCGGCGAAGGCTTGCTATGACCAAGGCAAGATGCCGAATTGCCTCCAGTGACGGTACGCTGATGCCGCGCCGGAATCTCCCGGCCGGCTGTTGAAGCCACTCGCTTCGAAGCCCACGGAACCTGCGAAGGTTCACGTGGGCTTCTCCGTTCATGCGCCCACGAATCGTCGATTTCCGACAAGGATGGTTGCCCGATTCATGTTCTGGCCCTAATCTGCGCGCTGCGCCGGAGGCCACGCGCTGTTCGCATGGGCCCGGAAGAAATCAATAAATGATCCAGGCCTGGAGGTAATTCATGTCGATGCTCGTGCGCCGCTCGTTTCCTTATTCACTCGCCGTGGCGTTGCTGGCGTGCGGAGGAGGCGACGGTTCACCAGCAGCGGAACCTGCGCCCGTCCCCACGCCTGCGCCCGCGCCACCTGCGCCCGCCCCAGCACCACCCGCGCCGGCGCCAGCGCCACCCGCGCCCGCCCCAGCGCCACCCGCGCCCGCCCCAGCGCCCCCTGCGCCTGCGCCCGCACCGCCTGCGCCCGCACCACCCGCACCCGCACCACCCGCACCCGCACCACCCGCACCCGCACCCCCTGCGCCTGCACCCCCCGCGCCCGCGCCCAACCCGGTTCTGTCCGCGGACCGGGCGATCGACTGGACGCGTTCGGGGATCCCTGGCGGCATCCCGAGCCGGACGACCATTTGCTCGACGATCGCGGCAGGCGCGACGCAGGCGACGATCCAGAGCGCGCTGAACTCGTGCAAGGCCAACCAGGTCGTGCAACTCTCGGCGGGCACGTACAGCATCAGTGGCGGCCTGACCATTCCGAGCAATGTCGTCCTGCGCGGAGCCGGCCCGAAGAGCACGATCCTGAATGCGGGCGCCTCGGGCGCGGCTTCGAGCTTCATCTCCTTCGGTTCCGGCTCGACGCCGCTGGCGAGCGACTCGGTCGCCATCACCGCCGGGGCGACGGCGGGGTCGACGAGCGTCACCTTGGCGGACGCCTCGGACGTCGCCGTCGGGTCGTACCTGATGGTGACCCAGCTCAACGACCCGGCCTATGTCAGCATCACCACCAACAACGGCACCTGCACCTGGTGCGACGGCGGCCTGGGCTGGAACGGCACGCGCGTGCAGGGCCAGATCGTCCAGGCGACCGCGGTCAGCGGCAACAAGGTGAGCATTTCGCCGGCGCTGTACATCGCCTACAGCCGCACCCCGCTGGCGACGCCGTTCGACATGGGCGCCACGAACGCGGGCGTGGAAGACCTGCAGGTCTCCATGAACAACACCGGCTACGACATTGCGAATTTCATGCTGCAGGGGGCGTCGTTTTCGTGGATCAGGAACGTCGAGAGCAACTACACCGACGGCGACCACGTGGAGCTGCACTGGGGCTACCGCAACGAGATCCGCGACAGTTATTTCCACGACGCCTTCACCCATGGCGCGGGCTCGACGGACGCCGACATCTTCATCGCCGACAAGACCAGCGGCACGCTCGTGGAGAACAACGCGCTGCGCCGGCTGCACCAGTCGATCATGCTGAACTGGGGTGCGTCCGGCAACGTGATCGCCTACAACTACATCGACAACAACTTCGACACGGTCGGCTACAACACGTTGTTCGGCGGGCTGAACGTGCACGGTGCGCATCCGATGTTCAACCTGTGGGAAGGCAACATGGCGCCCAAGCTGGACGCCGACTACTTCTGGGGGTCGTCGAGCCACAACACGGCGTTCAGGAACTGGTTCAAGGGCACCGCGATGATCTACGGCCCGCTCACCGGGCGCGGTGCGGAACAGACCACCACCGGCTACTGGGCATCGCAGGCCCTGGCCGGGGTCGACCTCGCGCAGACGACGCGCTACTACAACCTCGTGGGCAACGTGATCGGGTCGGACCAGCAGAAGTCGCTGGGCAAGTGGACACCGATGGTCGTGGCCAAGCAGGCCCGCGCCTACTACACGAGCAACAACCCGTACGGCTACACCTTCGGGTATGCGAACCTGACCGACGACGGCAGCGACTCGAAGGACACCGACGCGGCGTACACCACGGCGATCGTCCACGGCGACTACGACTACGTGAAGGGCACCTTCAGCTGGAATGCAGGCATCAGCAGCCACAACCTGCCGAGCTCGTTCTATCGTTCCGCGAAGCCGGCCTGGTTCGGAACCCTGGCCTGGCCCGCCTTCGGGCCTTCGCCGACCGACCCGACGACGGCGCTCGTGGGCAACATCCCGGCGAAGGCCTGCTACGACCAGGGGAAGATGCCGAATTGCCTGTGATGCGAGAGGCGCGCCGTCGATGCGCCTCGGTGCGGTTTCACCACCGCGCCTCCACCGGGAATCGGCGCGGCTGCGCAGCGGGCCCGTCGGGGCTCTCGCCAGCCGCCTGTTCCGACAGGACCGGCAACCGGTTGTCGCGGTATTGGGTCATCACCATGAGGAAGGCGAACCAGAGCGGGCTGGTCTTGTCGAATGACGCCTCGGTGAAGTTGTAGACCACGTTGACGAGGATCATGGCGAATCCCAGGTTCGCGATGGCGCCGCCCTCGGCCAGCTGCTTGTTGGCCTTCCTGATCGCCGAGAGCAGGAGCAGCACGAGCAGGGCCAGGCCCACCAGGCCGCCGTTGAGATAGGTCTCGAGATAGCCGTTGTGGGCCTGGATGATGCCCAGTTGCCCGAAGACGTCTGCCAGCCGCTCTCCCGTCCAGAAGCTGTTGAAACCGGAGCCGACGAGGACGTTGTCGGCCTTGCTCAGCAACATCGGCCAGACATCCGTGCGGGACGTCAGGGTGAGGTCCCGGCCGAGTACGTCGACGATGAAGAAGTCGAGCACGCTCTGCGCGATGCCCGTCGGCCAGAGGAGGACGGTTCCGGCGACCGCGATGAATTCGATGGTCGCCACGCTGTTGCGCAGCGCCCTCCAGCTCAGGAGGAACATCAGGGCGAGGCCCACCACGCCGCATCCGGTCGCGGTGGCGCTCCCCGCCTTGATCAGCAGCCATCCCCCCATCAGGATCAGCGAGAGCCCGCCGAGCCTGGACCAGAGCGAGGGGGCCGGCCTGCCCGGTTCCGGCCGGCTCGTGAAGTCCCAGACGATGAACATCAGGCTGACCAGCACGAGAACGCCCAGGCTGTTCTTGTGCGTCGTGACGCCGGTGTACATCATCTCGCCCGTCCAGACGTGGTAGGTGCGTCCGAATTCCGGAATGAACCGGATGAAGAGGACCGACATCGGCAGCAGCAGCGATGCGCTTCTCACGAACACCGCCTTCATCGCCTCCAGCGGCCTGGCGTCGGTCAGCACGACCAGCACCATCACGATGTTGCCCAGGTCCTTGATCCATCGCTTGAAGGCGACGAAGGAGTCATCTGCCCAGAGGATGCTCAGTCCCCAGAAGACGAAGAAGACGACGAGCCAGGTGTTGGCGGCGACCACGTCGCGGAGCTTCACGCGCCGGCGTGCCAGCACGAAGAGCCCGAGAACGATCAGGACGAAGTAGACCGATCGCTCGAACGGATTGCCCTCGTCGTAGGACTCCGCGCTGCCCGCGCCGCCACCGAGGGAGAACCAGGTCGACACCGGACGCGACCCGAGCAGCGTGGCCCAGGCGACAACGGTCCAGACGGCCGGGGAAATGCCGTCACGCCGCGCCGCATCGAGGATGAAGAGCCACAGGATGTAGCCGCCGAAGAGGGCGAAGAGGGCGGTCGACATGGGCTATGCGGCGGCGCGCGTCACGCGAAGACCAACCTGTAGGTGCCCTCGACCAGCCTGAACCGGCGCCGCAATTTCTCGATGGCCATGCAGGTGGCAAGCAAGAAGACGCAGGTGGCGAGAAAGGCGAGGGCCAGCTCGTGGATCGGCGTGAATTCGTGGCCGCGCAGGGCCCGGTGCAGCGCGAACAGGAAGCCGATCTGGGCAATGTAGCTCACGAGCGAATACTTGCCCAGCAGCACGAGCCACTTGTACACCCGCCCGTCGCGGGCGAGAAGCGCCGAACCGTCGTAGACGAGCTTCAGCAGGAGTCCCACGCCGACGCCGTACGCGAGCACGTTTCCACTGAGGCGGTTCATCACGCTCGCGAGCGCGACGAATCCGAGGATGATCAGCGTCCAACTCCGGACGCGATGCCGCAGCAGGTCGTTCTTCAGGAGCAGGAGGCCCAACGACAGGCCAAGGAGCCCGGTGAGCACGAAGAAGACGTTGGCCACCAAGGGAGTGAACAGGGTCCACAGCAGCGCGGCGGCGATCGTCAGCGCGACGAGGATCGCCTGCGATCGCTTCGAGACGAGATAGAGCCCCGACAGCATCAGGACGTACGAGATGGGCACCAGGATCCTGAATGCGATCTGGTGGGCCTGGCCGCTGCCGTAGATGTCCGCCACGCTGTCCAGGTAGTCGGACAGCCCGAACGTCACGGCCCGGTAGTTCGTCACGCCGGCGGCGCTGACGGCGAGGTTCAGCGCGGAGAAGATGCACAGCAGCTTGAATCCCCGGGACGCCAGCCGCCGGAACGCCGCGAACCGGCTGTTGCGGGCCTGTTCGGCATAGAACGCGGCCACGACGTAGCCGGAGATGAAGACGAACGACCCGTTGACGAAGCGCAGATAGCCGTAGTACTCGGCCGGCAGGCTCGAAAAGTAGTTCATGCCGTGATACAGCGCCATCACGACGACGAGGAATCCCTTGACGAAGTCGAGGCCGAGGTCTCGATCCTTCGCGGTGCTTGCGGGACTGGCAGGCGTGCTCATGGCTGGGTGATGTATTTCTTTCCCAGCGGCCGGAAACCCAGCACGCCGGCGATCTTTCCCGCGTGGTCGCACAGGCGGATGGCGTAGTGCATGAACCAGTGTTGCCCGGCCAGGAGCATGAAGGGCAGCATCAGCAGGTAGGCCGGGACGGCGACGAGCGACTTGCAGACCGACGCCAGGTTCGCCAGCTTTCTTTCGTTCTGCCCGCGCAGCAAGGCGCGCTTGAGGAAGTAGCGGCGCCGGCATCGGTCGGGTGGAACGACCTCATGCACCGGGGCTTCGTTGCACCACACGAAGGAGGCACCGGCCTCCATCAGGCGCTTGAAGAAGTCGGTGTCCTCGCCGCCGTTCCCGTAGGCGGGGGCGAAGGGTTCGGCCATCCCGGCGATGAGCGCACGGCGAAAGAGAACGTTGCCGGTCCGCGTCTCGCGCCAATCGAGCGCATAGCCCGTCGGATGCTCGGGCCGTTCGCAGAATCTTCCCTTCACCAGCCAGGACGGCGGCTCGTGCTCGAACACGGGGCGAACCGGCGCCAGCACGCCGTCGGCGCCATGCGCCTGGCAGGCGTGCAGGGCGGTCAGCAGCCAATCGCGCGCAGGCGACTCGTCGTCGTCGATGAAGGCGATGTAGTCGCCCGTGCTGTTGAGGACGGCCCGATTGCGCGCCTTGGCGATGTTCTGGTCGGGCTCCACGGTGTAGAGCACCGGCACGCTCAGCGTCGCGGCGGCTTCCTGCACGGCGGCCTGGGCCGATCGTGTCTTGTCGTTGTCGGTGACGACGACCGAGACCGTGAACTCGCCGGCCGTCTCCTGTTGACCGAGCTTGAGGAGCAGCGCCTTGATCATGTGGGGCCGCCTGAACGTGCAGATGCAGACGCAGATATTCATGTTGGCGCTCCACGATGGCGTTGCGGCGTCGCCGTCGCTGAAAGCACTTGGCGGAGAGGGGAAGGATTCGAACCTCCGATGCGGCTTGCACCGCATAGCGACCGTTGCCGGTTGCTGCCATAGACCACTCGGCCACCTCTCCAGATGCTTCACAGGAACGGGAAACGCTCGCTACCACTTCCTCTCGACAAGTTGTCTGTGAATCAACTCGATCGACAGCGCCTGGTGCAGCGCCGTCGTGTGATTGTGCGTCCCCGCGAGGTGCTCGCCCACCAGCGTCTTCAGGCGCCCGTCGGCCAGGTGCGGCCGGGTCGAGGTTCGCGGATCGAGCAACACGTCCTGCAGGTAGGCCGACAGCTTGTCGCGGTACCAGACCCGGAAGTGATAGAACTTGTGGCGACCCAGGAAGAGGCGTTCGGGACGCAATGGCTTGAGCGCGTTGTCGATGGGCGCGAGCCACTGCGGCATGCCGTAGTCATAGGCGTACTCCGCCTTGAACATGAACTCCTGGTACAGGTTGCCCAGCGCCGTGAGCGCCGGCGTCGGCCGATGGAGCAGGCCCCGGTCGGTGGGAATCTCCGCCAGCTTCGCGCTGCTGTCGGCGACGAAGCGCAGCGCCGGCGTCTTGGACAGTTCCTGGCCCTGCGGCGCCTGGTAGGCGAGGCGGACCAAGTCGTTGTCGAGGTAGGGCGATCGCATCGTCAACTGCGATTGCTCCACGGACAGCCGCGAGTGGTGGTGCCACGGCACCTGCTTCATCGTGATCAGCGACAGACGGCGCACGTCGGCCTCGCGCGCATAGGTAGCGCAGGCCTCGCCGCCGGAGCGCAGGAAATCGGCGCTGAACAGGCCGCCCTCCATGGGCTCGGCCTTGAACGCGACGTTGCTGCGAAGGATCTCCGAGCCGTAGTTGCCGGTCATGCGCACCGGCGCGATCGCGCGCGCCCGCGCGTTGGCGAAGAGTTCGACGGAGCCGGTGACGTCCATGGCCCCGTCCGACACGTACACCGCCTTGTCGGCCAGCGTGCTGAACTGGCGGAGGAACTGGTCGTCGACGGTGATCACCTGGTGCGGCTGGCCGCAAGCCTGCGCCACGCGCCGCGCGAGCGAGACGTCGGTGCAGTCGCGGTAGCTGCCGCCGAAGGTGTAGCAGGGCAGGGCGCCGGCGGCATGACCGCTGCACGCCATGATCATCCGGCCGTCGAGTCCGCCCGTGAGCGACATGCCGATCGGCGCGCTGCCCTTGAAGTACCTGCGCACCACCTGCGGGAACAACGCCCTCAGTTGCTCGTAGAACTCGGACTCGCCCAGCGACGGGAGGTCCTCGAAGGATTCCTTGTGGAAGTAGGTCTCCTTCCGCACGAGGCGGCCGCGCGAGAAGATCCAGCGCGAGGCGGGCGGCAGCAGCGACACGCCAGCGAAAAGCGTGCGACCCTGCAGGGCGCAACCGCAGGTCACGAACTCGGCCAGCCCCCGGTCGTCGATCTGGCGCGTGGCCGGAACGGCGCGCAGGATGGACTTGGCCTCGCTCGAAAAGTGCAGGGCGTCCTGGCCTTCGTGGACGTAGAGGCGCCCGAGTCCGTAGCGGTCGTTGAAGAGGATGGCGAGGTCCTGGCGAAGATCGACGAGCAGCCCGCAGAAGGTGCCGTTGAGCTCGTCGACGAACGCGGGACCGAGTGCCTCGTACAACTGGACCAGGTAGCGGGCGTCGTCCGCCGAGCGCTGCCCCGTGCCGCGCAACGCCGCGAGGCTCGATGGATCGGAGAATTCCTCCCCGGCCAGCAGCAGGCAGACATCCTTGGCCGCGTTCCAGATCGGATTGGCGTCGGCGAACATGCCGGCGTGCACGGCCCAGCCGGCCGCGACCCCGGCTTGTTCGTGATGGACGCTGCCCGTTCGATAGAACGATTCGTGCCGCATGGCGTCGACCATGCCGTCGACGGCGGCAAGGCTCGCGAGCGACTCGTGCGGACTGATGATTCCCGTGATTCCCGGCATGTCGAGCTTGGTTCGTTGGAAGGAGACGGCGTGCGCGACGCGTCAGGACTCGGCTTCGCCGGCGGCGCTCGTCTTGGCCGCGGCGGCCTGGGCGGTTTGCAGGCCAGCGGGCTTGCGGTGCAGCCATTCGTTGAATTTCGCGCGCGTGTCCGCGAGCTTGACGATCCACGCCTCGGGCATGCGTTCCTTCAGCCCGCGATGCAGGTCGTGCTTCAGTGCCCACGCGCCCTTGGCCGTCAGGGGCACGTGATACCGCGGGACCTCCAGGCATTCGAAGGCCTGGGCCACCTTGAATTCGTTCAGGCCGCGGCGGCCCCACACGCCGTAGTTGAGCAGCGGGATGCCGCGTGCGGCGACGCACTCCACCGACTTGGCGATCAACGCGTTCATGGGCGACATGTCGCGCGCCGACATCTTGGCGACGATGTTCATGATGATCGAGCTGTGCTCGCCATGGGTCACCTTGGCGAAGCCGATCAGTTCGTCCTTGAACCAGGCGCCGATGAACTCGCTGCGGTCGAGGAACGTGGCGTGCTCGCGCTTGACCGTGTCGAAATCCTTGCCGTAGTGCCAGTTGCGCTTGCCCTGGCGCAGGGGCGTCTCGTTGTAGATCTCCATGATCGAACGCACCAGGTCGTCCGAGAACTCGAGCAAGCGCGTCTCGACGCCGGCCTTCCAGGCCTTGCGCAGCCGGTTGCGCGGCTTGAACTTGATCTGCTTGTCGAACCAGTTCGCATAGGTGGTCAGCGGCAGCGCCGCCATCGTGTCCAAGCTCAGCCGGTGATCGAAATGCGCCTTGCGATCGTGCAGGTCCTGCACGAAGGTGAACACGTCGGCAACGCGGCGTTGCTTCAGCTCGGCGATGAGCGCGGCCGGGTCCGGCGCACCCACGTAGTACTCGTCGTTGAGGTAGGCCGTCCTGAGCAGGCGTCCGCGTACCCTGATGTCGAGGCCGCCCGAGCTGATGATGTCTTTGGATGCCATGCTGCTTGTCGTCGATTGTTCCCATGCTCGCCAAAGCGCTCACAGGGATGAATAGGTGCCTCGTTCGAGGAGATCCAGCTGTTCGAGGTACCGCTCGCTCATGAGGTAGTCCCGCTCCTGCGCATTGGCGGGATGCGTCATCACTTCGACGGCGTGGGTCCTGGCCAGTTCGAGGACCTTGGCCAGGCGGTCGCCCTTCATGCATTGCGAGAGGGCGAAGAAGTAGTCGGTCAGCCGGTACTTGCGTGAGAGAAGACGGTCGGTGGCGCCGCGGTAGGCCCGGTTCAGCTTGCTCTTTTCCTCGGGCCAGAAGAAGAA
>FSVP01000399.1_pt1 | contig 16825 bp, 11 predicted proteins | sample 1637791 | NCBI WGS metagenome assembly FSVP01 (sample SAMEA3914814, study PRJEB12502) | metagenome | biome: forest; material: soil | place: USA | collected 2011-09-16 | depth 0.1 m
ACGCGCACGCTGTTGCCCCAGTCCTGCGGGTCGCCGCCGGCCGAGCGGCCGTTCATCTGCACCGCGACGCCATAGCGCGGATCGGGGCGCTGCTGGCCGCTCGCGTCCGCCACGGCGGTGCGCACGGACATGGTGTCCAGGCGCTGGTTGGTCGCCGCCGGGGCCGGGCTGCGCCCGTTGTTGACGTGGCAGGCGAAGCACGACGCCTGGTTGAAACGCGGACCCTGCAGGGCGATGCCGGGCAGGTAGCGGTCGTTGCCCGGCTCGTTGTGGTCGCCGGTGAAGAAGTTGGTGTGGATCAGGCGCCGGCCTTCCACGAAGCGCTGCATGTCCTGCATGCCCACGTTGATGTGCGGCTGCTGGAAGATGAACGTGCCGTTGTCGGCGTAGTCGTAGGACAGCGAGCCCGTGCCGCCCTGCCAGGTCTCGGGCGGGAGCGGGGCGTTCATCAGGCGCGGCTGCACGCCGTACCAGGGGCGCAGGCCGGTGCCCACCACATAGGTCCATTCGCCGGCGTAGTAGCGCAGGCCGCCGGTGTCGCCCTTGGCCGCCATGCCCGCCGGCGTGGAGAAGAACGAGGGCGAGACCTCGATGACGTCGCCCGCCGCCAGCGCCCGGCCCGGCACGCTCTTGCCGTTGGGGAAACCGTCGGCGCCGAGGTCGCCATGGCCCGGGTAACCGTCGACGGTCAGGCTGCAGCCGTTGTTGTAGACGCCGGTGCTGGCCAGCCTGCCGTTGGGCGGGTAGGGCACCGGCGGGCACAGGGCGACGTTGTGGTCCTGCAGCTCGCCCGGATTCATCCAGCCGTAGCCGGTGACGCCCGGCCGGTCGAAAGCGCGGAACCAGGCCACGCCGCCGGGCAGCTGATCCTCCTGGAAGTATTCGTTGACCTTGAGGGTGGGCTTCGTCACGCCCGGGACGCGGCTGTTGTCCACGATCTCGAAGCCCCACGTGCGGTTCTTGAAGTAGTTGGGCACGAAGGTGAGGAAGTTGCCCGGGCCCTTGTCGACGGGCTTGCCGGTGGCCGGATCCACCGTGTCGTTGGGGCCGTAGCCGATCTCGTTCCAGTCCTCGCCGCGCTCGCGCCCGTGACGCGCGAGCCCGCGCACGCCGAAGCGGGTCACGAGCGTGCCGTCGGCCAGGGTGAACTGCAGCGTCTCCAGCGGCTCCGAGGGGGTGGGCAGCGGCACCAGGCCGCTGCCGCCGGCCGGTGACTTGAGCGGCGAGGTCGCCAGCACCGGCAGCGTGTTGTCGCTGCCCGGCGTCTTGAAGGACACCTCCAGCAGCGAGTACCCGTACTGGGTCCCCCGGGCGACGCCCTGCAGGCGGATGTAGCGCGAATTCGTGCCGAGGTTGATGAACGACTCCACGCCGCCCTTGCCGTTGGTCACGTAGCGCAGCTGCGACCAGGTCTGTCCGTCGTCGGAGGTCTGCAGCGCGTATTCCTTGCCGAATGCGTTCTCCCATTGCAGCGTCATCGCGCCGACCTGCGTCTTCGCGCCGAAGTCGAACTGGATCCAGGCGCCGTCCTCCGGCTTGCTGGACCAGCGCGTGGCCGCGCTGCCGTCGATGGCCAGCGTGGCCGGCATGCCGTCGTTCTCGAGGGCCGACGAGGTGGAGGTGACCGGCTTGATCGCGACGCCGGGCTTGCTCAGGTCGACCGGCGCGGGGCTGGGGGCGGGCGTCGGAGCCGGGGTCGGGGCCGGAGATGGGGCCGGCGTGGGCGAGGGCGCCGGCGCCGGCGCGCTGGTGCCGCTGAACGCCTGGATCTCGAAGATGGAGTAGCCGTAGTCCGAAGAACGCTTGACCCCCTGCACGCGCAGGTAGCGGCCCTGGCCGCCCAGGCCGGTCCAGTCCTCGACGCCGCCCTGGCTGTCGTTGACCGTCTTGATGGTGGTCCAGTTGGCGCCGTCGTTGGACACCTGGAGCAGGTATTGGGTCGCATGGGCGCGTTCCCAATCGATGCGCACCCGGCTGATGGCCACCGACTGGCCGAAGTCCAGCACCAGATACTGGTCGTCCGAGAACCCGCTGCTCCAGCGCGTGTTCTCGTCGTGGTCGATGGCCGCCGCCGCGCCCAGGTCGCCGCGCTCGGAAGCGCTGGCCGTGGCGACGACGGGCGTGAGGGCGACGCCGGCGTCCGAGGCGGCCAGGACGTGCGCCCGGGCCGCGTCGTCGCTCGCGGTCGCCGCATCGCCGTTGTTTCCGCCGCCGCAGCCGACCAGCAGTGCCGCACTGGTCAGGGCGAAGAGGCGCGATACGTGCTGCAGGGAGGGAGTCATCGGCGGTCCTTCGAAGATGGTGGAACTCGCCGGATGGTGCCGCCGATGAGGCGTGCGACTGTAAGCAGCGTTAGGCCGGTTGCATCTGCCAGGGCGCCGGAGTCGCGTATCGAAGGGGCGCGTCGCCGGTCACGAAACTGTCAAACTCGGGCCGCAGGTATTTCCGGAATTTGTCCGGTTTACCTCGTGCGTGCCACGAATGAAACGGAAACGGTTCCAACCAGAAAAGCGGCGCGGGCCGATACTGGGTTGCAAGGAAGGGACTCCTCGGAACGCTTCCCGGCGGCTACGTCTGTTTCCGTCGTTTACGTGAGATGACAGGATACGGCTCTGGGTATGCGATTCGACCCCCCGAACGGGTCGAAAGCGATCTTCCGGCGAGTCATTCCCGACCTGGCGGGGGCCGCCGGCGCGCCTGGAGGCAGGGGGCGGCCCTCGGCGGGGATTCCGTCGTTCGGCCCCGCCGTTCCGTCGTCCGTCGCTTTCGCTGTTTCGCGATGTCGCGCGCGCGCCTAGTCTGGCACCTGTTCCAGGCACCTCGAGGAGGTGGCGTATGCCCCGGTACCAGATCGCCGTCAACGGGCAGTCGCGCGCGGTCGATGTCGACGCCGACACGCCCCTGCTATGGGTGCTGCGCGATGCGCTGCAGCTCTGCGGCACGAAGTTCGGCTGCGGCCGCGGCTTGTGCGGCGCCTGCACGGTGCACGTCGACGGCGAGGCGCAGCGCGCGTGCCAGCTCCCGGTCTCGAAGCTCGCCGGCCGCCGCGTGACCACCATCGAAGGGCTGGCCGCCCACGGCGACCATCCCCTGCAGGTGGCCTGGATCCGGCACGACGTGCCGCAATGCGGCTACTGCCAGGCCGGACAGATCATGCAGGCCGCGGCGCTGCTCGGGCGCACGCCGAAGCCGACGGACGCCGACGTCGACGCCGCGATGGCCGGCAACCTGTGCCGCTGCGGCACCTTCCTGCGCATCCGCGCCGCCATCAAGGATGCCGCCGGCGCGGGAGACGGCGCATGAACGCCGGAATCGGCCGCCGCGGCTTCCTGCAACTCTCGGCGCTGGCCGGCGGCGGCCTGCTGATGGGCGTGTTCGCGCCGGCGGCGCGTGCGGGCGCGTACGCGTTCAGCCCGCACGTGCTGATCCAGATCCGGCCCGACGGCACGATCACGCTGCTCGCCAAGAATCCCGACATGGGGCAGGGCGTCAAGACCTCGCTGCCCTTGCTCATCGCCGAGGAACTGGACGTCGGACTCGACCAGGTGCGCGTCGAGCAGGCGCCGTGGGACGCTCGCCTGGCCGACCAGGGTTCGGGCGGCAGCAACTCGATCGCGAGCGGCTGGGAGCCGCTGCGTCGCGCAGGCGCCGCTGCGCGACAGGTGCTCGTCGCCGCGGCGGCGGCACGCTGGGACGTGCCCGCGGAGCAACTCGGCACCGAGCGCGCGCAGGTGATCCATGCCGCGAGCGGACGGCGACTCGGCTACGGGGAACTTGCCGACGCCGCCGCGCGCCTGCCGCTGCCCGATCCCGCCAAGGTGGCGCTGAAGGCGCGCGCGAACTACCGTCTCGTCGGCAAGCGCACCCCCGGCGTCGACACCGCGGCCATCGTGCACGGCGCGCCGCTGTTCTGCCTCGACCACCATCGCCCGGGCCAGTTGCATGCGGTCGTCGAGCTGTGTCCGGTCTTCGGCGGCGGCGTGGCAAGCGCCAACCTTGGCCAGATCAAGGCCATGCCCGGCGTGCGCGAGGCCTTCGTGTTCGAGGGCACGCCCGGCGCGCTGCAGCGCCACGAGAGCATCTACGGCATGACCGGTTGCTGCCCCGCGGTCGCGATCGTCGCGACCTCGACCTGGCTGGCGATGAAGGCCAAGCGCGCCTTGCGCGTGCAATGGGACACGGGCGCGCAGGGCGACGACAGCAGCGCGCGCCATCGCGCCGCGGCCCTCGCGCTGCTCGAACGCGACGGCGCCGAGGTCTGGCGCGACGACGGCGACGCGCGCACGGCGCTCGCCCGAGCGGCCAGGGTCATCGAGGCGACGTACGAGGCGCCGGCGCTGTCGCACTCGCCGATGGAGCCCATGAGCTGCATCGCCGAGCCCCTTGCCGACGGTGGCGTGCACCTGATCACGCCGAGCCAGATCCCGGAGACCGTGCCCCTGATGTTGCAGACGGCGCTGGGCATCCCCAGCCATCGCGTGCGCATCGACATCCCGCGGCTGGGCGGCGGCTTCGGGCGGCGCTCCGAATCCGACTTCGTGATCCTGGCGGCGGCGATCGCGCTGCGCGTGAATGCGCCCGTCAAGCTGCAGTTCACGCGCGAGGACGACATGCGCCACGACTTCTACCGGGCACCGGTCTGGCAAAAGCTGCGGGCCGCGCTCGACGACCAGGGGCGCCTCGCGGCGCTGCACATCCACACCGTGCGCCATGCCTTCCGCGACCCCGTCACGCCGAAGGTGCGTGCCACGCTCTATCCGGCCGGCTTCGTCGCGAACTACCGGATCGAGGCCTCGGTGGTCGACACCAACCTGCCTTCGGGCGCGTACCGGGCGCCCGGCGCCAATACCAACGCGTTCGTGCTCGAAGGCTTCATCGACGAACTCGCGTACGCCGCCGGGCAGGATCCGCTCGCATTCCGACTGGCGCTGCTCGCGACGCACGACGACAAGCTCGTCGATCCCGAATTCGACGGTGCGCGCATGCGAGGCGTCCTCGCGCTCGCGGCGGACAAGGCCGGCTGGGGCAGCCCGCTGCCGCCTGGCTCGGGCCGCGGCATCGCGGGGTACTTCAGCTACGGCGGCTACGTCGCGCACGTGGTCGAGGCCGTCGTCGACGCATCCGGCCAGGTGAAGGTACCGCGCGTGACCTCGGCGGTCGACGTGGGCGTGGTCGTCAACCTCGACGGCGCGGAGCAGCAGGTGCAGGGCGCCGTGCTGGACGGTTTGTCGAGCAGCCTCGCACAGGAGATCACGGTCGAGAACGGCGCGGTCGTCCAGGGCAGCTTCGACACGTACCCGTTGCTGCGCATGCCCCAGGTCCCGGCGCGCGTCGACGTCCACTTCATCGAGAGCGGGCACGCGCCCGTCGGCCTCGGCGAGGCGGGCCTGCCGCCGCTCCCACCCGCGCTGTGCAACGCGATCTTCGCGGCGACGGGACAGCGGGTGCGAGCGCTGCCGCTGAGCAGGCAGCCGCTGCGGCCGGTCACGGCCTGACGCCGGCGGCAAGGTACTCTACGGGCCGAGACCGGCGGACGGCACCGGCACGTCATTCCTGGTCGCAGGGGGCGTTCGAGAGGTCGCGCGGTCGCACGCACCGCGCAGTGAAGCAACAACATGAACAACCTGTACGACACGCCGGCCGAGCTGATCGCCGGCGCCTTCCTGCTCCTGCTGCTGTTGGCGGTGGAACTCGGGCACGCCCTCGGACGCCGCGTCGACGAGCGCGCCTGGGAGAAATCGAGCGGCGCCTACACGACCATGGCGGGGGCCGTCCTGGGCCTGCTCGGCTTGCTCCTCGCGTTCTCCTTCGGCATGGCCGACGCGCGATATGGCGCGCGCAAGGCCGTGGTGCTCAAGGAGGCCAATGCGATCGGCACGGCGTACCTGCGCGCGAGCTTCCTCGATGCGTCGACCGAACCCCGCATGAAGGCACTGATGCGCCAGTACGTCGATGCGAGGATGGCGGACTACGCCGCCCGTTCCGATCGGCAGGTGGAGCAACGGTCCCAGGTGCGGATCGCCGGTCTTCAGCAACAGCTGTGGACACTGGCCGCCGCGGGAGAGGCCTATCGCGAACCCAAGGCCGTCGGCCTGTCCCTGCTGACGTCGTCGCTCAACGACGTGATCGACGTGAGCAGCGAGCAAAAGGCGGCGCGTGACAGCCGCGTGCCCGACGCGGTGCTGTGGCTGCTGTTCTCCGTGGCCATCCTGTCCGGTGCACTCGGCGGCTTCGCCTTCGGCGCCACGCGACATCGCAACATGCTGGTCACGCTCGCGTTCAGCGTGCTGGTGAGCATGGTGATCTTCACGATCATCGACCTCGACCGGCCGCGCCGAGGCGTGATTCAGGTTGACCTGACGCCGATGCGCGAGCTGCAGGACGGCCTGGGCAAATAGGTGGCTGACTGCGAGCGGGCCTGCAAGAGCAGAAGGGGTCTCAAGGCACCCGCGATGTGATCCTCCGATGCCGCAGATTGCAGATGGGCAGTCCAACATGCGGTGCAATGGAGAAACGAGGAAGCCAGTTCCTCTGTTCTGCTTGTCGTGGATCTGGCGGCCAATGGGGTACCGCGAAGTACGCACCAAGCTCGCCAACGGCTGGCAATTACGCATGCGGGGCTTTGATAGCCCCCCACAAACGTCACAGCGTCACCGATTGACGGGCTACCCAAACGCGAGCCAAATCGTCTCGCGCGGATAAAAAGTGTCGCAGCGTCAGCTGTCATGAACCGGCCGCGTGCATGAGGGGAGGAGCGAAGCATGGTGACGCTGGGACGTTTGCGTTCTCGAAGAGCTGCCTTGGTCATGGCTCTTGCCACGGCCGGTCCAATGGCCGCTCTGCTCACGCCCGCCACGGCGTTCTGTGCCGATCCGCTGCCTTCGCTGCAACGAATCTGCGGCGATCCGTCCGATGCAAAGCTGATCGCCGACAGTATCCCGATTGCCAGTGATCGCGCGCAAGCACCGCCTGCTGACACTCTGGCAGCTCGTCTCGAAGCCAGCCGCCAGCAAGAAGCCGCGGCCTACGGCGATGCGGCAAAAAGGCTTTACGAGGCACTGAGAGCAGATACGAGCTCGACGCCCGCCTCGGACGTCGCGGCGTCGGACGACATGAGCCAGCTCGGTCGCATCCTGCAGTGGACGTCGGCACACCCCGTCGCAGGCGCGATGCATCGGTGCGTCGCCAACCGAGCTCAATACGGGACCGACTCTTCGCCGATCCGGCTGGGCAGGGCGCTCGCAGCGCTGGGCGAGTACGAAGCGATCTTCGGTCACGACGCGGATTCGCGCACCTACTATGCCAAGTCGATCGAGGCGCTCAAACCGCTCGGCGACCAGGCGAACGGCGACAAGGCAACCGCGGCCTCCGGCCTGGCGGACGTCTTGCTGAAGGAAGGCAAGACGGACCAAGCCACGCTCTTGTATCAGAAGGCGCTGGCGCTGAATGAACGTGACCCCAACCTTGGAGCCCGCCGCGTCGAACCGATGGAAGCTGGCGCTACGTGACGATACGTCTCATGCCCGGCGCCAAGTGGATCTTTGATTGCCCCGGGGAGGGGAAACATGAAAATCGCAGTGAAGTGCATTGTGGCCAGCCTGGGCGCTGCGGCGATAGCCGCGGGTGCCCAGACCGCTCCGTCCGAGTCTGATGCATGGATGCCCATCGAGGGAGACCCCTCGCGTGCGCAACTTTTTGCGGAACACCTCGTCAAGCCCATCCCCCCCGCAAACGGCAGCGCAGGGTCGAAGGCGCTCCCCGGATCGTTTCGCTTCCCTGACAACGCGGTCAGCGACGATGGTCATCCGCGCGTGAATTCGATCTTCGGGATCGACGTGAGTCACTGGAGTTCGCCCGACTCCGACTGCAAGAAGCCAGTCGACCCCCAAAGAGACATCGACTTCAATACGCTCGGCAGACAGCACGTGTACTTCGTCTACGTCAAAGCATCGCAAGACGTCAGGTACCGCGATTGTCGATTCGCGGAGTACTGGAGTGCGCTGGGGAAGTTGCATTCGGCGAGTGCACCGCGGCGCGGCACCTATCACTTCTTGACCGCGACCTCGGCGGGCCTCGACCAGGCCAAGAGCTTTGTCAGATTGCGCAAGGAAAACGGAGGCTTCGACCCGCGCGAGATGCCGCCAGTGCTCGACCTGGAGTGGGACAAGACGACGACGACCGCAGATCGATGGGTGTCAAAGACATCCGATGAAATCGTTGGCAGCGCATTGGATTGGCTCGCCTACGTCGAGACCACCAGTGGAAAACGCCCGATGGTCTACACGTCGAACGAGTGGCTGAAAGAGCGCGAGATCTCAAAGGAGCAACTGGCCAAGCTGCGACCTTATCGGATATGGACCGCGGATTATTCCCAGACGCACAGGGCGATCGAGCAGCCCCAGCAACCTCAAGGCCTGACCTGGAGCCTTTGGCAGTTCAGCGAGAGCGCGCGGCTGACGATTGGCTCGTCAAAAGCCTTCGATGCCACCATCTTCAAGGGAACGCCGGTCGATTTTGACGCCGCAATGGGCATTCCCGCGCAGTAAGAAGGAGGCGTTGACATGGTGAACAATCCGATGCCGGCGCGGACGGCAACGTGGCTGCTAGCGATTCTTCTTCAATTCGCTTGCACAGGCGTTCACGCCCAAGAGCCATTCCGATGCGCCATTGGCGCTTGGGTCGATTTGGCCAAGCGCTGCGACAACTTCGCATACTTCAGGTCACCCGACGACGATGAGACAGATCCCCGCATCCTCAAGGCGGCTGGCGGTACCGATGCAGTTCGTACCATCGGAATTTTGGTAGGCATCAGCGACTACCCGAATTTTGCTCGCGGGGCGCTGCCTGCAGCGCACTCGGATGTTGGAAGGCTCAAGAACTTTCTGATTGACCATCAGCACTTCGACGAAGTCGTCATCCTCGAGAACGCGGACGCGACCGCCGAGGCGATCCGCTATTTTCTGACTCAGTACGTCCCGCTGCAGGGACAAGCGTACAACAAGCGATTGCGGGTGCTGTTCGCTTTCTCCGGCCACGGAATTGCAGATGACATGACCCCGTCCCTTGTCCTGTCCAGCGCCGCCTCGGCCACCGACATCAGCGGCTTGTATCCGCTGCACGACCTTCAAAGCAATCTGCAAGGCATTGCCGCTCAGAGCTGGCAAGTCCTTGGACTGGTCGATGCGTGCTACGGCGGCGGTATTTTTGGAATTGGGTGGGCGGGAGGCAATCCCGATGCGTATTGGAAAGAGGGCGCCTACGTTGTTACAGCGGGGAGCAAAGGAAGTCTCACGTGGGCAATGGCGGACGGGGGCAGCATGTTCTTCAATGCGTTTGTCGACGGGATGGTCGAGAACAGGGCCAACGCCTACCCGGTCTTTGATCGGGATCCCAAGGATCCGACCAAGCGGATCGATCGTGGACACGTCATCACGCAAGGGCAGGCGGTCGCCGAAGCAACACGAGCCATTCACGACATGCAAACGGGTGTCGTGGATGTCGCGGACATCGACAAAGACTTGATCTCGGAGCCATGGGTGGGCTCCATCGAACCGACGCACCCGTCCGCGGGGGCCTTCTTTTTCCTCGCGGACAAACCGCTGCAAGTTGTCACCAGTGTCGTTGTAGTTTCCAGCTCGGGGCCGACCGTGTCCAAGACCATTTCCCTGCTGCCCATTGGGGAGGTCGTGATGGTGACTTCGACAGTACGCGGTGGGGCGATGGCGGCATCGGGCCCGGCTCGGCATCACGAGCCGCCGGCAAGAAAATCTGCGAAGCCGAAGCCACAGACGGAGCCGGCCATCCGCGGCGTCGACGTGAGCCACCATTCCGGCAAGATCGAATGGCCGAAAGTCAAAGCAAGCGGCATCAGCTTTGCGTACGTCAAAGCCGTCCAGGGTGCGTCCTATGTCGACCCGGAGCTGAGCGCCAATCTCAACGCGTTGCATGCGGCGGGAATTCCGTACGGCGTGTATGCCAGCTATGACTTCTGTGCCGATCCTGAGGAGCAGTTCGACAATCTCTCCAGGGCAGTTCCGTCCGGTGACGATGTCTTGCCTCTTGCACTCGATGCAGAGTTTCTCGGTGCCAAATCAAACGAGCAGAAGCTCTGCGCGACCAAAAACGTGGGCGCTACTCGCGCAAAAATGCGGAGGTTCTTGGAACTGGTCTCTGAACTCTACAAGAAGCCACCGATCATCTACTCGAACAAGGAGATGAGTCCGATCCTCGACAAGGGCTTCGAGGCGTACCCGGTGTGGGTCGCCGACTACAACAAGCGGGCGGCGCCGGCAGCAAAGCGGTGGACGATATGGCAGTACGCCGGCACTGGCGCTGTAGACGGCATCAAAGGGCAGGTCGACATGAACCTGTTTGCCGGATCACCGGCAGAATTTGAGGCGTTCAAAGCCGGCTCCCTCCGGTAGTTCGCGGATAGTCGGCAGGTAGTCGACACCTGCCTGACAGGACGCTCACACGCCTGAAAACTGCCGCCGCGCGTCCAACCCCAGTCCTGTCGCGACGCTCGCGAGGCGGTCGCCGTGCACCGCTTGTGCTTGCGCAAACGCGCTCGCCAGGCGATCGGCCAGTGGCCGAAAGCCGGTCGATCCGCCGGTGAAGTAGAGCGCATCGACCTGGTCGTTGCGCATGCCCGCAAGCCGTACCGTCTCGTGCGCGGCCGCGACGATCCTTGCGAGGTCCGATTCGATCGCGGCGACCACCTGGCCCTCGTCCACCTCCACCAGCAGGCCACGTTCCACCTCGAACAAGTCGATGTCGGTGGCACCCCCTTGCGAGACGGCGATCTTCGCGTCCTCGGCCAGTCCGGCAAGCGCATGGCCGAGGCGCTGGCGCAGCACGGTCATCAGGCGCCCGTGGTGCACGGGATCGGCATAGTCGGACCGGAGCGCGCGCACTTCGGTGATGCGTCGAGGCCGGTACGCCGTGTTGATCAGATGCCACGTGGCGAGGTCGAAGTAGATGCCGCTGGGCACTTGCAACGGCGCGCGCCCCGCGCGCACGGGGCCGAACGTCGCGTAGCCCAGCTCCGGCATGATGCGGGCCAGTTCCACCTGGCGATCGAAGTCGGTGCCGGCGACGTGCACGCCGTGGCTGGCCAGGATGTCGTCGCGCCGGTCGGGCCGCATCCGACGTCCGGGACCGACGCGAACCAGCGAGAAGTCGGACGTTCCGCCACCGATGTCGGCGACGAGAACGGTCTGCTCGCGCCCCGCGCGTTCTTCGTAGTGGAAGGCGGCGGCGATGGGCTCGTACTGGAAGCGCACGTCCGTGAAGCCGACGGCGCGTGCTGCGTCTGCCAGCGCCGATTCGGCCATCGCGTCGCGCACGCGATCATGGTCTGCGAAGAACACCGGCCGACCGATCACGACGCGGCTGATCTCGTGGCCCGCGCAGGCCTGCGCCGCCCGGCGCAGGTGCTGCAGGAAGCTGGCGATGACATCCCCGAAGGCGACTGTGCGGCCCGCGCCGATGTCGGTGCGCTGGTCCATCAGTGCCGAGCCGAGCGCGCTCTTCATCGAGCGCATCAGCCGGCCCTCCGTGCCCTCGACGTAGGCGCGCGTCGCGGCGCGTCCGTAGAGCCTGGGCAGGTTCTGCAGATCGGGCCCTTCGGCCAGGTAGAAGACCGCGGTGGGCATCGTGCGGCCGCGGTCGCCGTGTTCGGGCTCGAGCGGCACGAGGTGCATGCCGGATGCGCCGGCGATCGCGACAGCCGAATTGGAGGTGCCGAAATCGATCGCGCAGTAATCGGCGATGGCGGCGGGTACGGGCGTCATGAGGTGCAGGCCTGGAGAAAAAAGGCGTGGATTGTGTGGGCTGCCGCTCTCCGACGTCAATGACGGCAGGGGCCGTGCAAGCGGCGCGACGTCAAGCGCGCGCCTCCGGCGAGAGCCGCTTCTGCGAGTGAAACGACCTCCAGGGAATCGATCAAAATCGACCATTGATGTTCTTTACGCATCAATGCTTTGGATCTTTGCAATTCACAGAGCCTCGCTGCCTTCGCAGAATGACCTCCATGCCCACCAGATCGGCATGGCTGGTTCGAAGAGATTCGGGCACAGCGCGTATCCATAAATCAACGAGTACTGGAGACAAACCGTGACCTTTCACCGCACCCTGGTGGTGGCAGCGCTTCTCGCTGCAACGACCGGCGCCTACGCCCAGACCACACCGCAAACAGCGGATCCGGCGCCCGCGCCGACCTCGGTGACCACGCCCGCGGGGATCATCTCGATCTACGGCATCGCGGACGCCGGCGTCGAGTACACCAAGCCGAGCGGCACCCAGGGCACGACGGAGCTCGTCTCGGGCGGCAAGTCGGGCTCGCGTCTCGGGTTCCGGGGCACCAAGGATTTCGACAAGGGCTGGAACGCGCAGGTCGTGCTCGAAATGGGCTACACGCTGGACAGCGGCATGCTCAAGCAGGGCGGTCGCACGTTCGGTCGCCAGGCCTTCGTGGCCTTGAACGGGCCGATGGGCACCGTCGCCGCAGGCCGCATCCCCGCGTTCTCGGCCGGATCGGGCAACTTCGATTTCATCGGCGACATCGATCCGTTCCTGACGCAGTTCGGCTCCGCGGGGGCCGGCTCCGTGCTGTCGTCGGCGGCCGGCCTGCGCCTGGACAACACCATCCTGTACGCCTCGCCCGTGTGGAACGGGCTGCGCGGCGGCTTCGGCCACTCGTTCCAGATCAACGGCGACGAGAACCCCGGCAACGGCAACAACGAGAACGTCACGATCAGCGGCCTGCGCTACGAGGACAACGGCATCAGCATCGGCGCCTCGTTCGACATCTTCCACAACCCGGCGGGCGGCCCCAGCGAGAAGCACTTCCAGTTGCTCACGGCCTACGACTTCAAGGTCGCGAAGATCTTCGCTGCGTTCGGCAAGGAGCAGGACCTGTTCGACGGCGATTCGAACTCGACCGGCACCACCGACGGCGCGAACGCCAAGGGCTACATGGTGGGCGCCACGATGCCCCTGGCGGGCGGCACGTTGCGCGCGTCGTACCAGTGGCGCAACCAGACGGACGACCGCGACTTGAGCGTGCCCAGCGTCGGCTACGAGTACTACCTGCTGAAGAACCTGCAGCTGTACGCGTACTACGACGACGTCCGCGGCAAAGGTGCGCTCAAGGGCGATCCGGACCACGATCACCGCGATTTCACGGCTGGCCTGTACTTCCGCTTCTGACCTCGCCGCGCCAACGACCATGCCGGTCCGGCGGTCGAAGGCGCGTCTATAGAATCGAACGACCAATCCCAACAGGGGCGGACGAATGAACTTCGATCTCGCGGATCTACGCGCCTTCGTTGCCGTAGCCAAGCTCAGCAGCTTCCGTGCGGCATCGGAGGAACTGCACCTCTCGCAGCCGGCGCTGTCGCGCCGCATCGAGAAGCTCGAGGATGCGTTGGGCGTGAGACTGTTCCATCGCACCACTCGAAAGGTGGACCTGACGGCCGTGGGTCGCGAGTTCAACCGCCGCGCCAACGATCTGCTCGACGGACTGGAGCAATCGCTGCTCGGCATCCGCGACGTGTCCGACCGCGTGACCGGCGAGGTGACGATCGCTTGCATCCCGTCGGCGATTCGCTTCTTCCTGCCGCGGATCCTGCGGGAATATCACGAACGCTTTCCCGGCATCGTCGTGCGGGTCGTCGACCAGGGCGCCGCGGATGTCCTGTCGACGATCACGCGCAGCGAAGCGGACTTCGGGTTGAACTACATCGGCACTCAGGATCCGCAGATCGACTTCCAGCCGGTGAAGCAGGAGCAGTTCGTCCTTGCGTGCCTGCGCGGACATCCCCTCGCCAGCAAGCGCAAGGTGCGCTGGTCGGAGCTCGCCGCCTACGACTACATGTCGGTCACCAAGGCGAGCGGCAACCGGTTCCTGCTCGACAGCGCGCTGAGCCAGCAGGCCGTGCGGCCCCGCTGGTTCTGCGAGGCCCAGCATGTATCGACGCTGGTCAACCTGGTCGAGGCAGGCCTGGGCGTCGCGGCGGTGCCGCAGATGGCGATGCCCGAAGGCGACCACCCGTACCTGGTGAGCGTGCCGCTGGTGGAGCCGACGATCGCCCGCACCGTCGGGTTGATCAACCGGGTCGGAAGACGACTGTCCCCGGCAGCGCAGCAACTCTACGACCAGATTCGCAACATGTACCAGGTCGAGGGCGCCGCGGCCCCGGTCGCCAAGCCGGTCGCAGCCAAGCCCAGGCGCGCGGGCACCGGAACGCCACGCGCTGCCCGCGCGAGCGCTGCCGGCCTGAGTCCCAAGCTGCATTCCTGAACCGCGGACGCGTTGTCCCGCCCCGAACTTCGTTCGCCTCACGAAAATTGTTGACAGTTAACAGTTAACCAAAATCCGGCTACTTGACCCATGCAATCCGAACAAGACCGAAAGGTTCATTGCCATGACGACTGAACGCGACAAGACGGCGGCCACCGTGGCCGAGGTACGAGCCCGCACGCTCGTGGGCGTCGTGCAGGCGGAGCTCGAGCGCCAGATCCTGAGCGGCGGCATCGCGCCGGGTGAACGCTTGAACGAGCAGGTCATCGCCGACGATCTGTCGGTGAGCCGCGGCCCCGTGCGCGAGGCGTGCCGGGGGCTGGCCGAGATCGGCCTGGTCACGCTCATTCCCAACCGCGGGGCCTTCGTCAAGCAGCTGACGCGCGCCGACGCCGTCGACGTCTACGACCTGCGCGCCGGCCTGCTCGGCCTGTCGGCATCGTTGCTGGCCGCGAGGATGGACCCGCAGATCACCGGTGCGCTCGACGGATTCGTCGAAGAGATGGAGAAAGCCGCGCGCGCCGAAGACATGCGGCGCTTCGGCAAGGTGAACACGGAGTTTCACGACTGCATCGTGCGATCCACCGGCAACACCCGGCTGACCAAGCTGTATCGCGGACTCGTCAAGGAGTTCCAGCTGTTTCGCGTGCACGCCGTCGTGCACAAGGGCAGCCTTCTCGCCAGCAACAAGGAACACCGCGAGATCGTGCGAGCGCTCAAGGCCGGCGACACCAGCTTGAGCTACCGGATCAGCTCCGGTCATGTCGAGCACGGCAAGCAACGCATGCTTGCCGCGCTCGAGCGCCTGGGCGGCGTCTCGGCAACCACAACGAAGCCGGCACGTGCGCGCCGACGCGAACAACAGGATCAATGATGACCGTCGAACTTTCCCTCGCGTGCCAGATCACGGATCGCACGCGCGCCCTGGTCGATGGCCGGGTCGCCATCGAGGGCTGCCGCATCAACTTCCTCCACGCGCCGGCGGAGGAGATCTTCCAGCGTGCCTTTCGCCGCGGCGAGTTCGACATCTCCGAGCTGTCGCTGGGCACGCATCTGCTGACGACGGCACGCGGCGAGTCGAGCTACATCGGCATCCCCGCGTTCGTCTCGCGCTCGTTTCGCCACTCGGCCATCTATGTGCGGCGCGATCGGGTCGACTCGGTGGAGGCCTTGCGCGGCAAGCGAGTGGGCGTGCCCGATTTCCAGCAGACGGCGGGCATCTGGGTGCGCGGCATCCTGGACGAAGAGCATGGCGTCGGCTCGCGCGACGTCGAGTGGTTCACCGGCGGCCTCGAGCAGGCCGGACGCATCAGCCGCGTTCCGCTGAGCCTGCCGGCGGACATCCGCATGCGCGTGATCGAACCCGAACAGACGCTCGCCGAGATGCTGAGGCAAGGGCAGATCGACGCGGTCATCGCGCCGAAGCCGCCGTCGTGCTTCGGCAAGGATCCGGCCATCGTGCGGCTGTTTCCCGACTATCGCGCCGCCGAGCAAGCCTACTTCCGCAAGACCGGCATCTTTCCGCTGATGCACCTGATGGGCATCCGCCGGTCGCTGGTGGACAAGCATCCATGGCTGCCGGTCAATGTCTACAAGGCGTTCGCCCGCGCCAAGGACCTGGCCATCGAGGAGATGGCCATCACGGACACCTTGCGCGTCAGCCATCCCTGGATCGTTCCGGCGATGGACGACGTGCGGGCACTCATGGGGCCGGACAGCTGGCGCTATGGCGTGGCCGAGAACGAGCCCGAACTGCGGCGCCTCATGGCGTACGCGCGCATGGACGGGCTCATCCAAGACGAAGTTGCGCTGGAGCAGTTGTTCGCCGCCAGCACCTTCGACAAGTTCCGCTTCTGAGGCGAAGCGGCAGGACCATCGGGTATGTGGAGACAAAACTATGCGTCGATCTGAATTCCTTCGAAATGCCTTCGCCGTCGCGGTCGCCGGGGCGCTGCCCTGGTCGGCTGGCGCGGCATTCGCCGCCGATGCCTGGCAGCCCAGGCGGCCCATCGAGATCGTGGTGCCGAGCGCGCCCGGCGGTGGCCTGGATCTGGTGGCGCGCACGCTGCAGAGCGTCATCCAGCAGAGCCACCTGTCGCCCAAGCCGGTGACGGTGGTCAATCGCCCGGGCGGCGGCGGCACCGTGGGAATCGCCTACGTGAACTCGCACCAGGGCGACGGCCACTACGTCAGCGTGCAGGCCCTGCCGCTGGTGACGAACTCGATCACGGGCTTGAGCCCGATCGGCCTGAACGACGTGACGCCGCTGGCCGTGTTCGTCACCGAGCAGGTGCTGTTCTCGGTGCCGGCCAACGGCCCGCTCAAGACGGGCAAGGACCTGGTCGATCTGATGCGCAAGGATCCGGCGAGCGTGAGCTTCGCTGTCTCGAGCTCTCCGGGTGGCCAGAGCCACATCGCGACGGCGATGTGGCTGAAGGCCGCAGGCCAGGATCCGAAAAAACTCAAGATCGTCTTCTTCGACTCCGGCAGCGAAGCCGTCACGGCCCTGATGGGCGAACACGT
>FSVP01000368.1_pt1 | contig 15468 bp, 12 predicted proteins | sample 1637791 | NCBI WGS metagenome assembly FSVP01 (sample SAMEA3914814, study PRJEB12502) | metagenome | biome: forest; material: soil | place: USA | collected 2011-09-16 | depth 0.1 m
CGATTGCGCGCACCGGCGTGATTCTGCAGATCGGGCAATATCAATTGCTCGTCGCGGATGCCTGTGCGGGCCTGCACACGCTCTTTTCATTGGAAGCGATGGGTTTGCTGTACCTGAATGTGGTGCGGCACAGCTCGTTGTTTCGAAATATATTGCTCGCGATATTGATCGTGCCTATTTCGTTCACCGCAAACGTCATTCGAGTCATGGTGCTTGCACTGATCACATACCACTTCGGCGACGAGGCCGGCCAGGGATTCCTGCATGGATTCGCCGGCCTGGTACTGTTCATGACGGCGCTCGTGTTCATCATTGCGACCGATACCGGACTGCGCTGGATCGCGAGCCGTTCGCATCCGGAGCCGCGTCATGTCTGACAAGGTTCTCAGTCGACGTGCGGCGATCGCGGCGGTGTTGATGGCCGGTGTCGCCGCAGGCGGCCAAGCCATGGTGCCGACGAAGAAGCTGTCGGTGCTGCGAGGCCCGTTCAAGCTCGCGGATCTGGTGCCGACGTCGTTCGGAGACTGGAAGACCGACCCGCAATCGACCGGCGGCATCGTCAATCCGCAGACGGAGGAGATGCTCAATCGCCTCTACAGCCAATTGCTGGACCGCGTCTACGTGGACGGCCTCGGACACCGGGTGATGGTGTCGATCGCGTACGGCGACGACCAATCGGACGAGAGCATGCAGATGCACTATCCCGAGGTCTGCTACCCCGCGCAAGGATTCCAGCTCAAGAGCAATGTTCGCGGCGAAGTCGCGGTGCCCGGCGGCAATGTGCGAGTCAAGCGCCTCGAGACCCAGTTCGGCGGCACCCGGTTCGAGCCCGTCACTTACTGGATGATCATCGGCGACCAGCAGAGCAACACAGTGTGGCAACGCAAGATGTCGGAGATCCGGCACGGGCTCAAGGGCGAGATCATCGACGGACTCCTGTTCCGCGTGTCGTCCATCGATCGAAACTCGACGGCGGCGTTCGAATTGCAGGATCGCTTCATCGGTGACCTCGTCGGTGCGATGAGCAAGCCGGCGCGCAAGCAGCTGGTCGGTCTCGACTGACCGCCGCAACGCATCCCCGTCCGGTCGGAGATGCCATGAAATTTCGAGTTCTTTTCTACTTCATCTTGGGATTGGCTCTGCCGATACCAACGGTTGCGCACGTTCTTTTGTCGAGCAATGTCAAAGCGTGGTCCGAGCGGCGTTCATGCGCGGAAACTCTTGTTGCGCCCGGTAACGTCGATAAGAGAAATGGGCCCGCTTTTTCAAGCATCTCCTACTCAAACCCTCCCACCCTGCTGCCGAAGAAGGAGGTAATGCGGCGCGACCCTTCGGGTCTCGCGGAAACCGTGCAGACGCCGCTCTCCCTCTCACTTCGAGATATAGCAATGCGATTCAATATGTCGCGGGCGATCGGCAGCTCCGGTCTCGCCCTGGCAATCAGTTCGTTGGTGGTTGGATGCGGCGGCGGTGGCGGCGCCAACGACGGCTCGACCCAGGAAGCGGTGACGGCGACGGCGCCGTCCGCACCTGTCGTGACGAGTGGCGCGGACTCCACGCCCACGCAAGCCGGCGCGACGACCACGGCCTCCGGCGGCAATTCCGATGCCTCGTCGACATCCACATCCACGTCGACGACGTCGTCGACCGATGCGTCAACCGATGCGCCGACCACGGTCGCCATCGCCGACCCGGATGCGGGTGCAGCCGTGGGCGCCACGAGCGGCAACGCGGCGAGCAAGCCGCGCGCCGGCATCGGCACCAACCTTGCGCAAGTGTCGTACTACTCCGCGGAATATCCGACCATCGACTTCATGAAGCGCGCCGGTGGGTGGCTGACTCAGTGCAGTCCCTACACGAACAAGGACTGCAAGACCTCGGTGTGGGACACCGGCGAGGAATCGACGCTCGACCTGGACGCCAACGGGTGGGTCAAGAGCCTGCCCGCGACGGGCGCCTCCGTCGGCTACCGCTACGTGACCACGACCGTGCTGAGCGGCGGCACTCAGCCTGTCGGCAAGTATGTGGTGCTCTATGACGGTCAAGGGACGCTCGCCTACAGCGGCGTCGGCACCAAGGTTCCCAGCGAATCCAGCGCGGGTCGCGATGTGGTCAATGTCACCAGTGGCACCGGCGGCCTTTTTGTGAGCATCACGGCCACGACGCCCAGCAACTACCTCCGCAACATCCGGATCTACGCGCCGGGTGGTTCCTGCAGCGGCGACCTGACGACCTACGTGACCTCCGCGGCGGCCTGCGCGAGCGACAAGGGCACGTACGTCTCGTTCGAGCATTTTCCTGCGGGCGCGACCTGGTTCCCGACGTTCCTGAATGGCGTCAAGGGCTTCCGCACCCTTCGTTTCATGGACTGGGGCCAGACCAACCTCACCCAGGTCACCTCCTGGACGCAGCGCACATCGACCACCGCTCGTACCTGGGCCGGCAACGCAGGTGTTCCGTTGGAGGTCATGTTCGATCTTGCGAAGACCGCGTCGGCAGATCCGTGGATGAACATCCCTCCTTATGCGACCGATGACTACATCCATCAATTCGGCAAGCTGGCGCACCAATCGCTTGCGGCGGGCCAGACGCTGAACCTGGAGTACGGCAACGAGATGTGGAACTACGCGTTCCCGGCGACCGTCTGGTCGCAGGCTCAGGCCAAGATCGCGTTCGCGAGCAACTTGAGCAAGGGCGTTGACCTGACGACCCTGACCGTCAACTGGTACGCCCAACGGCTGGTACAGGCCTGCAACATCGTGAAGGGCGAGTTTGGCGCCGATGCCTCTCGCGTCCGTTGCATCGCGAACACCCAGGCCGCCAACGCCTGGGACACCAGCCAGGTGCTTGCCTGCCCGTACGCCGGTGGCGCGTGCGCCAAGTCGATCGACGTGGTCGCCATCGCACCGTACTTCGGCCAGTACATCAGCAATGCAGCGAACCGCCCGACGGTCACGACCTGGTACTCCGACTCGGACAGAGGGCTGTCGAAGATGTTCCAGGAACTGATTGGAAACGACGGGCCCGGCAACGCCGCGATGATCACGCCTCTGGCCAGCACGTCGAAGGTCCCGGGTGGCGCGCTTGCCCAGATCAAGAGCTACATGGTCGCCACCAAGGCTGCCGTCGCCAAGTACAACATTCCCATGTGGGCCTACGAAGGCGGCCAGGGACTCCTGCAGGCATCGAGCGACACCGACACGAGCTTGCTCAACCTGATGATTGCCGCGAACCGCGACGCGCGGATGGGCGCCGCCTACCAGACGATGTTGCAAGACTGGGTGGCCGCCGGCGGCCAGACCTTCACGTTGTTCACGGACATCGCGCCTCCGACGAAGTACGGCTTCTGGGGCTTGCGCGAGAGCCAGTTCGACACGACCGCCAACGCGCCGAAGTGGAAGACCGCAGTGCAATGGCGCGACAGCACCGCGTGCTGGTGGGCCGGCTGCTGATTCAGCACGGAGACTGCCCGCACAGGCGCCGTTGAACGCGGCGCCGCGGGCTCGACAAGACGGGGCGTGCAATACAATCGACGCGATGCGTTGGTTGATTGCCACCCCGTTTTCCACATCCTCCTCCGACCCCTGGCTGGGACGTTTCGTCGCAGGAAATCGTCACTCTTTCGAGTCCGTGCCCGGCGACTACGCGCACGACCGTTCCCGCCCGAAGACGAGCGCGACCGGCTGGCTGGACTACCTGCGCCACGCCCTCAAGACGCTGCGCGCCGTGCGGAGTTCCGGGACGTCTGTCGGCGTCATCACCTGCTTCCCGCAGTTGCCGACGATGCTCGGACTGCTTTGCCGGTTCCGCGATCGCAGGTTGCCGATCGTGGCCTGGGCGTTCAATCTCGGGACGCTTCCGGATGGCCTCAGACGGCGCTTTGCGCGGCTGGCATTGCGGCGGGTCGATCTGTTCGTCGTGCATTCGCGCGCCGAGATTCAAGCCTGCAGCCAATGGCTGGCGCTCGACGAACGCAAGTTCGTCTTCGTGCCGCTGCAATGTCCTCGCCGCGAGACGACGGTGCCGGAGGACATGGCGACGCCGTACGTCCTGGCGATGGGCACGGCCAATCGGGACTACGCCCTGTTGTTCGACGCGGTGCGCGAGCTCGGCGTGCGCACGATCGTCGTGGCCGGCAAGCATGCCGTCGAACACCTCGACAAGCCCGCGAACGTCGAGTTGATGAGCGGTCTGACGATCCAGCAGTGCTACGAGTTGCTCCAGGGCTGCCGCGTCAGCGTCATTCCGGTGGCCAACGCGCGCACGGCCTCGGGCCAGGTGACGCTGCTCGACTCCCTGGCGTTCGGCAGGGCGACCGTCGTGACGGACTGTCCCGGCAGCGCGGACTACATCGTCGACGGCGTGACGGCGCTCGCCGTTCGCCCCGGCGATCGCGCCCAGTTGCAGGACGCCATCGCGCGCCTCTGGGATGACGACGCGCTGCGCGAGCGCCTCGCGGTCGCCGCCCGCGAAGATTCCAGCGAGCGATTCTCCGACGAGGCGATCGGCAAGATCCTGGGCGCGATCTGTGACGACATGGAGCAGAAGCGCCAAGGGCACGGCTTGCGATGAACGGCCTGAGTCCGCCGTCCGAGCAAGCCGACGAGCCGCAGCGACGCAAGGATGGACGTACTCTCGCGGAGGCCGCTGTCGGGCACGACAACAACCTGAACCTCCTGCGCGTCCTGGCGGCCCTGCTCGTGTTGGCGAGTCATTCGGTGACTCTCGCGACCGGGAGGGCCAGCGATGAGCCGGGGCGCGGCCTGCTGGGGATTTCGCTTGGCGACGTCGCGGTGGACATCTTCTTCGTGATCAGCGGGTTCCTGGTGACCGGGAGCCTGACTCGCTCCAATTCGCTGCGCAAGTATGTGGCGGCGCGCGGCCTGCGCATCGTTCCCGGGCTGTGGGTCGCATTGTTTCTCACCGTGCTCGCGATCTCGCTTGGCTTCAGCACCTATTCACCCGTCCAGAATCTGCTGGATCTGCGGACGTGGCATTACCTCGTGAGAAACGCGCTGATAGTCACCGGCATGGATTTTTCGCTGCCCGGCGCATTCGCGAGCAATCCCTTCCCGGGCAGTGTCAACGCATCGTTGTGGACGCTGCCTTTGGAGGTATGGATGTACATACTCCTGGCGATGGAGTGGTGGGCCTCGTCCAGGTTGCTGGAGCGTTTCGGCAGGGACTGCCTGCAGAAGATGCTGCTGGCGACCGCAATCGTGCTGTTGGCGCTCACGCTGGGCTTGGCACTCCATGGGCGCCCATCGAATTCGCTGCGACACGCCGCCATGTTCTTCAGCGCTGCATGGATCTACCTGGTCCGCGGGCGAATTCCATTGAGGCTGGACGCCGCGATCGCGACGCTCGCGATCATCATGGGCGCGACGCTGATCTCGCACGATGCATTCGAGGTCGTCTACCGGCTGCTGTTTCCCTATCTCGTGCTCTATATCGCGTATGCACCCGCCGGATTCTTGCGGCTCTACAACAGGGCTGGCGACTTCTCGTACGGGATATACATATATGCCTTTCCTCTGCAACAAATCTCGGCAGCGATATTCCCCGGGATCGGGGTATTCGAGTTGATGCTGCTGGCGGCGGTCATGACCATCGTCGCTGCGATGTTCTCGTGGTACCTGGTGGAGTCGCCGTCCCTCAGGCTGCGTGCCCGCATCGAGCGACGGCCAGCGTAGTCGCCGGTGACGGCGAGAGTGCGGCAAACGCACGGTTGTGGCCTTCGCGACGCGAAGGCGTCTCTCCCGGTGTCACGTGGAGGGGGTAGCATAATCACGCTGCGCCCTGCGACCGCGGACATCGCGACGATGTACCTCTGACTTGGCATGCGTCGTGCTCAGTTCGCGGACGTCATCTCCCCGGTGGCTTTCGACTGCTTGCACGGTCATCCAGACGCAAGAATGACCAGTTCACCATGAATCTCCAAGTCAAAAATTCAACCCATCGTGCAACGATGACGGGCGCGCAGGATTGCGTCGATCGTTCGTGAGCGCGACGGAGCTCTCGATCCAGGACGCGCGCCCCAGCCTTGCTAAGCGGGTTCGGCACGCCGGATCGTGGACGCTGTTCGCCCAGATTTCGGGGCAGGCGATCCGGCTGGCCTCCAACGTCGTCCTGGCGCGCCTGCTCGCCCCCGATTCCTTCGGCTTGATGTCGGTGGTGTACATGCTGACCGTGGCACTGGCGCTTTTCAGCGACCTCGGCATCGGGCGCAGCGTCGTCCAGAGCCATCGCGGACGGGACCCCGATTTCCTCGATACGGCCTGGACGCTGGGGGTGCTGCGCGGATGCGGCCTGGCGACGCTGACCTTCGTCATCGGCCTCGGCTTCTTCGCCGCTGGGCGCCTCCATCTCGCGCCGGCGGCGACGGTGTATGCCGATCCGCGTCTGCCGTGGATCATCTGCGCGTTCGCGTTCAGTGCGGTGATTTCGAGCCTCGAATCGATTCGTACCAGCCAGGCCCGCCGTGACGTGCAACTGCAGCGCGTGACGAAGATCGAGCTGGCAAGCCAGCTCGTGTCGGCCATCGTCATGGTGGGCATCGCCTGGGCCACGCGCTCGGTCTGGGCACTGGTGTTCGGCGCCCTGTTCTCGAACGGCATACGCGTCGCGCTGGGCCACATCCTCCTCAGTGGACACCGGGTGCGCGTGCGCCTCGAGGCGTCCGCGCTCAAGGAGTTGATGAGCAATGCGCGCTGGATATTTGTGTCTTCGATCCTGGGCTTTCTCGCCGGCAACGGCGACCGGGTGCTGCTGGGCGGCCTGATCGACGCCAGCTCCTTCGGTCTCTACGCCGTCGCCGTGCTGCTCACCTCCGCGCTGCAGATCATCGGCTCCATGCTGAGCATCACGCTGGCCTACCCATCGTTCTCGGAAGTCTTCCGCGAGCGTCCGCACGACCTGCCGCGGACGATCGGCAATTTCCTGCTGGTCTACGACGCCGTGATCGCATCCGTCGCGGGCGTGCTGATCGTCGCCGGGCCGGCGTTCGTGCACGTGCTCTATGACCAGCGCTACCAGCAGGCCGGCTGGATCCTGAGCATCCTGGCGATCGGTCCGATCGGCATGCGCTGCCTGATGGTCGAGCAGTCCTACCAGGCCACGGGCCGGCCCGAGCTGGTCACGCTCGCCAACTTCATCCGGCTGGTCGCACTGATCGGCGGCGTCTGGATCGGCAACAGGATGTGGGGCTTCGAAGGAATCGTGTTCGGCGTGGCCCTGAGCCAGTTCTCGGCGTGGCCCCTCGCCATCGCGTTCCTGATCCGGAAGAAATACTTCACCTGGCGCGGCAACATGTTGCTGATCCCGGCGCTGGTGGCCGGCATGTGTCTCGGGTGGGTCGTCGAGAAGGGCATCTACTGGCTGCTGCCCGCTGGCCATACCGCGCTCAAGAGGATGCTTCAATGAGCGTCCGCTCTCGCATCACGGCAACATTGCGAATCGCTGCCATCGCCGCGCCGATTCAAGGGAGTCTTTGAATTGATCTATGCGCTGAAGCTGTTGTTGTTCGTCCTCGTCGCGTTGTCCTGCGCGGCGTTCATCCTGAGGCCGGCCTTTGCGAACCTGTTCACGCCGGTGCAGTACAAGCGAGTGTGGACCTGCCTGCTCGTCATGACGGTGGCGGCGTTCCTGTCTCTGCGGCCCGAGGTCTACATCGTGGCGGTGGCCGTGATCGGCGGCGTCGCCGCGCGCAATCTGGGCGCCGGCGACATGGGCAAGGTGAACGCGTTCCTGCTGTTCCTGCTGCCGCTGCCCCCGATTGTCTACACGCTTGGCGGCGTCGGGGACATCAACTACATCCTGAAGCTGGAGCACACCCGCGTTCTCTCGCTGGTGCTGTTCGCGCCGGCGGCCGTGCGGCTGCTCCTTCGGCAGCGCAAGCGCGACGAGCCGTCGCTGCGGGCGGTGGACCTGGCGGTGATCTTGATCGCGCTCTGGGACATCCTCCTGATCGGACGGTACGCGAGCCTCACGAGCTTGGTCAGAACGCTGTTCGAATCGTTCTCCGACATCCTGATTCCCTACTACGTCATCACGCGCACCATCCGCACGCCGGCCCAGCTGCGTGAGGCGGCATCGCACCTGATGCTGGGCTGCGTCTTCGTCGCCAGCGTCGCATGCATCGAATCGCTGTCGCAGCGCAACCTCTATGGCGGCCTGCAATGGGTCTACGGCGTGCGCTGGGAGTCCACCGTCGACCTGATGCGCGGCGGCTTCCTGCGGGTCGAAGCCACGACGCCGCAGCCCATCGTGCTGGCCTTCGTGCTGATGTTCGGCATCGGACTGTGGACGTGGCTCAAGGGCGAGACGCCGCGCAACAAGTGGTTCTACGTGGTTCTCGGCATCTTCGGCCTGGCGCTCGTCTCGACGTGGTCGCGTGGGCCCTGGTTGGGCACCGTCCTGCTGCTCGGCGCGTTGGCGCTCCAGCGCTGGCTGCCGCCGCGGGTGTTCGGCTCGGCGGTCATCCTCACCGTGATCGCCGGCATCATCGTCAAGGCCGCCGGTGCCGATTCGGCCGTCATGACCGCCCTGGCCAGCATCTTCGGAAGCGACCAGAGCGAACTCGCGACGATCACGTATCGGCGCGACCTGCTCGACGCCTCGATGGCCATGATCCAGCAGAGCCCGTGGGTGGGCGTGCCGAACTACCAGTCCGCGCTTCAGGCCTTCAAGCAGGGCGAGGGCATGATCGATCTGGTCAACACCTACATCGTCATCATGATCAATTCCGGCGTCATCGGATTGGTGCTGTTCCTGTTCCCGTACATCTACCTCATCAGCAAGATGCTGGCGGCGCAGACTCGCAACAGAGCCGTGTCCAAGGCGGTCCTCGGCAAGTTCGCGCCTGCGTTCATCGCGCTGATCATCGCCATGCTGTTCACCATCTTCACGGCGTCGACACTGGATGCCATGCGCTATCTGATGGGGCTCGCGATCTCGTTTCCGGCCATCTGGCTGATGCAGGTACGGCAGGGGCTTGTCGTCGCCGAACCTGCCGCCCCCCAACCGGAAGCCGGCATTCGCGACGCCCTGGTCCCGGGCTACCTCGACAGCCCCCGCATGCTCCGACGCTGACGTGGATACGAGCGTGTCCGGACTGGCCCCCACCATCGGCGTGGTCGTTATCGGCCGCAACGAAGGCGAGCGACTGGTGCGATGCCTGCAGTCGTGCCGCCTCGCGGAGGCCTGTGTGTACGTCGATTCGGGATCGACCGACGGCTCCGCGGAGGCCGCGAAGGTCCTGGGTGCGGAGGTCGTTCAACTCGACATGCGCCAACCGTTCACGGCCGCACGGGCGCGCAACGCCGGCTTTTCACGCCTGCAGCAACTGGCCCGCGTCGATCTGGTGCAGTTCCTCGACGGCGACTGCGAGATGCTGCCCGGCTGGTTGCCGGCCGCAAGCGCGTTCCTGCAGGCCCGGTCCGACGTCGTCGCCGTCGCGGGACGACGCCGGGAACGCTTCCCCGACGCGACGGTCTTCAACCGGCTCTGCGACATCGAATGGGACACGCCGGTCGGTGAGGCCAAGGCCACTGGGGGGGACGCGCTGTTCCGGGCCGACGCGCTGCGCGCCGCCGGGGCCTACCGGGACGACCTGATCGCGGGCGAGGAGCCCGAACTGTGCGTCAGGCTGCGCGCCGCGGGCGGCCACGTCTGGCGGCTGGACGCGGACATGACGCTGCACGACGCCGCGATCTCGCGATGGTCGCAATGGTGGAGCCGCAATGTCCGCTCCGGCCATGCGTTCGCGGAAGGCGCATGGTTGCACGGTGCCGCGCCGGAGCGCCATTTCGTCGCGGAGACGCGCCGCGCGGTCGTATGGGCGATCGTGCTGCCGTTGATCCTCGTCGCGTTCTGCCTGGTCACGCCCTGGGCGCTGGCGTTGTGGCTGATCTATCCGTTGCAGTGGATCCGCGTAGGCGCACGCCTCGCAGGGCAGGGTGCGCCCATTCCGTGGATGTACGCGGCCTTTCTGGTGGCCGGGCGATTCCCGGAAGCGCAGGGCATTCTCAGGTTCTGGTCGGGACGCCTGTTGGGCCATCGGAGTGCGCTCATTGAATACAAGTGAACAAGCCGTCGCCCCGACCGTTTCCGCGCAGGTCGCGGACTGGTCGCGCGAGCACAAGTCGTTCACGGCCTGGCGGCCGGGGCGGTCGCTGCTCGCCAGCATTCGCGTCTACCAGCGCAACGCGCAGCGGCGCGGACCCGTCGCGGCGCTCATGCGCAAGTTCGCCGTGCTGAGGCACGCCTTCTGGAGCGTCGTTGCCGGCGCCGACATTCCGTTGAACGGCGATCTGGGCGGCGGCCTGCTGATTCCGCATCCGAACGGCATCGTCATCCATCCCAAGGCGATCGTCGGCGTCAATTGCCTGATCCATCAGCAGGTCACGATCGGGATTGGTGGCCGGCCGGGCCTGCCCCGCATCGGCGGCCATGTCGACATCGGCGCCGGCGCCAAGATCCTCGGCGGCGTCGTGGTGGGCGACCACGCACGGATCGGCGCGAACGCGGTCGTCACGCGCGACGTCCCCGTCGGTGCGACCGCGGTGGGGATCCCGGCGCGTGTACTGGAGCAGGGCGCATGAAGGTCGCCTACCTGATCAATCAATATCCGAAGGTGAGCCACACCTTCATCCGGCGCGAGATCGCGGCGCTGGAGCGGATCGGCGTATCCGTCGAGCGCATCGCCCTGCGCGGCTGGGACGCCGAAGTGGCCGACGCCGATGACGCCGCGGAGCGCGAGCGCACGCGCTATGTGCTGCGGGGCGGCGTCGCAGGGCTCGTGGCCGGCGGCCTGGCCGCGGCGATCCGGCAGCCGCTGCGCATGGCACGCGCGCTAGGCATGGCGTGGAAGATGTCGCGCCGCTCGGAGCGGCCGTTTCCCTGGCACGTGATCTACGTCTTCGAGGCCGCGCGCCTGGTGCGCTGGATGGCGGGCGCGCAGGCGCGCCACGTGCACGCGCATTTCGGCACCAATTCCGCCGAGGTCGCGATGCTGGCCCATGTGCTGGGCGATGTGACCTACAGCTTCACGGCGCACGGTCCGGAGGAGTTCGACAAGCCCGAGGCGCTGGGCCTGTCGACCAAGGTCTCGTTGGCCGCCTTCGTCGTCGCCATCAGCTCGTTCGGCCGCAGCCAACTGTGCCGCTGGGTGCCGGGGGCACATTGGAACAAGGTCGAGGTCGTCCATTGCGGGCTGGAGGCGGATTTCTTCGAGCGGCCCGATGCGCTGCGCGCGACGCGGGTGCCGCGTCTCGTGTGCGTGGGGCGGCTCTGCGAGCAGAAGGGCCAGTTGCTGCTGGTGTCGGCCGCAGCGGCCCTGGCGCGCCAGGGCGTCGAGTTCGAACTGGTGCTGGCGGGCGACGGCGAGATGCGGCCGGACATCGAGACCGCGATCGCCGCGAGCGGCCTGGCCGACCGGGTGCGCATCACGGGCTGGATCAGCAGCGCCCGGGTGAAGTCCGAACTGCTGGCGGCGCGCGCCCTGGTGCTGCCGAGCTTTGCCGAGGGCCTTCCGGTCGTCATCATGGAAGCCATGGCGCTCGGGCGACCCGTCATCAGCACGTTCATCGCCGGCATTCCCGAACTCGTGCGCGACGGCAAGGAGGGCTGGTTGATTCCGGCCGGTGACGTCGGCGCGCTGGCCCAGGCGATGCGCGAATGTCTCGAGACCGGCGACGAGCGCCTGTTGGAGATCGGTCGCGCGGGCCACGCACGCGTGCTCGAACGTCATCAGGTGGACACCGAGGCCGCGCGGCTGAAGCGCCTGTTCGCTGACGCCATCGGGGAGGCCGCATGACGATCGTCGGCCAGGTCCTCGCCGTCGCGGCGCTGCTGTTGGGCGTCCTGCTGTTGATCGCGGTCGCGGTGTTCGCGCTGCAGATCCTCGCGCATGCCTCGAAGCCGCGCGTAGCGGACGCCGCCGCCTCGCGGCGTGCACCGCTTGCGGTGCTGGTGCCTGCGCACGACGAGGAGTCCGGCATCGCCGCGACGCTGGCTGCGCTGCTGCCGCAACTTGCCGCGGGCGATCGCCTGCTGGTGGTGGCGGACAACTGCTCGGACGCCACTGCCGCGGCCGCACGCGCGGCGGGCGCCGAAGTCGTCGAGCGTCGCAGCGATCTGCGCGGAAAGGGGTACGCGCTCGCCTACGGCATCGACCATCTGCGCGCTGCGCCGCCATCGGCGATCGTGATCGTCGACGCCGATTGCGAACTGGGTTCGGGCACGCTGGACGCCTTGATGGACGATCTGACGCGCACGGGCCGGCCGGTGCAGGCGCTGTACCTCATGCTGGCGCCGGCCGACGCGGGCCTGGGGCGGCGCATGGCGCAGTTCGCCTGGCGCGTGCGCAACTGGGCTCGGCCTTCGGGCTGGCAGCGCCTGGGCCTGCCATGCCAGTTGATGGGCACCGGGATGGCGTTCTCGTGGGACATGCTGCGCGACTCGCCGCTCGCCAACTCGTCGATCGTCGAGGACATGAAGCTCGGGATCGACCTGGCGAGCCGCGGCACCGCGCCGATCTTCTGCGACCGCGCGCTGGTGACCAGCCATTTCCCCGATTCCGCCGCCGCCACGAGCACGCAGCGCACGCGCTGGGAGCATGGGCATCTCGAGATGATCTTGCGCGAGGTGCCCCGGATGTCGTGGACGGCGCTGAGGCGCGGCGATGTCCGCCTGCTGGGAATGGCTCTCGACCTCGCGGTGCCGCCGCTGGCGCTGCTGGCCGGGCTGCTGGGCCTGGACTGGGTGCTGGCGCTGGCCGGCCGGCTGCTTGGCGGCGGCGCCGCCGCGCTGGCGCTGGCCACCGCGACGCTGTGCATGTTCTTCATCGCGATCCTCGTGGCCTGGGCCGTGCGCGGCCGCGACCTGGTACGGCTGTCGGAGTTGCTGGCCGCGCCGTGGTACGTCGTCGCGAAGGTGCCGATGTACCTTCGCTTCATCGTGCGACGGCAGAAGGAGTGGGTCAGGACGGATCGGAAATAGACGCCGTGGTCGGGCTGGCAGGCCGTTTGCCCCGCGCCGCTGCCTTTGCGGCCGGCGTGCTTCTCTGCCAGGGGAGTGCCCGATCGCCCATGACAAAATGTCCGACTCGTCGGCCCGGCCCCAGGCCGGATCGGAAGTCCCTTGACGACCAGAGAGCTGTCCAAAGATGATTCCACAACCTGCCATGTCGCCCAGCGCCGAGAGGATCGGCGACCGGATCGAGGTGGTCTCGCATGTCTGAGCAGGCGCTGGACTGGACGCGCCAGCCCTTGCTGAACGTCTGGGCGGACGATCTGTCGATGGACGACCTGCTGGATCGCATGCTCGCCAAGGGCGGCGTGGTGTTCACGGTGAACCCCGATCATCTCTACCACCTGCAGTACAACGCGCCGTTCGTGGCGGCCTACCGCTCGGCCGACATCATCACCGTCGACAGCCACTACGTGCGCCTGGCGCTGCGCGCGCAGGGCCGCACCGTGGTGAACCGGCTGCCCGGCTCCGACATCGTGCCGGCGTTCTGCGCGCGCAACGCGGCCAATCCCGATGTGCGCATCTTCCTGCTCGGCGCACGTCCGGGCGTGGCGCAGGCGGCGCGCGAGTCGATGAACCGCAAGGCCGGCCGCGAGATGGTCGTCGGCGCCCATGGGCCATCCATGAACTTCGTCAACGATGCTGCGGAGATTGCCGAGGTACTGGGGATGATCGAGGCCAGCGGCGCCAACGTGTTGCTCGTGGGCCTCGGCGCGCCCAAGCAGGAGATCTGGATTTCCAGCGTCCGCCGCCGTTTGCCGCAAGTTCGGGTGATGATGGGCATCGGCGCGACAATCGATTACGAAGCGGGCGCCGTGCAACGTGCGCCCATGCTGCTTCGGCGGCTCGGTCTGGAATGGACCTACCGCGTCGCGACCGAACCGCGGCGCTACCTCATGCGCTACGTTCGCAGCTCGAAGTTCCTTTGGTGGATGTTGATGGATCGGCTGGGCCGCTACAAGGATCCTTTCGGCAATGCACCGCTGCCCCTGGCCCGATGAAGCGACGCCGTTCCGAGACGGCAGGAGAGAAAAATTGAACATGAAACCGTTGGCGATGCTGTCGCCGTTGTGCCTTTGCCTGTTCGCCGCGAGCGCCCGGGCGGACCTCGAACCGTTCACGCTCGGCGCCGGGGAGACGGTTTCGCATGAGAGCAACCTGAACCATACGGACGATGCGAATCGCATCTCCGACTGGTATTCGTTGACCGAGCTGCGGGCCGGCGTCAACCAGGCGCTCGGGCGCGACCAACTCGTGGGCACCGCGGCGGTCAACTACACCGACTACCACCGGACGGTCGACAAGGATCTCGACTCCATCGGCTATCGCGGTGCGCTGCGGCTGGACTGGAGCACGCTGGGCGACCTCTCCGGTTCGCTGGGCGGGGATACCTTGCGCCGGCGCTACACCTACCAGTTCGAGGATGTCTCGGGGGTCGGGAACAGCAAGGACCTGGAGACCGACAACCATGGCTTCGCCAAGCTCTCGCTCGGCGGTCCGTCGCGCTGGAACATCTTCGCGGGCTTCGACGCCAGCGAGCGCCGTTTCTCGCAGGACACGTTCTCCGTCAACAACGAACAGCAGTGGAGCCAGAACCTCGGGACGACCTACTCGACCAGCCCGGACCTGTCGTTCGGCATCACCGGCAACTATGTGCACGGGCAGTACCCGAACTACCGCACGGCGGCGGACTTCGATTCGAAGAGCCTCAGCGCCACCACCAAGTGGCAGGCGAGCGGCAACAGCGTGCTGAATGCCAGCCTGGGCTACACGACCCAGAACAGCGACCTGCAGTCGACGTTGCGTTTCATCAGCGGAAGCCTCTACTGGAACTGGACGCCGCCGTCGCATTTCGCGGTGAGCCTGGGGGTGTCGCGCAGCACCGACGGCGGCGCCGCGGCCGGCAACGTCGCCACGCTCAACGACCGTTCGCTCAACACGACGGGCTCGCTGAACGTGAGCTACGCGGCAACCGCGAAGATCAGCCTCGTCGCGAACGCCCAGTACATCCGTCGCAAGTATGCGAACGTCGACGTGCCCGCGGTACTCGCCGACGGCAGCGTCGATCCCGATCCCGCGGACTTCACCGTGGTCTCGGGGAGCAACCACAGCACGCGCATTTCGTTGTCCGCGCACTATCAACCGACCCGTACCACCGACCTGAGCTGCGGCGCCATCCACGAAGTCCGCTCGTCGGGGTCGCCGCTGGTCATCCAGATCGCTCCGAACTACATCGACAACACCCTCCAATGCACTGCGTCCGTCAATTTCGACTGATCGACGCCGACCTGCCATTCGCGCGGGAGGCACGGTGAAGGTTCTGGTCACCGGCGCCGCCGGCTTCATCGGCATGCATGTCGTCCAGCGCCTGGCTGCGCGGGGCGACAGCGTGGTCGGCGTCGACAACCTGAACGCCTACTACGACCCGTCGTTGAAGCA
>FSVP01000332.1_pt1 | contig 15098 bp, 18 predicted proteins | sample 1637791 | NCBI WGS metagenome assembly FSVP01 (sample SAMEA3914814, study PRJEB12502) | metagenome | biome: forest; material: soil | place: USA | collected 2011-09-16 | depth 0.1 m
CGACGCCATGAACATCGCTGCCACCGGCATGCGAACCCAGCAGCTCAACGTGGACACGATCGCCAACAACCTGGCCAACGTGAACACGAACGGCTTCAAGAAGTCCCGCGTCAATTTCGTCGACCTGGTGACCCACGGCGCCGACGCGGCGGCACTGGCCGCGGCCGGCGCGCCGGCGATTCCCGGGCTCGACGCGACGCAGCGCACCGGCTCCGGCGTGGCGGTGACGATGGTCGACAAGATGTTCGACGGCGGCACGCTGCAAAAGACCAGCAACGTCTACGACCTCGCGATCTCCGGCGAGGGCTTCTTCGAAGTGGCCCAGGCCGACGGGTCGAAGGCCTACACCCGTGGCGGCTCGTTCAACGTCGGCACCGACGGCCTGCTCGCCACGGCCACGGGCCAGGTGCTGCAGCCCGAGATCCAGATTCCGTCCAACGCCGTCGCGGTGACGGTGGGCGCGGACGGGAAAGTCAGCGTCACGACGACGGCTTCGAGCCGTCCCGTCGAAGTGGGACAGCTGGACATGGTGCGATTCGCCAACGCGGGCGCGTTGACCGCACTCGGTGGCAATCTCTACGCCACGAGCGACACCTCGGGCGAGCCGATCGCCGGCCACGGCGGCGAGGACGGCATGGGCGCGGTGGCCCAGGGCTACCTCGAGGGCTCCAACGTGAAGATGGTCGACGAGATGGTCAACCTCATGGTGGCGCAGCGCGCCTACGAGGCCAGCGTCAAGGTGATCCAGGCTTCGGACGAAATGATGGGCATGGTCAACAACCTGCGCAAGTGAGCCGCGCACTGCAGCTCACGACCTCGATTCCGGATCCCTTGCCATGACGCTACCTGCCCACGCCTTTGCCCGCCGCGCGCTCGCAGCGCTGGCGTGCGCCTGCGCGTGCGTTGGCGCGGGCGCACAGGCGGCCGCGGACGAGCGCCCGCTGGTGCGGCTCGCGCCGCTGGCTCACGCGACGGTCGACCTCGACCGCGTGACCCTGCGCGACGTCGTCGTGGTGGTGCAGGACGACGCCGACGTCGCCTCGCGCCTGCTGCCTCTCGACCTGGGGCCGACGCCACGCATCGGCCAGCCGGCCCGGCTGCTGCGGGTGCAACTGGCCGAGTGGCTGCGCCAATACCGCCCGGGTGCCGCCGTTCGCGTCGAATGGACCGGGCCGGAGGCGGTCGACGTCGAACGCGCGTCGCAGATCGTGTCGCAGGACGAGCTCGACGCGCTGGCGCGCGGCGAGCTGGACGCATGGCTGACCAAGCGCAGCGAGAGCCACGTGGTGGAACTCGTCGCGCCGATCGCGCCCGTGATGGTGCCGCCGGGCCGCGTGACGCTGTCCGTGCGGGCGTTGCCGCACGTGCCGACGCCGACCGCGCGCGCCGCCCTGTGGATCGACGTGTCGGTCGCCGGGCGGTACCAGCGCTCGGTGAGCATCGACTACCGCGTCCACGCGTTTCGCACGGCCTGGGTCGCCGTCGAGGAACTCGAGCGCGGGCAGGACGTCGATGCAGCGCGCGTGACGCGCGGGCAGGTGGACGCCGCGACCCTGTCCGGGGCGCTGTGGACGGACTCGCCGGAGCGCCTGCGCATGCGTCGCGCTGTGCATCGCGGCGAGCCGCTGACGATGCTGGACGTCGAGCTTCGGCCCTATGTGGTGCGGGGCGAGCGGGTGGAGGTGTTCAGCCGCGTGGGCGAGCTGTCCATCGAGGCGCAGGCCGAGGCGCTGCAGGATGGGAAAGCAGGTCAGGACGTCCTGGTGCGCATCGCGAGTTCGCGGTCACCGGTGACGGCACGGGTGTTGAAGCCCGGTTTGGTGGAGATTCGTCAATGAAGACAAACATCGCGCGCTCGGCGCTGCGGCTGCTGCCGGTGGCCGTTCTCGCTCTTGCGGCGGCCTCGGTCGGCGCGCAAAGCCTGTTCGACGCGAAGACGTTCCGGCCGTTCACGGCGGACAGCAAGGCATTTCGCCCGGGCGACATCGTCACGATCCAGATCGTCGAGAACGCGTCGGCCTCGGCCAACGCCGACACCGACCTGAAGCGCTCGAACTCCGCGGGCGCCGAGCTGCACTTCCGTTCGCCGATCCCGATCGCCGGCGCGACCGCGACGGCCACCGGCCAGTTCGACGGCGGCGGGCAGACGGCACGCACCGGGCAGTTGCTGGCGACGCTGAGCGTGTCCGTTCGCGACGTGCTGCCCAACGGCGACCTGCTCGTCTCCGGCGAGCAACTGCTCGTGATCAACGAGGAGCAGCAGTGCATCAACGTCGAAGGCCGCGTGCGTCCGCAGGACATCTCCGACACCAACACCGTGCTGTCCAACCGCGTCGCCGACGCCCGCATCACCTACGTGGGCGAAGGCGACCTGGCCAGTCGCCAGAAGCCGGGCTGGTGGCACCACTTCCTGGACTTGTTCGGACTATGAATCGCACTCTTCTCCGTTCGCTCGCGGCACTCGCACTGTCCGCGGCGGCCACCGCCGCCTGCGCCACGGCCGCGCTGCCGGCACCGGCCCATGATTCGTCCGAGCTGATCCGCATGAAGGATCTCGGCAAGATCCAGGGCTGGCGCGAGAACGCGCTCATCGGCTACGGCATCGTGTCCGGCCTGGCCGGCACGGGCGATTCGCCGACCAATCGCACCACGCGCCAGACGCTCGCCAACACCCTGTCGCAGTTCAACCTGACGATTCCCTCCGACCAGGTGCAGAGCCGCAACGTGGCCGTCGTGATGGTCACGGCCTCGCTGCCGGCGTTCGCTCGCGAGGGCGACACGATCGACATCACGGTCACGTCGGCCGGCGACGCGCGCAGCCTCGTGGGCGGCTCGCTGCTCATGACGCCGCTCAAGGCGGCGAACGGGCGCGTCTACGCGCTCGCGCAGGGCGCGTTGTCGGTGGGCGGCTATCGCTACGACGCCAACGGCAACGTGGTGCAGAAGAACCATCCGACGGTCGGCTCCGTGCCGAGCGGCGCCACGGTGGAGGCGGGCGTGCCCAAGGTCGACCAGCCGGTGCCCGAGACGCTGACGTTCGTGCTGCAGGAGGCCGACTACACCACCGCCAACCGCGTGGCCGAGGCCATCAACGCGCAGTTCGGCGAGTCGCTGGCCCAGGCGCGCGACGCCTCCGGCATCGATATCCGAGTGCCGATCGCCGACCGCGGCCGGCTGGTGCGCTTCATCTCGCAGCTCGAGTCCGTCAACGTGGAGCCCGACCGGCGTGCGAAGGTCGTGATCAACGAGCGCACCGGCACGATCGTCTCGGGTGGCGACGTGCGCATCTCGAAGATCGCCGTGTCGCAGGGCGACCTGCGCGTGTCGATCAGCACCGACAACGCGGTCTCGCAGCCACTGGTGGTCGGTCGCGGGAGCGCAGGCGTCCGCACCGAGCTGGTGTCCAACAGCACCGTCGATGTGACCGAGGCGAGCGACACTGGTTTCGTCACTGCCAACAACACGGTGGCGGACCTCGTCCAGTCCCTTGCACGCATGAAGACCAACACGCGCGACATCATCTCGATCCTGCGCGCCGTGAAGGCCGCCGGCGCCTTGCACGCCGAGTTGATCGTCCAGTGAGCCGCTCTCCAATCCTTTCCCAGGTGCCTTGATGACCCCATCGATCGAAGCCATGACCACCGCGACGCTGAGCCTCGCGCTGGACGCCGCATCCATGCGCCAGCAGGTGATCGCCGCCAATATCGCCAACGCGAACGTGCAGGGCTACACGGCCAAGACGGTGACGTTCGACGCCGTGATGGCCGACGCGTTCGCGGGCATGCAGAGCACCGGCTCCGCGAGCCTCGATGCCCACATCGTGCCGCGCCTGGACAGCGATGGTCGCCCGCACGCCGTGCAGATCGACAGCGAGATGGCCGAGCTGTCGGTCAACCAGCTGCAGTACCAGACTCTCGTCGCCGGCCTGAACAAGCATCTGTCCATCCTGTCCGTGGCCATCGCCGACGGCAAGAACTGACGCGCCCGAAGGACGAACCCATGGACTATTCGAAGACCTTTGCCATCAGCGCCGCGGGCATGAACGTCGAGCGCCTGCGCGTGGACGTGTCGGCGCTCAATCTCGCCAACGCCAATGCCGCTATGACGGCGGGCGGTGTCAATTTCAAGCCGCTGCGCGTCGTGACGACGGCGTCGCACGTCGACAGCTTCGGCGCCCTGGTCGGCGGCGGCCTGGCGGGCCCGCAGGCCGTCGTCGAGCCCGGCACGCAGCCGCCGCGCCAAGTGCTCGAACCCGGCAATCCGGCCGCCGATGCCCAGGGCTTCGTGCGCTACCCGGGCGTGGACACGACCGTCGAGATGATGACGCTGATGAGCGCGACGCGTGCTTACGAGGCCAACGTGTCCGCCCTCAACGCGGCGCGCAGCATGGCCATGAAGGCCCTCGAGATCGGCGGCAGCAAGTGAGCGCCGAAGCCATCGCCGCGATCGGCGCCGCCATCCAGGAGCCCTCGCTGGCTCCGGTCGCGAACGTTGCCGGTGCGGCCGGCTTCCCGCAGGCCGGCGCGTTCGGCAATCTGGTCACCGAGGGCATGAGCCACGTCAACGACCAATTGATGGCGGGGCAGGTGCAGCTGCAGCAGCTGGCCGCGGGGGAGCCCGTCAATCTTCATCAAGTGATGATCGGTCTCGAAGAGAGCCGGATGTCCTTCCAGCTCTTGATGCAGGTGCGCAACCGCCTGCTCGAGGGCTACCAGGAAGTGATGCGCATGCAGGTCTGAGGCCGCGGGCGACCGCGTGCGGACGGCATTTCGAGTTCCAGCAGGGAGAGATCAGGTGTTCAAGGAGTTTTGGGACGGCCTCGCGCCGTCGGGTCGCCGCGGTTTGGCCGCGGGCGTGGTCGTCGTCCTGGCGTTGACGGCGGCGTTGGCCCTGTGGACGATGCGCACTGACTACGACGTGCTGTTCGGCAATCTGTCGCCGCGCGACGCGGCCTCGATGACCGAGGAGCTCGACCACATGAAGCTGCCGTACCGGCTCGGCGCGGACGGCACGTCGATCCTGGTGGACAAGGCGTCCGTGCCGTCCACGCGCCTGAAGCTCATGAGCAAGGACCTCCCGTTGCACGGTGCGGTCGGCTTCGAGCTGTTCAACAACGCCGACTTCGGCATGACGGAATTCGCGCAGAAGATCAACTACCAGCGCGCGCTGCAGGGCGAGCTGACGCGCACGATCCTGTCGCTGCAGGAGATCGAATCGGCCCGCGTGCACATCGCGTTCCCGGAGGACGGCCTCTTCAAGCATGACCAGTCCAAAGCGAAGGCGTCCGTGACGTTGTCGCTCAAGCCCGGTCAATCGCTGCGGCCCGAGCAGGTGGGCGGCATCCAGCGCCTGGTGGCGGCGTCCGTCACGGGCATCTCGGCCGATGACGTCACGATCGTCAACGAGCATGGCGTGGCGTTGACCCGGGCCTCCGTGGACGGCGCGCAGGGCAGCGGCGCCGCGATGGATCTCAAGCACGACATCGAGCAGGCGCTGGCGCGCAAGGCCACGCTGATGCTCGACAAGGCCGTCGGCGCCGGTCGCGCCGTGGTCAGTGTCGACGCGACGCTGGACATGAACCAGGTGCGCATCACCAAGGAAGACGTCACGCATCCGCCGGCCTCCGAGGGCGACCAGCCGGCCGGCGTCGTCGTGCGCCAGCGCGAGACGAACAAGGACGAGGGCACCGGTGCACAGCGCGAAGCGGGGGCCGGCGCCAACAGCCAACGCGAGACCGAGTACCAGGTCGGACGGCGCGTGGAACAGGTCGTGTCGCAACCGGGCTCGATCCAGCGGCTGCAGGTAGTCGCGGTCGTCCAGGGCGGCATGTCGCAGGCGCAGCAGGACCAGGTGCGTGCCGTGCTCGGCGCCGCCGTGGGCGCGTCGGCCGACCGGGGGGACCAGGTGATCGTGCAACCGGTCGACCTCGTGGCCGTGCCGGCCTCCGAGAACCATGCTGCTACAACGGCCACCCTGCCGACGCCGTCGGAACAGGCGCCCCTGCGCGCGCCGGCGACTTCGGGCGACAGCGGCAGGTTCTTCGTCGTCCTGCCCGTCCTGATGCTGGTCGTTGTCCTGGCCTTGGCGGTGCTGCTGACGCGTCGCAGCGCAGGTGCGCGCAGGGTGGCGGTTCGCACCGAGCCGATGACCGACGCGCAGCGCGAGGCCGCGCTCCTGCGCTTGCGCCAGTGGCTGGCCGCCGACGAGCCCGTCTCGGTAACGCCGGGAGGTCGCGATGGACGTTGATTTCCTCGAGCGCGAAGCCGGGCCGATGGCGCCCGCGCTGCCCTTGCGCCAGGCCGCCATGCTCCTGCACTCGATGACAGAGCCGGATCGGCGCTGGATGCTGGCGCGTCTCGAGCCGGCGCAGCGAACCCGCGTGCACGCGTTGCTGGAGGATTTGCACGCGCTCGACTTCCCGATCGATGCGGCTCTCGTACGTGAGTCGCTCGAAGCTGCGGTCCATGGCGACAGGGTCGCTACTCCGCGAAGCACGGGGATGTCTGGCTGGAGCGCCGATCAAGCGGCCAACGTGCTCCTTGACGAACCCGATGACCTGATTGCGCTGGTGCTGCGCGCCGGAGAGTGGCCATGGGCACCCGCGTTGCGCACCCGCCTCGGTGTGATCCGGAGTGGCGCCGTCGAGGCGTCGCGCTACAGCCTGGCCGCCGAAATCTCGCCCGTGCTGAAGGACGCCGCGGTGAAGGCCGCCACGACCCGCTTCGCAGCGTTGGACGACGCCGGCTCTGCGAGGCGTGCGCCGTGACGTCGACCGACAAGCGTCGCCACGGCGTGCTGCGCGGCGCGGCCACGCACATGCAGCCGCGCACGCTCCCGCGCCCGCAGCGTCAGGCGGGCGAGGGCGCCACCGCGAGTGCGCGCGAGGCGCTGCCCGCAGGTCAAGCCGTGACGCGTATCGACGGGGCAGCGGATGCGTATGCGCAAGGCCTCGAGGCGGGTCGGGCTGCCGGCATGCAGCAAGGTCTCGAAGGCGCGCAGAAGCGCGTCGACGACGCGATGCGCAGCGCGCGGCAGGAATTCGAGCAGGTGGCGGGGCAGCGCCTGCAAGAGTTCAAGACGGAAGCGAACGCGCGCCTGGCGCAGCTGGAACGGCTTCTGGCGAATTTCGAGTCGGCGGCGCACCAACGTGTCGGCGAGCTCGAATCCGACGCGATCGCGTTGGCCTATAGCGCGCTGTGCAAGGTGTTGGGCGACAACGCCCGCGATCCGGTGACGATTGCGGCCATCGTCCGCCAAGGCATGGCGCAGCTGTCCGGCAGCGCGTTGCTGGCGGTACGGATGAACGAAGCCGACCTTCGCATCTTGCTCGGCGACGAACAGGGACGCCGTCTGCAGGCTGCAGCGCCCCGCGTCAAGTGGGTGGCCGACTCGTCCGTGGCCGCGGGCGGCTGCCTGTTGGACACCGCCGCCGGCAGCTTGGACGCGCGACTGGAGACCCAGCTCGCCACGCTGCGCGCGCTTTGGGCCTCCACGCCCGATCCAGAAGGGCCGTCGGCATGAGCACGCTGGAGCTGCTGCGCCAGCGGACCGCGGCGACGACGTTGACGCGTCGAGTCGGCGTCGTGCGCCAGGTGACCGGCCTGGCGATCGAGGCCTCGGGCCCCGACGTCATGGTCGGCGAGATGTGCACGATCCTCGCGCGCGGCCAGGCACCGATCCGGGCCGAAGTGGTGGGCCTGCGCCCGGGCGTCGTCACGTTGATGCCCTATGCGGCGTCGCACGGTCTGGCGGTTGGTTGCGAGGTGGTGGCCAGCGGCGAGTCGGCTGGCATCGGCGTCGGCGCCGAGCTGCTGGGGCGGGTCATCGACGGGTTCGGCGCGCCTCTCGACGGCCGCGCCGCGCCCGCGACCACGCGCCGGCGCCCGCTCAAGTCGGCGCCGATCAATCCGATGCGCCGGTCGCGCATCGACCAGGTGCTCGAGACGGGAATCCGCTGCGTCGACGCGTTCACGACGCTGGGCCAGGGGCAGCGCGTGGGCATCTTCTCGGGCAGCGGCGTCGGCAAGAGCACGCTGCTCGGGCAGATCGCGCGCCACGCACGCGCGGACGTCAACGTGATCGCGCTGATCGGCGAGCGCGGACGCGAGGTGCGCGAGTTCATCGATCGCCAGCTGGGCCCGGAAGGTCTCGCGCGCTCCGTGGTCGTCGTCGCCACGTCGGACCAGCCCGCGGTGGCGCGATTGCGGGCCGCGTACGCGGCGCTCTCCATCGCCGAGCACTTTCGCGACGAGGGACGCCAGGTGCTGCTGACCATGGATTCGATCACGCGCTTCGCGATGGCGCGCCGCGAGGTGGGCCTGTCGGCCGGGGAACCGCCGACGGCGCGCGGCTACACCCCCAGCGTGTTCGCGGAACTGCCCGAGCTGTGCGAACGCTGCGGCACGAGCGACGGCGGCGGGTCCATCTCGGCGCTGCTGACCGTGCTGGTGGAGGGCGACGACCTCAACGAGCCGATCGCCGACTGCCTGCGGGCCACGCTCGACGGCCACATCGTGCTGTCGCGCCGCCTGGCGCAGCAGGCACACTATCCAGCGATCGACGTGCTCCACAGCGCGAGCCGCGTGATGTCGGAAGTTGCCTCGGAGGACGCCCGCGCGCTCGCGAGCGACGCCGTGGCCATGCTGGCGCTGATCGAGCAATACCGCCAGATGGTGGACATCGGTGCCTACACGGCGGGCACCAACCCGGCGCTCGATCGCGCGCTGGCCGCACGGCCCGCGCTCACTGCCTTCCTGCGCCAGTCCGAGGGCGGCGTCCGGCGCGACACGGCGCTGGCGGAGCTCGCCAGCTTGATGAAGGCCACGCGATGAGCGGCGATCAACGTCTGTTCGACTATGCGCTGGAGCCGCAGCTCCAGCGCCTGCGGTGGCGCCTGGACGAGGAATTCGGCAGCGTCGCCCGATTGATCGAGGCGCATGAGGCCTTGCGCATCCGATGCCGCGAGGTCGACGACCAGGTCGCGGCCGCGGTCCAGGAGACCACGCGCCAGCAGGCCATTCGCGTCGATCCGCTGCGCGCACGCCACGGCGTCGAGTTCCTGGCCGCGTTGCATCGGCAGAGGGCGCTCATCGAGAGCGACGTGCACCGCCAGGCGACACAGCTTGCCGAGGCGCGCGCGGCGCTGGCCCAAACGCAGCGCGAGATCGAGAAGCTCGAGGCAGACCGCCACGACCTCCTGGCCGATCACCTGCGCGAGGTGGACCGTCGACAGTTGCGCGACGCCGACCAGGACTGGATCGCTCGCGATGCTTGGCGTACGAACAGCGATGCGGCACTGGAGGAGCGTTCATGACCGCGGTGGCCACGAACAACCTGCCGTTGCCCACGTCGTTGCCGCAGGCGGCCATCGCCGCTCGGTCCAAGGACAACTCGAACACGCAGAACGAAGGCGCATGGCAGCGTGCGTTCGCATCCGCGGCGCACGAGCCGGCCTCGAGCGTCAACGCCGCGTCGCTGGCCGTGGCCAGCCGCCTTCTCGACCTGAACGCCGCCATGGCGGCTCCTGCCGCCGAACTCGACATGGCGCCGTCGGTGCTCGAACCGTTCGTGGCCCTGCCATCGTCCGCGGCCGCCGCGACTTCGTTGCATGGCCCTGCGACGGTCGACTCGGGCCCGGCCCCGTCGCGTGCGTCCGCGGGCCACCATCGCGTGAGCACCGGCGCGCGCGACACCGCGACGAGTTCCGAGTCGAGTGCCAGCGAGGCTGTTTCGCGCAGTGTCGCGTCCGGGTCGATCGACCGCTCGGTCCGAGCGTCGCCGGGTGCGGGCCCAGGCAAGGGCGAAGCGTTGGCGCGCGCGGCTGCGCGGGACGATGCCGGGCCCGTTGTCCTGGCGCTGCGGACGCCGCTCGCCAGGCCCGATCAGGCGTTCACCGCCTACGAGCAAGCCATGTCGAGCAGTGCAGCGTCCGACGCCGCGGTCTCGTTCACGCTGGTCTCCAGATCCTCGATCGCGCCGGTGCGTATCCACGTCCAGTGGCGCGGCCGCCTGGCCGACGTCTGGATCGGACTGCAACGGCGAGCCTTCGACCAACTTCCCGACATCCGCGCAGGCATCCAGGACTGGGTGTCGTCGCGCGGCGGCGTCGTGGGCCGGCTTGTCTGCAACGGCGAGCGCCTCGAAGGCACGCCGATTCCTTCTTCTTTCCCAGGAGTACTCTGATGGCATCCATTGGCGCGGTCGCGACGACCGGCTCGACCAACCTGCAGGCCAACAACCTGGGATTGCAGGACTTCCTCAACGTGTTGCTGACGCAGCTGACCTACCAGGATCCCCTCAAGCCGATGGACAACCAGCAGTTCATGGCGCAGTTGGCGCAATTCACCGCACTGGGCCAGACCCAGCAGCTGAACTCCAACGTCAGCGCGCTGCTGAACACGCAGGCGTCGCTGCAGTCGGTGGGATTGATCGGGCGAACGATCGACATCACCACCGATTCCGGCACCGTGACCGGCACGGTGCAGGCGCTTTCGCTGAGCGGTGACACGCCCACCATGACCGTCCTGGCGTCCACCGGCAACACGCTGACCGGCGTCACGATGAGCCAGCTCGTCAACGTTCGTTGATCCGACTCGCACCGCCCCGAACTCCAAAGGACTCCCATGCTTGACTCCATCTTCATTGGAATGAGCGGCCTCAACAGCTACGCCGAGGGACTGCGCGTCATCTCGAACAACGCCGCCAACCTCAACACCCCGGGCTTCAAAAGCTCGTCGCTGCAGTTCGGCGACATGTTCTACACGTCGGGCGGCGCCGACGGCAGCCTGGACGGCCAGGTGGGGTTCGGCGTGGACACGCTCGGCACCAGCCTGAACTTCAAGCAGGGCGACATGCAGCAGACCGGCAACACGCTGGACCTGGGCGTCGACGGCCAGGGCCTGTTCACGGTGCGCGACGAGCAGGGCAACCTGCACTACACGCGCGACGGCCAGTTCACGTTCAACACCGACGGCGTGCTCGTGACCAAGACCGACCAGGCCAAGCTCGTGGGCGTGGACGGCAGCGGAACACAAACCCTCTTCACGCTGAACGGATTCCGCAGCAACGCCGCCAAGGCCACGACGAAGGTCGTCTTCAACGGCAACATCTCCAGTACCGAGACGACCGTGTCCGTGGGCACCGTGACCGTACTCGACGCGACGGGCGGCTCGCACACCCTGTCGTTGACGCTGACCAACAAGCAGGCGACCAAGCCCGGTGAATGGGCCGTCTCGATCAAGGACGGCACCACGGAGGTGGGGACCGGCACGCTCGAGTTCCCGAACGGCGACATCGACCCCGCCTCTTCCAAGATCGCGTTCTCATACCAGCCGGCCAACGAGGCCGCGCAGTCGATCACGCTGGACTTCGGCTCGGACGTGACCTCGTTCGCGTCGGGGACCTCGTCCACGCTCGCGCAGACCACCCAGGACGGCGTCGCCGCCGGAACGCTGACTGGCGCCACATTCGACGCCACCGGCACCCTGGTCTACGCCTACTCCAATGCGCAGACCGTCAAGGGCAACCAGCTCCAGTTGGCGCGCTTCGACACGACGGAGGCCGTGAAGTCGGTGGGCAGCAACGAATTTGACGCGACCGATGCCGCGCTGTGGCACACCGGCGTGGCCGGCGCCCAGGGCTTCGGGTCGATCAAGTCCGGCGTGGTGGAGATCTCCAATGTCGACCTGTCGCAGGAATTCAGCGACCTCGTGATCATGCAGCGTGGCTACCAGGCCTCGTCGCAAGTGGTCTCGACGGCCAACGAGATGCTGCAACAGCTGTTTTCCATGTCGGGCGGGCGCTGATGGACCTGCAGTCGAAAACGGTGCTGGCCGCGCAAGCCGCCCGTCCGCTGAGGCACTGGTCGGAGGCGGCCCTGGAGCGCGCCCGCGGCCACGTCGAGGGCGTCTGGTCGGCATGGTGCGACCGCTGGCAGATCACTGGCGGCGACGTGCGCGCGCTCAACGCGTGCGACGTCGCGGCGGTGCCGGCGGCCGCCTGGGCGCGCGTGGCGACGCATCCGTTGTGGCTATCGACGCTTACGCCGGAGTGCCAATCGCCCGCCGGGGCGGTGGAGGCCCTGCTGTTCGGACGAGGCGATCAAGGCGGCGCATCGACGCCCGTCGCGCAGGATGTGGCTGCGGAGTCGATGGCCGATCTCATCCGGAGCCTGTCGCAGCTCGTCAACGGCAACGCTCGGCCCGCTGCCTCGGCAGGTGACGCGCCGCCCGTTGCCGACGCACGGCGTTGGTCGGGGGCGCTCGTCGTGCAGCTCGTCGCTAGCGCACAGGGCAGGGCGGTGGGCTGGACCCTGCATTGCAGCGATGCAGTAGCCGCCAACCTCTGCGGCACGTCGCGTGAGCTGACGTCCCGGCCGCGCGCGCCCTTGACCGAGGTGACCGAGGCCCTGCAGGGGCGACGGTTGACCTTCAACGTCTGCCTCCAGCAGACGCCCCTGACCCTGGGCGCCCTGCAGATGCTGCGCATCGGCGACGTGTTGCCGTTGGCGCACCGACTCGACCAGCCGCTTCGCGTCATTGCATCGCATTCGGCCGCCGATGCCTCCCCGTTTTGCGCCGCCTACCTGGGCAGTCGCGACAACTTCCGTGCGGTGGAACTTGTTCCCGCCGCCGCTGACTTGCAATCGAGCACCTCATGATTTCTGGCATTTCCAACAATCCGCAGCCCGACGCCTCGCACGCGAGCGCCGACGCTGCGCCGATGATCCATACGCTGACGCTGCCCCCGCTTGGCCACGGTGCGACCGCCGCGACGTCCATCCTCGCGACGGCGCCGTTCAATCCCTTGCACCAGATCAAGACGAGCCTGCAGGTCTGCATCGGGGACATCCACCTGACCGTGGGCGAGCTGATGGCGGCACGCGAGCATCAGGTGCTGCTGCTGGACCGGCACCTCACGCAGCCTGTGGACGTGATGCTGGAGGGCCGTGTCGTTGCACGCGGAGAGCTCGTCGCCGTCGATGACCAGTTCGCCGTTCGAATCACCGAACTGCCGGTGCCGTTGACGCCGTGAGCCATGATTCGACGACGTCGACTGCCGCGCCCGCATCCGGCGCCGCATCGTCCGCCTGGAGCCTTGCGCCGGCGAACCCGCCCTTGGCGTTTCGCAAGGACACCGGGGACGGCTTTCCGGTGGGCGGCGCCGTGCTGCTGATCGTGCTGATGATCGCCGCGGTGTGGGCGTGGTGGTACGGGCGCACGCGCGGCAGGGTCCCCATGCGCCTTCCCGGCCTCCTGGGCGCGCTCGCTGGACGGCCGTCCGTGGCCGATGGGGAGCTGCGGATCGTCGAGACCCTGCAGGGCCTGGGTGGCGTCCGGCTGATGGTCGTGGAGTGGTCAGGCGGCCGCCGGGTGCTGGTCGCTACGAGTGGTGCACATGCGCCGGTGACGCTCGACACGATGCAACCGATTTCCGATGGTGCGGAGCCCAAGTCATGACGAGGCGTTCCGCACGATTCGCCCGGCTCGCCATGGCGGTGCTGATGCCGTTGATCCTCACGCTGGCGCACGCGCAGACGGACGCCGGTCATGACGCGGGGCCGACGACCCGGGCGGTGATGCTGCCTGCGCCGCCCTCCACCTCCGCCGCGGAAGCGTGGACGCCAGCTGAGCCCACCGCCGCGGCCGCTTCGGCCACGTTACGTGCGACGCCCTCCCGCGCCCCGCTCGCTGGCGCGAAAGCGACACCACCGGGGGCTGGCAACGCGCTGAACATCGCGCTGCCGGCACCTGGCACCGAAGGCCAGACGGCGCAGGCGATACGCGTGGTCATCGGCCTGACCTTGTTGGCGGTACTGCCGTCCCTGCTCATCTGCACGACGGCGTTCCTGCGCATCATCGTGGTGCTGTCGATGCTCCGGCAGGCCATCGGCATGCCGGAGACACCGCCCAACCCGGTGCTGATCGGACTGGCGCTGTTCCTCACGCTGTTCACGATGCAGCCGGTCTTCCAGACCATGGGCCACGAGGCGATCGAGCCGTTCATGCAGGGCCGGATCGAGGCGACGGTGGCCTTCGACAAGGCGAGCCGACCCCTGCGCGACTTCATGGTTCGGCAGACCCGGGAGCACGACCTCGCACTGATGGTCGAGCTCTCCAAGGCCCCGCAACCGCGCACGATCGAGGACGTGGGACTGGTGCAACTGGTGCCGGCATTCATGTTGTCCGAGCTGCGTGCCGCCTTCCAGATCGGCTTCGTGATCTTCCTGCCGTTCCTGCTGATCGACCTGATCGTCTCCAGCATCCTGATGGCGCTTGGCATGATGATGATGCCGCCCGTGACGGCGTCGCTGCCGCTCAAGATCCTCATGTTCGTGCTCGTCGACGGCTGGAGCCTGATCCTCAAGGCGCTGGTCGGGTCGTTCCACTAGCGCCCATCGATGGCTTTGCTCATGGCGCTCGATCCGCTCGACACCGCTGGCCCTGGCGACGTGGAGCCGCTGCCGAGCGCGGAGGCGCAACTTTGGGAAAAGGTGCGATCAGAGCGTGATGCGCAAGCGCGCGAAGCGCTCGTCGAGCTCTATCGCCCCTTCGCACGCATCGTCGCGGCGACCTATTTCGGGCGCCGCATCGACGACGACATCGAGTTCGACGACTATCACCAATGGGCGCTGCTGGGCATGATCGAGTCCGTGGATCGCTTCGACGCCTCCCGCGGAGTCCAGTTCAAGACCTTTGCCAGCCGGCGAATGCACGGGACCATTCTGGATGGCATCGAGTCGGCGACAGAGAAGCAACGCCAGATCGCCATGCGTCGGCGACTGCGCTCGGAGCGTGCGACAGACGCATTGCAGTCGGCACAGGCACCCGCAGGGAGCGAGCTGGTGCCCGATCCAACCGACATCTTCAAGGTGTTGGCAGAGGTCGGTATCGGTCTGGCGCTTGGACTGATGCTGGAGGACACGGGTATGGTGGCGCCTGGCGCCGACGCCATCTCGCCCGACAACGCCTACATTCAGTTCGAATTTCGCCAGCTTCAGGTATCGGTGCGTGCATGCATTGGACAACTTTCGGAGCAAGAGAGGCAAGTCGTCGAGGGACACTATCTGGAGGATCGACGCTTCGCCGAGGTCGCGCTGC
>FSVP01000158.1_pt1 | contig 14298 bp, 11 predicted proteins | sample 1637791 | NCBI WGS metagenome assembly FSVP01 (sample SAMEA3914814, study PRJEB12502) | metagenome | biome: forest; material: soil | place: USA | collected 2011-09-16 | depth 0.1 m
CAGGTCGACCGCATCGCCGCTCTGGGCGTGCGCATCTGGCTGGTCGTGGACGTGCCCGTCGCGCCCCAGTTCGATCCGGTGGTCGCCTACCGCCAGAATCCCGACCATCCGACGGTGGGCACGTTGCCGGCCGCGGGCTACGCGGCGCAGCACGACCGCGAGATGCGGCTGTTTCGCGCCATCCAGGCCGCCCATCCGCAACGGGTGCACATCATCGACGTCCGCGACGTGTTCTGCGACGACGCCAGCTGCGTCGCAGGGCGCAACGGCCAGGTCTGGTACCGCGACGACGGCCACCTGACCAACACCGGCGCGCGCGCCGGCGTGCATGTCTTCGACCCGGTTTTCGCGCCGTGAACGGCGACGCGGCGATTCCGAAGGGAACAACAAAATGAAACTCAGCTACGTCTGCACCAACTACAACAACTCGGCCTTCACCGTGGCGGCCGTCGCCAGCCTGATGAACAGCCGCGGGCACGACATCCGCGTCTATGTGGTCGACAACGCGTCGCGCCCGGAAGAAGTCGACATCCTGCGCAAACTGGCGGGCGAGAACGCGTGCGTGCGCCTGATCGCCAACCCGGACAACGTCGGCTATTTCGCCGGGCTCAACCTGGGCATCAAGGCGTCGCGCGAGGAAGACGCCGGGTGCGACTGGATCGTCGCGGGCAACAACGACCTGGAGTTTCCCGGCGGGTTCTGCGACGCGATCGAGCGCCAGCAGGCCGAGTACCGCGGCCATTCGGTGGTCTCCCCCGACGTCGTCACGCTGGACGGCCATCACCAGAATCCGCACGTCATCGAGGGCATCAGCCCCATCCGCGAGGTTTTCTACGACCTCTACTACTCGAACTACTACCTTGGCTTGCTGATCTACAAGGCCGCGAAGCTGTTCCCGCGCGCGACACGCCGCGGCGACGAGGATCACTGGCGGACGGCGCGTTCCATCCACCAGGGCCACGGCTCCGTCTACCTGCTGACGCCGAAGTTCTTCTCCCAGTTCGATGCGCTCTGGGCACCGACCTTCATGATGTCCGAGGAGTTCTTCCTCGCCGTGCAACTGCAGCGCGCCGGCGAGCAGGTCTTCTACTCGCCGGCCATCAGCGTGACCCATCACTGGCACGGGTCGCTGCAGGACGTGCCGAGCCGGCGCCGCTGGAACATGGCGCGCGACGCGCATCGCGAGTCCCGCAAATATTCCAAGGTGTTCAAGGGCGCGAGCCACTGAGACAACCATGACTCATCCAACTAAGAATACGCCCAAGGGAGCGACCATGAGAACGTACCAGATCTGCAGTCGATGCGTGATGGACACCACCGATTCGGCCATCGTCTTCGATGCCAATGGTGTCTGCGACCACTGCAACACGTTCGACACCAAGGTGAAGCCCAACTGGCACACCGGCGAGCGCGGCGAGAAGGAACTGCGCGCGCTGGTTCAACGGATCAAGGCCTCCGGCAAGGGCAAGGACTTCGACTGCATCATCGGAATGAGCGGCGGCATCGACAGCTCGTACCTGACCTACATCGCCACCGAATTCGGCCTGCGTCCGCTGGTGTTCCATGTCGACGCCGGCTGGAACTCCCAGGTCGCCGTCAACAACATCGAGAAGCTGGTCGACAAGCTGGGACTCGACCTCTACACCGAGGTCATCGACTGGCAGGAGATGCGCGACCTGCAACTGGCCTACTTCAAGTCCGGCGTGCCGCACATCGACACGCCCCAGGACCACGCGTTCTTCGCGACGATGTACAAGTTTGCCGAGAAGCACAACATCAAGTACATCCTGACCGGCGCGAACCTGTCGACGGAATGCATCCGCAATCCGATCGAATGGATGTACTACCAGTCCGACGCGATCCAGCTCAAGGACATCCACGACAAGTTCGGCACGCGACCGCTCGTCAACTACCCGATCACGTCGATCCTGCGCCACAAGATCTGGCTGCCCTACATCAAGGGCATCAAGGTGGTGAGGCCGCTCAACATGGTGGAGTACGACAAGGCCGCGGCCGTGCAGCTGCTGACCGACAAGTTCGGCTGGCAGCCGTACCCGCAGAAGCATTTCGAGTCGCGCTTCACGCGCTTCTACGAAGGCTGGTGGCTGCCGAAGAAGTTCGGCTTCGACACCCGCAAGGTGCAATATGCGAGCCTGATCGTCACCGGCCAGATGACGCGCGAGGAAGCACTCGACAAGCTCGAGGCGCCGGCGCTCGACGACGCCACGGTGCGCCAGGAGTTCGAGTACGTGGCCAACAAGCTCGAGATCAGCACCGCGGAGTTGCAAGGCTACATGGACGCGCCGAACAAGACCTTCCGCGACTACAAGTCGCAGGAAGCCTTCTACATGATGGGCGCCAAGGTCATGAAGGCGCTCGGACTGGAGCTCGGAGGCAAACGATGATCACCATCGTCGACTACGGACTGGGCAACATCCAGGCGTTCGCCAACATCTACAAGCGCCTGGACGTCCCGGTCACCTTCGCGAAGACGGCCGCCGACCTCGCCGGAGCCACGCACATCATCCTGCCGGGCGTGGGTGCGTTCGACTGGGCGATGGAGCGGCTCGACGCGTCGGGCATGCGCGCCACGCTGGATCGGCTCGTGCTCGAGGACAGGAAGCACGTGCTTGGCATCTGCGTGGGCATGCAGATGATGGCCAGGCGCAGCGACGAAGGCAGCGCCGCCGGCCTCGGCTGGTTCGACGCCGAGGTGCGCCGCTTCGACGAATCGCGCATCCAGGGCCGCACGCACCTGCCGCACATGGGCTGGAACGATGTCGATCCGGCGGACACCGCGACCCTGTTCCAGGAACTGGGCGCCGGCGCCCGTTTCTACTTCCTGCACTCCTACTATTTCGCGCCGAACGACCCCGCCGACGTGCTGGCCACCACGGACTACGGCGACCGCTTTGCCTGCGCGGTACGGCGCGGCAACGTCTACGGCCTGCAGTGCCACCCCGAGAAGAGCCACAACTGGGGCATCCAGTTGCTCAAGAACTTCGCAGGACTCTGACATGCTGCGCCCTCGAATCATTCCCTGCCTGCTCGTCCACAAGGGCGGGCTGGTCAAGACGGTCGGCTTCGGCCAGCCGAAGTACGTCGGCGACCCGCTCAACGCGGTGCGCATCTTCAACGAGAAGGAAGTCGACGAGCTGATGGTGGTCGACATCGACGCCAGCCGCAACGGCCGCGAGCCCGACTACAAGCTGATCGCCAACCTCGCGATCGAATGCCGCATGCCGCTGAGCTACGGCGGCGGCGTCAAGACCGTCGAGCAGTTCGACCGCATCATCGGCCTGGGCGTCGAGAAGGTGGCCGTCTCGTCGGCGGCGGTCGACGACCCCGAGCTGATCTCCAGGGCCGCCGCGCGCGTCGGCAGCCAGAGCGTGGTCGTGGTCATCGACGTGAAGAAGACCGGCCTGCTGCGCCGGCCCGAGGTCGTGACGCTCAACGCGACACACCGGACCGGCCTGGAGCCCGCCGCGTTCGCGACCCGGGTGCAGGAACTCGGTGCCGGCGAGATCATCCTGAACAACGTCGACCGCGACGGCGAGATGAAGGGCTACGACCTCGACCTCGTCGACCAGGTGCGCAAGGCCACCTCGCTGCCGCTGACCGTGCTGGGGGGCGCCGGAACGCTCGAAGACCTGCGCTCGCTGGTCGACCGCCACGGCATCATCGGCGCCGCCGCCGGCAGCCTGTTCGTCTTCAAGGGCAAGTACCGCGCCGTCCTGATCAACTACCCGAACCGCGCGGAAAAAGACGCGCTGTGCTCGATTGCATCCCAGACCCCATGAAACAGATCCTGCAAAGCCTCAAGACCGGCGCCACCGAAGTGGCCGAACTGCCGGTGCCTTCCGTCAAGCGCGGCCAGTTGCTGATCGTCACGTCGCAGACGCTCGTCTCCGCCGGCACCGAGCGCATGCTCGTCGAGTTCGGCAAGGCGGGCTACCTTGAAAAGGCCCGCCAGCAGCCGGACAAGGTCCGCATGGTGCTGGACAAGATCAGGACCGACGGCCTGATGCCCACGCTCGAGGCCGTCTTCAACAAGCTGGACCAGCCGCTGCCGCTCGGCTACTGCAACATCGGCCGCGTGTCCGCGATCGGCACCGGCGTCACCGGTTTCGAGGAAGGCGACCGCGTCGTGAGCAACGGCAAGCACGCCGAAGCCGTGAGCGTGCCGGTCAACCTCTGCGCCAAGGTGCCCGCGGCTGTCTCCGACGAGGAGGCCGCGTTCACGGTGCTGGGTGCGATCGCGCTGCAGGGCATCCGCCTCGTGCAGCCGACGCTGGGCGAGACCGTGGTGGTCACGGGCCTGGGCCTGATCGGCCTGGTCACGGTGCAACTGCTGCGCGCGCACGGCTGCCGCGTGCTGGGCCTGGACTTCGATGCCGACAAGCTCGCGATGGCACGCTCGTTCGGCGCCGAGACGGTCGACCTCGCCGCAGGCCAGGATCCCGTCGCCGCGGCGATGGCCTACTCGCGCGGCCGCGGCGTCGACGCCGTGATCGTCACCGCCGCCACCAAGAGCAGCGAGCCGATGCACCAGGCCGCGCTGATGAGCCGCAAGCGCGGCCGCATCGTGCTGGTTGGCGTCACCGGCCTGGAGCTCTCGCGGGCCGACTTCTTCGAGAAGGAACTGACGTTCCAGGTCTCCTGCTCGTACGGCCCGGGCCGCTACGACGCGAACTACGAGGACAAGGGCAACGACTACCCCGTCGGCTTCGTTCGCTGGACCGAGCAACGCAACTTCGAGGCCGTGCTGGACATGATGGCCGACGGTCGCCTCGACGTGAAGCCCCTGATCTCGCATCGCTTCACCATCGAGGACGCCGGGCAGGCCTACGAGCTGGTCGGCGGCGCCGGCAAGTCGCTCGGCATCCTCCTGAAATATCCCGGCCTGGCGATCGACGCCGCGGCCCGCACCGTCGCCGTTCCCGCCACCACGCCCTCGACGGCGGTCGCCGGCGCGCGCGGCATCAGCGTGATCGGCTCCGGCAACTACGCGACGGCCGTCCTGATCCCGGCGTTCAAGCTGGCCGGCGCGCGCCTGCGCAGCGTGGTGTCGAGCGCCGGCGTCAGCGGCCTGCACGCCGCACGCAAGTTCGGCTTCGAGGAGACGACCACCGACAGTGATCGCGTCTTCGCGGACGCGGACACGGGCGCGGTCGTCGTCACGACGCGCCACGACAGCCACGCGCAGTTCGTCCTGCGCGCGATCGAGTCGGGCAAGCACGTCTTCGTCGAGAAGCCGCTGTGCCTGACGCTGGACGAGCTGGCCACGATCGAAGCGGCGCTCGCCGCTCGCCGGGCCAGCGGCGCCGCGCCGCCGATGCTGATGGTCGGCTTCAATCGCCGGTTCGCGCCGCAGGTCGAGCGCATGCGCCAGCTGCTGGCCGGAGCGACGGGCCCGAAGGCCTTCGTGATGACCGTCAACGCCGGCGCGATCCCCGCCGAACACTGGACGCAGGACGCCGCCGTCGGCGGCGGCCGCCTCATCGGCGAGGCGTGCCACTTCATCGACCTCCTGCGCTTCCTGGCCGGTTCGACGATCGAAGGCTGGGAGCGCCTGGACATGGACAGCGCCACCGGCGACACCGTCACGCTGCAACTGCGTTTCGCCGACGGCTCGATCGGCACCGTCCACTACTTCGCCAACGGCAGCAAGGCCTTCCCCAAGGAACGCCTTGAAGTGTTCGCGGCCGGCCGCGTGCTCCAGCTGGACAACTTCCGCAAGCTCACCGGCTTCGGTTGGCCCGGCTTCTCCAAGATGAACCTGTGGCGCCAGGACAAGGGCCAGAAGGCCTGCGCGAAGCGCTTCGTCGATGCGCTTGCGCAGGGCGGCCCGTCGCCGATCCCACTCGAGGACGTGCTCGAGGTCAGCCGCGTCAGCATCGAGATCGCCGGAGCGCGCCGTTGATCCAGCCGGCCCGCATCGCCCTGTACTGGCACACGCTCCGGCATCTCAAGCCGGTGCAGTTCCACGGGCGACTCTGGTTCCGGCTGCGCCGGCCGCGCGCCGACCTGCGCGCGGCGCCGGCACTGCGGACGCCGGCCGGGTACTGGCAGGCGCCCGCGCGCCGCGCGCCCGGCATGACCGGGGCACGCCAGTTCCGCTTCCTCAACGAGGACGGCGGGCTCGAAGGCGGCTGGAACGACAGCACCCGGGCGAAGCTCTGGCTCTACAACCTGCACTACTTCGACGACCTCAACGCCGAGGACCCCGCGGCGCGCGACGCCTGGCACACCGCGCTGATGGACGACTGGATCCGCCATCACCCGCCGGGTGGCGGCAACGGCTGGGAGCCCTATCCCGCGTCGCTGCGCATCGTGAACTGGATCAAGCGCCATCTCGACGGCCGTCCGCTGAGCCCCGGCCAGCGCGACAGCCTGGCCGTGCAGGTGCGCTGGCTCATGCAGCGACTGGAGTGGCACCTGCTGGGCAACCACCTGTTCGCCAACGCGAAGGCGCTCGTGTTGGCCGGCCTGTTGTTCGACGGCGCAGAAGCTGATCGCTGGCTCGCCAAGGGTCTGTCCATCATCGCCGACGAACTTCCGGAGCAGGTGCTGGCCGACGGCGGCAACTTCGAACGCAGCCCGATGTACCACGCGATCTTCCTGGACGACATGCTGGACCTGCTCAATGCCAGCCGAGTCTTCCCCGGGCGCATCGCGGCGCCGAGGGTCGACGCCTGGATCGCAGCCGCCGCGCAAATGACGGCCTGGCTGCGCGCAATGTGCCATCCGGACGGCGAGATCTCGCTGTTCAACGACGCGGCCATCGGCATCGCGCCCGCGCCCGTTGCCCTCTTCGCCTACGCGCAGCGGCTCGGCGTGCCGCTGCCGGCGGCCGCGCCCGCGGCCGACGTGCCCGCCATGACGGCGCTGCGCGCGAGCGGCTACATCCGCGTCGAGGATCGCCGGGCCGTGGCGCTGCTCGACGTCGCACCGGTCGGCCCTGACTACCTGCCGGGCCACGCCCACGCGGACACGCTGTCGTTCGAGCTCTCGGTGTTCGGCCAGCGCCTGGTCGTCAACGGCGGCACGTCCTGCTACGGGCTCGACGCCGAACGCCTGCGCCAGCGCGGCACCGCGGCGCACAGCACGGTGGTGGTCGATGGCCAGGATTCGTCCGAGGTGTGGGGCGGCTTTCGCGTCGCGCGCCGCGCGCGACCCTTCGACCTCGTCGCCACGGCCGACGCCGACGGCGTCGTCGTGGCCTGCTCGCACGACGGCTACCGACGCCTGCCCGGCCGGCCGGTGCACCGGCGCGAATGGCGCTTTCGCAGCGGCGGGGCACGGGTGAACGACAGCGTCGATGGACATTTCTCTTCGGCCGAAGCCCGCTACCATTTCCACCCCGGCGTACGCGTGCTCGCCGACGGCACCGACGCGCTGCTGCTGACGCTGCCGCGCGGCGAGTGCATCCGCATGCGCGTGCGTTGCGGCAGCCTGCGCCTCGAGGCCTCCCACTACGCGCCGGCGTTCGGCCAGGTGCAAGACACCCGCTGCGCCGTCGTCCGCGCCGACCACGGCCAGGTGGACGCAGATTTCGACTGGACCTGACTTGCACATCCTTTTCCTGACCGACAACTTCCCGCCGGAGGTCAATGCGCCGGCGAGCCGCACGTTCGAGCACTGCCGCGAATGGGTGCGCCAGGGCGCCCAGGTGACCGTGATCACCTGCGCGCCCAATTTCCCCAAGGGCGCGGTCTTCGAAGGCTATCGCAATGCCCTGTGGCAGAGCGCGATGGTGGACGGCATCCGCGTGATCCGCGTGTGGTCGTACATCACCGCCAACGAAGGATTCGTCAAGCGCATCCTCGACTACCTGAGCTTCATGTGCACGGCGACCATCGCCGCGCTGTTCGTGCGCAAGGTCGACGTCATCGTCGGCACGTCGCCGCAGTTCTTCACCGCCTGCGCGGCCTGCGCCGCCAGCATGCTCAAGCGCCGGCCCTGGGTCTTCGAGTTGCGCGACCTGTGGCCGGAATCGATCAAGGCGGTCGGCGCGATGGGGGAATCGGCGGCGATCCGGTTCCTGGAGCGGATCGAAGCGCTGCTCTACCGCAAGGCCGACCGCATCGTCGCGGTGACGCATTCGTTCAAGGACTCGCTGGTGCGCCGCGGCGTCGACGGCTCCAAGATCGAAGTCATCACCAACGGCGTCGACCTCGACAACTTCCGCCCGCTGCCCAAGGACTCGGCGCTCACGCGCGAGCTGGGCCTGGAGGGCTGCTTCGTCGCCGGCTACATCGGCACGCACGGCATGGCGCACGGCCTCGAGACGCTGCTGGAGGCCGCCGCGATGCTGCAGGCGCGGCCCGACGCCACCGACATCCGGCTGCTGTTCCTGGGACACGGTGCGCAGAAGGCCGCGCTGGTCGAACGCGCCGCGCAGACGGGCCTGCGCAACGTGCGCTTCATCGATTCGGTGCCGAAATCGGAGGTTGCGCGCTATTGGTCGCTGCTGGACGTCTCCATCATCCACCTGCGCAACACCGACCTGTTCAATTCGGTGATCCCGTCGAAGCTGTTCGAATGCATGGGCATGGGCATCCCGGTGCTGCACGGCGTGCCGGGCGAGTCGGCCGACATCGTGCGCAGCGAGGGGGTCGGCGAGGTCTTCGAGTCCGGCAACGCCGGCCAACTGGCCGAGGGTCTGCTGCGCCTGCGCTCGGAGCCCGGCCGACACGATCTTTATCGGACCAACGGCCCCGTGGCGGGCCGCAAGTACAACCGCAACGATCTGGCACGCCGCATGCTGGATATTCTCGAGAAGATGCAACGGCCATGAGTACGAAGAAAAAAGTGATGCTCGTTTTCGGCACCCGCCCGGAAGCGATCAAGATGGCGCCGCTTTACCACGCGCTGCGCGGCGAGCCGGAGGCCTTCGAAACCCTCGCGTGCGTGACGGCGCAGCACCGCCAGATGCTGGACCAGGTGCTGCAGACCTTCGATGTCACTCCCGACATCGACCTGAACCTGATGAAACCGGGCCAGGACCTGTTCGACGTCACGTCGGCCGTCCTGCTGGGAATGCGCGAGGTCCTGCGCCGCGAGAAGCCCGACGTCGTGCTGGTGCACGGCGACACCACCACAACGCTCGCCACCGCGATGGCCGCGTTCTACGCGGGCGTGCCCGTCGGGCACGTCGAGGCGGGCCTGCGCACGCACGACCTGCAAGCGCCGTTCCCCGAGGAATTCAACCGCCAGGTCGCCAGCAAGGTCACGCGCTGGCACTTCGCGCCCACGAGCGTCAGCCGCGACAACCTGCTCGCGGAGCGCGTGGACGACGCGCACATCCACGTCACGGGCAACACCGTCATCGATGCGTTGATGTGGGTGCTCGAGCGAATCGAGAATGACCCCGGCCGACTCGCGGAAGTCGCCGGCCTGCTGGACAGCCGCCTCCCGTTCGCCTGGCGCAACGAGCGTTTCGTGCTGATCACGGGACACCGCCGCGAGAATTTCGGCGACGGTTTCCTGCAGATCTGCGAGGCGCTGCGCGAACTCGCCTCGCGCTTCCCGGACGTGCGCTTCGTCTACCCGGTGCACCTGAATCCGAACGTGCAGAAGCCGGTCAACGACCTGTTGTCCGGCCTGTCGAACGTGCACCTGGTCGCGCCGCTAGACTACGAGCCGTTCGTCTACCTGCTCAAGCATTCCCACATCGTGCTCACCGACAGCGGCGGCATCCAGGAAGAGGCGCCCAGCCTCGGCAAGCCGGTGCTGGTGATGCGCGACGTGACCGAGCGGCCGGAGGCCATCGCGGCCGGCACGGTGCGCCTCGTCGGCGCGAACCGGCAGCGCATCGTCGACAACGTGAGTGAGTTGCTGAGCGACGCCACGGCCTACCAGGCAATGTCGCGCGCGCACAATCCGTACGGCGATGGCTTGGCCAGCCGCCGAATTGTTGAAGTTCTGAAAGGGATCTGAAAATGCAAAAGAAGACTGTCTGCGTCGTCGGACTGGGATACATCGGCCTGCCGACCGCCGCGCTGCTCGCGAGCAGCGGCTACAACGTGGTCGGCGTCGACCTGAATGCGCACGCCGTCGAGACGATCAACCAGGGACGCATCCACATCGTCGAGCCCGATCTCGACGCCTTCGTCCGCTCGGCCGTCGCAGCGCAGCGCCTGAAGGCCTTCACGACCCCGCAGGCCGGCGACATCTACATGATCTGCGTGCCGACTCCGTTCCACGAAGACGGCGCGATCCCGCGTCCGAACATCGACTACGTGCTCGCCGCGACGCGCAGCATCGCGCCGTTCGTCAAGGCCGGCGACCTGGTGATCCTGGAGTCGACATCGCCGGTGGGCACCACCCAGGCGATGGCTGACGTGCTGGCGGCGAGCGACGTCGACGTGTCGACGATCCACATGGCCTATTGCCCGGAGCGCGTGCTGCCCGGCAAGATCATGACCGAGCTGGTCGAGAACGACCGCGTCGTCGGCGGCCTGACGCCGGCCGCGAACGAGGCGGTCAGCGCGTTCTACAGGACCTTCGTGCACGGCTCGGTGCTCGAGACCGACGCGAAGACTGCCGAGATGTGCAAGCTGACCGAGAACAGCTTCCGCGACGTCAACATCGCTTTCGCCAACGAGCTGTCGATGCTCTGCGACAAGGAAGGCATCGACGTCTGGAACCTGATCCGCCTGGCCAATCGCCATCCGCGCGTGAGCATCCTGCAGCCGGGCACGGGCGTCGGCGGCCATTGCATCGCCGTCGATCCGTGGTTCATCGTCTCGCGCAACCCGGAGACGGCGCGCCTGATCCGCTCGGGCCGCGAAGTCAACAACAGCAAGACCGACTGGGTCATCGACCGCATCAAGATCGCCGTGGCCGACGCCTCCGCGCGCCTCGGCCGCAAGCCGCGCGTGGCCTGCCTGGGCCTGGCTTTCAAGCCGGACATCGACGACCTGCGCGAGTCGCCCGCGATGCACGTCACGCAGGCATTGGCCGCTGCCGGTTACGACGTCGTCGCGGTGGAGCCCAACATCACGACGCACGAAAGCCTGGCGCTGGTGCCGCTCGAGGAGGCCCTGCGCTCGGCGGACGTCTTCGCCGTGCTGGTCAAGCACCGCCAGTTCCTGGATCGTGCCAACCAGCGCACGCTCGTCGACGCGAAGGCGCTGGACTTCTGCGGCGCGCTGGTCTGATGCCCTGCGGTACGGCTCAGCGCGGCCGCGCCGGCACGCCGCCGGCTTCCTTGTACTCCGGCACGCGCCGGCGCAGCAGGTCGCGCACCTGTTCGTCGGCAAGCGTGCTGCCGCTCGCCACCACCTCGGCCAGCCAGGCCTGCGTGCGCTCGCCGGTCGAGCGATCGTCGAGCCGCGCAATGCGCAGGCGCGCGATGGGCGTGGGCAGCGTCATGTCCTGGTCGGACAGCAGTTCCTCGTAGAGCTTCTCGCCGGGGCGCAGGCCGCTGAACACGATCTGGATGTCTTGCGGGCTGCGCCCGCTCAGGCGGATCATGTCCCGCGCGAGATCGACGATCTTCACCGGCTCGCCCATGTCCAGCACCAGCACCTGCCCGCTCTCGCCGATGGCGCAGGCCTGCAACACGAGGCGCGCCGCCTCGGGGATCGTCATGAAGTAACGAATGATGTCGGGGTGCGTGACGGTGATCGGTCCGCCGCGTTCGATCTGTTCCTTGAACTTCGGGATCACGCTGCCGGAGGACCCCAGCACGTTCCCGAAGCGTACGGCCATGAAGCGCGTACCCGAGTGCGCCGCCGCCAGCGCTGAGACCACCATCTCGGCCGCGCGCTTGGTGGCGCCCATCACGTTGGTCGGGTTCACCGCCTTGTCGGTGCTGATCAGCACGAAGCGCTCGACGCCAGCCTTGGCCGACGCCAGCGCCGCGTTGTGGGTGCCCAGCGTGTTGTTGCGCAGCGCGGCCCACGCGTTGTGCTCCTCCATCAGGGGCACGTGCTTGTAGGCCGCCGCGTGGAACACGACCTCGGGCCTCCAGGCCTCGAAGATGCGTTGCAGTTGCTGGATATCCTTGACGTCGCCGATGAGGCGTACCAATTCAAGGTCGGGAAACCGGTGTCCGATCTCCTGCTCGATCGTGTACAGATTGAACTCGGACAGCTCCACCAGCACCAGCCGCGCCGGCCGGTAGCGCGCCACCTGGCGGCACAGCTCGGAGCCGATGCTGCCGCCGCCGCCCGTGATGAGCACCGTCTTGCCATGCAGCACCTTGTCGATGCCTTGCTCGTCGAGCTTGACCGTCTCGCGCCCGAGCAAGTCCTCGGGCTCGATGTCGCGTACGCGTTCGATGTTGCCGGAGCCCACGCGAAGTTCGTCGGCCGAAGGCACTGTCAACACCGGCAGTCCCGCCGCGCTGGCGAGCTCGAACGCGCGCCGGCGCTCGCGCGCAGAGGACCCCGGCAGCGCGATGATCAGGTGCGTCGCGGCCCCCAGCACGGCGCGGTCGCTGACGGCCTCCAGCGGCCCGAGCACCGGGACGCCGGCGATGCGCGCGCCCTGCTTGGCGGGATCGTCGTCCAGCATGCCCATCACGATCCAGCCCTGCTGGTGGATGCCCGCCATCAGGCGCTTGGCCGCCTGGCCTGCGCCGAGGATCAGCGCGCGCCGCACTTCGTCGTCGCCCCCGGTGATCTGCGCGCGCGAGTGCTCGTAGAGCATGCGATAGGCGATGCGCACCATGCACACCGACATCAGCGTGACCACCGGATGCAGCGCCAGCACCGAGCGCGGCACGCCGTACAGCTGCAGCCCCATGACGGCCGCGGCGCACGCCATGCCCGCGCCCAGGCAGGCCCACGTGAGCCGCTTGACCTCGCCGAAGCCGGAGAAGCGCCACATGCTCTGCGGCACGCGCAGGATCGCGAAGAGCGCGAGGTATACCGCGATGATGCCCAGCATCACCCAGAAGTCATACCAGGGGCGAACCTCGAACCAGCGGTCGAACCCGATGCGAAACAGGTAGGTGACGTTCCACGCGAATGCGATCAGCAATCCGTCCACCAGCAGCGACAAGGGTTCGCGATGCGGGCGCAGGCGCGCGAGAAAATGATCCAGGCGATGCCAGAAAGTGGGCGGGGAAGTCTTCGAGGGCGGATTCACGGCGTGGATGGCGCAATCAACGGAAGAGGAGGACGCCGACACTGCGGCCGATCACCGCGAGGTCGGTCCACAGCGAGGCGTGGTCGGCATAGTCGGCCGCCAGCGCCAGTTTGCGCGGCAAGATGACGTCCATGTACTCGCGCTCGGGGTCCGCCGCCTGCGCGAGCAGCGTGGCCTCGTCGCGGAACTTCAGCGACGCCGGGTCGGTGATGCCAGGCCGCACCGCGAGCACGCGCTCGCGCAGCGCCGGCGGCCACTGGTCCACGTAACGCGGCACGTCGGGCCGCGGCCCGACCAGGCTCATGTCGCCGGCCAGCACGTCGAAGAATTGCGGCAGCTCGTCGAGCCGGTTCGCGCGCAACACGCGTCCCACGCGGGTCACGCGCGCGTCCGCGCCCACCGTCAGCTGCGGGCCGCGCCGCTCGGCATCGACCGTCATCGTCCGGAACTTGTGGATGCGGAAGACCTTGCCGTGCCGACCCACGCGCTCCTGGCGAAAGAACGCCGGCCCCGGCGAATCGAGCCGGATCCACGCGGCGACGATGAGCATCGGCAGGCCGAAGATCAACAGGCCCAGGAGCGCCGACACGATGTCGAACAGGCGTTTGAACATGGGCGGCGGCGGGCCTCAACCCGCGAGCGCGGCACGCACGCCGTCGCATACGCGCTGCACGTCGGCATCGGTCATGCGCGTGTACAGCGGCAGGCTCACCATGCGCTCGAACGCGCGCTGGCTGTGCGGGAACTGCTGCGGCGCGAGCGCATAGCGGTCGCGCCAGTACGGCTGCAGGTGCAGCGGGATGTAGTGCACGCTGACGCCGATGCCCAGCGCGAACAGGCGCTCGATGAACACGTCGCGCGACACCTTCGCCTCGTCGGTGAGGCGAACGACATAAAGGTGCCACGAGTGCTGGCCGTCATGCGGCGCCATCGGCGGCAGGACCAGCGGCAGGCCCGCGAGGCCCGCGTTGAGCGCCTCGGCCAGCGCCACGCGGCGCTTCTGGAAGCCGTCGATGCGCTTGAGCTGCTGCAGCCCCAGTGCGGCGGCGATGTCGGTGAGGTTGTACTTGAAGCCCGGTGCGACGATCTCGTAGTACCAGCTCGGCACGGTGGCCGTGAAGCGATCGAACGCGTCGCGGCTCATGCCGTGCAGGCGCATCACCTTCATGCGCTTGGCGAGCTCGGGATGGCGAGTGA
>FSVP01000396.1_pt1 | contig 13677 bp, 11 predicted proteins | sample 1637791 | NCBI WGS metagenome assembly FSVP01 (sample SAMEA3914814, study PRJEB12502) | metagenome | biome: forest; material: soil | place: USA | collected 2011-09-16 | depth 0.1 m
GGTGGACAACACCAACCGCACGCTGCACGGCGCGCTGATCGACGCCAACCTGCTCGCCGAGGTCTACATCCGCCTGACCCGCGGCCAGGACTCGCTGGTCATGGACATGACCGAGGAGAGCCGCAACGCCGCCGGCGACCTTGCCGCCCCGATCGACCTCGGCGTCTTCGTGCTGCCCGTGCTCGCCGCCACCGAGGCCGAACTCGGCGACCACGAACGCGTGTTGGGCGAGATCGACAAGGCGAGCGGCGGAAAGACGATCTGGCGTGCGCGACAGCAAGAAGCTGTGGCATAATCCAAGGCTGTCCTGATGTCAGGGACAAACAAGTTATCGGGTGGTTAGCTCAGCGGTAGAGCATTGCCTTCACACGGCAAGGGTCACAGGTTCAATCCCTGTACCACCCACCAATAAGAAGCCTCGCAAGTCGTTGATTTGCGGGGCTTTTTTCATGTTTCTTAGAGTGACGCTGCGCGACCTCGCGTGACACGGCGTGACGTTTTTCAGACGCTGGGTGTGCGCCATGTCAGGCCAACTCAGCGCGCATTCGGCAATCGCTGCTGAACTCGCACCGCTCGTTGAATGGGTTCTTGTCCACGAGCTCAAAGACGCTCTGCCTGTCCTCAAGTCTTCGGACCTTGCCAAGGTACTCGGCACGACTGCGGGCAACCTGCGACAGATGCGTCACGGAAAGAGGGCGCCTCTGCACGCAGCGTGCGAGATTGACGGCTGCTGCCACATCGATGGGAACCAACTGTCGCAGGATGACGATTCCCAGGTAGCTCTGGCAGCGAATATCGGCCACGGCCTTACGAGTCGAGTCGAATGATCGTGCCATCACCCGCTGTCAGGTCCTCGCACAGATCAGGCTGTCTCGGTGTACTGATTCGACTCACCAGCCCACAGCGCTTCAACAGCACAAGTGCCCGCCACCCCGGATCGAACTGCCCGGCATCTAGTCCCATTCGAGCCGACTCAGGGTATGCATGGTGGTTGTTGTGCCAGCACTCACCGTGCGTCAGGAAACCCCAGCCTTCGAGGTTCGAAGCTTGCACAGCTGCATCCTTGACCAGCCACCGGCCCGGACCGGGGTTGTGCGCGAAGTAGGTCACTACCCAATGGCTGGTAACGCTGACCGCGACCCTGACGGCAGCTCCCCAAACCGCCCAGCTCGGTCCTCCGATCCAGTACAGCACCGCGGCCAAGGCGACCTGATGAAGCGGCCAAGTTGCCTCCATGAACTGGTACCACGGATCTCCGGCGAATTCCGGTTCGATCGCGAACGCCGGCGGCGTCGCGAATCTGAAGCGGCAGTGAAGTTGCCAGAATGCGTCCATCCACAAACCGCGTCGATGGGCGAAGAAGTCATGGCACGAGCGTTGGCGTTGCGCCCAGTCCCGGATGTCGTGAATCTTGAGGATTCCGAACGGGCCGGCCATTCCCACGAGCACACCCAACCAGACGAGGAAGCGCTCAAATGGCTTTGTGCACTCGAATGATCGATGTATCAGGCGCCGATGCATGCCCAAGGAATGGCCAAGCAGCAGCGTCGCGTAGCTTAGCCCCAGGAACACGGCCAAGGCGCTCCAACTGAAATAGAGGGGGGCGAGCACGATGGCAATCGCATACATCGCCGTATTCCAGAGCGACTTGAACGGTGCCCAGGCAACTTCCCCCTCGTCTGCGTTTGCGTTGCTGCCATCGATGCGCCAGACCCCATTTCTCATGGACATACCTCCGAGGAATTCGACTCCACGTGCAAGACGCCCACACGTGAGCTCACCGTTGTTCGCGCGGCGTCGAACTCAACGAGATCCAAGGCTTGTCCTTCGTGCCATCTGCTTGACTCACTCGCAGTAGCAGCATATAGTATTAACAAATAAGTTAATACGCTAATGTCTACATCACTCGACAAAGTATTTGAAGCTTTGGCGTCGACACCGCGCCGTCAAATTCTGGCCTATCTCTCCGAGGCGGAGCTCAGCACGACAGAGCTCGCGGAGCGATTCTCGATGAGTGCGCCGGCAATTTCTCGGCATTTGTCAGTGCTGGAGAACGCCGGTCTGGTCAGCAGGGAGCGGCAGGGGCAGTTTGTCCTATACAAGCTTGTTCGCGAGAGTCTGGTCAACAGTCTGACCGGCTATGCCCTTGAGCTTTGCCCGGTGGGCCGCCCGCTCAAGCGCGAGTCACGTGACATCGCCAAAAAGCGGAAGACCGCCTGATTCCATCCAATGCACGACGGCCCGCCACTCCTGCCTCAGGTCTGCGAACGCTTCGGTTGACAGCCGACCGCACGGAATGCGCGTGCGACGGCGAGGTTCCCAGAATGTGCCGCTGGAGACGTCGGTTCAGGGTCCGAAACTGGCCGACCATTGAATGGCGGCCCGCGCGTTCTCGCTGGCGGCGTCGGCCAGCGTGTGGTCATCTCGACGCTCGATTTTCTTTCCGCGCCCGTCTACAGCCCGTCGTGCCCGCGCGCCAGCATCCGCGCGACGGCGTCCCGTTCGGCGTAACGCCCCGGTGCGACCTGTGCGAGCGCCGCACGCGCTCGCTCGTGCAAGCGAACGGCCATCGCGTCGTCGCCCAGCGACCTGTCCGCGCCCGACAGTTCGGCGGCGAGGTGCGCGACGAGCGCGGGCTGCGGGGGCGCCATCGCTGCAGCCGATGCCAGCGCTTCCTGCAGCGGGGGCCTGGCGTCGCCTTCACGGCCCAATTGGCGCAGCGTCTCGCCAAACAGCAGGCGTGCCCGGATCGCCTTCTCCGAGTCCTGGTCGGCGAGCACGGCGTCCATCGCGACGGCGTGGCCGGCCAGCGTGGCGGCCTGCGCCAGGTCGCCACTGGCCGCCATCAGCCTGGCCTGGGTCGCGAGCGCGAACGCGATGTCCGGGTGCGCTTCGGGATGGCGAGCGCTGGCATCGGCCAGGGCGTCGGCGGCGACCGTGCGGGCTTCGTCCAGGCGCCCGCGGGCGACAAGGATCTCGGCCAGGCAGGCGCGGTCATAGCTGCGACCGTTGTCCGCATAGTCCGCGCCGAGCAGGCGCTGCTTGCGCGCGATCGCCTCGCGCAGGCCGCTCTCGGCCTCGGCCTCGTCGCCCCGGCGGTGGTGCAGCCGTGCGAGATTCGCGAGGATGACCGCCTCGCTCAGGCCGGTCGCGGGCGCCAGCGACCGCGCCACGGCGACGGCCCGAAGGTAGTTCGATTGCGCCTCGTCGAAACGGCCCTCGACGACCTGGATGTTGGCGAGGTCGTTGAGATGCCATGCGGTACGGCCGTTCGGCCGCGCATTCAACCGGTCGTCGATGTCGAGGGCGGTGCGCATCAGCGGCTCTGCGTCGCCGGCGCGGCTGAGCTGGAGCAGGGCCGAGGCCAGGAAGGTCGACGCGTCGGCGACGTCCGGATGCCACTCGCCCAGCCTGGTGCGGGCACGCGCCAGCGCTTCGCGCAGCAGCGGTTCGGCCCGGGCCGGGTGGCCCGCGTCCATCTGGATCCAGCCCAGGTTGGTCACCACCTCGGTCTCCACGTCGCCCGCGCCCGACCTGCCGCGCGCCAGCGCGAGCGCCTGCTTGCCGAGCTCGATCGCCTTGGTCGATTCCCCGCTGCGCTCGACCAGGCCGGCCAGCCAGGCGAGCGCACGCGCCTCTTCCGGGGCGCCGCGGTGCGGACCCGACTCGACCGCCTGGATCGCGCGCCGCAGCCGCAGCGTGGCGTCGTGGACGTGCCCGAGCTCGTCTTCCTCCTTGGCGAGCAAGGTCTCGATGTGGAGGGTGCGCAGGTCGGCCGCGCCGAACTGCGCCGTCGCCAGCGCCGCGGCCTGCTCGAGGGGCTGCCGCGCCCGATCCGGATGGCCGCTGCGGCGCTCGAGGTCGCCGATCAGCGCCAGGATGTCGGCCTGCAACGCCGGTTGCATCCCGAAGTCGCGGTCGACGCGCTCGCGCCCCTGGGCCAGCAGGATCTCCGCGGTGTCATTGCCGGCCGGGCCGCTCGTCGCGCGGTCGAACAGCCCTTCGAGAAAGGACTTGAGCGCGTCCGCCCGTCGCGCCTCGTCCTGGGCGGCGAGTGCCTGCGCCCGGGTCTGGCTGGCCGCGGCGCGCGCGAGCCGCGCCTCGTAGAGTCCGGCCGCCGTGGCGGCGACGAGCAGGGCGGCGAAGGCGACGCTCGCCGAGACCGCCAGCGCATGCCGCTTGACGAACTTGTGGACGCGATAGCCGATCCGAGGGGGCCGCGCCTGCAGCGGCTGGCCGGCGAGGTAGCGCTGGATATCCTCGCGCAGCATCGCGACGCTCGGGTAGCGGCGCAGCGGATCGGGCCGCGTCGCGGCCTGCACGACCGCGTGGAGCTCCACGCCGAGCCGGCGCCGCGTCGCATCGTCGCCACCCGGCGCGCCCCTGTCGGCGTCGCCGGGCCGCTGTCCGGCCAGCAGCTCGGCCAGCATCACGCCGAGCGCGTAGACGTCGATGGCGGTGGTCGCCGCATCGCCTGACAGCTGCTCGGGCGCGGCGTAGGCGCGGGTCATGCGCCGGGCCAGGGTGCGGGTCGGCTCGCCGTCGCCCGTCAACAGCTTGGCGATGCCGAAGTCGACCAGCTTGACCTGGCCGTCCGCGTTCACCAGCACGTTGCTCGGCTTCAGGTCGCGGTGCACGATCAGGTTGCGATGCGCGTGCTCGACCGCCAAGCACACGTCCACGAACAGGGCAAGCCGCTCGCGCGTCGACAGCCCGCGGCCCTGCGCATGCTGGACGAGGTTGTCGCCGGCGACGAACTCCAGCGCCAGGAAGGGCGTGCCCGTCGGCGTGAAGCCGGCGTCGAGCAACTGGGCCACGTGCGGGTGCTGCAGCCGCGCAAGGATGCGCTGCTCGCGCAGGAAGGCGCGGCGCTCGTCCGCGTCGTGCACATCGAGCCGCAGCAGTTTCAGGGCGACCGTCTGCGGCCCGCCGGGCAGTTCGCGCCGCGCCTCGAACACGCTGGCCATGCCGCCCGCGCCGACGAAGCGCAGCAAGCGGTAGCCCGGGATCTCCGGCAACTGCTCGGCGAGCCCGTCCGCGAGGGCCGGGAGCCACTGGGCCATGCCGCGCTCGAGGGACGCGACGACCGGGGCGTCGTCGAGCGCGCGCTCGACGAGCGCGCGCAGACGGGGGTCGTGGCAATGCGTGCGCAGCCAGTCCGCGCGCTGCGGGGCGGGGACGTCGAACAGGCGGTCGATCAGCGCTTCGATCTCGATCCAGCGGTCGCACAGGTCGTTCATCATTGGCGGCGCCGGGTGGCGCTCTCCTCTTGCCTTTAGCGCGATCCGGTGGCGATCGCCGACATCGGATCAGGCATCCGGCACCAGGCAGGCCGACAGGAACGTGCGCGCCTTCAGCCAGTCGCGTTCGACGGTGCGTGCGGTGAGGTCGAGGAGCTCGGCGATCTCGGGGCTCGACAGGTCGCCGAACAAGCGCAGCTCCGCCACGCGGGCGAGGCGGGCGTCGAGCGCGGCCAGCTGGCGCATCGCCTCGTCGATCGCCAGCACGTCGAGGACGTCCGGGCTCGCCGGCTCCGTCATCTCCGGGGCCTGGCGCTTCTGGGCGCGACGGCGCCGCGCATGGTCGACCAGGATGTGGCGCATGGCCTGGCTCATGTAGGCATACAGATGCGCACGATCGGCGAAGGCCGTCGCGCCCTTGTTCGCCAGTTGCAGCCAGGCCTCGTGGACGAGCGCCGTCGTCTGCAGGGTGTGAGCCTCCTCGTGCCAGCGCTGGCGGTGCGCGAGCCGGTGCAGCGTGGCGTAGATCCCCGGCATCAGCCCGTCGATGGCGGTGGCGTCGCCGGCGGATGCCCGCGCGAGGAGGTCGGTGATCGGCAGGTCGGCGTTCATGCACGGAGTGCGGGCGGGAGGAGGGCGCGAATATTTTTGCGTCGGGATGTCGGTGGAGGCGACCGCTTTGCGCTTCAAGGGGAGATGGCGCGCCGCGGGCCGACCATCACCCATCCATCCACTTTACGAGAGTTCCTTCATGTCTGACAGCACCTTTTCGAGCGTCCCGTCCGCCCTGGCGGCCGGACTCCTGGCCCTGGTCGTCGCGACCAGCGGCGCGGTCGCCGGTACGCCAGGCGGTACGGCGTCGGCGGCCTCCGCGGCACCGGAGCAGGTCGATGGCGCAATCGACGCCGTGGTCGCCGACGGCGCGCTCGCCTATGCATTCGAGACCCTCGACTATCCCGGCGCATCGTCGACGATCCTCTGGGGCATCGACGACTTCGGCGGCCTGACGGGCCAGTACGCAGTCGGCGGCGGCGCGGCGCACGCGATGACCTATCTTCACGGCAAGTTCGAGCCGCTCGACCCCAACCGCCTCGGCACGCATTTCAGCGCCGCCGGCGGCCCCAACGACGTCGGTACCGTCTTCGGCGCCTATGCCGACGCGGCCGGCGCTCAGCATGGCTACGTGATCCGCAACGGCCGTTTCGAGACGGTCGATTTCGGGGCCCACCTCAACTCGAACGTGGACGGCGTCAACCTGTTCAACGAGATCCTGGGCGTCTACTGGGATGCGGACGGCGTCTTCCATGGGGTGCTGCGACGGCAAGGCCGCGACACGCCGATCGACGTCAGCGGCGCACGCGACACCTACCCGCTGGGACTGAACACGGTAGGTGAGTCCGTTGGCTACTGGGACACCGATCCCAAGGTCACTCACGGCTACTATCGCAGCGCTGGCGGCAAGATCGCGCTACTGGACGTGCCCGGCCAGCAGAGCACGGTGGCCTTCTCGATCAACGATCGTGGCCAGGTTGGCGGCTACTACACGGACCCGGCCGGTGCCCTCCACGGCTTCGTCAAGGCCGGCCGGCAGATTCGCGTGATCGATGTGCCCGGCGCGGTGGCGACGGTCGTCACGTCCATCAACAACTGGAGCAGCGTGGCGGGCGAATATTTCGATGCCACGGGGGCGCGGCACGGGTTCGTCGCGACGCCGAGGTAGGCCGCGAGGGCAAGCCCGAGAAGCCGTTGCCGGGCGCCCGGCAACGGCGATCTGGCTCCCGGCCGGCCCTGAACGACGGCTTGCTCAGCATTGTTCGGCGCACTGCTGGCATCGCTGCGCCGCGCTCGATCGTCGCGCGGCGACCGCATCGCTCACGGGGCCCGCTTTTCGCCCAGGAAGCCGTTGACGATCGCCGCGACCGCGGGATCGGCGGCGATCGTGTAGTGCGTCGCGCCCGGCACGATGGCCAGCTGCGCGACCGACCGCTGCGAACCGTCTTGCCCGGCGTCGCGCCGGCCGCCGCCGCATGGCGAATCGCCGTCTGCAGCGCGATGCCGCCCCCGAACGAACGGCCCACCACGTCGACCTTTTCCAGCTTGAGGGACTTCGCCACGGCGGCGACATCGTCGGCCAGCGATTCGTAGCGCTAGGGACGGTCGATGTCCGCCGTGTTGCCATGGCCTTGCGCGTGCAGCGCGATGACCTGCCGGGTCTTGGCCAGTTCGTCGATGTTGCCCATCGACGCTACGGTGGCCAGGGTCGGTGGCGCGGAGCCGGCAGTCGCCTGGGCGAATGCGACGCTGGTGATCGCCGATGCGACGGCAAGCGTCAGCACGAGAGCGAAATTGCGCATGGTGGCAGGCATGGCTCAGTTCCCTTCGTACGCCGCGTGCAGCGCTGCGATGTCGATCTTCTGCATCTGCATCATGGCGCCCATGACGCGTTGGCTCCTGGTGGCATCCTGATCGTTCAGCATCGGGATCAGCACCGACGGAACGACCTGCCAGGACAGCCCGAACTTGTCCTTGAGCCAGCCGCACTGGCCGGTGCTGCCGCCTTCGCTCAGCCTGGCCCACAGGGAATCCACTTCGGGCTGATCGGCGCAGTCCACCGCGATCGAGATCGCCTCCGTGAACGGGAACTGCGGGCCGCCGTTCAGGGCCAGCAACTCCTGTCCCGCCAGCTCGAATCGCATCGTCAGCACCTTGCCTGCCAGGCCGGGCACGGCCTCGCCGTAGCGCGAGACCTCGAGCACCTTGCCGTTCTTGAAGATGCTCAGGTAGTGGTCGACGGCCTCTTCGGCGTTGAAGTCGAACCAGAGACAGGGGGTCAGCTTTTGCATGGTGTGGCTCCTTGTTGAGAGGGGGAATTCAGCGCCGCCGGGTCGTGGCGGGCTTGCCGGGTTTCACGGCGGGTGCGTCACCGGCAAGAAGCGAGGCGACGTAGTTGCGCAGGTGCGCGATGGCTCGGGTCGCGGCGGCCGGGTCGTGCTGGGCCTTGGCCAGGATGAATGCCCCCTGGATCGCCGCCTGCATGAACAGCGCGACGTCGAGAGGCTCCCAGGAGGCGTCCGGGGCGTGGACGCGCTTGGCCTCGACGAGGTCGCGCGCGACCGTGTGCGCGTGGGCAAGGATGCTCTGGTTGCAGGCCTCGCGGATGTCGGGGTGCGTCTCGAAGGTCTCCTGGACCATCGTGCCCAGCAGGCAGGTGAAGTCGGGCAATTCGCGGTTGGCCTCGATCAACGCGGCGCGCAAGTCGATATAGGCCAGCACGCGCTCGCGCGGGTCGGCGATCGATCGGAACGGCGCACTGGCGAACAGGTTGCCGGTGACGCCGCTCCAGTGTTCGGTGGCGGCGACGGCGAGTTCGTCCTTGCTCTTGAAGTGGTGGAAGAAACTGCCCTTGGTCACGCCGGCCTGGCGGCAGATGTCGTCCACCGAACTGCCGGCATAGCCTTGCGCACGGATCACGTGCAGGGCGGCGTCCAGCAACTTTCGTTTCGGACCGGTGGCGAGTTCGAACATCATGGCTCCATACCGATTAGTCGGTATGCAAACAATACCAACCAATCGGTATGGAGGCAAGAGGCTAATTTGTAACAGCGGGGCGCGGCTCGCGCCCTCGCGACTCAGCGGGCAGCCGTGTCTTCCGGCCGGTGCCGCGAGGCCATGGTCGACCTCATGGCGTCACGCCGCCGCGCGAACTCGGGAGAGGTGCTCCGGGACAGGAGCACCTCACGAACCGATTGCCTGCATGCATGTCAATCGCGCCTGGCGGCGGCGACACGATCAGCGCAAGCTCACTGGCACAGATAGCTGTTCGCATCCCTGATGTCGCCACCACCGTAGGTCGGCACCATCGGATAGACGCAGATCGCGCCGGTGGCGGCAGGCAGGTTGGCGGGTGTCACGGGACTGCCGACGGTCCTCTTGTCGGGCGGGGCGACACCCTTTTCCACCCAGTCGGTCAGCAGGGCGTAGTTCTGTGCTTCCGTCGGGATCGGGGGATTGGCCGCCGGATTGGCCGTGCCGTTCGTCGGGAAATGGCCCATGCCCGGCACCAGGTAGAGCTTGAAGAAACCCTGCACTTTCGCCAGGCCGCCCAATTGGGTCGCGACACGACCGTAGTAGTTGATGAACCCGGAGAAGGGGATGAGATTGTCCGAGGCCCCGTAGACCGTGATCAGCTTGCCCCCGTGAGCCGCGAAGCCGGACAGGTCCGGCTCGTCGGTGTCGATGTCGCCGAATGCCGACTGCAGGGCGATGCCTCGATCCGACGCATGCGCGAGTTGCGCATAGGAGAGATCCTTCCAGCCGTCGGCCCCGTTGCCGCTCGCGTTGACGAATGCGGGCGACGAGAGGGTCGGGTCCTGCAGTTCGAGCGCCACGTAGTTCAGGCCGATCGTGCTGGGCGTCGTCGGTCCCGTGATGTTGCCCAAGCCCGGGAACGGCGGCGCTGCCAGGCTGGCGCCTCGCGGATAGCCATACCAGAGCTGACCGGCGGCCAGCGTCGACGAGACGCCCGTGTCCAGTGACGGAAGCGGCACCGAGCCAGTCGCGGTCTGTCCATACCAGACCTTGTTCAGCGCCGTTGCCTGTGCGGGCGTGACGCAGCTCGCCGTCGCGTTGCCGCCCCCGTTCGAGACGCACAGCACCGCGGCATCGAGCGCCGGATCGTAGGCGCACGAGGCCGGATCCAGGAGGTATCCCAGGTGCTGGCCGCCGACGACGTCGCACGCCGCGATGGCGGCGTTGGACACGGCGTCGACCTGTGCGATCGTCATTCCCACGCCGCCAAGATCGCGCTGGGTGACCACCTGGCCGTACAACGACGACGTCGAGAAGCGGGTCCAGTTGATCGCGGGAGAATTTGCAATGATCCCGTCGAAGTCCTCGGGATACACCTGTGCCTGCTTGAGCCCCTGGCGTCCTCCCGTCGAGCCTCCGTGCCAGTAGGTGTACTTCGCGCTCGTGCCGAAATAGGCGAGCGCGAGTGCCTTGGCCTTCACGGTCATCTCGTGGATGCCACGCTCCGAGAACTCGTTCCAGCCGACGGTGTTGATGGTTCCATCGGGGTTCATCAGGAAGGTGGGGTCGCCGGCGACATGGCCGGTATCGGTCGTCGCCGACACCGCCCCTTCCGTGCCCGCGACGTCCCATGGATTCACGCCGAAGCCCCCCGCGAACGCCGTCGCGGAGGTCTGCGCGCCGCCGGCCCAGCCGGCGCCACCCAACACGTGGATGCGATTGTTCCAGGCGGTCTTCGCCGGCAGCCAGACCTCGACACCGATTCCCGCGGTCGTCGATGGTGCGCTTGCCGGCCCCGGATGTCCCGGCCCGACCAGCAACTTGACCAGGCACATGTCGTTGCTCGCCACCGGAGTGGCGGCGGTGGCGGCGCCAGCGAGCAGCAACGGATCGCCCTTCTTGAAGGCCTTGACCAGCGTGACCCGGGTTTGCGCATCGGGCACGAAGGCGGTCTTCATCGAGTCATCGCATGCCAGAGGCGCGGCACTGGCCGACGCGCCGGACGAGCCGCTGCCGCCGCACCCGGCCAGGGCCGCAATCAGCGTGGCCATCGTCATGCCGACGACCCACCTCGAGTTCTTCGAATTCAACATCTTGTCTCCTGTCTGTCATGGGTGGAAAAGGGTCAGCTCGAATTCGCTGGCCCTGACCTCATTGCAGCGGTGATGGCCGATGCCGTCTTGCAGGAATGACTCGAAGTTGCGTGGTTGGATCACGGCTTTGTGCGCGCCCGGGCGCCGGGCCCGGGGTTGCCGGGAATCTCGATCCGGGGCTGCGCTCGATGATCAGCGCCTTGACCGTTGATGAGCGCCGGAATGGCGTCTCGCATTTCCAGGGGTCGTTCCATAGGCCCTTTGAAATGCCTGGTTCAAGTGGCTTTGGCTGGCGAACCCGGTCTCGGAAGCGACGTCGACAAGAGGCACTTCCGACGCCATCACGAGCTGTCGTGCGCGCTCGATGCGCTTCTGCATGACATAGCGATGGGGCGACGTGCCCGTCGTGCGCCGAAACAGGCGCACGAAGTGGGGCTTGCTCATCCCGAGGACATTCGACAGCGAAGTCAGCGAGAGATCGTTGCCCAGCTCGATCGTGATCAACTCGTCGACGCGCGACCATTGCGCGGCGCTCAACTTGCCGCACTCGCGAGAGGCCGAAGCCGTTCCCGCGCCGCGAGTCCTGCAAAGATGCAGCAGCACGCCCACTGACAGCGACTCCGCAAACAATGCGCCATTCGGGCAGCCGCGCTCGATCTCGGCCACCATTTCCCGCAGCACGGCCGCCAACGACGGATCCTGGAACTCGCAACCGCCACGCAGGCGTGTCGAGACCAGGTCGTCATCGAACAAGCCGCGGTGCGCGAGTGTCCTGACATCGACGTCGACGACGATGCGGCGGGCGTCGCGGCTCCCCCGCTGGTACGCGCGGACCTCCATGCCCGCATCGAAGAGCGTCAGGCTGCCTGCGTGCAATTCCGACTCGGTCCCGCGACGCAACACGCTGATCTGCGCGCTGATGCTCCCCCGGTCGACCAGGGCCAGGGCCGCGCTGGCGGGCGTGAATCTGTGGTTCCAGACGCCTTCCGGGGTCGACAGGCACAGCACTGGCAAACCACGCCAGCGGCTGATCTGCTCAGGTGTGAGAATGCCCAGCGCTTCGATCATCGCCGGCATGTCCACAGGCGCGCAGTCAGGCGGGCGCGATGTCATGTTCGACACGGGCGGGCGTCCCGGCGTTTCGATAGAGGCGGCAACTCAGCGTGCCGTCGATCGCACGCAGGTCGGCAAGCACTTCTTCACCGACGTGATCGTCGATATCGGTCACGACGTATCCCACGTCGTCATTGGTGCGCAGAACCTGCGCCGCGATGTTGAGACCCGCCGCCGCAAGGGTCTCGTCGATCCGCGCCATCACGCCGGGGCGGTTGCGGTGCACATGCAGCAGGCGCGAAGGCGATCGATGTTCATGCAGCGAGACCTCCGGGAAATTGACCGCCGAAGCCGTCGCGCCGGTATCGCTGTAGCGGATCAACTTGTCGATCACTTCGCGCGCGATGTTGGCTTGCGCCTCGATGGTGGACCCGCCGATGTGCGGCGTCAGCAACACGTTGTCGAAGCGGGTCAGCGGCGAGTCGAAGACCTGGCCGTTGCCCTCGGGCTCGACCGGGAAGACGTCGATTGCCGCGCCGTGCAGCCGGCCAAGGTCGAGCGCATGCGCCAGCGCATCGATGTCGACGACGCTGCCGCGCGATGCGTTGATCAGGTGACTGCCGGGCCTCATGCGCGCCAACTGCGATGCGCCGATCATCGCGGTGGTGTCCGCCGTGTCGGGCACGTGCAGCGTCACGACGTCGGAGCGGCCCAGCAGCTCGTCCAGCGACGCCACCTGGCGAGCGTTGCCCAGGGGCAGGCGCTGCTCGATGTCATGGTAGACGACCGCCAGCCCGAGCAGCTCCGCCAGGACGCCGACCTGTGTTCCGATGCGGCCGTAGCCCACGATACCCAGGGTCTTTCCCCGCACCTCGTGGGAATTCGACGCACTCTTGAACCAGCCCTGGCGGTGGAGCACGGCGTTCTTCTGCGCGATGCCTCGCATCAGCATGATCACTTCCGCGATCACCAGCTCGGCCACGCTGCGCGTATTGGAGAACGGGGCGTTGAACACCGGCACGCCGTGGCGCATCGCACTGGCGAGATCGACCTGGTTCGTGCCGATGCAGAAGCAGCCGACGGCGATCAGGCGCGGCGCGTGCCGGAACACGGCGTCGTCGAGTTGCGTGCGCGAGCGGATGCCGACGATGTGTGCATCGGCGATCAAGTCGATGAGCTCCGCGCCGGCCAGGGCCTTGTCGCGCGTGACGACATTCGCGTACCCGGCGCCATGCAGCGAGGCCACTGCCCGCTCGTGGATGCCTTCGAGCAGGACGATCTTGAGTTCCCGTTTCGCAACGGATGGTTCAATGCGCATGTTCGCCTCAGCCGAAATGCTCGGGATAGGCGGTGCCGTCGAGGCCGGGCACGACGACGTCTTCGGGTCGGTTCCCGTGCGCCTGCAACTGGTCGACCGCATAGTCGATGACGCAGCCGGCAAGCAGCTGACGCGGGTCTTCCATGATCAGGCGCATGCGCGTGTTGAACGCACGCCAGTCTTGCGGGCCGTCGATCTGCGGCATCTCGCCCACTTCGGTCGTCTCGGGCGTCAGCTTCGGGCGGCTGTTGGTGCCCGGCACGAACCTGGGATAGCCGTCGTACATCATCGGCCCCAGGTCGCTCATGGCGCGCGTGTACCACCAGAGCTTGCGCATCGGCTGCTCCTGGGCGCGAATGGCGTCCGGATCGATCGGCCGCGCCACGTTGAACGGCGGCGCATGCGGCGCGATGTAGATGCGCTCCAGCCCGAGCGTGTGGCGAGA
>FSVP01000355.1_pt1 | contig 13246 bp, 6 predicted proteins | sample 1637791 | NCBI WGS metagenome assembly FSVP01 (sample SAMEA3914814, study PRJEB12502) | metagenome | biome: forest; material: soil | place: USA | collected 2011-09-16 | depth 0.1 m
AAGCAATCGTGATCCCATTCGTCGATCTGAAGTCCCAATACCTGTCGATCAAGCCCGAGGTGGACGCCGCGATCCAGGGCATCCTGGACACCTGCGCCTCACGCTCGGACCGGAGGTCGTCGCGTTCGAAAAGGAATTCGCGGCCTACAGCGGCGCCGACATCGGCGTGGCCGTCAACACCGGCACCAGCGCCCTGCACCTCGCCCTGCTCGCGGCCGGCGTCGGTCGCGGCGACGAGGTCATCACGGTGCCGTTCACGTTCGTGGCCACCGTCTCGGCGATCGACTACACCGGCGCGAAAGCGGTGCTCGTGGACATCGACCCGGTGACGTACACGATGGACGTGACGCAGCTCGAGGCCGCGATCACCGACAAGACCAAGGCCATCATTCCGGTCAGCCTGTACGGCCAGCCGGCCGACATGGGCCCGCTGCTCGAGATCGCGAAGCGCCGCGGCCTGGTGGTGATCGAGGATGCCTGCCAGGCGCACGGCGCCGAGTACAACGGCCAGCGCTCGGGCAGCCTGGCCGACATGACCTGCTTCAGCTTCTACCCGGGCAAGAACCTGGGCGCCTACGGCGAAGGCGGCATGGTCGTGACCAACAACCCCGAGTACGCCCGCACGATCCGCATGCTGCGCGACTGGGGCGCGGAGAAGAAGTACCACCACGTGCTCAAAGGCTACAACTTCCGCATGGAGGGCATGCAGGGCGCCGTCCTGCGCGTGAAGCTGCGCTACCTGGAAGGCTGGACGGAGGCGCGCCGCACCGCGGCCGCGCACTACGACCAGCTGTTCGAGGGCACCGGCGTCGTGGCGCCGAAGGCGGCGGCGTATGCTCGCCACGTGTATCACATCTACGCGATCCGCACGAAGCACCGCCAGGCCTGGCAGGAGGCGCTGCTGGCGCAAGGCATCCAGAGCGGCATCCACTATCCGACGCCGGTCCACCTGCTGCCGGCGTTCGCCGACCTGGGCTACCAGGCCGGCCAGTTCCCGCACTCGGAGCAGGCCGCCAACGAGGTGCTGTCGCTGCCGATGTTCCCGGAGCTGACGGCGGCCCAACGCGAAGAGGTGGCGCGCGCCGTGGTGAACCTGGCCGGCGGCGACATCGCCGCGACCGCGTCGGCGAAGGCGCTTTGATCCCGGTGCGTCATGCCGGCGATTGAAACGGCGGCCGGACATTGCGCGCCGGCGCCGCTTCTCATCTTTCCGTTCAACGGCAACGCGCTCGAGGCGATCGACTGCCTCGGCGATGCCTTCGTCCTCGTCGCCTTCATCGACGACACGCCGGGCAAGCAGGGCCCCGGGCCGCTGTCCGTGCCGGTACTCGCCCGCGACGCGCTGGCGAAGTGGCCGCAGGCCAGGATCCTCGCGGTGCCCGGCAGCGCGACCTCCTACCTGACCCGCCGCGCGGCGATCTCGTCGCTGCAGGTGCCGGTCGATCGCTTCGCGACCGTGGTGCATCCGACGGCGCGCGTGTCGCCCCTGGCGACGATCGGCCACAACGTGCTGGTCATGGCCGGCGCCGTGGTCACCAGCAACGCCGTGATCGGCGACCATGTCTGCATCCTGCCCAACACGGTGATCCACCATGACGTGACGGTGGGGGACTGGACGCTGATCGGATCGAACGTGACGATCGCCGGTGGCACCGCGATCGGCGAGAACTGCTACATCGGCAGCGCATCCAGCATCATGAACGGGCTGCGCATCGGCGACCGGTCGTTGATCGGCCTGGGCAGCAACGTGATTCGCAGCTGCGCCCCGGATAGCCGCCTGGTCGGCAACCCCGCCCGCGCGCTGGGCTGATCCAGGTCTCGCCGGCGCGCGCGCCGGTGCCCGCGGGCAAAAGAATACGGCTCCCTTGCGGAGCCGCTTTTTCGTTCCTTCGGGCGTTGCGCCCTTCCGGGGCTCGGCGACCGTCGCGCTCGCGCGCGACGGGCCGCCCTGCTCCGCCTAGTTGGGCGTGAAGACCACGTCCACCCAGTAGTTGGATCCGAGGTACGACCCGTTGGGGAACCCGTTCGACGACTGGTACAGGTAGAGCCCGTTGTTTCCGTTCGCGCCATCCTTCAGCGCGTGGAGGGGCGGACTGTCGACGCCCGCGGTCGAGAACCCGTTGTTGTCGCCCGCATAGTGCCCGACCGGCGCGTAGTACGAGACGATGTAGACCGTGTTCGCCGCGATCTGGACGGGACTCGCGAAGTTCATCTGCTGCCAGCCCGATGCCGTCTCGCCGGTGAAGGTCACGGAACCGAGCAGGGTGCCCGATGCCGACCAGAGCGCGCCCACGTGCGTACCGGTGTTGCCGGTGCCCTTGTAGAACCGCACGGCGCTGACCAGGCCCTTCACATCCGACGTGAACTTGGTGCCCAGATTGACCGCGTCCGGATCGTTGATGGAGGGGCTGCCAGGCGTCGCACTCGCTGGCCACACGGTGCACGGGCAGGCCTGCGCCTTGACGATGATCGTGGTGCCCGCACTCGGGGTCTCGACGTTGCCGCTGTCGTCGGCGGCACGCGACTTGATCACCAGGGTCGCCGCCGTGGCAGGCGACCAGGTGTAGCTCCACGTGCCCCGGCCGGCCGCCGGATGCCACGTGCTGCCGCCATCCACCGACACTTCCACACCGCCGACCACGCCGCCGCCACTGTCCGTCGCGGTGCCGGTCACCGTCACCGACGTGTTGGCCGACACACTGGCCCCCGCAGTCGGCGTCAGGATGGTCGAGACCGGCGCCGTCGTGTCGGTCGAGGCCGTTGCCCCCACCAGGCCCGCCTGCAGACTGGCCGGCTGCGCCTTCATGTCGGCCAGCACGTTCACGGTCGCCTGCTGCATGTTCACGTCGGCCGCCGCGTTGCCGCGGTCATGGTGCGAATCGAGGCCCCAGGCCCACTGGATGGTGCCGGCGCCGAAGACGCGCGCGCCACTCGGATGCTTGTACGACGTGATGTAGTGCGTGAGCGTTCCCTGGCCGTAGGTGCTGCCCAGATCCTGCAGCACGCCCGTCGACGAGATCGTCGTCGTCGAATTGCGCACGATGCCGGGCGGACGGAATCCGTTGTCGGGGTCCGTATCCCATTCATAGCCGAGCGTGCCCACCGGCAACGTGACGACGCCGCCTGTCGACTGGGACGCGACGAGCGTGTTGCGCCACAACCGCATCTTGCCGTCATCGGCCGGCACCGTGATGGCGTACGGAACGCCGGTGTCGTTGTTCATGAACAGCGTGCCGGTCAGTTGGTTCTCCGGACGACCGCCATCGGCCGGCGGCGAGAAACGCGGATCGCGCCACGTGCCGGTCCACACGCTGGTCGGGTCGATCTTCGCGTTCGCCGTCGTCTCCTTGTACGTGACGAGCGTCCGGTACGGCGTGCCGCTGCCGTCGATGCTGTTCTCCCAGCGCGTCTTCCAGAAGACCTCGTTGCCGCTGAAGAACGCCAGATTGACGCCCGCGGCGCGCGCGGCCTCGACGTTGGAGCGCTGCGCGGCCGACCAGTATTCGTCGTGGCCGACGGACAGGAAGGTCTTGTGGCCCAGGATCAGCGATCCCGAGCGATCTGCATCGACGCCGCTGAAATAGCTGACGTTGTAGCCGTTCGACTCCAGGAACCGCACCATCGGGTACTCGGCGTTGAAGACCCAGTCCTGTCCGCTGGCCGTCGTGCGTGTCGTGAACGGACGGTTGTAGCTGACCTTGTAGGCCCGGCCGACGGGATTGCCGACGTACAGGCTGTTGCCGCCGTACTCGTTGTAGGCCTGCCACGTGGTGTCGGACGTCTGGAACAGCAGGTCGGACGTGCTCGCATCGTCTCGCACCACGAAGAAGATGTGGCTGGCGCCGCCGGTATCGGTGCGGACGACCTTCGCGAAGTAGATGCCCGAGACCGCGGTGGACGGGACCGTCCACGTGCCGGAGACACCCCAGTTGCCGCAATCGAGCAGGCCCGTCGTCGCATCGCTCAGGCAATTCGGCTGCACCTGCGGCAGCGTCGCGGAGGGCGAGATGCTCGCGACCTTGCGCGCACCCATGCCGCCGTAGTAGCCCATGCGATAGATGTCGAAGCGGTAGTTGGTGGCGTTCGTGTTGACCTTGAAGCTGATCGCGCTGCCCTTGTTGACGCTGATCTGCGTCGCGAAGCCCAGGATGGTCGTGTCGCCGGCACCGCTGACGTCCCAGTCCGTCGACGGATTTCCGGTGAGGCAGTTTTCCGCGACGATGGCGTTGGCAGGCTGCGCACAGTTCACCGGCGCCGCCGCCGTCGTGAAGCTCCAGCTCACATTGGCGGCCAGTGCGTTGCCCGCAACGTCCTTGATGCGCGGATCGGTCGTTCCACCGAGCAGCGACACGGTGAACGACGACGACGGCGCCAACGTGGCGGACGGCGTGAACGTGGCGATATGGCTGGTGCTGTTGTACGACACCGTGCCGCTCACGGTCTGGCCGCCCGAGGTCTTCACGGTCATCGTGCTGGCGGTCAGCGTGCTCGGAGCGATCGCCTCGCTGAACGTGGCGGTGATGGCCGTCACCGTGCCTTCGGAGGTCGAATTGCCGGCCGGCGACGTCGCCAGCACGGTCGGTGCGCTGGTGTCGACCGCCGCCCCCTTGACGAAGACGGGCTCGACCCAGTAGTTGGTCGCGTTGTAGCTCGTGAACGGATACGAGCTGGCGCCATAGGCGAAGACGCCGTTGCCGCCGGCCGTGCTGTCCTTCAGCAGGTGCAGCGGCGGGTTGTCGACGCCGGTCGTCGCAAAGAAGGTCGAATTGGCGGCATAGTTTCCGGTCGGCGTGAAGTACGACGCGGTGTAGACGGTGTTGGCAGTGATCGGGACCGGCGTCGCGAAATTCACCTGCTGCCAACCGGTCGCCGTCTCGGACGTGAACGTCGCGCTGCCAAGCAAGGTGCCAGCCTGGTTCCACAGGTGGCCAAGGTGCGTGCCGGTGTTCGTGGCACCCTTGTAGAAACGGATGGCCGTCACGGCTCCGTCGACATCCGCGGTGAAGCGCACGCCCAGTTCGACCGCGCTCGGGTCGACGACGGCGGGATTGGCCGGTGCGGCCGTCGGGCCGAAGACGTCGCATGGGCAGGTGGGCGCCGCGGCCGTCGTGAACGTCACCGTCGCATTGGCGGCGAGCGCGTTGCCGGCCGCGTCCTTGACACGAGGATCGGTGGCGCCGCCATGGACCGTCAGCGTGTAGGCGCCTTGGCCGGACAGCGGACCCGCCGGCGTCACGATTGCCGAGCGGGTGCCGGCGTCGTACGCGACCGTCGCGCTCACCAGCGCATTGGAGGAATCGCGCAACTCGATGCTCGAGGCGCCGATGGAGGCGGCAGTCATGGCTTCGCTGAACGTCACGGTCGGCTGCACCGCGACGCTGACGCCGGTCGCGGCGTTGGCCGGCGACGTCGCGCTCACCGTGGGTGCCGCCGTGTCGGCGCCGTAGGTGGCGACGTAGGTGCCCGAGACGCCCGGGAAGAAGGCGTACTCGACGCCCTTGATGCCGGACCAGGTATAGGCGACGGCGCTGCCGGCGCGAGTGAGGCCGGTCAGCACGCCCGCGGACGTGTGCGTGGGCAACATCGCGTTCAGCCCGACGGCCGAGGCATTGGCCGTCAGGGTGAAGGTGAGCTTGGAGGCGGCCCACGACTGGGCGCTGAACGTCGAGGCGTTGCGCGCATCCAGCCAGGTGAGCATCTGTCGTGACGAGACGACGGGGACGCCGTGGGCCTTGGCGGAGGTGACGGTCGTCGACGCCTCGACGGAATCGACGGAATCCGTGTGGGCGTTGATCGTGTAGACGCCGTAGTAGCCCTGGGTGCCGACCGCGCGATCGAGCAGGGTATCGACGGTGTACGGATAGACCTGACCCGACTCGTCGGTCATCTGCGAGGCCGCCATGAAGACGTCCACGTACGTGCCGTCCAGCTTGGCGAACCGCATCGGCATCGCCGAACCGGTGAACACGCCCGGGATGTTGTTGACCCAGCTCGGCGGCCAGAAGTAATACGACGTATCCAGGCGGATGCCGTTGGCGAACTCGGTTTCCGCGCCCGTCGACCAGTCGCTCCAGACGATGCAATGGTGGCGCTCCGTCACCGGTGCCGGCAGGCTCTGGAACTTGGCCTTCCAGTCGGCCATCTGCGAGCTGTAGATCGTCGCCAGCGACGACGGCGTGAAGTCGGCGCAATTGGTGTTGATGTGCAGGCTGACCTCGAAGCCCTGCGCGTTGTACTGGGCGGCCTGTGCGTCGGTCAGCGGCGTCGCCGTGAACACGTACGAGGTGCCGCGGATGCACTCCCAGTTCGCGACCGAGCACCCGGCGGGGCTGGCAGCGATGAATTGGTCGAACCGGCCGCCGGTGCCGCCATTGGCGTGGTCGTCGCCGGTCATGACGATCGCCGCCTTCTTGGCGTTGGGCAGGTACCAGAATCTGGGCAGCGGCTTCGCATCCATCCGCTGGATGAGGTTGACGAGCAGGCGTTGCTGCTCGTCGGCCTGCGGGATGGCGATCTTGCTCGGATCGACCCAATCGGGCTGGATGTCGCCGGACGCCGCGCCGAAGAATTTGTCGTCGGAGCGGATCGGCGTCGATCCGTCGCGCTCCTGTGTCGCCCACGCGGGATTGCCTTGGCGGGTATAGACCACCGAGGTCGCCAGGTCGAACGCGAAGGCCGCTGCCTTGCCCAGGCCGGCGGCGTTGAGCGTGACCGCGGGATTGGCCGTCGCCACCGTCGCCGAGCTGTAGAGGGTCGCCAGCGGCAACGCCCCATTGGAGGTGAAGAGCTTGGCCGGGCTGTGGAACTGCAAGGTGTCGCCGACGATGCCGTTGCCGGGCGCCGCCGAGGTGTCGATCTGCAGGTAGCCGTTGGAAAGCGTCGTGCCCAACGGCGAGATGCCCAGGACGCCGGCCAGCGAGGAGTCCGGCGCCATGACGATCAGGTTGCCACCCGCGTTCACCCAGCTGGTCAACAGCGTCGCCTGCGTCGGCGGCACCGCCATCTGGGCGACGATGACCACGTCGTAGCTGGCGAGCATCGTGGACGTCAACGTGGAGACGTCGGCGACCGCGAACTCGTTGAGGCCCTCGGTTCGAAGGATCTCCGCGTAGTAGCTCGAGAAAGTGGACGTGCCGGAGGTGACGACCAGGATCGGTCCGCCGGGCCCCTGGCTCGGATTGCCTGCGGCGCCGGCCATGAGCGGCATCGCGAGCCCCCAGAAAAAGGCGAGCGCCGCGAGGAGGAGGCTGGTCAGCCGCGTGGACTGGCGCATCGGATCGTGCAACATCTTCGTTCCTCTATCTTTTTGTCCCGCTGTGCCGACCCTCGGGAAGCAGCAGGAGTCCCTCATTCGAATCGGCGAAGTTACTGGGCCGCCTGACGCGAGACCGTCACCGCCAGCACGCCGCTGTGTCCGTCGCCATACAGCAACTCGCTCCGGTTGCGAACACCGAACGCCAGCGCATTGACCGCGGCCGCGGAAGTCGCGGACTCGGACAGGACCTTGCGGGACGCCAGGTCCCACAGCCTGACCTTGCCGTCCGCGCCGCCCGCTGCCAGCGTCTGGCCGTCGTTGCTGAACGCCAGGCTCAACACGGAAGGGCCACTGCCCTCCAGCGTCGCGGATCCCTGCCCGGCCCCGATCTGCCAGATGACGACCTTGCCGTCCTCGCCGGCGCTGGCCAACGTGTGCCCGTCAGGGCTGAAAGCGACGGCATTGACTTCGCCCGAGTGGGCGCCCAGGCTGGCCACCACGTTGCCGGTCGCTGCATTCCAGACCAGCACACGGGAATTCGCGTCGCCGCTGGCCACCCATTGCCCGTCGGGGCTCACGCTCACCGAGTTGACGAAGTCCGTGGCTCCCCGGAGCACGCGCTTCAACTGGCCGGTGCTGCCATTCCAGAGCATGACGCGGGTATCGTCGCCGGCCGTCGCGATCGCGGTTCCGTCGGCGCTGGCGCTGACCGATCGCAAGGGATGCTCGTGTCCGCGCAGCGTCAGGGCAGTTGCGCCGGTCTCGACGTTCCAGACCCGGACGACGCTGTCACGATCGACGCTCACCAGGTAGCGCCCTTCCGACGTGAACACCAGCCCGGCGGCCACGCGATCACCCTGTCCCGTCAATTGCCTGGTTTCGGTGCGATTGACCGCATCCAGCAGGCTCACGCGTCCATCCGAATGCGCAACGGCGACCGACTTTCCATCGGGCGACGCCACGATTGCGGTGATGCCGACCCGTTTGTACGGCGCCGCATGGCGCGCCGATGCCTGGATCGTCGCCGCAGCAGTTGCGGCCTCCTCGGGTTGGGCGCCTTCGTCCGTCCCCCCACCACATGCTGTGAGCGCTCCCAGAGCGATCACGAGGGTGGCCCCTCCGCTGAGGCTCAGAACGCGCCTCGCCGAAAACTTCATGGCAATCTCCTCGCCGTGCGACCCTCTTATCTCCGTCGCGCATCGATCTGCGGACGGAACGCTTTTCATAAAATTGTAAGCAATTGCTGGCGGACAACCATCCCTAGCTCGCACAGTGCTCGCGCACGAACGGCCTACTTGCCGTAGCCGTAGCCGTACCCATAGCCATACGCGTCACTCGATGCATGGGTGCTGGCCTTGTTCAGGACGGACATCACGATCGGACACTGTTCGAGCGTCGCGAACGCCTGCTGGACGAGGTGTCGCTGCGTGTGTGCGGCCTCCACGAGCACGACGACCTGACCGAGGTGCGAGGCGAGCACCTTGGCCTGGTTGGTCACCAGCAACGGCGGCGCGTCGAAGACGACGATCTGGCGCGGGTGGTCGTGCGCGAGGCGATGCAACAGCTTGTCCATCGCGCTGCTCGCCAACAGCTCCGTCGAGAGGTGGTGCCGGTATCCGGCGCGAAGCACGGACAGCTTGGGCACGTTCGTCCTCTGGACCACGTCGTCGAGAGCGAGGTCGGGATCCGACAACAGGTCCAGCAGGCCCGGCCCCGGGCCGACGCCCAGCCTGGCCATCGCGTCCTGGCGCAGGACATCGGCGTCGACGAGGAGCACGGAGAGGTCGATCTCCGTGGCGATGCTCATCGCCAGGTTGATGGAGAAGAAGGTCTTGCCCTCGCCGGGCACCGCGCTCGTGACCATGATCAGCGGCAACCGCTCCGCCGCTGCATTCTTGCTGCGCGCGTTCTTCAGCAGGGGGCGCTTGATGCTGCGCAACTCCTCCGCGACGACGGAACGGACATCGGTCGGCACCAGTTGACCCGCCCTCTGCAGCCCCTCGATATCGAGCTCGACGTCCACGCGCGGCAGCTCGTCGGCCGAACGGGACGGCGCCAGGGCCGTGACTCGCGGCGCCTCGGACAACCGCGCCGGACGCGACGTCGCGCCGCCTTCATGGCGCGTGCCGCCACCGGCTCCATCGACGACCTTCCACGGCACCTCCACCCCGGCGCGGCCCAGTTCCTCGAGGCGCTTGGCCGCTTGTTCGATGATGCTCATGGTGTTCTCACCGGGCGTGCGGATGGAGGGCCGTCAGGACGACCCAGGCGAGCTGCGCGGCCATCAACAGGCCCAGCGCGAGCCCGAAGCGCAGGTTGCTCGCGCGCTGGCGAGCGAGGCCCGCATCGGTCGTCAACATCGACAACGTTCCCAGCACAGGGCGTCCGGTGAGCTGCCTCAGCGACTCCCGGTCGTCGAAGGTGGGCCAGGCCAGGTCGGCGGCGATCGCCGCCGCGATGCCGGACACGACCGACAAGAGCAACGCGATGACCGCGAGGTTCGCCTTGCTCGGGAAGACCGGCGTGGCCAGCACCCGCGGCGGCTCGACCACCTTGAATTCGGCGAGCTGCGACGATTCGTCGAGCTTGACGCCCAGCGCCGCCGACTCGCGCCGCGCCACCATCGTGTCGTAGTTCTTGCGGATAACGTCGTAGTCGCGATTGAGCTGCGCAAGCTCGGCCTCGGCTTGCGGCTGGCGGCCCGCGTCGGCTCGCACGTGGTCCAGCAGCACCTGCTTGGCCGCCAGTTGCGAACGCAGCGAGGCCACCAGCGCCTCGCTCTCCGCGATGGCGATGCGCAACTTCTGATAGACCGGACTCGTCGCCGCGCTGTTGGCCAGGCCGTTCCTGGCGAGCGCCTGATCGTCGGCCTTCTTGCGCTGCGCCTCGGCCTCGAGCTGCGCCAGCACGCGTCGTGCGTTGACCACATCGGGATGCTCGTCGGTGTAGCGACGGAGCAACTCGTCGAGGCTCTTGCGCTGGTCGGCGATCCGTGCCGAGACGCTGCCCGGGGCGGCGCCGATGTCCGACCCGCGGTCGATCGGCAATTGCGGGTTCTCGCTGGTGAGCTCGCGCCGGTAGGTGTCGCGGCTCTGCTCCGCGGCGCTCAGGTCGACGCGCAGCTTGCTGACCTCTTCCGTCAACGAGGAGACCCGGCCGAAGTAGTCCTGGTTGGACACGCCGGTGATGCCGAAGTTGCGGACCTTGAATTCCTTCAGGCGATTCTCGGCGTCGACGAGCTTGGCTTCGTAGCTGTGGATCTGGTCGTCGATGAAGCTGCGCGCCTCCTGCGAGTCGCGCTTCTTTTCGCCGGCGCCGGAATCGACGAACAGGCCCACGGTGGCGGCGACGAGGCGGCGCGCCTGGTCCGGACTGGTGCCGCGGTAGGACAAGTCATAGAGATTGCCGCTTCCCACCGGAACGACCTTGATGTCGGTCATCAGCCTCGAGACGAGTCGATCGCGCTCCAGGGCATCGGTCCCATCGAGTTCGACCGACGGGTCGGCGACCAGCTTCTCCACGTTCGGCCGCGAGATGAGCGTCCGCGCCAACATGCTGACCTGCTGGTCGATGTCCGGCTGGAACGTGAGGTTCTGCATCAGCGGCTTGAGCACCGTCTGCGTGTTCACGTAGACCCGGGCGGTTGCCTGGTAGCGGTCGTGGAACAGCGCGATGGCGACGACCGAACACACGGCGACGCCTGCCATCGTCGACAGCGCGAGCCAGCGGCGGCGCCATGCGACGCGACAGCTTCTGCCAATCGTGACTACCACCGTGTTGCTCACGTGCACCCTCTCCATCCGCCCTTTGAAGCACCGGGCTTACTTTCAATTTCTAACAGTCTTGCACGCGTCGCCTATTGACGATATCCCCGAAATGGGTGTTCTGCAAAATCTAGGGGGACTCTGGATTTTGGGCATTGCGCGGAGCCCCGCAGGCATGGCACTCTTCGTTACAAACAAAAACAGGCGTGCGACTACAGCGCCAGGTTCGAAAACCGTGTCTGGGGCTGCCGGGTCGATGGGCGATCGCGGAAATGCCACTGACGGAGGGTAAAGCCATGAGCAACGAAGGCGTTTCCACGCCCATGATCATTGCGGAGACGGGCGGGGCCGGCGCATTCATCGGTGTCTACAAGCCGCATGAAGAGCGTCACTACGCACGTCATCCGTCCGCAGTCGGCAAGGCGAAGCCACGGCGCGGCAGCGCGCGCGCGGCACCCATCTCGCAAACGGCGCAATGGCAGGACAGCGTACTGCGGGCGGACAGTTTCGCCGAGGCGGTGCGCCGGGAAACCCGACGCTCCGAGCGCTCCGGCGCCCCGCTGTCGATCGTCCGCTATGCCGTCGACAGCGGTGTCGCGGGCGACCCGCTGCATTTCGAGCGCCTGCTCGCCATCCTGCAGTGCTCGATGCGCGAGACCGATTTCCTCGGGCATGTCAGCACCGACGCGCTCGTGCTCCTGTGTCCGGACACCGACGCCGAAGGCGCACGCGGCCTGGTCGCCAAGCTCGCGCCGGTGGTGTCCGAGATGCCGGTACTGCCGGCCACCGCCACCTTCCCCGAGCACCTGTTCGAAAGCCTGGCGGGCAGCGCATCGGCAACCGAGGCGCTCCGCCTGTTCACGCCGACGGCGCCTCCCGACCGCAATGGCACCTACCTGCTCAAGCGATCGCTCGACATCCTCCTCGCATTGATCGCGCTGGCCGTGTTCGGACCCGTGATGCTCGCCGTGGCGCTGATCGTGCGTGCAACCTCGCGCGGCCCGATCATCTTCCGCCAGCAGCGCCTGGGCCGGGGCGGCGCGCCGTTCAGCTTCTACAAGTTCCGCTCGATGGTGGTCAACGTCGACGACAAGATCCACCGCGAGTTCGTGGCCAACCTGATCCGCGGAGGCGAGGGTGCCGCGCCCACCGCGGACACCGATGCGGCGTCGTACAAGATCAAGGGTGATCCGCGGGTGACGCGCATCGGCAAGTTCATCCGCATGACCAGCATCGACGAACTGCCCCAGTTGTTCAACGTCCTCAAGGGCGACATGAGCATGGTCGGGCCGCGACCGCCCATCCCGTACGAGGCGGCGCACTACGAGCCCTGGCATCTGCGCAGGATCCTCGTGGGCAAGCCCGGCATCACCGGGCTCTGGCAGGTCGAGGGCCGCAGCCGCGTGACCTTCAGCGAGATGGTGCGCATGGACCTGCGCTACATCCGCCAGTGTTCGCTGGCGTTGGACCTGAAGATCCTCGCCAGGACGGTCATCGTCGTGTTGCGCTGCAGCGGCGCACGCTGAATCCGCGGGGCATCCGACTCTGCGACGATGCCCCGCCCGAACAAGAACTGAAAGTCTCCCCCATGCAAATTGACGGAACCCGAATCCTGGTCACCGGCGGCGCCGGCTTGATCGGTTCCACGACGATCGACCAGTTGCTGCAGCAGCACGCGCCCGAGAAGATCGTGATCCTGGACAACCTCGTCCGAGGCACGCCAGCCAACATGGAATCCGCACTGGAGGATCCCCGGGTCAGCTTCGTGCAGGGCGACATCTGCGATCCCGAGACCGTTCGGCGCGCGATGGCCGGCATGGACGCGGTGATCCACATGGCCGCGCTGCGGATCACCGCCTGCGCGGCCGAGCCGCGTTCGGCGCTGCAGACGATGTGCGACGGAACCTTCAACGTGGTGGAGGCGGCCCAGCGTGCGGGCGTGCGCAAGATCGTCGCCGCGTCGTCGGCCTCCATCTACGGCATGGCCGACACCTTTCCCACCAGCGAGGACCATCACCCGTACAACAACCAGACCTGGTACGGGGCCAGCAAGGTCATGCTCGAGGGGCTGTTGCGCTCCTACAACTCGATGCACGGCCTGCCGTACGTGGCACTGCGCTATTTCAATGTCTACGGCCCGCGCATGGACCTGCACGGCAAGTACACCGAGGTCCTGATCCGCTGGATGGACCGGATCGCCGCCGGGCAGCCGCCGCTGATCCTGGGC
>FSVP01000036.1_pt1 | contig 13169 bp, 3 predicted proteins | sample 1637791 | NCBI WGS metagenome assembly FSVP01 (sample SAMEA3914814, study PRJEB12502) | metagenome | biome: forest; material: soil | place: USA | collected 2011-09-16 | depth 0.1 m
GCGCGCGCGTGCCGCCGTCGTTACGCGCGGACACCAATTTCGTGGTGAGTGACTCACGTCACTGTCGAGCAGCGTTTTCGCTCTCCTATACTCATGGGGGTAAACAAAAAAACGGGCGCTCGAACGCCTGGTCAAGGGATGGAATCGATTACTTCGTTGTCGATCGGGGGGGATGGCCCGGTCGAAGTTGCCGTGCCCGCGCCCGCGGCATTGCAGGCACTGTGCCTGGTGGCACGCCTGCACCAGGTCGCGGCCGATCCGGACGCACTCATGCACTGGCTCGGCAAGGGCCACAGCGAGAAGATCGGCCTGGACGACGTGCTGCTCTGCGCACGGCATCTCGGCCTGAAGACCCGCCGCTCGCGCTTCGCACCGGAGCGGCTGCCGATGGCGCCGCTGCCCGCGCTGGCACCGATGGCGGACGGCTCGCTGCGGCTCCTGGCCCAGTGCGACGGCCAGCGCGTGCTGAGCCAGCGCTTCTCGGACGACGCCGCGCCGACGCGCCCGACCATCGAGTCCGTCGATGAGTTCCACGCCGGCTGGACGGGCGAGCTGTTGCTGTTCGCGAGCCGGGCGTCGCTCGCCGGCGGCCTCGCGAAGTTCGACTTCAGCTGGTTCATCCCCAGCATCGTCAAGCACCGCCGGTTGCTGGGCGAGGTGCTGCTGATCTCGCTGTGCCTGCAGCTGTTCGCGCTGGTCACGCCGCTGTTCTTCCAGGTCGTGATGGACAAGGTGCTGGTGCACAAGGGTTCATCGACGCTCGACGTGCTCGTGGTCGGCCTGATCGGCATCGTCACGTTCGAGAGCGTGCTGACGGCGCTGCGCGCCTACGTGTTCAGCCATACCACGAACCGTATCGACGTGGAGCTCGGCGCGCGCCTGTTCCGCCACCTCGTGAACCTGCCCCTGGCCTATTTCCAGGCGCGCCGCGTCGGCGATTCGGTGGCCCGCGTGCGCGAGCTGGAGAACATCCGCAGCTTCCTGACCGGCAACGCGCTGACGCTGGTGCTGGACGTGCTCTTCTCCGTCGTCTTCATCGCGACGATGCTGTTCTACAGCCCCGCGCTGACGCTGATCGTCGTGGCGAGCCTCCCGCTGTATTTCGGGCTGAGCCTGGCGGTCGTCCCCGTTCTGAGGGCGCGACTGAACGAGAAGTTCGCGCGCAGCGCCGAGAACCAGTCAATGCTCGTCGAGACCGTGACGGGCATCCAGACGGTGAAGGCGACGGCGCTGGAGCCGGCGCTGGCGCGGCGCTGGGAGAGCCAGCTGGCTGCCTACGTTTCTGCGGGATTCCGCACGCAATCGCTGGCGAGCGTCGCGCACGAGCTCGTGAACTGGGTCGGCAAGATCGTCAACGCCGCCACGCTCTGGTACGGCGCCCACCTCGTGATGGACGGCGTGCTTACGGTGGGCATGTTCGTCGCGTTCAACATGTTCGCGCAGCGCGTGGCACAGCCCATCATCCGCATCGCCCAGATGTGGACGGACTTCCAGCAGACCGGCATCTCCGTGGCGCGCCTGGGCGACGTGCTGAACACGCGCACCGAGGTGCCCCCGTCGAACGCCGCTCAGCTTCCGCCGCTCAGCGGCCGCATCGCCTTCGACGACGTCACGTTCCGCTACCGGCCCGACGCCCCGCCAGTGTTGCAGGAACTGCATCTCGAGGTGCGCCCTGGCGAGATCATCGGCATCGTCGGGCGCTCGGGCTCCGGCAAGAGCACGCTGACCAAGCTCGTGCAGCGGCTCTACGTGCCCGAACGCGGGCGCGTGCTGGTGGACGGCATCGACATCAGCCTCGTCGATGCGGCGCAACTGCGGCGCCAGGTGGGCGTCGTGCTGCAGGAGAACTTCCTGTTCAACCGCAGCGTGCGCGAGAACATCGCGATCGCCGATCCGGCCGCGCCGATCGAGCAGGTGATCCGCGTGGCGCAGCTCGCGGGTGCGCACGAGTTCATCAGCGAGATGCCCGAGGGCTACGACACGGTCGTCGGCGAGCAGGGCTCGAGCCTGTCGGGCGGCCAGCGCCAGCGCATCGCGATCGCCCGTGCGCTGTTCAGCAATCCGCGTGTCCTGATCTTCGACGAGGCGACGTCCGCGCTGGACTACGAGAGCGAGGCCATCATCCAGAAGAACATGCGCGCCATCTGCCAGGGACGCACGGTGCTGATCATCGCGCACCGCCTGTCCGCGGTGCGCGAAGCCCATCGCATCCTCGTGATGGAACGCGGCCGCATCGTGGAGCTGGGCTCGCATGACGAGCTGCTGCAGGCGCCGCAGGGCATCTACGCGCATCTGTGGAAGATCCAGGCCGGAGGCGTCGCCGCATGAACGCCCGCAACGATCAATTCGACCCCGACTCGTCCGCACCGGGCAGCAATCCGCCGACGCCCGCCGCGGCTGAACCCGGGCCGCTGCGCGCGCTGCTGGCGCGCCACGGCCTCGTGCTGCGCGCGGCCTGGGCGATGCGCAAGGAGCTCGCCGGGCCTTCGCTGCTCGCCGACGAGGCGGGTTTCCTGCCCGCGGCGCTGAGCCTGCAGCACACGCCCGTGCACCCGGCCCCGCGCCGCGCGGCCCTCGTGATCTGCGCGCTGTTCGTGTTCGCGATCGCCTGGGCCTGCCTCGGGCGGATCGACATCGTCGCCGTCGCTCCGGGCCGCATCGTGGTCAGCGACGGCAGCAAGACCGTGCAGCCGCTGGAGAACGGCGTCGTCAAGGCGATCCTCGTCTCGGACGGCGACCACGTCGCGGCCGGCCAGCTGCTGGTCGAGCTCGATGCCACGCAGTCGGTGGCCGACGGGCGCCGCGTCGTGCAGGATCGCTCGTCGGAGATCTCCGAGAGCCTGCGCACCCGCGCCCTCATCGCGGCCCTGCAGGACGCCCGGCACGGCGCCCCCGTGCTGGGCGCCGCGCCCGCCGACGCGCCCTGGAAGGACGACGAGCGGCTCGCGGCGCAGACCCAGCTGGCGACGGAGTGGGCCGACATCACGGCCAAGATCGCCCGCCTCGAGGCCGAGGCGGCCCACCGCGCCGCCGAGGTCGAGACGGCGCGCGAGGAGGTCGACAAGCTGCAGACCACGCTGCCGTTGGCGCGCCAGCGCGAGGAGGACATGAAGTCGCTCAGCACGCAGGGCTACGTCGCCAGCCACACCACGCAGGACCGCACGCGCGAGCGCATCGAACTGGAGAAGGATCTCGCGACGGCGCGCGCGCGCAAGGTCGAGGCCGAGGCCGGGCTCGGCGAATCGCGCCAGGGGCTGGCGTCGTATCGCTCCGAGACGATGCGCACGTTGCGCGAACGCGAGTCGCAGGCGGACCTCAAGCGCACGGAGTTCGACCAGGAGGCGGCCAAGACGAACCAGCGCACCCAGCTCGCGCGCCTGGTCGCGCCTGTGGCCGGCACCGTGCAGCAGCTCGCGGTGCATACGGCAGGGGGTGTCGTGACGGCCGCGCAGGTGCTGCTGGTCGTCATCCCCGACCACGCGCAGGTGACCGCGGAAGTGCAGCTCGAGAACAAGGACGTCGGCTTCGTGCGCCAGGGCCAGGCAGTGGCCATCAAGCTCGAGACCTTCCCGTTCACGCGCTACGGCACGCTGGCCGCGACGGTGACGACCATCACCGCGGACGCTGTCGTCGACGAGCACGGCCCGCGCAACGCCGCCGGCCAGCCCATGGCCACGTTCCCGGCCCGACTGACGCTGGCGCGCGGCACCATCGACGTCGACGGCCGCATGATCGGCCTGACGCCGGGCATGAACGTCACGGCGGAGATCAAGACCGGCCGTCGCCGCGTGATCGACTACCTGTTGAGCCCGCTGCACGAGAGCGTGGCCGAGAGCGCGCGGGAGCGGTGAGCATGGCGCGACCGCGCCGCCGCCCCGGACTTTCAATCGTTGACCCCATACCTAAGAGCCACAGAGGAAAGACATGACCTACCAATTGATTCCGACCGATGCCGACGCCCAGCAGCGCGTGCTGAGCGACGTCGCTTGCAGCCCGGACCACCACATCCGGGTCGGCTACGCGCTCAGGCTGGGCCAGTTCCCGAGCCACTGGGCGGTCGAGGCCGGCACCGGCAACTACCTCGTGGGCCTGAAGCACGAGGACATCCGTCCGGAGAACATGGCCGAACGCTACGTCTTCTCCTTCGAAGGCGCCTTGCATGAGGTGCGCCTCGACAGCGTCTTCGGCTCCGAGGTGACGCTCGTCGCGCTCTGCGGCGCCGTCATCGGCGATGTCCCGGTGTTCCGGGCCGCCCTCACGATCGCCTTCGCAGTGCACGGCCGCTACGGCCTGCCGCAAGACACGGCACCCCTGATCCCCGAATTCGCCAACTGAGAACGACAGCATGACGATGAGTTACGGCGACGCGATCAACGCCATCCAGTCCGGTCTGAAGACCACGGGCGAACTGCTCGACATCGTGAAGCAGTTGTCGGGCAAGGTGCCCGGCGCCACGGCGGACTCCACCTATTTGCTGTTCACCGGCACGCTCGACGACGGCTCGCGTGCCCAACTGGTCGGGCAGGCGGCTGGCAACGCGGGCGATGCGTACACCGTCGGTAGCACCGACGGCGGCAAGATGCTGAGCGACACCCGCTTCAGGCTGGCCTACCAGCGGGCGCTCTTCAACGAGGTTGTCGGCGATCCGAACGCGAGCTACAGCAAGTTGACGACGGCCCAGCAGCAGGCGATCACGGCGCGCAACAACCTGCTGATGAACGGTCGCGACGGCTTGGAAATCACCTCGCCCCGCGTCACGACGGATTCGTTCTGGGATGTGGTCTCGCGCGACTTTGCCAGCGAGGCGATCGGCAACATCAAGATCATCGCTTCTGGCGATGTGCTGGACACGAGCATCCTGTTGCAGACCGAGCTCCCCGCCGTGCTCGCGAGCGGAAAGGCACGGATCAGCGGCACGCCAGTGGCCGAATTCCTCAAGCTGGGCGGGCCGGCCGAGGCAACGCAGTCGATCCTCCAATATTCCAAGCTGGACGTGCAGGCGGGCCCGCTATCGGCGACCGACTACAAGGATTTCCTGAAGCGCGACTTCAAGGACCTGGCCGTCGAGCTGAAGGATCCCGAAGTCCTCGCCAACCTCGGCTCGACGCTCGATGGCGTCGCCGCCGGGGACGCCGAAGCCCTGGCCGCCGCGCGGTCGACGCTGGTCTCTGCTTCGGCGAGCCAGGGCGGCTTCGCCACGCTGACCGGCATGGCCGCGGCGCTCGGCGGTGCGATTCTCGTCATCCAGGGCGTGCAGATCGCCAAGGACGCCCAACTGCTGCGCGACCAGGGCGACATCGCCGGCGCCAACAAGATCGTCGCCGACCGCTCCGTCGAACTCGGCACGGCCGTGGCGGTCGGCGGCGCGGCCGCCGCATTCGTGACGGGCGTGCTCGAGGGTCTGGCCATCGTCTCCGGCCCGGTGGGCTGGATCATCGGCGCGGGCGTGGCGCTCGTGGCCGGCTACCTGGCCGAGCGCGGCGTCTCGTCCTTCCTCGCGCAGCAGACCGGCGCCACGCCGACGGTCTCGGTCGTCGACGGCTGGACGGTCACGCACTACGAAGGCGGCATCGACGTGCGCACGTCCTCGTCGCAGGCGGGCGGGCCCGATCGCATCGTCACCTGCCCCATTCCGGGCGGCGGCACGCAGCAGATCATCGAGAACTCCACCACCGGCCAGCTGAGCCAGACGATCTGGGCCGGAGCGCCGGGCCAGTCCGACATGCTGAGCCAGCGCATCAGCCTGCCCGTCGACGGCGGGCAGCTCGCGGTGCAGACGACCACCAACGACAAGGCGGACGGCAGCACCACCGTCGAGATCCAGCACCAGTCGCTGGCCGACGGCAGCGTGCTCGACACCTTCCGCCAGGTCACCTACAAGGACGGCAGCGTCTCCGTCTTCAAGGACGACGGCCACGCCAACGTGTCGACCGCCGTCTTCGACGCCCAGGGCAACAAGCTGAACGAGGACTGGACCAAGGCGGACGGCTCGCACGGCAGCTACGTCGCCGACCCGGCCTCGCACACCAGCACCACCACCACGGTCAACGCGGACCACACCAGCACGGTCGTGCATGTCGACCCGATCGGCGACATCACCGCCAGCCAGATGGACGCCAACGGCAACGTCGTCGAGCGTTCCTGGAAGAACACGGACGGCTCGCAGGGCGACGAGAAGATCGACCCCGCGACCGGAGCCAGGCAGGGCGTGAGTGTCGACAAGGACGGCGCGACCACGCAGTACACCGACGACAACCGCGGCAACACCTCGTCTGCCGTGTTCGACAAGGACAAGAACCCGATCTCCGCCACCTGGCAGAACGCGGACGGCAGCCACGGCGACAGCACCTTCGCGGACGGCGTCGAGACGCGCCACGTCGAGGACGGCAAGGGCAACGAGCAGACCTCGCATTACGACGGCGAGACGCTGCTCGATCGCAGCTGGAAGAACGCCGACGGCAGCCGCGGCACCGTGTACAACAACGCCGACGGCAGCACCTCCGGCACCACGTTCGCGTCGGACGGCAGCTCGCAGGAGTTCGAGCGCGACGACCAGGGCAACGAGGACGTCAACTACTACACGTCCTGGGGTGCCCTGGTGCGCCACACGTGGACGCGCGAGGACGGCAGCCACGGCCGCGAGGTCTTCGACGGCGACCGCACCGACGGCGAGGTCGACTACCAGGATGGCTCCAGCCGCACCTACAGCGACGACGGCAAGGGCAACGTCGTCGAGCGCACGTACGCGCCCGACAAGTCGCTGCGCAGCACCGACTGGCGCAGCGCCGACGGCAGCCACGGCTCCGAGACGATCGACGAGAACCACGTGCGCACGGGCGTCAGCTTCGCGCCGGACGGCCACTACGTGCGCTACACCGACGACGGCAAGGGCGGCACCACCAGCACCTCGTACGACGCGAACGGCCATTTCATCAAGTCGGAGTGGAAGAGCGGCGACGGCTCGTACGGCGGCACCGTGACCGACGACAAGGGTTCGCTGATCATCTTCGCCCGCTACGGCCAGGACGGCGCGAACGGCGGCTTCACCGATCGCTACGACACCAACGGCGTCGTCCACCACGACGTGGACAACGCCGACCACACGCAGCTGCGCGTGATCGACGACGGCCAAGGCCATCGCATCGAGACGACGTGGGGCCAGGACGGCGTGGGCATCACGTCCAACCGCGTGATCGACTACAACCCCGACGGCAGCGGCCGCGTCGTGACGACCGACGCGGACGGTCGCGTGACCGAGCAGACCTTCGGCCCCGGCGGCATCCCGCGCCTGGACCGCCCGGATCAACCGACGGACCCGAAGCTGCCCGGCAGCGACCTGCCCGACGGCGACCTCCCATCGGTCTGGATCCCCAGCGACAGCACGTACAACCCGGCCGACGACCTGCCCCTGGCCATCTCGCCTTTCGACAACCCGGACGGCGTCGATCCCGGCGACGACTTCGCCCACCAGGACGACGGCCGCACGCGCATCCCCGACACGATCAAGGACATCGAGGACAAGTTCGACCGCGCCAAGGACATCCCGTCGCCCATCATCCTCGACCTCGACGGCGACGGCATCGAGACGATCGGCATGAAGGCCGGCGCGACGTTCGACCACGCCGGCGACGGCATGGCCGAAGAAACGGGCTGGGTCGGCAAGGACGACGGCCTGCTGGTGCGCGACCTGAACGGCAACGGCCGCATCGACGACGGTGCGGAGCTGTTCGGCTCCGAGACGCTGCTCGCCAACGGCCAGAAGGCGGCCAACGGTTTCGATGCGCTCGCCGAGCTCGACGACAACCACGACGGCAAGATCGACGCGCAGGACGCCGCCTTCGCCTCGCTGCGGGTCTGGAAGGACGCGAACAGCGACGGCATCACCGACGCCGGCGAACTGCTCGGGCTGGCCGCCGCCGGCGTGGCGGCTATCGACCTCGGCTACACGAGCTCGACCGCCGTCGACGCCAACGGCACCCAGTTGCGCCAGGTCGGCACCTTCACCACCACCTCCGGCGCCACGCGCGCGGCGGTCGACGCCTGGTTCCAGACCGACGGCGTCTACACCCGGCCCGTGACCAACGTGGCGCTGCCGGCCGACGTGGCCGCGTTGCCCAACGTGAAGGGCTTCGGCAAGGTCGTCGACCTGCAGCAGGCGATGGCGCTCGACGCCTCCGGCGCGCTCAAGGGCCTGGTGGCCCAGTTCAGCCAGGCGACCACGGCGCAGGCGCGCGGCGCGCTGATGAACGACCTCATCTACAACTGGACGGGGGTGCAGGACGTCGACCCGGCCAGCCGCGCGGCGACGATGATCTACGGCAACGCCATCGGCGACGCGCGCAAGCTCGATACGCTCGAGGCGTTCATGGGCGAGGGGTGGATGGGCATCTGGTGCTGGGGCACCCGCGACCCCAACCCGCACGGCCACGCCGCGCCGGTGCTGCTCGCCGCGTACGACGAGCTGTCGGAGATGGTGTACTGCCAGCTCACCGTGCAGACGGTGCTGAAGCCGCTGTTCTCGAAGATCAGCTACACGGTCGATCCCGCCACGGGCCTCACCAAGGGCGACTTGTCGCGCGTGGGCCAGCAGATCGCGGCTGACGTCGCGGCCAACCGCACGACCGGCAAGGAGGAGCTGTCCGAGTTCATGCGCTGCCTCACGGGCCTGCGGATGATGGACAACATGGGCCTGCCCGCGTTCGCGACGCAGCTGTCCTCGCTGGGCGCGGACGTCTCGGCGCTCGTCTACAGCGCCTTCGCGATCAACGGCACGGCCGGGGCCGACGTCCTGTCCGGCGGCGCCGGCGACGATGTCATCCTGGGCCTGGACGGCGCGGACAAGCTGGTCGGCAACGCTGGCAACGACCTCCTGGACGGCGGCGCCGGCGACGACACGCTGGACGGCGGCATCGGCAACGACACCCTGTACGGCGGCACCGGCAACGACCAGCTGTGGGGCGGCGCCGGCAGCGACCAGTACTACTTCGGACGCGGCGACGGCCACGACACGATCCACGAGGACTACAAGGACGACACGACGATCGCCATCGGCAACCTGTCGCTCGACGAGCTGGTGTTTCGCCGCGTCGGCGCCGACCTCGTCGTCGGCTTCAAGACCAGCACCGACGACGACATCACGCTCAGCGAGTTCTTCCGCGACGGCGTCGCGCCGCCCGGTCTGATCCTGCGCCGCGACAACGGCACCAGCCAGCGCGTCGACGTGACCAGCCTGGTGCAGACCTCGCTGGCGGCAACCGACGGCACGGACGCGCTGTATGGCAGCGCCGGCACCGACAGCATCCTCGCCCTCGGCGGCGACGACCTGGTCTTCGGCCGCGGCGGCGACGACACGCTCGACGGCGGCTCCGGCAACGACAACCTGAAGGGCGGCGACGGCAACGACGTGCTGCTCGGCGGCGCCGGCGACGACGCGCTGTACGGCGACGACGGCCTCGACCGCCTCGACGGCGGCGACGGCAACGACCGGCTGTACGGCGGCACCGGCAACGACTCGATCACGGGCGGCACCGGCGACGACGTGCTCGATGGCGGCGCGGGCGCCGACACGCTCGCCGGCGGCATCGGCAACGACAGCTACGTCATCGACGACGCGGGCGACATCGTCTCCGAAATGCCGGGCGAGGGCATCGACACCGTGACCAGCAGCGTGAGCCTGGTGCTCACGGCCAACGTCGAGAACGCGACGCTGACCGGCCTCGCGGGCCTGTCGGCCACCGGCAACGCGCTGTCCAACCAGCTCGTGGGCAACGACGGCGACAACGTGCTCACCGGCCAGTCCGGCGCCGACGTCCTCCTGGGCGGCGGCGGCAACGACCGGCTGGACGGCGGCGACGACGCCGACATGCTCGATGGTGGCATCGGAAACGACACCCTGTCGGGCGGCAACGGCGACGACAACCTGTTCGGCCGCGCCGGCAACGACGCGATCGACGGCGGTGCCGGCAGCGACCTGCTCGAAGGCAACGAAGGCGACGACACCCTCGCCGGCGGCGCGGGCGACGACATGCTGGACGGCGGCACGGGCGCGGACACGATGTCCGGCGGCCTGGGCGACGACACCTTCCTGGTCGACGACGCGGGCGACACCGTCAGCGAAGCGGCCGGCGAGGGCGTCGACACCGTCAATAGCTCCGTCAACTTCACGCTGGGCAGCAACGTCGAGAACCTGATGCTCGTGGGCGGCGCCGCGCTCGACGGCACGGGCAACGACGCCGCCAACATCCTCGTCGGCAACGACGGTGCGAACCACCTGATGGGCCTTGGCGGCAACGACACGCTGCACGGCGGCGCGGGCGACGACGTGCTGGAAGGCGGCCTCGGCGACGACACGCTCGATGGCGAGTCCGGCGCCGACCGGCTGCTGGGCGGGCAGGGCGACGACACGTACCACGTCGACAACACGGGCGACGTCGTCGTCGAGAACGCCGGCGAGGGCCGCGACCTGGTGCAGGCCGACCTCGGCTGGACGCTCTCCAACAACGTGGAGGACCTGCAACTGACGGATGCCGCCGGCTACGCCTCGGCGACCGGCAACGGGCTCGACAACCGCATCACCGGCAACCAGTACGACAACCGCCTGGACGGCGCCGGCGGACTGGACACCCTGGCTGGCGGCCTGGGCAACGATACCTACGTCGTCAACAACGCAGGCGTCACCGTCATCGAGGCGCAGGACGCCGGCTACGACCGCGTCGAGGCCGGCATCACCGACGCGCTCGGCGACTCGCTCGAGGCGCTGACCCTGACCGGCTCGGCCAACATCGACGGCACGGGCAACGCGCTCGACAACGACCTGCGCGGCAACGCGGGCGACAACCGCCTCGACGGCGGCGCGGGTGCCGACGCGATGGCCGGCGGTCTCGGCAACGACACCTACGTCCTCGACCAGGACGGCGACCGCGTCAGCGAGGCCGCGGGCGAAGGCAACGACACGATCGTGCGCGGCTACGACACGCTCTACATCCTCGAGGACAACGTCGAGAACCTGGAGCTGTCCGGCGACGTCGTGCACGGCAACGGCAACGACCTGGACAACCGCATCGTCGGCAACGCCGCCGACAACAGCCTGCTGGGCCTGGACGGCGACGACACCCTCATCGGCGGCGCCGGCGACGACGCGCTGTTCGGCGGCACGGGCGCCGACTCGATGGTGGGCGGCACCGGCGACGACTACTACGAGGTCGACGACGTCGGCGACACCATCACCGAGCTGGCGGGCGAGGGCGACGACTTCGTGCGCACGACGGTGTCGTGGACGCTCGGCGCCAACGTCGAACGCGTGGCCGCCGACGGCGACTCTGCACTGACCCTGACGGGCAACGATCTCGACAACGGCCTGTGGGGCAACGACGGCGACAACGTCATCACCGGCGGCAAGGGCAACGACTACATCGAGGGCGGCGCGGGCAACGACACCTACGTCTTCAACAAGGGCGACGGCCAGGACACGTTCGACACCTTCGACGTCGTGGCCGCCGTCGACACCTTGAGCATCGCCGCGCCGGACACCGACGTCCTCGCGTTCAAGTCGGGCAGCAACCTGTTCCTGAAGTTCAAGGGCTCGAGCGACCAGATCGCGTTCCTGAACTACTACGCGGCGGCGACCACCGCCAACGGCACGACGTCCGACCACCAGATCGACCGCGTGCAGTTCTCCAACGGCGTGGTGTGGAACCAGGCGGCGGTGCAGGCCGTCGTCGATCGCGCGACCAACGACAAGGCGCCCGTCATCAGCGGCAGCGTGCCGGCGCTCACGGCCAAGCAGGGCAGCCTGTTCAGCTACACGGTGGCCGCCGACCTGATCAAGGATCCGGATCCGTGGGACTCGGTCACCTACAGCGTGACGATGTCGGATCGCAGCGCGCTGCCGTCCTGGCTCAGCTTCGATCCGGTGACGCGCACCTTGTCCGGCACGCCGGGCAGCGCCAACATCGGCACGCTCTCGATCGCGATCTGGGGCACCGACAACTACGGCTACGGCACGGGCCTCATCGCCAACCTGAAGGTGGGCGCGCCGAACAAGGCGCCCGTCCTCGCGCAGGCGCTGCCCGACCAGGCGGCCAACGAAGGCGCGGCCTTCACGTACACGGTCGCGGCCGGTGCCTTCACCGATCCGGACGCCGACACGCTGGCCTACGCGGCCACGCTCGCTGACGGCAAGCCGCTGCCGACGTGGCTCGCCTTCAATGCCACGACCCGTGCGTTCACCGGCACGCCGCCGGCGGGCTCGTCGGGCAAGGTCAGCGTGCTCGTCACGGCGCACGACCCGGGCAACCTGGCCGTCAGCGATGTGTTCGACATCACGATCACGGTGCCCAGCGTGAACCGCACCGGCACCGCCGGCGCCGACACGCTCACCGGCAGCATCGGCAACGACACGCTCAGCGGCCTGGCCGGCAACGACACGCTGACCGGCCTGGCCGGCAACGACCTGCTCGATGGCGGGGCGGGCAACGACACGATGGTCGGTGGCGCCGGCGACGACACCTACGTGGTCGACTCCGTGGCCGACGTCGTGACCGAGCTAGCCGGGGAAGGGCGCGACTCGGTCCAGTCCTCCGTCACGCTCACCCTGGCGGCCAACGTCGAGAACCTGGTGCTGACCGGCACGACGGCCATCAACGGCACCGGCAACGCGCTGGACAACGCGCTGACCGGCAACACCGCGGCCAACGTGCTGGACGGCGGCGCAGGCGCGGACACGCTGACCGGCGGCGCCGGCGACGACATCTACGTCGTCGACAGCGTCGGCGACCAGGTCGTCGAGCTCGCCAACGAAGGGCGCGACACGGTGCAGGCGGCCGTGAACTGGACGCTGGGCACCAACGTCGAGAACCTGACGCTCACCGGCACGGCGGCCACGGGCACGGGCAATGCACTCGACAACGTGCTCACCGGCGATGCCGCGAACAACACGTTGACCGGCCTCGACGGCAACGACACGCTCGATGGCGGCGCCGGCGCCGACACGCTGGTCGGCGGCCTCGGCGACGACACCTACATCGTCGACAACGCCGGCGACGTCGCTACCGAGAACGCCTCGGAAGGCACCGACACCGTCGACGCCGGCGTGAGCTTCGCGCTCGGCGCGAACGTGGAGAAGCTGGTACTGACGGGCACGTCGGCGATCAACGGCACCGGCAACGCAC
>FSVP01000251.1_pt1 | contig 13007 bp, 9 predicted proteins | sample 1637791 | NCBI WGS metagenome assembly FSVP01 (sample SAMEA3914814, study PRJEB12502) | metagenome | biome: forest; material: soil | place: USA | collected 2011-09-16 | depth 0.1 m
GATCGCCTTCGCCTGGATCGGCGTCATGAAGGCGTACCCCTGATCGGCGACGGCGCGGATCAGCTTGGGGTCGAGTGGGAGGGTGTCGAAACGGGCCGGCGCGGGAGCGGGTTGTTGCTCGATGGTTTGATCCATTCGGGGGTCCGTTTGAGCCGGGACCTGGGCTTGGGAGTCATCTGTCATGAATCGCCATTATCGCTTGTACCGATGAATCGCGCATGACCGGACCGGTCCGGCAGCTCGAAACGGGCGTCGGGCAGCGGGAAAGCCGCTCCATCGGGCGGCAAGTCGGGCGATCCTGGCGGCCTTGCCCGAAGGGTGGTGGACCCGCCGAAAAGCAACAACATCAACTTGCATTAGATTAGTTTTCACCGTGGTTTCGGATACTGTGTCGCACCCTCGTTTCCGGAACCGCACCGATGCCGACGATTCCCCGCCGCAGCGTCCCCTGGCCTCTCCGCGCGCTGTCGATTTGCGCCATCGCCGCGCTCGCCAGTTGCGGCGGCGACGATTTCCTGTCGGCTCAGCCGGTCACGTCCGACACGCCGGTGGCCGGGCCGACGCCCTTCATCGCCTTCGTGACGATCCACGGCGTCAACCTCGACCGCGCCGTCGAGGTGCGATTCAGGGTCCACCCGAGGGCGGGTTCGACGACGCGGCCGATCCAGGCCACCTATACGCGCCGGTACCTGACCGCGCACGGCGATGCGACGGCCACATCCGTCGACATCCGGATTCCGGTCTTCGGGCTCTATGCGGGCGCGCAGAACGACGTCGATGTCGGCGTGCTGTTCGAAGATGGCTCCGTGGGCGAACTCCCCGTGTCGGTGACCTCCGCCGCCTACACCGATCCGAACGGCGTCTACGACCACATGACCGTCGTGCAGCCGCGCGTCGCCGGCGCGACGCTGGGCTACGACTTCCTGTACCTGCGCTCGGCACTCGGCACGCCCGTCATCCTCGACACCGACGGCCAGGTGCGCTGGGTCGGCACCGGCGTCGCCAACTCGACGACGTCGGTCTTCGTCGACGACGGCTTCGTGATCGGCTCGGCGACCTCGGGCACGATCTACCGCCTCGAGCTGGATGGCACGCTGACCCAGTCGACGCTGGCGTCCACGGCCATCGACAGCTTCCACCACGACATCGAGCGCGGCAAGACCGGCCTGTTCGCCAACGTCAACAACCGCGTCAACGGTGTCGTGGATCCGGAGAGCTTCCTCGACGAGATCCAGCCCGACGGCACGCTGGTGCGCGAGTGGGACATGAACCAGATCGTCGCCGACTTCATGGCCGCCAACGGCGACGACCCGTCGGGCTTCGTCCGGCCGACGGTCGACTGGTTCCACATGAACACGGCGATCTACGACCCGAGCGACGACTCGGTGATCCTGTCCAGCCGCGAGAACTTCCTGATCAAGGTCGACTACTCGACCAAGGCGATCCGCTGGATCTTCGGCGACACCACCAAGTACTGGTACACGTTTGCGTCGCTGCGCAGCAAGGCCATCACGCTGACCGGCGGCGGCCTGGTGCCCATCGGGCAGCACGCGGTCAACTTCGCGCCCGACGGCTCGCTCCTGCTGTTCAACGACGGCTTCCAGAGCGTCAACCAGCCCGCCGGCGCGCCGGCCGGGCAGTCGCGCCCCTACGCGGCGGTCTCCGACTACACGATCGACGCGGCAACGATGACGGCGGTGGAGAACTGGCACTACGACCACGGCCAGACCTACGACTCCGGCATCTGCTCGAGCGCGCAGCAACGGCCGGACGGCTCCGTCCTGATCGACTACGCGGCGAGCGACAACCACGCGACGATGCACCTGGTGGGCCTGGATCCGGCCAAGGCGGTCGTGTTCGACTACAAGTTCGCGAGCGCGAGCTGCCAGTCCGGCTGGGCCGCCGAGCCGATCTCGCTGGGGCATCTGTTCCGCGACTAGGACGGCCAGCACGGGCCGGGCGCTGCCCGGCCCAGCGGAGCGCACGTCCTGCCCGGCCATCTCGTCCGGCTAGAATTCGCCCTCTTTCGTTTCCGGTTCCGGCACGGATCGGATTCCCCCGCACGCCTGCGCGCGGGGCGACGACACCTTGCCCCGCTCTCTGAAAAACGACCCCATGCAGATGACTCGACCCCTGGTTCACACGACGCTTCGACGGACAGGGCTGGCGGCGGTGCTGTCCGCGCTGAGCGTCCTGGCCGCGTTGCAGTGCGCACCGGTGCTGGCGCAGACCTCGACGCAGTCGCAGTCGCAGGCTCAGACGCAGGACGACAACTCGAATCCGATGCGCACGGACACCCCGTCGATCAACAATCCGACCGGCAACGGTCCCGTCACCCTGCGCCAGGGTTCGACCAGGGCCAACCCCGCGGATCGCATAGCCAACGATCGCACCCAGCCGCTGGAGAAGGCCGAGCCCTACGTCCCCAGCGAATTCGAACGCTACGTCCAGTTGCAGGCCGCCGGCCTGGGAGTGAACCCCTCCACCCAGGAGATCCGCCGCTTCGGAGCCAACCTGGTGACCGACCCGGTGCTGACCTCGACCGCGCAGGATCCGCTGCCTTCGGTACCGGGCGACTACATCATCAAGCCGGGCGACGAGATCGCGCTGACGGTCTGGGGCTCGGTCGATGCGGACCTGCGCCTGACGGTCGACCGTTCCGGCCTCGTCTCCGTGCCGCGCATCGGCGCGATCACGGTCGCGGGCCTGCCCTATTCCGAGCTGGCCGGCACGATCACCCGCCGTGCCGGCCAGGTCTTCAAGAACTTCCAGCTCACCGCCACGATCGGCCAAGTGCGCTCGATCCGCGTCTACGTGAGTGGCTATGCCAAGCACCCGGGCAGCATCACGGTGAGCGGCCTCGCCTCCGTGTTGAACGCGCTGATGCGCGCCGGCGGCCCCTCCGCCGCCGGCAGCTTCCGCGACATCCGACTGAGCCGCGGCGGCCGCCAGATCGCGACCTTCGACCTCTACGACCTGCTGCTGAAGGGAACGCGCGACGCGGACCAGCTCGTGCAGCCGGACGACGTCATCTTCATCGGCCCGGTCGGCGCTCAGGCCGCCCTCATCGGCAGCGTCAACCAGCAGGCCGTCTTCGAACTGAAGCCCGGCGAGACGCTGGCCGACATGATCCGCATGGCCGGCGGCTTCACCGCCGTGGCGGACCGCACGCGCGTCACCATCGAGCGCCTGGTCGATCGCAACCTGGGCCGGGTCAGCGAACTGGCGCTGCCGGCGCAGGAGAATGCCCGCCTGGGCACCGGCGATGTGGTGCGTGCCTACAGCGGCGTGGCTTCGGCCCTGCCGCGCGCGCAGCAGAACAACCGCGTACACGTCGACGGCGAAGTGGCGCACCCGGGCGACTACGTGCTGCCACCGGGCAGCACGGTCGCAGACGCGGTGCGCGCCGCCGGCGGCCTGACCGTCGCGGCCTTCCCGTACGGCGTCGAGTTCACCCGGGAGAGCGTGCGGGTGGCCCAGCAGACCAACTTCGACCGCGCGCTGCGCGACCTCGAGACCGACATGGTGAAGAACCAGGCCACCCAGCGCTCGACGTCGGTCGAGGAGACGGCGACGCAGAGTGCGCAGGCGGCCTCCAACTCGAGATTGATCGAACGGCTGCGCCAGGTGCGCCCGAACGGCCGGGTCGTGATGCCCATCGAGCCCGACGCACGCACGCTGCCCGATTTCGCGCTCGAGAACGGCGACAGCCTGAGCGTGCCCGCACGCGGCACGTCGGTGGGGGTGTTCGGCAGCGTCTTCAACACCGGAAGCTTCGTGTTCGTCGCCAACCACACCACCGAGGACTACCTGCACCTGGCCGGCGGCCCCACGCGCGGCGCCGACAAGGGCAGCATGTTCATGATCCGCGCGAACGGCTCCGTGGTGAGCGCCCAGCAAGGCAGTTCGTTCTGGCATTCGGGCAACGAGTTCCGCGAAGCGGTGGTGCAGCCGGGCGACACCATCTTCGTGCCGGAAGAACTGAACAAGTCGACCTTCATCCAGGACGCCAAGGACTGGACGCAGATCCTGTACCAGTTCGGCCTGGGCGTGGCCGGCATCAAGTCGCTGGGGCTCTGACATGACGGCCCTCGACAACGCGCCCCGCCACGCCGTGCCGGAGGCGTCAGGCGACGATCCGATCGAGATGGGCGAGTTGCTCGCACCGCTGCGGCGCCGTTGGCGCCTGTGGATCGGCACGAGCGTCCTGGCCGGCGTCGCCGGCGCCGCCGGCAGCTTCCTGATCGCGCCCCAGTTCACGTCCACGACCACCTTTCTGCCGCCGCAGCAGCAGCAAAGCACCGCGGCCTCGGCGCTCGCATCCCTGAGCGGACTGGCCGGCCTTGGCAACGTCGGCGGCGTGAAAAGCCCGGCCGACCAGTACATCTCGCTGATGCAGAGCGTCACGGTGGGCGACCGGATGATCGATCGCTTCAAGCTGATGGAGGCCTACAAGGCGAAGTTTCGCGTCGACGCGCGCAAGGAGCTCGCCAGCCACACGCAGATCGCGCTCGGCAAGAAGGACAACCTGATCACCGTGGACGTGGAGGACATCGATCCGAAGCGGGCCGCCGCCATGGCCAACCGGTATGTCGAGGAACTGCGGCAGATGACGTCCGTCCTGGCGGTGTCCGAGGCGCAGCAGCGCCGCGTCTTCTTCGAAAGGCAGATGCAGGACACGAAGACCAAGCTGATCGCCGCACAATCGGCGCTGCAGCAGAGCGGTATCACCGGCAGCGACATCAAGACGGAGCCCAAGGCCGCCGCGGAGCAGTACGCGACGCTGCGCGCGCAGGCGACGGCCGCGGACATCCGGCTGCAGACCTTGCGCTCGTCGCTGGCCGACACCGCGCCCGAAGTGCGCCAGCAGACCACCCTGCTGCAGGCGTTGCACTCGAAGCTCGACCAGCTCGAAGTCACGACCCAGCCGGACGCGTCGGCGCCCGACTACGTCTCCAAGTACCGCGAGTTCAAGTACCAGGAGACGTTGTTCGACCTGATGTCGAAGCAATACGAACTGGCGCGCGTCGACGAGAGCCGCGAAGGTGCGTTGATCCAGGTCGTCGACCTGGCCCAGCCGGCCGAGCTCAAGAGCAAGCCCAAGCGCGCCTTCATCGCGGTCGCGTCCGCGCTGGCGGCGGCGATTGCATTGGCGGCGGTGCTCATCGTCCGCGGACGGCGCCAGTCCTCGAGGGCCTGACCGCCGGCATGTGCGGGTCGGCGGCCCGCACGGCCGGGCCCGACAGGCAGGCTCAGGCCTTGCTGAACGGCTTGGCAGGATTGCCCACGACCGTCGTGAACGGCGGGACATCCTTGGTGACGACCGCACCCATGCCGACAACAGCCCCTTCGCCGATGACCAGCGGCTTGCCGTGCGCGCCCTGCTTGATCACGGCGTCCGTCCCGATGTATGCATGGTTGTGGATATGAACGTTACCGTTGCAATGCACGTTGGGTGCGAAGGTTACGTAGTCGCCGATCACGCAGTCGTGCGCGACGTACGAATAGATGTTGGAATGGAAGAACCTGCCGATCTTCGCATTGGAGGTGACCATGGTGTTCGCGCATAGGATCGCACCCTCGCCGATCTCGTTGCAGTCGTAGACGATCGCGTGCGGTGACCTCAAGGACAGCGGCTTCGCGCCCCTGGCGATGCATTCGGCTGCGATTCTCTCGCGCGCCTTCGAGTCGCCTATGGCGATGTTGAAGAAGCGCTGCTCGCACTCGACCTCGAAGAATTCCTCCTCGGAGATCAGCGGATAGCCGTTGACCTCCTTCTCTCGCGGATCAGTCTCCACGAAAAAGACAGCCGGCGCCGGGCCGCCGTCGGCACGGCTCATGGCCGCGAGGCATTCGGCGACGATCGGCATCACCTCGCGCGCGAATCCGCCGGCGCCGTAGAGGCCGAAGATCCGCTTTCCGACGTGAAGGGGGGTCTCTTTCTTTTCCATGGTTGTTCTCGCTGGTGCACTTTGCAGTGCACCGATCTTACGTGCACCGCATGCGAGCGCACCCTGGTTCGCGCTGTCCAGAACCGTGCCGGCGGGCTATAATGTTCAGTTTTGAACGCCTACGGGTTCACCCGTAGGACAGCTCCGCACATACCGTTCCGAGCATGACCGGCAAGCAGGAAGACAAGGAAGACATCTATTTCCGCGTGATGCGGCTTCTGCAGGACAACCCGCAGATGTCGCAACGCGAGCTGTCGCGCGCGCTGGGCATCAGCCTCGGCGGCGTCAACTACTGCATGAAGGCCTTGATCACGAAGGGCTGGATCAAGATCCAGAACTTCAGCCACTCGAGCAACAAGCTCGGCTACGTCTACGTGCTGACCCCCGGTGGCATTGCCCGCAAGACAGAACTGGCCGGCCGTTTCCTCAAGCGAAAGATGGAAGAGTACGAGGCGCTCAGCGCCGAGATCAAGAGCTTGCGCAAGGAAGCCGAGGCGCGCGGCGCCAATTCGCAAAATCACTGAGACACCGCAATGGACAAGAACATCTACGTCACCCAGCCCGACCTGCCTCCACTGGAGGAATTCACGGCTTACCTGAAGCAGATCTGGGACAACAAGATCCTGACCAACGGCGGCCCGTTCCACCAGCAGCTCGAGCGCGGGCTGTGCGAATACCTCGGCGTCGACCACCTCGCGTTGGTGACCAATGCCACCATCGGCCTCGTGACCGCGCTGCAGGCGCTGCGCATCACCGGCGAGGTCATCACCACGCCCTATTCGTTCGTCGCCACGGCGCATTCGCTTCTGTGGAATGGCATCACGCCGGTCTTCGTCGACGTCGACCCGGAAACGCTCAACATCGATCCGGCCAAGATCGAAGCCGCCTTCACGCCGCGCACGACCGCGATCCTGGCGGTGCACTGCTATGGCCATCCGTGCGACGTGAAGGCCATCCACAACATCGCCGACCGTTACAACCTGCGAGTGATCTACGACGCAGCCCATGCGTTCGGCGTAGGCAACCCCGAAGGCAGTGTCCTGCGCTACGGCGACCTCTCCGTCCTGAGCTTCCACGCCACGAAGGTGTTCAACACGTTCGAGGGTGGCGCCATCATCTGCCCTGACGCCAAGACCAAGACACACATCGACCGCCTGAAGAATTTCGGCTTCACCGACGAGGTCACCGTCGTCGCGCCGGGCATCAACGGCAAGATGAGCGAGATTAACGCCGCCTTCGGCTTGCTGCAGCTCAAGCACGTCGATGCAGCGCTGGCGCGCCGTGCGGAGATCGACGGCGTCTACCGCGAGCAGCTCGCGAGCGTGCCCGGCATCCACTGCCTCGCGCCGGCGTCGTCCAAGCCGGAGGGCTACAACGCCAATCATTCGTACTTCCCGGTGCTCGTCGGCGCCGAGTACGGCCTCAGCCGCGACGGGCTGTACCAGAAGCTCAAGGACCGCAACGTCTTTTCGCGTCGCTACTTCTATCCGCTGATCTCGGACTTCCCGATGTACCGCGGACTGCCGTCGGCCCAGCGCGTCAACCTGCCGGTGGCCGCCCACGCGTCGGATCGCGTGCTGTGCCTTCCGATCTACCCGGCGCTGGGCGCGGACGATCAGCAGCGGGTCATCGATCTGATCAAGGCGCCTGACGTGGCACTCCAGTCCGCGCCGACTCGTGGAGCGGACGCCTGACATCATGTCGCTGAAACTCAACGTCGCCGCCAACTATGCCAGTCAGCTCTACGCGACACTGATCGGCATCCTGCTCGTCCCCCTCTACTTGAAGACGATGGGGACGGAGGCTTACGGCCTCGTCGGCTTCTTCTCGATGCTGCAGGCCTGGTTCAACGTCCTGGATCTCGGACTGACGCCAACCATCGCGCGCGAATCGGCGCGCTTCTTCGGAGGTGCCCTCGCGCCCATCGTCTACCGCCGCCTCCATCGCTCGCTCAGCGTGATCTTCGCCGCGGTGGCCCTGGTCGGCGGCGGCGTGCTCTTCGCCCTGGCGCCCGCCGTCTCCGGCAAGTGGCTGCACGTGCGCGAACTGCCCGTCGCCGAGGTCGTCGCCGCAGTGCAGATCATGGCGGCGAGCGTCGCGATGCGTTGGATGGGCGGGCTCTACCGCGGCGTGATCACCGGCGCCGAACGACTCGTCTGGCTGAGCGGCTTCAACGCGTTGATCGCCACGCTGCGCTTCGCGGCCGTATTCGCCTCCATGGCGATCTGGGGCTACACGCCGGCGGTGTTCTTCTGGCACCAGCTCGCGGTGGCTGCGCTCGAACTCGGCACGCTGTTGGCGATGGCCACGCGCCTCGTGCCACCGCGCGCGCCGCAGGATCCGCCCACTGGTTGGTCGTTCGCGCCGGTGCGGCCGCTGTTGCGTTTCTCGTTGACGATCGCGTTCACGTCGTCCGTCTGGGTGTTCGTGACCCAGACCGACAAGCTGATCCTGTCCGGCGTGCTGCCGTTGTCGGAATACGGCTTCTTCACGCTGGCCGTGCTCGTCGCCGGCGGCATCACCATCGTGACCGGCCCGATCACCACCGCGCTGCTGCCGCGCCTGGCCCGCCTGCACGCGCAGGGCAACCACGCCGAGATCGTGCGCCTGTACAACCAGTTCGCGCAGTTGGTGGCGGTGGTGGCGATCTCGCTGATGGTGACGCTGGCAAGTTCCGCCGAGTCGCTGCTGTTCGCGTGGACGGGCAACCGCGAGGCAACACTCGCAGCGGCGCCCATCCTGCGCCTCTACGCACTGGGCAACGGCCTGCTGGCATTGGGCGCGTTCCCGTTCTACCTGCAATACGCACGCGGCTCGTTGCGCTACCACCTGATCGGCAACATCGGCCTCGTCGTGCTGCTGATCCCGACCATCGTGCTGGCGGCCACCCGTGCGGGCGGCATCGGCGCCGGCTGGGTCTGGCTGGCAATGAACGTGCTGTATCTGTTCGGTTGGGTCGCGTTCGTGCACGGCCGCCTAGAGCCTGGCCTCCACAAGGATTGGATCGTCCGCAACGTCCTGGCCATCCTGGTGCCCACGGCGCTGGCCGGCATCGCGCTCTCGCTGCTACTGCCGGACACACTGGGGCAACGCAGCGTCGCATTCATCCACGTGGCGATCTACACCACGGTCTGCTTCGTGACGGCCGTCCTGTCCTCGCGCCACATGCGCCAGCGCATGGGTTTCGGCGCGCACCTGCGAGAAGCCTGACGCCATGAGCAGCCCGTCGTCGAGCCCTGCCTCGTTGTCGCCCGGCGTTCCCGCGTTGCCAGGCCGGGGCTACCTGAAGTCGGTGGACTTTCCCATCCATCTGATGGGCTACTGGTGGCTGATCTGGATCGGTGTCTCGGTATCGCCACTCAACGACTTCCTCGCGCCCTCATTCGCCACCGTCGCGCAATTCTTGCTGCTGATCGTCTCGTTCTTCGCCGGCCATGCCTTCGCGAAGTGGTTTCGCCCGTTCGACCCCACTGGGCCGGCGACGCCGGCGCGCGGCCTGCGCGCAGGAGCGCCACGCGTGCGATGGGCCCTGGGCCTGGCCGTCACCGGTTGCCTGCTCATGCTGCTGGTGAGCCTGAGGATGGCAGGTGCCTTCGAGACCGGCTTCGTCGAGTACTTCCTGCGCATCCGCCTCGCGTTCGCCGAAGGCGGCGTGCCGACGCTGACAGGCATGCGCTCGCTGGACGTGCTGACCAAGGTGCTGGCATTCCCGCTGTCGTACACGATCCTGCTCGTCCTGCTGGCGATCGAGATGACCTCGTTCAAGCGACTTTTCTTCATTTGCCTGGCCAACATCTTCTGCTTCGCCTATCTCTGGCAGGTGAACTATCCGTTCATTCACCTGTTCTGGTTCATGATCTTCTACACCTTGCTGACGGCCCAGCGCCGGGGCCATTTCAACAAGAAGGTCCTGCTGGTGGCGGTGCTGCTGTTCGCCGGCTTGATCGCCTCGGCCGCGAACCGCGGCGGCGGCGACGTCCTGGCGGGTTTTCAGCGATACATCGTCGACTATCACCTGATCGGCTTCTCGTTCTACGACCACCACTACCATGATCCGCGGAGCATTCTCCACAGCTACAGCTATGGCCGGTCGTCACTCGGCTTCCTGGACCAGGTGCTGGAGGAATTCCTCAAGCCGCTGTCGCTGGGCTACCAGTCCGCCAGCCTGGAGACGCAGGGTTTCAACGAGGATCCAGTCGATATCGGCGCGACCGAGTCGATGACCTTCAATGCCTTCGGCACGATCCTCTGGAGCCTGTACCGGGACTTCGACCTCGTCGGCATCTTCCTAGGCGGCTTTGCATACGGCGTCGCCGCGACGATGGCGCGTTATCGCAGCGCGCGTTCGTGGCAAGCGGGCGCGCTGTTCCTGATGCTCGCCGCGGCCTGGATGATTGGAATGATGGTGAGCCCGCTGGAAGAGGTCTACTTCTGGTTCACCATCGTGACGCTGGCCCTCATCGGCGTCGTCAATCGCGGGGTGCGCTGGTCCCGACAGGCCCCGACGAACGCGTCCGTTCCCGAATTCACGACATGAGTACACAAGCCATCGAATCCGCGGCGCCGCCCCCCAAGGTAAGCGTCTGCATGATTTCCTACAACCACGGGAAGTTCGTCGCGCAGGCAATCGAGAGCATCCTCTCGCAGGTGGTCGACTTCCCCATCGAACTCGTGATCGGCGACGATTGCAGCAAGGACGACACCGCGCAGATCTGCGCGGACTACGCGCAGCGCGACCCGCGCGTCCGGCTGCTGCCGCGCGAGCGCAACCTGGGCGTGATGCCGAACTTCTCGGACGCGCTCGCCGCCTGCCGGGGCGAGTACATCGCCGTCTGCGAGGGCGACGACTACTGGACCGATCCCCGCAAGCTCGCGAAGCAGGTCGCGTTCCTCGACGCTCACCCGGACTACGCCGGCGCAGCGCACCAGTCGGACGTACTGGTCAACGAACAGGTCGATCGCAAGTTCAAGCTGGCCGTGCCCGAGACCCTGCAGACCCAGGACCTGACGGGCGGCCGCCAGTTCCACACCGCCTCGGTCATCTTTCGGCGCCCGGCAGCCGACCTGTTCTGTCGCGCTCCGCTAGTGCTCTCTTGTGACCGGCTCACCAACTTCTGCGTCTCGTTCCTCGGCAAGATCCACTACAGCGAGGAAGCGATGTGCGCCTACCGCCTGCACGGCGGCGGCATGTCCTCCAACGTCACGGTGGCGCAGCTCAAGCTGGACCTGAGCTGCATCGACTACCTGAAGTCGCTGCAGCCGTCGTTCCCCAGGTACCGCTACCGGTCGTACGTCTACGCCACGATCGGCCTGTGCCGGCTTGCCACGCCGGCGCAGAAGCTGGGCTACATGGCGTTGTCGTTCCTGTTCTCCTTCGCCGACTTTCCGCGCAACCTCGGCCTGTACGGCACGCACCTGGCGCGCGCCGTCGGCCGCCGCCTGTCGCGCGCCTGACCGCGGCTGCCGGAGACCGACCCCCGTGAACACGATGACCGACACCTTGAGCACCGCACGCCCGATCGCCGGCGTGGATGCGCACGCGGCCCGGTATGAGCGCTTCATCGACGGCCTGCGCGCGATCGCCGTCGGCGCGGTGATCCTGTTCCACCTGTTCCCCACCGCGCTGCAGGGCGGCTTCGTGGGCGTGGACGTGTTCTTCGTGATCAGCGGCTACCTGATCACCGGACAGATCCGCCAGCAGGTGGGCGCGGGCGCCTTCTCGATCGGCTCGTTCTACGCGCGCCGCATACGCCGCATCACGCCGCCGCTCATTGCCATGCTGCTGGCGAGCTCGGCGGCGGCGATGCTGATCCTCAAGCCGGAGGACATGCAGTCGTTCGCCAAGTCGCTGCTGGCGCAGCCGCTGTCGCTGCAGAACTTCACCTTCCTCGCCGAAGGCGAATACTTCCGCGGCGCCGACACCAAGCCCCTGCTGCACACCTGGAGCCTCGCGATCGAGGAGCAGTTCTACGTGTTCTGGCCGCTGCTGCTGCTGGCCATGCGGCGCGTGCGCCGCGCGCCGATGCTGGGCCTGATCCTGGCGCTGATGGTCGGGTCGTTCGTCCTCAACGACCTGCTGATCACGCTGTCGCCCAAGGCCTCGTTCTTCCTGCTGCCGACGCGCGCCTGGGAACTGGCGATGGGCGGCCTGGCCGCGATCCTGCACGAGAACCGGCAAGCGGCGTGGAACCTGCCGCGCCCGGCCGCGGCCGTCGCCAGCGGTGCCGGCGTTGCGCTGATCCTGTTCTCGATCTTCTACATCGACTCGAAGATGGCCTTCCCCGGCAACGTGGCCTTGTTGCCGGTCTTCGGCAGCTTCCTCGTGTTGCTGTACGGCGGCCAGGGATGGCTGACGCAGCGCGCACTGGTCAATCGTCCGATGGTGGCCGTCGGGCTGATCTCCTACCCGCTCTATCTCTGGCACTGGCCGGTGCTCGCGTTCATGCACCACCTGGCGCTGTCGACCCGCACCGTGCCCGGCGTCGCGCTGTTCGCGGCGCTGACCTTCGGCCTGTCCATCCTGAGCAATCGCTACCTCGAGATGCCGATCCGCCAGCGCCGTTGGCTGCCGCGCACCGGCGCGCTGTGCGCCGCGGCCGGCGCGAGCTTCGGGATCCTGGCGCTGTTCGCGCTGCACCTGACGCTGAGCCAGGGCGCGCTGTACCGCTTCGACGTCCAGGCCCGTCCGTTCCTCGCCACCAGCTTCGATGCGCAGGACGCCCGCTGCGGCTTCGTCTTCCGCACGCTGCATCCGAAGGCCGAGGTGTGCGAGCTCGTCGCCCCGGGCGCGTCGGACAGGCGCGTCATGCTGTGGGGCAACAGCCATGCGGACATGTGGTCGGCCGCGCTGTCCGAGCAGGCGCGCTCGCACGGCGCGGCGCTGCTGCTCAACGCGAAGAACTGCCGCGGCACCGACGACACGGACTTCTGCAACCAGGTGGTGCAGGATCGCGTCCTTGCCACCCTCGGCTCGCTCAAGCCGACGGACGTCGTGCTGGCGTCCACCTGGCATGCCAGCTACAGCATTCCCGACGCCCGGTTCGAGGCGCAGCTGAC
>FSVP01000331.1_pt1 | contig 12512 bp, 14 predicted proteins | sample 1637791 | NCBI WGS metagenome assembly FSVP01 (sample SAMEA3914814, study PRJEB12502) | metagenome | biome: forest; material: soil | place: USA | collected 2011-09-16 | depth 0.1 m
GGAGCAGTTGCGACGCCTTGGAGACGGACAGGCCCGGCAACGCGGACGGCATGTACAGGAGGTCGCCTTCGTCGAGCGCCGGCATGAACTCCGCCCCCAGGCGGCTTGCTGGAATGACCGTCACGGCGAGCACGGCCGCGGCGACCAGGAGCGTGGCCTTCGGAAATCGCAGCACCGCTTCCAGCGCGGGCCGATAGGCCGCCATCAGGAATCGATTGAGCGGGTTCGCTGTCTCGCGAGGGATCCGGCCCCGGACCAGGTAGCCCATCGACACCGGAACCAACGTGATGGAGAGCGCCGCCGCGGCCGCCATCGTGTAGGACTTGGTGAAGGCGAGCGGCGAGAACAGCCGGCCCTCCTGCGCTTCCAGCGTGAAGATGGGAAGGAACGACAGGGTGATGACCAGCAGCGAGAAGAACAGGGCTGGCCCCACCTCCACGGTGGCCTGCGTGACCAGCACCCATCGCTCGGCCGTGTCCGGCCGTCGCCCGTGAAGCGTCTCGAAGACCTCGATGTGCCTGTGCGCCGCCTCCAGGAGAACGACCACCCCGTCCAGCGCCGCGCCGCAGGCCAGGGCGATACCCGACAGGCTGAGGATGTTCGCATTCACGCCTTGCCACCGCATCACGACGAACGCTGCTCCGACCGCGATCGGCAGAGCGATGACCGCGACCAGGGCGGACCGGACGTGGAACAGGAACAGGAGGCAGACGAGCGCGACCGCGACGAATTCCTCCGCGAGCTTGGCCTCGAGGTTGGCGATGGAACGGTCGATGAGCTTCGAGCGGTCGTAGGTCTCGACGACCTCGACGCCGGGAGGCAGGCTGGGCTTGAGCAGCGCCAGCCTGGCCTTCACGGCCTCGATGGTGGTTCGCGCGTTCTTGCCCGAGCGCATCACCACGACGCCGCCGGCGACCTCGCCCTCGCCGTTCAGCTCCGCGATGCCGCGGCGCATCTCGGGGCCGATCTGGACGGTGGCGACATCGCGCAGCAAGACGGGCGTGGCGCCCGAGACGGCCAGCGGGATGGTGCGGAAATCGGCTGGCGATTCCAGGAACCCGCGCGAGCGAACCATGTACTCGGCCTCGGCCAGTTCCACGACGGAGCCGCCCGAGGACTGGTTGGCGTCCCGCAGCGCCTGCACCACGACGGCCTGCGTCACGCCGAGGGCGCGCATCCGCCCGGGGTCGAGCACGACCTGGTACTGGCGCACCATGCCGCCGATGCTGGCCACTTCGGCCACGTCGGGAATGGTCTTGAGCTCGAACTTCATGAACCAGTCGTTCAGCGCCCGCAGCTGGCCGAGGTCGTTCCTGCCCGTGCGGTCGACGAGCGCGTACTCGTAGACCCAGCCGACGCCGGTCGCGTCCGGCCCGAGCGCCGCGGTCGCGCCCGCGGGGAGCCGGCCCTGCACCTGGTTGAGGGACTCCACGACGCGCGATCGCGCCCAATAGGGATCGGTCTTGTCGTCGAACAGGACGTAGACGAACGAGTCCCCGAAGAACGAGTAGCCGCGGACGCTCCTGGCCCCCGGCACGCCGAGCATCGTCGTGGTCAGCGCATAGGTGACCAGGTCCTCGACGACCTGGGGCGGCTTGCCGGGATACGACGTCCTGACGATGACCTGGGTGTCCGAGAGGTCCGGCAACGCGTCCACCGCCGTGTTCCTGACGGACCAGAGTCCGGCCGCGGCCAGGAACAGCGTCGCCATCAGCACGAGGAATCGGTTGCGCACCGACCAGCGTATGACGGCGGCGATCACTTCGAGCCTCCGGCGCGCTGCACCGGCGGTGCCGGTGGCGACGCCGTCGCCATGTTGCCGGCGATCGATCGCAGGCTGGCTTCCGAGTCCACGAGAAACTGCCCGCTGGCGACGACCTGTTCGCCTGCGGCCAATCCTTGCGCGACTTCCACGGTGTCGCCCAGGTCCGCGCCGAGCTGCACGTTGCGCGGCTCGAAGCTGCCGGATTCCTTTCGGACGATGACGATCGTTCGTGCGCCCGTGCGGATGACGGCTTCGGCCGGAACGACGAGGCGCGAACTCGATGGTCCCGCCACCTGAATCCGCAGGAGCATCCCGGGTGTCAGCTTGCCGTTGCTGTTGTCGACCTCGAAGCGGGCCTGCAGCGTCCGGGTGGTGCTGCTCACCTGGGGCAGGAGTTCCGCGAGCGCGCCTTCGAAGGTTTGCAGCGGGTCGGCCTCGAGCGCGGCCTTGACCTTGCGACCCTTCGAGAGGCGCACCGCCTGGGCCTCGGGCACCTCCGCCACCGCCCACACCTTGTCCAGGCCGGCGATGCGAAACAGCGTCATGCCCGGCGTCACCGCGGCGCCTTCGCGCACCCCCAGCTCGGCGACGACGCCGCTGTCGGGCGCATCGAGGGTGAAGCGGGCCTGCGCCGTGCCGGTCTCCTCGCTCTTGCGGATGAGCGATTCCGGGATGGACATCGCCCGCATGCGTTGGCGAGCCGCCGCCACGAGGTCCTCCGGCGCGCCGGCGCGCTCGAGCGCCAGCAACTCGTTCTGCGGCGCGAGCCAATCCGGAGCGAAGACGGTGGCAAGAGGCTGGCCCTTGCGCACCCGCTCCATCGGAGCCCGGACGAGGAGGCGCTCCACGTAGCCGGCGACGCGTGCCTGCACGACGGTGCTCAAGCGCTCGTCGAACTGCACGCTGCCGACGGCTTCAAAGGAGGCCGCCACGTCGACGCGCTTGACCACGGCGGTGCGGAGCCCGAGGTTTTGCTGCATGGCGGGACTCACCTGGACGCCCGTGCTGCCGGCCTCGTCCGCGTAGACGGGGACCAGTTGCATGTCCATGAAGGGCGACTTGCCCGGCTTGTCGAAGCGCTGCGCCGGAACCATCGGGTCGTGCCAATAGAGAACCTGTCGCTCGTTGCCGGCGGAGCCGGACGCGGGCGCGGACGACGCGCCGGCTGCCGAGCTCGTCGACACCGTCTGGCGACCCGCGAAGAAGCCGCCGGCGGCCAGGAGCGCCGCGCCGGCCATGGCGAGCGAGGCAAGCAGATGGCGCTTCATCGGTCGCCTCCGTTCGCGAGCGGCACGAACGCCAGTTGCACTTGCGCCTTGGCCAAGTCGCGCTGCAGCGCCAGGATCTTCAGTTCGGCGTCGACCGCTGCGTGCCGCGCTTCGAAGAGCGTCGCCAGGCTCACCTGGTTGGACGCGTAGCCCGCGGTCGCCGCGGCGATGCGCTGCCGGGCGGGCGCGACCACGCTGGTTCGGTAGCGGGCGATGCGCTGCTGAAGCCGTTGCGCGTTGCCCAGGAGCGATTCGTATTGCGCGCTGACGGCCCGCGTCGCTTCCGCCAGGTCGGCCTCGGCCTTGTCGACCAGCGCGAGCCTGGCCGCCGTCTCCCTGTCCTGCCGCCGCGCGGGCGCGACCTGGAGCGGGATGCTCACGCCGACGGACACCATGTCGGAGTAGCCCGTGCGCTGGCCGTAGGAGACCTGCCACGTCCAGTTGGCCGTCCGCTCGGTGGCCGCCACGGACGCCGCCTGCCTGGCGACTTCGACATCGCGGCGCAGCGCCGCGAGCGACGGATGGCGCGACACGAATTCGGCCTGCGTCGGCGGCGGCGGGACGTCGGGGGGCGTCATGTCGTCGACCGGGATGCCGACCCAGCGCGCGAGCGCGACGATCGCTTCACCCTGTTGTTGCCGCGCCTCGTCGGATTCGTCTTCGGCCACGCCGCGTGCACTCGCCAGGGCCAGGACTTCCTGGCTGCTGCCCGTGGCCGACGACACGCGTGCCTTCGCGGCCTCGAGCTCCTCGTGCGCGTGGTGCGCCATCTGCGACGTCAGCTTGAGCGCTTCGTTCGCATGGAACGCGTCGACGTACGCGAGTGCGGTCTGCAGACGCGCGTCGGCCATCGCGGCCTGGATCTGCACGTCGTCCCGGGCCGCGACAGCATCCGCGGCAGCCTGGCGCGCCGCGCGCTTGCGTGACGAGAGCCACTCCTGCGAGACGCCGACGCGCTTCATCGTCATCGAGTCGCTGGTCGTCCGGAACGCGCCCGCGCCGGTGATCGGCAGGTTGTCGATGCCGGCCTGCAACGTCGGGTCGGGCAGTTGGCCCGCGGCGCGTGCGGATTCGGCCGCGCTCAGTGCGCCGGCTCGGGCGGAACGCGTGGACTCGGAGCGTTGAACCGCCAGGTCGAGTGCCTGCACGAGCGTGAGGGGAGCCGCCTGCGCCAACGCGGGCAGCCATGCGGCGGTCAGTGCGACCGCACGCAGAAGAGGGGAATGCATGGGAACTCCGAAGACGAACGAGGGTTTCGCCAGCAGCGGACAAGCCTCGCTGGCGCCGTTTCAGTCGACGGAGAAATCAGACTCGAAGTCTGAGCGTGGAGAGGAAAAGAGGGTCCGGAGGCGGCCTGGCCTCGGGCGTGTCGGCCGCAGGGACGGCGACCGATTCGGCCGCATCCAGCACGAGCGGAAGCTGCAGGACCTGGATGACCATCGGAAGCGACGCCACGGGTAGCTTGACCGCCTCGAAGGACTGCGGCGCACCGGTCGCCTGCTGATGGCACAGCGCGGGCTGAGCCACGTCCATGCCGTCGCAGGGGGCCGCGCCGGCCATCATCCCCGCCATCGCCGCCGGCTGCGCGGCAGCGGGGCAGTTGTAGCTCGCGATCGCCAGCTGCGAATACAGCAGCGACATCACCACGAGGAACGCGGCGGCGAGGCGGTGGACGGGTCGGCGAAGCATGGGCAGCGAAGTGTATAGCGGGTGCCTTGTCCTTGCTCGAGCTTCGCCCTCGAGGGATCAATGCGTGCCGGGCTCGGGCCCTTGCTCCGGCCATCCGTGGCGGCCGATCAGGGGGACGAACGCGACGCTGCCCAGCACTTGCTGGTCGTAGGTGGATTCGCCCGTGCGCACCAGCTTCAGGAGTTGCTGCGCCTGTGCGCTGTCGCCCAGGGCCAGCGGCATCACGAGGCGCCCGCCGATGGCGAGCTGATCCTTGAGCGGCGGCGGCACCTCCGGTCCCGCCGCGGCGACCAGGATCGCGTCGAAGGGCGCGCCTTCCGGCCAGCCGAGCGTCCCGTCGCCGGTGTGCAGGTGGATGTTGCGGTAGCCGAGCGCATCGAGCCGCTCGCGGGCGGCACGGGTGAGCACCTCGTGCCGCTCGATCGCATGGACCGTGTCCGCGACCTGGCCGATCACGGCCGACGCGTAGCCGGAGCCGGCGCCGACCTCCAGCACGCGGTCGGTCTCGCCGATCCCGGCCGCTTCGATCATCCAAGCCACGATGAACGGCTGCGAGATCGTCTGCTCCGCCTCGATGGGCAGCGGCGCGTCGTCGTAGGCGAACCGCGCCAGGCGCTCGTCGACGAAGCGTTCGCGGGGAACGGTGCGCATGGCCCGGAGCAGGGGCTCGCCGCGGATGCCGCGTCCCGCGATCTGCCTGTCGACCATCCTGTCGCGCTCTTGCGTGAACGACCGGGTCATGCGGCCTCCTGTCGGTTGTCCCGTCCTTTCGCGAGCAAACCACATTCCCCGGCCGCCCGCCATCGACCGGCGCAAATGCGCCGCGCATTGGTGCGCCGCGCTCAACGCTGTGGTGCCTGCGCAGGGTCTAGTGTGCGCACGGCGCGCTGCCTACGATTTGGACATCTTCTCAACCCCAAGGAATGGCATGACGCAGCGCATCAACTACATGCAGCAGTCCCCCGAGTTCTTCAAGAAGTTTCTCGAGTTCTCCAACCAGCTTGGCCAGGGCACGATCGAACAGTCGATCGCGGACCTGGTGCACATCCGCGCCTCGCAACTGAACGGCTGCGCGTTCTGCCTCGACATGCATGTGAAGGAGGCCAGGATCCATGGCGAGCGCGAATTGCGCCTCCATCACCTGGCCATCTGGCACGAGTCCACGCTCTTCATTCCGCGCGAACGCGCCGCGCTCGCCTGGACCGAAGTCCTGACCAGGCTGCCCGACGGCGGCGTGCCGGACGATGTCTACGAGCGCGTTCGGACACAGCTGTCGGAGAAGGAGCTCTCGGACCTGACGTTCATGGTGATGGCCATCAACGGCTGGAACCGCGCCAACATCGCCTTCGCGACGGTGCCGGGCGAATACGACAAGGCCTTCGGCCTGGACAAGGCCAACCTGGGCTGATCGGACGCGATTCAAGGAAAGACAAGGACGCGGCTTCGGCCGCGTCGCTCGTTGATCAGTTCACGGGAATGAAGGCTGGCGCCCCTTTGTCCTTCACCAGGAAGACGACGAATTTCGCCGGCCTGGTCTTGCTCGCATTGCGGCCGACGGTGTGGACGTCCGTCGCGCCTTCGTAGAACGTCTGCCCCGGCAGCAGCGTCACTTCCTTGCCGCCTCGAACTCCCATGACGATGGAGCCCTCCAGCACATAGACGAAGGCGTGCGCATTGTGGCGATGGACCGGATCGAAGCCGCCGGGCGGGTATTCGACCGTGAGCATGAGGCCCTCCTTGCCGGGCAGGTCGGCGAGGTCCTGCGACATCAGCGGCAGCACTTTCGTCTCCGGCGCGGCGCCGGCCCGAGGGGCGGCCACGGCGGCCGCGACGAGGGACATGACGACGCCGAAGCGCCTCGATGCATGCGATGTGTTCATGGGGTTCCTTGTTCCATTGCGTCCGGAAGGGCCCGATCACCCTCGGGGCCGAGGGTGGCGGGCCCGCGAAGTCTGTCTATTGGCGACTCATCCATTGCTCGAAGGTGGTCGCGGCGAGATGGGCATCGGGGCCGGGCAGCAGCATGTCGCCTGTCAGCTCGGCGCCGAAGTAGCGCGCGTGGATGTCCTCGACCACCCGGCGAGGATCCTTTCTCGCCGCCAGGTAGCGCCGCACGAGCTCCGACAGCCGAAAGCGCTCGGGTCCGCCGATCTCCACCGTGGCGTTGAGCGGCTTGCCCAGCGTCGCCTTGAACATGGCGGCCGCGACGTCGTCCGACGCGATCGGCTGGATCCCGGCCGGCGAGAGGTGCACCGATTCCGCGACGGTGGACGACTGCGCGATCGCGCCGAGGAACTCGAAGAACTGCGTGGAGTGCACGATCGTGTACGGGACGCCGGAGGCCTTGATGATGCGTTCCTGGGCGATCTTGGCGCGTATGTACCCGCTCTCGACCAGTCGTTCGGTGCCGACGACGGACAGGGCCACGTGATGGCCGACGCCGGCCGCCGCCTCCGCCTTGGCCAGGTTGTGGCCCGCCGTCTCGAAGAATTCGAGGACGGCCCTGTCCTCGAAGGACGGCGAGTTCGCGACGTCCACGACGACCTGGGCGCCCGCCAGCGCGGCCGCGAGACCCTCGCCGGTGAGGGTGTTCACGCCGGAGTTCGGCGAAGCCGCCAGGACGTCGTGGCCTGCCTCGCGCAGCCTGGCCGCGAGCTTGGCTCCGATGAGGCCGGTGCCCCCGATGACGACGATTTTCATGATCTACCTTTCGATGGCGCCCGACTCGGCGACGCGCCCGGTGGAGGGGCTTGGACGACGCCGGACGGCCCATGCCGCGCCGACGTCGCCTCGAGGACGAACCGCGATCCTAGGTTTCGTCGACCCGGGGCACTAGGCATGCGACCGGCATCGCCGTGTTGTCCGCGACGCACCAATTCCTCGCCCTGGGCGATGATGGAGGCCTCCGCAACGGTCGCGGCGATGGCGGGAAGCCTCTCGCGTCACAAAGCGGCCGGCTCGAACGTCTTGTCAATGAGATGAACGCGTCAACCAGCACATTCAACCAGGTCCGTCCCCGCCTGCTCGGCATCGCGTATCGCATGCTGGGATCGCTGGCCGAGGCCGAGGAGGTGGTGCAGGACGCCTGGCTGCGTTGGCACCAGCAGCCGGCGGCCGAACTCGAGAGCGCGGAGGCCTGGCTCGTGACCGTGACGACCCGCTTGTCGATCGACCGCCTGCGAACGGCGAAGGTGCAACGCGAGACCTATGCCGGGATCTGGCTCCCCGAACCGCTGCTGAGCGAGGCGCCGACGACGCCGGAGCAGATCCTCGAACGTGCCGACGATGTGTCGATCGCGTTCCTCAGGCTGCTCGAGCGCCTGTCGCCCGAGGCGCGGGCGGCGTTCCTGCTGCGCGAGGTCTTCGACGTCGACTACCCGGACATCGCCCGCATGCTGGACAGGAGCGAGCCCGGTTGCCGCCAATTGGTCAGCCGCGCCAGGAAGCAGCTGAACGACGAGCGGCCGCGCTACGTCGTCCCGCGCGAGACGCACCTGCGCCTGCTGCGCACGTTCGCGCGGGCGCTGACGGCGGGCGACTTCGATGGCCTGAAGGCGTTGCTGGCCGACAGTGCCGAGCTGATCGGAGACGGCGGAGGAAAGGTGCCCAGTTTTGCGCAGCCGCTCGTCGGCGGGCAGCGCATCGCGCAGCTGTACCTCGCGACGGGCCTTCGGTACAAGTCCGGGCAGCGCATCGAGCTGGTGTACATGAACGGGCAATGGGGGCTGCTGCGCTTCATCGATGGCGCGCTGGAGTCCGCGCAGGCCTGCGAGACCGACGGCGAGCGCATCGTGCGCATCCACGTGCAGCGCAACCCGGAGAAACTGGCGCGCGTGGCGGCCGCGCAGGGTTGACGTCGAAGGCGGCGAGAAAGGGGCGCGCGGCGGTCACAAGCCGGGCCCTCCGCACGTCTTGCCTTGCATGGACGACCCCCTCGAACCCTGCGCGGCCCTGCTTGCGCGCCTCCAACCCCTCGCCTTGCGCCTCCTCGGCTCGCAAGCCGAGGCACCGGCCACGCCCGCGACGACTCGGACCGCCGAGCTGACGCGCGACATCCTTGCGGCCGTTCAGGTCGCGCTCGAGCAGCTCGAGCCCGAGCTGCGCCTGGCATTTCTCCTGCACGACGTCTTCGACACGGATCTCGCGGAACTCGCGCTGACTCTTGGAAGGAGCGAGGCCGGCTGTCGCGACCTGGTCGAGCGTGCCCGTCGACAGGTGCATCGCCATCGGCACCGCACTGCGCCATGACCGGCATCCCCGCCAATGCCTCCTCGACCGAAGGCGGCGATGCGCTCGCGTCCAGCTTCGCGACGAGCTACACGGGCGTCGTGGCCTTCATGACGGTCGTCGCCGAAGGCAGTTTCGCGAAGGCGGGCGACCGGCTCGGCGTCGGCCGTTCCGCGGTCAGCCGCAGCGTGCAGAAGCTGGAGACGCAGCTCGGCGTGCGCCTGATCAGTCGCACGACCCGAAGCCTGTCGCTGACCAGCGAAGGCCAGCTCTTCCACGCCCATTGCAAGCCCGGGGTCGAGCACATCTCCCGGGCGCTGGAAGGCATGCGCGACCTGCGCGAGGGACCGCCGCGAGGCACGCTGCGCGTCTGCTCTTCGGTGGCCTTCGGGCGCAGGGTCGTCGCGCCCCTGCTCAAGGGGTTCCGCTGCGCGTACCCGGAAGTCGAAGTCGACCTGATGCTCGACGACGGCCCGACCGACTTCGCTTCCGACAACGTGGACATCTCGTTTCGCAACGGCCGGATGGAGGACAGCCAGATCGTCGCCAAGCTGCTGTTTCCGATGCAGATGCTCGTGTGCGCCTCGCCTGAATACGCCAGGAACAAGGGACTGCCGCAATCGATCGGCGACCTCCCCGACCACCGGTGCGTCAACTTCCGTTTCTCGTCCGGCCGGATCCACGAATGGGAATTCAAGGTGAATGGCCAGTTGCGCAAGGCGACGCCCAGGTCCGCGCTCACGTTCAACGATGCCGACCTCGTCCTCGAGGCGGTGCTGGACGGCCAGGGCATCGCGCAGATGGCCGGCTACCAGATCTGCGATCTGCTGCGGGCGGGCCGGCTGGTCGCCTGTCTCGCGCAGTACGCGCCGGACGATGCCGGTCACTACCTGTGCTACCTGAGCCGGCAGCACCTGCCGTCGCGCATCCGGGTGTTCATCGATCACATGACAGGCGCGATCCGGGCCCTCGACCTGCGCTGCGTCAATGAGCTTCTGGCGACCGCGCGTTGACACGGCCGACGCCTTCGCGCAAAGAGAATCGGCGCCGCCGGCAACAGGTTGCCGGCGGCGCCGATGCGCGGTGCGCGAAGCGCGATCAGCGGGACTTGCGGCGGGCAGCCATGATGCCGAACAGGCCGACGCCGGCGAACATCAGGGCGACGTTCGCGGGTTCCGGCACGGCGCTCAGCGGCGGCGTGGCGGAGTTGGCCTGCACGTCGAAGTAGTAGTCGCTGCCCTTGGTGCCGGCGTTGCCGGTCACTTCGAAGTAGTACTGGCCGGCGGCCAGGCCCGCGAAGGTGTGCGGCGTCATCGCCGTGCCGAAGGCGTACGCGTCGACTTGCGTGTCGGCCGTCTCGTCGCCGTAGGTGCCCGAGAACAGGGCGATCTGCGCGCCGGTGAAGTCCACCGTCTTCACGCCGGACAGCGACGTGGCCTGGTAGTAGTTGGCCGTCGACGGGACGTCGGAATAGTCGCCCAGGTTGAACGTGTAGATGTCGTCGACGGCGCCGGCGACATACGTGTTCGCGTGCACGTCGGTCTCGGCCGGGCCGAGCGTGCCCCAGTCGGTCACGGTGGTGGCGGCGGAGGCGCTGGCGCCGACGGCGGCGAGCAGGGCGAGGGCGAGGAACTTCGGGGTGTGCATGTTCAGACCTGTTGGATGAGAGAACGGCGGCGGTTGCCGACGTGGCTCATAGGCACGCGCGGGGCCTGGGTCTGAAGCGTCCGGATTCGTGACATTCATCACGATCGGTGCTCGACAATGAAGTCGACGACGTGCCGTTGTACCGAACATCGCTACCGATCGGGCGGCCAAGGGCGGCACGCAGGTTGAACAGGCGCCCCGCCCATCTGCTTCGTGTGCTCACCATATCGCAGCCCTTGCAGACAAGGAAGCGCGGCGGTCACGTCAGCGCATTTTCGGATGGGGCATCGGCATCAACGACGCAGACAACGGCGTCTTTTTGCCACGGGACGGAGTGGGGCTTCCCGGCTATCCCAATGCCGCACATCACACGCCCCACCACCATCTTCAGGTGTGGATGCGCCTGCAACGCGCCAGCGACGAGCCAGGCGGCCGCACGCAACTGGGCGCCATGAAGGCCGATCTGCTTGCCGGCAGGATGACGCTTTGAAGGATATTGGGATGCGAGTTTGGGAACTGCGAGCTGGCGACGTCGATAACTTCGCGATGATCGTCCCGTCGCCTGAGGACACGGACAAGTTCGACGTCGATGGGCACCGCCTGCATTGGCTCTCACCGCCGGTCATCGAGTACGCCGATAGCCGCAGCCGTGGCAAGAAGAAACGCCCGGTCGCCGATGTCGCCACGCCGGGTGCCGGAGCGCTTGTCCTGAGCAAGCGTGCCCACGATGCGCTTGGACCATTTCTAGCTCGCTTCGGCCAGTTGTTGCTCGTGCAGACCGCAGGTGGCGGCGAATTCCGACACTTCTACAACGTAACGAACTTCGTCAAGTGCGTAAACGCGGAGCGCTCCGAAAAGGACGGCACCGGCGCCCTGGCAAATGAAGTCTTCTACGACCTCAACGTCCCGCGCGAGCCTGCAGTTTTCAAGGATCCGTTGACCGCATCTGAGCGCGAAGAGTTAGAAGCGCTTTTCCGCGCGTACTACCTCATCAACCATGAGGACGACGATCCATGCGCCCCCATCGACCCAGTGACCTACGTGGCTCCAGATGGCGACACCGGCCTTCACATCGCTGCTCAGCGCGGCGACCTTCGGGCGGTTGAACTTCTCGTCCAAGCGGGTCTGGATGTGAACCGACAGGGGGACATGGGGTACACCGCGTTGCAATACGCCTTGACGCCAGCGATCGTCGCATTTCTGTTGTCGCAGGGCGCCCGGGTCGACGTCATCAACGAATTTGGGAAGTCGCCGATCGGCTGGAATGACCGCTAGCGCCGGCGATGTGGGAGTTTGGCCATCAGCAGCCGGTCGGCAACGACCGCTACGAGGTAGGCTAGCCACCTCATTGACAATCCGCCGGCTCAGGAGATAAAAATGGCACGAACGTCACAACGCAGAATCGCGGTCGCGCAAGATTTTGTGCGCATTGGCTTCGGCGACGCCATTGACGACAATGCGCCGTTTTACTCACACGATTTCTTGACCCAAGAGCTCACGACCGTTGAAGCTCAGGCGGTCATTCCGGTGCTGAAGCGATACAACAGGTTCGATGGTGAGAAGGTGGCGACGGCCATCGATAAGTTTCGAGGGCGTGTCAGCGGATGGAAGTTTGGTTCGACCGGATCGCCACTGTTGCTGGTCATATTCGCACCTTGGACTCATCAAGTCGAGGACATGCCTCCCGGAGGCAAGTCGGGCGTGCCGTTCACCGCTGCCGAACGTGCGGCTTTGACTGGTGAACTGAAGGCGATGTTCCTACAAGATCTTGGCGCCGACCGATTCGAGGCCGATAGCGGCAGCGAGTTCGTTTGGGGTGCGTGGTGGGACTGAATTCGGCGAACCCGGTCTTAACCATGAATCCACTGCGACGTCTACTGTGACTGGGCAGCCGAAGGAGCGGAGGCCGGCGATAA
>FSVP01000245.1_pt1 | contig 12120 bp, 9 predicted proteins | sample 1637791 | NCBI WGS metagenome assembly FSVP01 (sample SAMEA3914814, study PRJEB12502) | metagenome | biome: forest; material: soil | place: USA | collected 2011-09-16 | depth 0.1 m
TGCGGTACGAAGTCGTGCAGGATTCCTCCAGGTAGGAATCGCGCCGGACGCGTGACGGCAAGCGTGCTCGGGATCGAGGCGCCGCGCTCGTTCGCGGCTGCCCGATCCCTCCAGCACACCGGACACCATGTTGCGAAGCCTTCGCCTTCTCGCCTGCGCGTTGCTGCTGTCCTTGTCGGCCCTGGTCCATGCCACCGACCTGCTCGACTCCTGGCAGGCCGCGCGCAACCACGATGCCGGCCTGAGGGCAGCACAGGCCGCCCTGCGCGCCGCCATGGAGAAGATTCCGCAAGGCGACGCCTTGCTGGCCTCGCGCGTGGATCTCTCGGCCAATGCCGGCCAGACGCAGCAGGACTACCGCGCCGGCGACGCCGTCGCCGCGCATCCGAACGCCAACGCGAGCGGCCAGGGCTACGGCGCCTTCGTGACCTGGACCAAGCCGCTGTATGACGCCGCATCCGGCGCGGCGCGCGACCGCCTGCATCGCGAGGCCGAGCAGGCCCGGCTGGCCTACCTGCAGGCCGAGCAGGACCTGATGCTGCGCGTGGCGCGCAGCTATTTCGATGTCCTGCTCGCCAGGGAGAACCTGGCCCTGGCCCAGGCGCAGCGGAAGTCCGTCGGCGAGCAGCTCGGGCTGGCCAGGGAAAAGTACCAGCTGGGCCTGACCAGCATCACCGATGCGGATGACGCGCAGGCCCGGGTCGACAACCTGATCGCCGCGGAACTCGCCAACGCCACCGACCTGCAGGACAAGGCGGACGCCTTCACGGTCTTGACGGGCCTGGACGCGCTGCCGCTGGCGCCCGTTTCGCCCTCGCTCCAGGCGAAGGCGCCCCCGCTGGAGTCGCTGGCGACCTGGCAGGAGGACGCCCGGCACGGCAATCCGCTGCTGGGCCAGATCGCGCTGGCCGTGGAGATCGCCGGCAAGCAGATCGACCAGTTCAAGTGGCAGGGCGCGCCGGTGCTGGCGCTGACGGCCAGCGTCGGCAGGCAATACGAGGCGGGCAGCATCTCCACGTCGGGCGGTCGCGATTCGACCACCACCGGCGCGATCGGCCTGCAGCTGACGATTCCGCTGGTGGACGGCGGCGCGCGCCAGTCGCAGCTGCGCCAGGCCTACGCGGTGCAGGACCAGCAGCGCTACACGCTCGAGGACAGCCAACGCGAGGTGGCGCGCGCGACGCGCCAGTATTTCGTCGCCATGCGCGACGGCGCGGATCGCATCCGCGCGCTCGAGCGGGCCAGGATCTCGGGCGAGTCCTCGATCCGGTCCAGCAAGGTCGGCCAGGAGGTCGGCGTGCGCACGATCATCGACGTGCTCAACGCCGAACAGAACTACTACCAGACGCTCTTCGGCTTGACCGCGGCGCGCCACGATTTCCTCTACAGCCAGTTGCAGCTGGCCGCCACGGCAGGCGAGCTTTCGGATTCGACGCTCGCCCAGGTCAACGCCGCGCTCGGTGCGAAATGAACAACGAACCGGAGGCCTCCATGACGCCCGACATGAGCAAGCGCGACAGGCGGATATCCATGGGCGCCGGCGCCTTCGTCGCCTGTCTCGCCGCGGCGATCGCGGTTCATGCGGGCCTGTCGTCCGGCAGCGCAGCCAAGGGCGACACCGGCAAGCCAAGGCCGATGCCGCTGGTCAGCATCGTGCACGCCGAGGCGCGCGACCTGCCGGTCAAGCTGATGGCGCAGGGCCACGTGATCGCGTTGAGTCAGGTGGATATCCGGTCACAGGCGGGCGGCACGATCCGCGGCGTGCATTTTCGCGAGGGTGACGAGGTCAAGGCCGGCCAGCTGATGTTCACCATCGACGACAGCGACGTCAGCGCCCAGCTCTCGCGCGCGGAGGCCAATGCCGCGCAGATCGAGGCGCAGGTCGACGACGCGGAACGCGACCTCGATCGCACGCGGCAGCTGGCGAAGTCGCGCTTCTATTCGACCAGCGCGGTGGACACCAGCGCCAGCAAGCTCGAATCCCTGCAGGCCCAGCTGCAGGCGGCGAAAGCCGACGTCGCCAGCACCAAGGTGATGATTGCGCGCACCCGCATCAGCGCGCCGATCGACGGGCTCACCGGTGCCCTCGGCGTCCATCCGGGAAGCCTGGCGCAGCCTGGCGCGGCGGCCCCGCTCGTGACCCTGGTGCAGATCGACCCGATCGGTGTCGAGTTCACGTTGCCCGAGTCGCAGCTGACCGGCCTGCTGCTGGCCCGCACGGCAGGAACGGTCCGCGTCGGCCTGAAGATGGGCGACGGAACGCGGGCTCAGGGATCCCTCGTCTTCGTCAACAACACGGTCAACACCGACAGCGGCACGATCACGTTGAAGGCGTCCTTTCCGAATCCGAAGAAGGCGCTGTGGCCGGGCGCCTATGTCGAGATGACGATCGAGGCGGGCACGAGCCATGGCGCCATCGTGCTGCCCCCGCAGGCGGTGCTCGAAGGGCCGAAAGGTCGCTTCGTCTATGCGCTGGACGCCGGCGACAAGGCACAGATGAAGGCGGTGGAACTGCTGCGCGTCCAGGACCAGATGGCCGTGGTCGATGGGCTGCGCGGTGGCGAGCGCGTGGTGACCGAGGGGCAATCGGGCCTGAAGCCCGGCGGCGCCGTCAAGGTGGCGCCATGAAGATCCGGGGCCTGTTCCTGGAGCGTCCGATCGGCACCGCGCTGTTCTGGATCAGCGTGCTGGTCGCGGGCCTGGTCTGCTGGACGCAGCTGCCCATCGCGGCCCTGCCCAAGTACGACACGCCGACCCTCGAGGTGCTGGTCAAGCTGCCCGGCGCCAGCCCCGAGAGCATGGCCAGTTCGGTCGCGACGCCTCTGGAGAAGCAGTTCTCCGCCATCCCGAGCCTGGTGATGACGACGTCGTCCAGCGTCCAGGGCGAGACGCGGATCCAGCTGGAATTCGATGCCGGCCGCAACATCGACGCCGCGGCGGCCGACGTGCAGGCCGCGCTGTTCCGCTCCACGCGCTCGCTGCCCGCGGAATTGCCGGCGCCGCCGTCCTACAAGAAGGTGAACCCGGCCGATGCGCCGATCCTGCTGATCGGTCTGGGCTCGGCCACGCTGGCGCAGGCGGACCTGAATGCCTACAGCGACAACCTGATCATCCCGGCGCTCTCGGCCATCAGCGGCGTCGCGCAGGTGATCGTGACGGGACAGAAGCGCTACGCCGTCCGCATCCAGGCCGATCCCGATCGTCTCGCGGCGCTGGACCTGACGCTCGGCGAGATCGCGGCCGCATTGAAGAACGCGAACTCCAACGCGCCCATCGGACAGCTGGACAACCAGCGCCAGACGCTGACCGTCCAGCTGAGCGGCAACCTGATGCGCGCCGCAGACTTCGCGCCGGTCGTGATCGCCACGCGCCAGGGCCGCGTGATCCGGCTCGGCGACGTGGCCGACGTGCGCGACAGCATCGAGAACGTCCAGAACATGAGCGACATCAACGGCGAGCCGGCGATCCTGCTGCAGGTCCAGCGGCAGCCCGACGCCAACACCGTGGCCGTGGTCGACCAGATCCGCGCGTTGCTGCCGCGGCTCCAGAGCGCGATGCCGAGTTCGATCAGCGTGCAGATGCGCAGCGATCGTTCGATATCGATCCGCGACTCGATCCGCGACGTGAACCTGACGATGCTGCTGACGATCGTCCTGGTCGTGCTGGTGATGTTGATGTTCCTGCGGCGCGTCGCCGTGACGCTGATCCCCACGGTCAGCGTGCCGCTGTCCCTGTTCGGGACCTTCGCGTTGATGGCGGCCTTCGGCCTGAGCCTGAACAACATCTCGCTGATGGGGCTGACCATCGCGGTGGGCCTGGTGGTGGACGACGCGATCGTGGTGCTCGAAGCCATCATGCGACACGTCGAGGAAGGGATGCCCCCGCGCCGGGCCGCGCTGGCAGGCGTCCACGAAGTCGGCTTCACCGTCATGTCGATCTCCATCTCGCTGATCGCGGTCTTCATCCCGATCTTCTTCATGCCCGGCACCATCGGCCGGCTGTTCCACGAGTTCGCGATCGTGGTCTCGCTCGCGATCCTCGTCTCGGCCGCCGTGGCGCTGACGCTGATCCCGCTGATGATGCCGCTCGTGATGACCCCGGCGCAGATGCACCGGCCGCCGGGACGCTGGAGCCGCGCCTTCGAGAAGGCCTTCGACCGCAGCCTGGCCGCCTACTCGCGCGGGCTGGACGCGGCACTGCGTCACCGCAACACGCTTCTTCTCGTGGGCGCCGCCACCTTCGCGCTGACGGCCTGGCTCTACATCGTGTCGCCCAAGGGCTTCTTTCCGCGCGAGGACATCGGGCAGCTGACCGCCAACGTCGATACCCCGCAGGACATGTCCTTCGTCGGGCGCCTGGACGTGATGCGCAAGATCGAGAAGATCGTCCTGGCCGATCCGAGCGTCGCGGCCGTCGCGACCAAGGTCGACCATGACACCACCTCGCTGGTGATCGACCTGAAGGAGCGCGGCCGACGGCCGTCGCTCGATACCGTCCTCTCGCAACTGCGCAAGGAGACGCGCGGGATGCCCAGCATCCAGGTCTACTTCAGTCCGGTGCAGAACCTGCAGGTCGGCGGCCGCGCGTCGAAGAGCACGTACCAATACACGTTGCAGTCGGTCGGGCCGAATGATCTGGACAAGTGGTCGGAGCTGCTGCTGTCCGCGCTTCGGCGCTCCGACGTGCTGGTCGGCGTCAACAGCGACTTCCAGAAGAACGGCCTCGAAGCTCGCCTGCAGATCGACCGCGACAAGGCCGCCCAGCTGGGGATCGATTCGGCGACCATCCGCAACACGCTCTACGGCGCGTTCGGCAGCCGCCAGGTCTCGACGATCTACGCGCCCGAGGACAGCTACCAGGTGATCCTCGAGGTCGCGGACCAGTTCCGGCGTGACGAGTCGGATCTGTTGAAGGTCGAGGTCCGGAGCGCCAGCGGCAAGGCCGTGCCGCTCGGCGCCTTCGCCACCGTGACGCGCGGCAAGGGAACGATCGCGGTCAACCACCAGGCCCAGTTGCCGGCGGTGACGTTGTCGTTCGACCTGGCACCCGGCAAGTCCTTGTCCGACGCCGCCGTGGAAATCAATTCCGCGATGCAGGCCTTGAACATGCCGGAGACGATCTTCGGAGCCTTCAGCGGACAGGCAGCACTGTTCCAGCAATCCCAGAGCTCGCAGCTATGGCTGATCGTGATCGCCGTCGCGGTGATCTACGTCATCCTAGGCATGCTGTATGAAAGCTGGATCCACCCGGTGACGATCCTGCTGGGCATTCCTTCCGCGGCGGTGGGCGCGTTGCTGGCGCTGCGCCTGTCCGGAATGGAGGTCAGCTTCATCGCGATGATCGGCATCCTGCTGTTGATCGGCATCGTCAAGAAGAACGCGATCATGATGATCGACTTCGCGATCGCCGCGCGACGCGACGAAGGCCTGAGCGCGCTCGAGGCGATCCGCAAGGCCTGCCTGCTGCGGTTCCGCCCGATCATGATGACCACGCTGTGCGCGCTGATGGGCGCGCTGCCGATCGCGCTGGGCATCGGCGCGGGCGCCGAGCTGCGCCAGCCGCTGGGCGTTGCCGTCGTGGGCGGACTGCTGATGTCCCAGCTCATCACGCTGTTCGTCACGCCGGTTCTCTACCTCTGGTTCGATTCGTTCGGCACGCGCCGCGCTGCGCCGGCTCCCATGTCGCTGCCCGTCGTCAACGAGCGCTGACCATCTGGCTCGGCCGCGACAGGCTGCGTGCACCGGCGCGGCGCGCCGGATCGTCACCGAAGAAATCTGAATCGCCTTTCAGGCTCGGTTCATGGTGCGTTGAGATGCATCACCTAGATTGCAAGCGCGCCTCATGGCGAAGCCCCGCGAGTCGTTCATCTCGCGGCGCCTCCTCAACTTCGGAATTCACACATGATCGGTACCGACCCGGGTCGAACGCTGCGTCGACTCACCACCGTCGCATTGGCGATGGCCTGCCTTTGTTCGAACGCCTTCGCCTACCGTCCCTTCGACGGCACCGACGCCGCAGTCGCCGAGGACGGCGTCTTCGAGCTCGAGACCGGCGTCGGCCGCACGCGCATCGGCGACGTCGACGACATCGCGATCCCGCAGGCCGTCTTCAATTTCGGCCTGCCCTACGACACCGAGTTCGTGATCGAAGGCCAGTTCGATCGCGAACTGGGCGGACACATCGACGGCTCGCGCAACACCCTGGGCGACACGCAGTTCTCGTTCAAGCACGTGTTCGTCAAGGGCAGCCTGCAGGACGCCACCGGCGTCAGCGTCGCCGCCGAGTGCGCGGTGCTGCTGCCCGAGGTGCACGGCTCGTCCGGCACCGGCGGCGATTGCGCGGCGATCGTGTCGAACAAGTGGGATGCGCTCGCGCTGCACTTCAATGCCGGCATCGGCCGCACGCGCGACCACGAGACGGCGCGCACGGTCAGCCTGATCGCCGAAGGCTCCGACAAGTGGACGCTGCGGCCGGTGAGCGAACTGCTCGCCGAACGCGACACCGATGGCATGCGACTCAACTCGGTGCTGGTCGGCGCGATCTGGCAGCACAGCGACGACCTGGCATTCGACGTCGCCATTCGCCACGCACGCACCAACGACCTCTCGTTCAACGAAATCAGGCTCGGCCTGACCTGGAGCCTTGCCCTGCACAAGTAGGCCTCGACCGGCATCCCACTGGAGTTACCGCATGCTCAAGCTCAAGCCCTCGCATACGCCCGTCAACGGCGTCCACTTCTGGACCGCCCTGTGCCTGGCCAGCATCCTCGGTTGCAACACCGGCGACTACTTCGCGTCGTTCTTCGGGTTGCTGAGCGGCTTTCCGGCGCTGCTCATCGCCTTCGCGATCGTGCTGGTTCTCGAGCAGCGCGACCGCGGCGACTCGAAGGCGTTCTACTGGCTCGCCATCATCCTGGTTCGCACCGCGGCCACCAATCTCGCCGACTTCGTTGCGCACCAGATCGGCGTCGTCGAGGCCATGGCCGGCATGACGGCGCTGCTGCTGGCCGTGATGCTTCTCGTGCGCGTGCGGCGCGGTCGCGCGGGCGAGGGCCTGCCGGTCATGGACGGCATGTACTGGGCGACGATGCTGATCGCCGGCACGCTGGGCACCGCGCTGGGCGATTTCATGTCGTCCAAGGCGATGCTCGGGCTGGGCGGCGCGTCGATCGCGTTGTCGGTCCTGGTGGCCGCGCTGATCGCGATGAAGACCTCGCGCGCGATCGCGTTCGCGTTGTCGTACTGGCTCGTGGTCGTCGCGATCCGTACCGCGGGAACGTCGGTCGGCGACTGGTTCGCGCATCACATCGGGCTCTGGCAGAGCACGCTGGCCTTCACGGTGCTCCTGGTGGCGTTCCTGCGGCAGGCGCCGCGCCGCGCGGCACCCTTGGCGGCAACCTGAGGATCGCAGAAGAGGGGCGAGCGACAGCCCCGCTCTCTCGCGGAGAGCGGCGCGTCGAAGAAAGAGTCCTTGGAGCATCCGAGACGTACTCGCGGCATGCGTCGCTCTCGCCACCACACGCAGGAGACGGCGATCCACGGTCAGAAATACGGCACTCCGCGTTGCCCGCGCCTGACCGACAAGCGCGGCGCCGCGGGCGTCGGCGACCGCCGCTTCAGTCCGTCGTCTTGGCCACCGACCGCGCGCGCGCGGCGAGACGTCTCGTCAGGTCGTCCAGCTTGATCGGCTTGACCAGGTGCTCGTCGAAGCCGGCCTCCAGCGAGCGCTGGCGGTCGATATCGGTGCCCCAGCCGGTGGCGGCGATCAGCAGCATGTCGCGTCCCCACGGTTCGCGGCGCACGTGCGCGGCCAACTCGATGCCGGTGAGCCCCGGCATCGCGATGTCCAGCACGGCCACGTCGGGCTTGAGTTCCTACAGGATCTGCCAGGCCTGCTCGCCGTGCACCGCAGTCTGGACCTGGAAGCCACGTGCCGTCAGCACCGCTGCCTGCGTCCACACGACATCCTCGTTGTCATCGGCCAGCAGGATGCGCAGCTTGGCTCGTTCGCCGTTGCCTGCGTCGGCATCGTCGGACCACGGAACCTCGCCCCGGACCGCAGCCGGAACGCCCTGGGAAATTTGGTCAGACGCCTACGGATCGAAGTTTACGGACACTGAACTTGACGGGCTTCTCGCCTACTACCGGTCGCCACTCGCACAGAAGGAAGTACAGGTCTCGCGCCAGGCATTGACAGTCCTGTCGGAGCGCGCTCAGGCGGCATACAAGCCCGTCATGGACGCAGCAATGGCCAACTACATAGGTCGGCTAAGCTCATCGTTGGAGAATGTCACTGCGCCAAACAGTGACGACCGCGAGCTTGAACGTCGGTAGTTGATTGAGACGGCCGGCGCCGCACGCCACAATCGGCTACCCCATAGCCGCCGTTGGCGGACGACCGCTTCTGGCCGAGCCTGTGTGAAAACTCGGAGCGCACGCATTTTTGAGGGCCGTTCTACCCTTGCCGAGGCCGCGATCGTTCAACTATGCGCGTTCTGACGCCTCGAATTTTCGAGTTGGTGATTCAGCGGCGAGTTTTCACACAGGCTCGGCCGGACCCGGACTCTCGCGCGTGTGTCACGCTCGATCCAGGTAACAGCTCAGTACCTGGGCCTTGCGATACGCATCGTCGCCGTCGATGGCCTCCTGGGGTTCGTCGAACTCAACCCAGTAGAGGCACTCCGGTCCTTTCAACGTGTCGACTGGCTCCGGCTCGCTCACGACCGTTCCAGCGCAGGTCTTCTTCCATCCGCCGAGCGACGAGACTGAGACGCGATCATGCAGGCAGAAGCTCTTCATGGGCACCGATCGTATCGTGTCGTTCTGCAACCCGAAACCGGTCGTCCAGCAACGTCCGCAAATGGCCGCGTCCCGTCGTAGCCGGCCATATCGAGCCCGGTCTTGCATCATCTTGGCATCTTGCAATCGAAGTTGTCTGCGACGTCCGGGTTGCCCGCGCCCTTGAACCGGGCAACCAGCGGATATGCGCACAGCGGCCGAGTGCGGACGACCTCGCTCGTTCGGTCACCGTCATCTCGATGTTTGCTGGCAACAATCCGCTCGGGCGGAATGCCCTGTTCGACCCATCGTTGCAACGCAGCGCCGAGCTTCGTGTCCGGGTCACCGCTCCCGGCCGAAAACTGGCCGAAATCGTCGGGCCCGTCTCCTCCGCTGCAGTGGCTCATGCCTGGTGCCATGAAAAGCCGCACTGCGTCGCTCGCCCGCTGCCTTCCCATTGCCGCCTCGACGTGATCGAAGTAATCGATCGTGCCAAATGGCGGCACGCCCGGGTCTGCCCATCCATGGTAGAGGATCAATTTCCCTCCGCGCCCCGAGAACCGGCTCAGGTTGGCGTCGGTGGCATCGAGGATGGGGGCGAGCTTGCGACGCGCCAGTGCACCATCGCGCTCGACCTCGTAGGTTCGGAAGTCCCACGCGGCGTCTTCAAAAACCAGGCCGCTCCAAAATGCATAGACATCGGCGAACAGGCCATCGGTGGCTGGACCTGCTCTGAAATACCAGTCGTCCAGTCCCGTCTCTGCTCCCTTGGCGTAGGGCGGAAAACGATGTTTGCCCGATGAGAACACCTTGCCGGCATAGAGCTCGCGCATCGTGTCGATCTGTGGGGGCAAAAGGCATTGGTCACTCTCGGCACCATTGCACGCGAGCACTTGAGGATCGAACTTGCATTCGCGGGGGTCTTCGATCACGCCATCCTTGACGCCATCGATCTCGTCGCAGGCGGCCTGGACTGCGGAGCGGATGGCGGGAAGCTTGCTCGCAGGAATGAGGTGATCCCTGTCGGCCAGCCACTTGAACTGCCAATCCCCTCCGCCGACATAGATGTTTGTCCAGTCGAACAGAGCGGCCCCAGCGATGATGCCGTCGTAGTCCTGTGGGTACCGCTGCGCTTCCATCAGGGCCTGCCGTCCACCGCTGGAACAGGCTCCGAAATAAGCATGCCTGGCTGGACGACCGTAAAATGCCGCGACGATGCGCTTGGCGTTCACTGCAGCCAAGTGGATGCCGCGATGGCCGAAGTCGATCACCTTCTGCGGGTGACCGATCGCCCAATGCGTATCTTCGGAATCTTCGGTCTGGTGCCCAGTGTCGGTACCCACGACGGCATAGTTCTCGGCCATTCGGCTAGCGAGCGCCTGCGCAGACACAGCTCCGGCGAAATCTCCATTGCCCACTCCCCAGAGGCGCCCGTTCCACCCCGCTTCGGGCAGCCATACCTCGAAGCGTATATCCGAATCACGTGACGGCGCCGCGCGACCGATCACTCGGCAAAAAGCCTGTTGCTTGGGCAACGGCTTTCCATCCGAAGTCTTGAAACGGCCGGCTTCAATAAGCTCCGCGCTTAGAACCCGTGCTCCTGGCAGACGAGTTGAAACAAGCCTAGCGCATGCACCCGGTCGATCTGCGTTGAGAGCGGCGGCCGACACCATCTCAGAACCGCTGGCAAGAGCCGCGAACAGAAGCGGACAACACATGTTGCGGAGGACTCTCATAGGTTGTCCATTTCACTTGTATGTCGGCCTCGAAGTCAGCTGGCTATTGGATTCCACGGCGTTGCGAAGGGCGCTCGCCCCGCCAACCAGGCAGCTCCAATCAGGCTCTCTAGGGGACGGACAGCGGAAGCTATGCCGCAGTAGCGAAAGCATTGAAGCGGCAAGCACCACAGACTCGCGCATTCAGTCGCGGCGCTGCGAAAGAGCTGCACTCGAGAAGGTCTGGCGACTTTTGGCGGGATCGCTGGATTCCGTCGCACATTAGTGCCAATGACAAAGCCACGCCTGTCACCAAGCTTTCGTTTGTCGCTGCGGTCGCGCAGCGTGCTGACATCAAGCCGGTCCCGAGCAATCTCCCTCATGCTGAGCGATCCAGCAGAGAGCCGTCGACCGTTGATCGACCGCAACTGACCGAACGGGGATACTGGGTCCGTCGACGAAGGGCAAGCGATCGCGTGGCCGGCACGTGCGCCGCCCAAAACTCAGGGTGTCAATAGCGTCGGATGCCGAAATCCTAGGCGATCGATCGACAACTCCGAAGCCGCGGCCGCACCCGTCGAGGTGCGATCGGCGACGTCGCGGCGATCAGCTGTTGCGAGCGATGACCCATCGGCGGAAGGCGGCGGTTGCGACGTTCCGGGCGCAGAATCACTCCCGATACCGCGACGGGAGCCGCGCTGCAAACGAAGCGTGTCGGCGACATCGCCGCGTCTCGACTGATAGCGATTGAGGATGCGCATGCAACCGATCGGATGGAAACGTCGCATGATTCTGTTTGCCCAGCGACTCTGGCAGCCGACCTGCGCCTGCATGACCTGCATGCCGGGCAGCCTCTCGATGATCGGAAGCCTTGCCCACTGGATCACCGCCGCGGAGACCGGGCTGATGACGGGATTCCTCGCGCTCCTTCTGACATTCACGCCGGCTTCGCAGCTGTACCGCAGCCGGTGGGGCAGCGCGGCGGTGGTCGCGGCGCTGACCATGGTCGGCGACCTTTGGTCGCATGCGCGCCGCGATGGTATCCGGCCCGCCGAGGTCATGCAGACCGGCGCGATGGCGGGTCTGCTTGCGCTGGCAGCGTCCTACATCTTCGAAGATCGGGGGCGGAGAATCCGCGTGGCATGCGCGAGGCTCAGGCGATAGGCGGCGGCTCTTCGAATTCGGGATCGCCTGCGTCCAGCAGGTTTGCGCTGGCAACCCGGCCGACCCGCTCAAAGCTTCGGACACTATCGCAGAAGCGCATGCGTAGAACCTCGATCACTTTGGCGGACACCCCTGGTTTGACCGCGCTGAAATCGATCGATCTGCCAGACATCGGTGAAGCGCGAACTTCCGGTTATGGCCGGTCAGAGCCGTTGGTCAAGCCCTCGAGCGATTCAATTCTGTCGGCAGCAACATGCAGAGCTTCCCAAACGGGTCGGGCCATTAATTTCTGATCAATTCGGCGTGGACTGGCTGGCGGCCTAATGAACCCGCAGCACCTCAAACTGCTGTCGGATTGGAGCGAGCTGTATCGACACCTCATCACCCTCGCATTTACCCAGCATGGCCCTGCCCAACGGGGCTTCGCTGCTGATGACCTGAACGAGCTGAGCGCCGCTGACCAA
>FSVP01000272.1_pt1 | contig 12109 bp, 10 predicted proteins | sample 1637791 | NCBI WGS metagenome assembly FSVP01 (sample SAMEA3914814, study PRJEB12502) | metagenome | biome: forest; material: soil | place: USA | collected 2011-09-16 | depth 0.1 m
GCTCGCGCGCGAGCAGCGGACGTCAGTGTCACGACCCGGGCCTGCGCAAGCAGTCAGTCGGAGATCACCAACGGCATGACCGCGATTCCCTCGAAAGTCGCGCTGGTGCCGCGAAACGATGCGACCGCATTCGTCTCCGCACGGCGCCCTTTGCCATTGAGGCTCCCGTCGCGCTGGAAAGCGCAGGGTCTCTGCTCGACGATATGAACGTCGGGTATCCGGCCCCCAATCTGGCGAAACCTAGGACAGCAATGGGTCGAGAGCGTGAATTCGCGGACGCCGACAGCGGACGTTCGACTGGCGCCCGACCTGAAGCGGCGAGGGCCCACCCCGGGAACGTCGGCAAACCGCCCTGTACCGGTCGGACGGAACATCCGAGTGCGTCTCTCGTCAATGGCTTCGACCTGGCTGGCGACGCGTGGTGAGACGCGACGGCGTCGCCTCCCGAGGACCTCTGGCCACCGGCAGCAGTGCCAGCGATCGCTGACATAGAGACTATCTCGAAGAAAGTCCGCTCTCCGCCAGGAAGCGGACCAAGTACGCGCGACGCGACGCGAAGCAGTCCGGTGCGGCCCACGCCGCTACGCCAGACTCATCTCGCTCGCCCGCCGCTCGATCCAGGCATAGCGCGCCTGGGTCGCCTCGCGCAGGGCGTCCAGGAAGTCCGTGTGCGCCCGGGTCGGCAGCCACTCGCTGCGTGTGGTCACGCCCTTGAGCAGCACGTCGTCGAGATAGGGGCAGCGAAGCTCGGTCAGGATGCCGTAGTTGAGGTCGTGACGCACTTCGGACCGTGTCATCAGCGTGAGCGCGTCCGAACTCAGAAGCAGCGCCCGGCTCATGGGCAGCGACGACGTCTCCAGATGGAACCGCGGGGGTGACTGCAGGCCGTCGAAGATGGCCTCGATGCGGGTACGCCTGGGGGTACCGCCGGCGGGCACCACCCATTGGAAGCGCGCGAGGTCGGCGGGCCCGGCCTGGTCGTGGTCGGCCAGCGGATGCCCCGCCCGCGCGACGACGCAGTAGCCGTCGCGGAACAGCACTTCCTCGCTGACCTCGTCGGCCGACTCGGGCTCGTGCAGCATGCCGAAGATCATGTCGATGCGGCTGTTGGTGAGGTCGCCGAGCAGCGTGCCGTAGTCGCCCGTGACGAGCCGCACCTTCACGGAGGGGCTGCCCGCCATGAAGCTGCGCGTGGCCTCGGCCAGTTCGTGCGAGCCGACCATCGGCAGCGTTCAGATGACGATCTCGAGGCTCTCGCTGCCGGCGGCGAGCAGCACCTCGCCGCGTGCCAGCTCCATCTCGCGCACCGCGCGCCGAAACTCGCGCGCGAGGAACGTGCCCGTCTTGTTGAGGATCGGCCCCTGCGCCGTGCGGTCGAACAGCGGCCTGCCGAAGGTGCGCTCGAGCGTGCGGGCCGAACGAAACAGCGAGTCGGCAGCCAGCCCGAGCTGGCGTGCGATCTCGTCCACGCGCCCTTGCTCGCTGGTCACGATGAGCGCCCGCAACTGCGTGCCCGTCATCAGCCGATCGACCTGCGGCGCGCTGCGATCCGGGCCGGCGCCCTGGCGCACCATGACCTGTGCGACGGCCGCGTCGAGGAACTCGAAGAAGCGGTCGAGCCGCAACAGGTATTGCTTGCCCAGCGCCGTCGGGTAGGTGCCTGTCGCGCAGCGCTCGAAGATCGGCGTGCCGATCTCGGCCTCGAGGTTGGCCACCGCCTGCGTCACGGCAGGCTGGGAGGTGCAGAGCTCGCGCGCCGCGGCGCTCACGCCGCCCATCCGGCCGATGACCTGCAGCATGCGCAGATGGCGCAGGTTGGGAATTTCCGCGAATTGGAACATGGTCTCCTTCTGGCTCTTCAGCGCCCGCGGCTCCGTTTCCGAAGCCGAGACTCGCGTGCCGAAGAAGCCCATTGCGGCTTGTCCCGAACACCCCGCGCGGGCCTGGGCTCGACGCGTGGAAGGGCAGCCTTCTTTGAAATCCACTGTAGACCTTGGACAATCGAACAGCCATCGAAGTTTCGCCCCGGCCATAAGATTTCTTCCTGTCGCGCGATAAGGCGATGCCCGACCGCCCACACTCCGAGGGTAAACAACCATAAGTTAGCGAACTCGCCCCACAGGACTCCAGCGCCTGCGTCGTGGCCGGGCTCGCGTCAGGACAGCAACCATGAGCGTCATTTCTTCCTTCGTTCCCTACGGTCGCCACTTCGTCGCCGGCGCACGCATCGCGACCGAGACGCAGTTCCAGTCCGCCCCGGCCGACGGGCCCGCGCACGCCTTCTCGGTCGGCACGCCCGAGCTGGTCGATGCGGCCTGCCGCGCCGCCGAGGAGGCCTTCTCGTCGTTCGGCTACAGCTCGCGAGAAGAGCGAGCCGTCTTCCTCGAAGGCATCGCCGACGAGATCGAAGCCCGCGCGGATGCCATCACGCAGATCGGCAGCCAGGAGACCGGCCTGCCCGCGGCACGCCTCGTCGGCGAGCGCGGCCGCACCGTGATGCAGCTGCGCCTGTTCGCGACCCACATCCGGCTCGGCGACTATCTCGATCGCCGCCACGACGCCGCGCTGCCGGACCGCCAGCCCCTGCCGCGTCCCGAGATGCGGCTCATGCAACGCCCCATCGGCCCGGTCGCCGTCTTCGGGGCCTCGAACTTTCCCCTCGCGTTCTCGGTGGCAGGCGGCGACACCGCCTCGGCGTTGGCCGCCGGGTGCCCGGTCGTGGTCCGCGGACACTTCGCTCATCCAGGCACCTCGGAGATCGTTGCCGAGGCGATCGATGCCGCGATCGCGCGCTGCGGGCTGCATCCCGGCGTCTTCTCGCTCATCCAGGGCGGCCAGCGCGAGGTAGGAGCAGCGCTCGTCCAGCACCCGCTGATTCGCGCCGTGGGATTCACCGGCTCACTGGCCGGCGGGCGCGCGCTCTTCGACCTGTGCGCCGCACGGCCCGAGCCGATCCCGTTCTTTGGCGAACTCGGCTCGGTCAATCCGATGTTCCTGCTGCCCGCCGCGGTGTCTGCGCGCGGCGCGGCGATCGGCGCGGGCTGGGCGGCCTCGCTCACGATGGGCGCCGGCCAGTTCTGCACCAATCCCGGCATCGCCATCGTGATGCGGGGCCCGGAAGCTGACGCGTTCGTCGAGGCCGCGCAGTCCGCGTTGAGCCGCATTGCACCGCAGGCGATGTTGACCGACGGCATCGCCGGGGCCTATCGCACTGGCCGCGACCGCATCGCCGCCGGCACGGGCGTGCGCGCCTTGTTCACCTCGACCTGCGACCTGCGCCACGCGACGCCCTACCTGTTCCACGTCGCCGCGAAGGACTGGCTCGCCAACCACGCGCTCGCCGAAGAAGTGTTCGGGCCGCTCGGCCTGGTCGTGACGGTCGACGGCCCCGACGAGATGCGCGACGTCGCACGCTCCCTCGCCGGCCAGCTGACGGCCACGATCCACCTGGACGAGGCCGACGCCGAGTTCGCGCGCACGCTCCTGCCCATCCTCGAGCGCAAGGCCGGACGCGTGCTGGCCAACGGCTTCCCGACGGGCGTCGAAGTCTGCGATGCGATGGTGCACGGCGGCCCGTATCCGGCGTCGACGAACTTCGGCGCCACGTCCGTCGGCACGCTGTCCATTCGCCGCTGGCTGCGACCCGTCTGCTACCAGAACCTGCCGGCGAGCGTACTGCCCCCAGACCTGCGCTGACGGGCGCGCCGCGCTGTCAGCTCTTGGGCTGCAGCGCGTGGAAGGTCATCGCCAGCGAGACCGACGTGAAGTAGCCGATGGTGACGATCAGCTCGGCGATCGCCGCGCGACCCAGCTCGCTCGCGTGGCGCGCGAAGCGGGTGTCGTCGACCACGCCGCCGGCGAGGATGTCGCCGACCGCGTCGCAGACCACGCCGAGGCGTCCATCGACCGGCTCGGGTCGCCGCTTCGCGAGGATCGCGTCGACCACGCCCTCCGGAATGCCGGACTTCAACGCATGCCGCCGATGGTTCGCGATGATGTAGGGCGCGTTCCAGAAGACCGCGGTCGACAGGATGGCCACCTCGGTCTCGGCCTCGCTCAGCACCGGCGAATGGTCGACATGCGTGCCGATGATCTCCATTCCTTCGGCCAGGCGCGGGTTGTGCAGCCAGATGTTGAACGGCGTGGGAATGCGCGCACGCCCTTCGCCCAGCCGCGCGATGACCTTCTTCTGTTCGTCGTCGGCCTTCTCCGCATCGATGGGCTCGAGCCGTTCGTTGCTCATTTCGTCTCCTTGCAGTGGAACATGCCTCAGGCCGCGCGCGCCGCGAGCCAGTCGCCCAGCAGGCTGCTGGGCCACGAGATGTTCAGCACCTGGTCGAAGACGCCGTAGAGCAGCGCCGTCACGCACACCGCCGTGATCAGGCTGAGCTTCCAGGACTCGCGTCCCTCGATGCGCATGAAGGCCACCATGATCAGCGGCACCGTGGGGATCATGCCGATCACCGCCGTGATGGCGAGGAAGGCGAGCAGCCAGCCGAGGAATCTCGCCGCGCGCAGCACGACGACCCGGTTCGACATCTCCTCGTCGTTGTAGGTGCCCGAGTCCATGTGGATGCCGCCGCCGTTGGCCGCCGTCGCTTGGGCCGGCGACAGGAAGACCTTGAGCGCGAGGCTGAGCGCGCCGGCGACGACGAGGATCGTCGCCACCACCATGGGCCCGATCCTGGCCAGGAACTGCCAGCCCTGCATCGTCGCCAGCGCGTAGGCGCCGACGCCCAGGAAGAACAGGTAGCTCAAGTCTCGAGCTTGAACGACACCTTGCCGCTCGGCCGCAGCCGCGCGAGCCCGCCCCGGCGCGCCATCCTGAGCAGCGGGCTGAAGAAGACCAGCGCCGACAGGGCGAGCAGCACCAATACCCCAGGCCGTACCAGCCAGTCCGCACCGTAGCGCGTGAACGAGATCGACATGTAGCGCTCGATCAGCACGCCCAGCACCAGGCCGAGGATCAGCGGCGGCCGCGCCCACTTCAGGCGCTTCATGCCCCAGCCGATGAACCCGAACAGCAGCAGCACGAACAGGTCTCCCCAGCTGCGCGAGCCTTCGAACGCGCCGACGTAGACGACCGGGATGATGACCGGCAGGATCAGCGTGTAGCGCAGCGTCGCGATCTTGGCGAACTGGCCACTGAGCGGGAAACACAAGGTCGCGCCGAAGATGTTGGCGAGCGCGATCGACCAGACCATCGAATAGGTCAGGTCCAGATGCTTGGTCAGGATGTCCGGCCCGGGAATGAAGCCGTGCACCATCATCGCGCCGAGCAGGATGGCCAGCACCGCGCCGCCGGGCACGCCGAACGCCAGCATCGGCACCAGCATGCCGCCCTCGCGCGCGTTGTTCGCGGACTCGGGCGCGATCACGCCGCGCACGTCGCCCTTGGTGAACGTGTCCTTCGCGCCCTTCTCGGTCTGCGTCGCGTGGCCGTAGGCGATCCAGTCCGTCACCGAGCCGGTGATGCCCGGGATCATGCCGAGGAACGAGCCCATCATGCTGCAGCGCAGGACCAGGAACCAGTTGCGCGGCGTGTCCATGACGCCCTGTCGCATGCCCTCGCGCGACCGCACCGGAATGACGCCCGAGATGGCCTTGCGCGTGATCGCGAGCTCGCACGCTCGCGCACGGCATCCGGCCGAACACGTCCAGCGACAAGGTGCGGCTGGCCCAGTACATCGCGTTCACGCCGGCCAACGAAGCCGATGAATCGCTGCGCAATGCGCGCGTCGATTCATGGCGGGAGCGAACCGCGCCGAGGGGCTTCGCGTTCCCGGGCGATCCGCGCGAGTGGGAACGGAAGAAGTATCCGACCGCCAGGCTGACGGCCCTGGGCGAGCGCATCCTCGGCGTGCGCAGCTGGTCGGAGGACGGCGCGGTGTCCGCGTCCGAAGCAGGCGGGGCCTGAACCGGCGCGAGAGATGTTCTCCGCCGCGACGCGGCGATCGTCTTCTGGATTCGAACCGCACTTGCCATGTATCGCTAGATGATATATCGTATCATCTGTCGTAACAAAGCATGCGTGTCCTGCCGACTTCATGGCGGACGAACACGAACTCTCCGCCTGTCGAAAATGATCTCTGCCGAAGCCGGAATCCCGTTGAAGGATCACCCCGAAGTCATCGTCCTGCGCGACGTCATGGTTGCGATGCGCGATGGCATCCGCTTGGCAACGGACATCTACCTGCCCCGACGGCGAGCGAGCGGCGCGCGCCTGCCGGCCATCTTCGAGCGCACGCCCTACGACAAGCAGGCACCGAGCCGCTCCGAGCTGCGTGTCGGCGCGAGCGAGCCGATGACGCGCGAGACGGTGGCCGCGTATTTCGTGCGGCACGGCTACGCCGTCCTCTATCAGGATTGCCGCGGTCGCCACAAGTCCGAGGGCTCGTTCGCCAAGTACGTCGACGAGGGGCCGGACGGCTACGACGCCTGCGCGTGGATCGTCGAACAGCCCTGGAGCGACGGCCGCATCGGCACCATGGGGCTGTCCTACGCCGCCCACACCCAGGCGGCGCTCGCCAGCCTGGGCGCGCCGGGCGTGGTGGCGATGTTCCTGGACTCGGGCGGCTTTTCCAACGCCTACCAGGGCGGCATCCGCCAGGGCGGCGCGTTCGAGCTCAAGCAGGTGACGTGGGCCGTGCGCGCGGCCGCGGACAGCCCGGCGCTGCAGCGCGATCCGGCCGCGCGGGCAGCGCTCGAGGCCGTGGACATCGCCGACTGGATGCGCCGCATCCACGAGTGGCGTCCCGGCCACTCGCCGCTGAGCGCCGCGCCCGAGTTCGAACGCTACCTCTTCGACCAGTGGCAGCACGGCAGCTTCGACGACTACTGGCGCCAGCCCGGCCTCTACGCGCAAGGCTTCTTCGAGCAGTTCCCCGATGCGGCCATGGTGCACATGTCCTCGTGGTACGACGTCTACTCGCGCACGGCGACGGAGAACTTCGTGGGCTTGCGGCGACTCGGCAGGCGCGGGCCGGTGCAACTGATCCTCGGTCCCTGGACGCACGGCAACCGGTCGACGACCTGGTCGGGGGACGTCGATTTCGGCCCGGCGGCCACGCTCGAACACAACCTGGCGCCGAGCTTCCTGGCCCTGCGGCTGGCCTGGTTCGAACGCTACCTGAAGCAGGAGGGCGCGAGCGCGCCTGCCGAGACGCCAGTGCTGCTGTTCGTGATGGGCGGAGGCAGCGGCCGACTCAACGCCGCCGGCCGCCTGGAGCACGGTGGCCGCTGGCGCGCCGAACAGGACTGGCCGCTGCCGCGCACGCTCTGGACGTCGTACCACCTGCGCATGGACGGCGCGCTGACGGCGGCGGCCCCGGACGAGCCCGAGGCCGCGCGCGCCTGGCGCCACGATCCGCGCCATCCCGTGCCGACGATCGGCGGCGCGATCACGTCGGGCGAACCCGTGATGTCGGGCGGCGCCTTCGACCAGCGCGAGACGCCGTACCTGTTCGGCGCCAGCGCGCCGTATGGCCCGCTCGCCGCGCGGCCCGACGTGCTCGTGTTCGAGACCACGCCGCTCGAGGAGGACGTCGAGCTCACCGGGCCGATCAGCGCCGAGTTCTGGGTCTCGTCGGATTGCCCCGACACGGACTTCCACATCAAGCTCGTCGACCACTACCCGCCCAGCGCCGACTACCCCGAGGGCTTCGCGATGAATCTCACCCATGGCGTCCTGCGCGCGCGCTACCGCGACTCATGGGAAGCGCCCACGCCGATGGAGCCCGGCACCATCCATCGCGTCCGCATCGAGGCGTTCCCGACGAGCAACCTCTTCAAGAAGGGCCATCGCATCCGGCTCGACGTGGCCGGCAGCAACTTCCCGCATTTCGACGTCAACTCGAACACCGGCGAGCCCGAAGGCCGCCCGCACGACCACCGGATCGCCACGAACCGCATCCATGTCGACAGCGCGCACCCTTCCCGCCTGATCCTGCCCATCGTCCCGCACGACGACCACCAGAAGAGCCTGCGATGACGACGACCGCCCCTGCCGCCGAGACGATGACCGGTGGCCACATCCTGGCCGAGGCGCTGGTGACCAACGGGGTCGACACGGCGTTCTGCGTGCCCGGCGAGAGCTACCTGCCGGTGCTGGACGGACTCTTCGAACGCCGCGACAGGATCGCGCTGCACGTCTGCCGGCAAGAGGGCGGCGCCGCCTTCATGGCGGACGCGTACGGCAAGCTGACCGGGCGGCCCGGTGTCGCGCTGGTCACGCGCGGTCCGGGCGCCTGCAACGCGAGCATCGGCGTGCACAGCGCGGCCCAGGACTCGTCGCCGATGATCCTGCTGATCGGACAGGTCGGCTCCGACTGCGCGGATCGCGAGGCGTTCCAGGAGATCGACGTCCGCGCCGTGTTCGGACCGATCGCCAAGTGGGCCGCGCAGATCGACCGCGCCGACCGCATCGGCGAATACATCGGCCGGGCATTCCAGACGGCGCAGTCGGGCCGGCCCGGGCCGGTCGTGCTGGGCCTGCCCGAAGACGTCCTGTTCGGACGCGCGGTGCCAAAGGACATCCGGCCGGCCGTCAGCGTGCAGGCGAGTCCGTCGGATCGCGACATCGCCAGGCTGACGCGCCTGCTCGGCTCCGCGAAACAGCCGCTGGTCATTGTCGGCGGCGGCGGATGGAACGACCAGGCCTGCCGCGACCTGCGCGACTTCGCCGAGCGCAACCGCCTGCCGGTCGCCTGCGCGTTCCGCTTCCAGGATCTGTTCGACAACCGCCATCCGAACTACGCGGGCGACGTCGGCCTGGGCATCAATCCGAAGCTGGCGGCCCGCATCCGCGAGGCCGACGTGCTGCTGGTCATCGGCGCGCGCCTGGGCGAGGCGACCACCAGCGGATACACCTTGCTGGACGTGCCGGCGCCGCGGCAGCGCCTCATCCATGTGCACGCCGGCAACGACGAACTCGGGAAGGTCTACCAGGCCGAGCTGCCGATCAACGCGGGCATGCCCGAGTTCGCGCAGGCGCTGCGCGGCGTGTCGCTGGCGCACGACGCCTGGCGCGATGCTTGCGAGCAGGCCCATCGCGACTACCTGTCGCACGCCACGCCGCCCGAGATCGGCGGCACGCTGCAGATGTCGGCCGTGGTGCACCACCTGCAGGATCGCCTGCCGCCGGACGCCATCATCGCGAACGGCGCAGGCAACTATGCGATCTGGATGAACCGCTACTTCAGGTATCGACAGTTCCACACGCAGCTCGCGCCCACCAGCGGATCGATGGGGTACGGCGTGCCGGCGGCGATCGCGGCCAAGATCGTGCACAGCGATCGCGTCGTCGTCTCGTGGAACGGGGACGGCTGCTTCATGATGAACGGCCAGGAGCTCGCCACCGCGATGCGCTACGGCCTGGCCATCGTGTTCGTGGTGGTCAACAACGGCATGTTCGGGACGATCCGCATGCACCAGGAAATGCACTATCCCGGGCGGGTCCACGGAACAGGCCTCGACAACCCGGACTTCTGCGCGCTCGCCCGCGCCTACGGTGCGCACGGCGAACGCGTTCAGCACAGCGCGGAATTTCCCGCGGCCTTCGAACGGGCGCTCGCGGCAGGCCGCCCGGCGCTGATCGAACTGGTGCTGGACCCGGAGGCGATCACGCCCACCCAGACCATCGCCGGCCTGCGGGCGGCGGCGCAAGGCCGGACATGAACCGAACCGACGCTCATCGAAAGGCGGGTCAAGCGATGCAGGGCATTTCTGTCGAGGCGAGCGGTGGGGCAAGCGGCGGCGCCGAGGCTGCGCCGGTGCGTGCCGCGCGACCGGCCATCGGTCGCTGGGCGATCGCCGCGGCGGTGGCGGGCAACGCGATCGAGTTCTTCGATTTCCTGGCCTACTCGTTCTACTCGGTCTACATCGGACGCGCGTTCTTCCCCACGCGAGACGAGTTCTTCAGCCTGCTGCTGTCGCTGGCGACCTTCGGCGTGGGCTTCGTGATGCGGCCCCTCGGCGGCTTCGTGATCGGCTCGTTCGCCGATCGCGCGGGCCGCCGCCCGGCGATGGTGCTGACGATCAGCCTCATGACGGTGGGCACCATGGGCGTGGCCCTGACGCCGTCGTACGCCACCATCGGCATCGCGGCGCCGATCATCCTGGTGCTCGCGCGGCTGGTGCAGGGCATTGCGCTGGGCGGCGAGGTCGGGCCCTCCACGGCGTTGCTGCTGGAGGCCGCGCCGCCGGGGCGCGGCGGCGCCTGGGTCAGTTGGCAGGGCGCGAGCCAGGGCGCGGCCACGCTGATGGCGGGCGTGGCCGGCTTCACGCTGGCCACACTGCTCGACGCGCGGCAACTGGCCGCGTGGGGCTGGCGCGTCCCCTTCCTGTTGGGGCTGCTGATCGTGCCGCTGGGCATCTACATCCGCCGCAACTTGCCCGAGACGCTGGAGAAGCACGCGCCGCGCGACGGCGAGCCCAGCGCGGTGCGTCTCATCTGGCGGCACCACCAGGCCGCGCTCTGGCTCGGGCTCACGATCGTCATGTGCCAGACCATCTCGGCCTACGTGTGCAGCTACATGACGACCTATGCGCTCACCGCGCTGGCGATGCCGGCGTCGCAGGCCATGGTGGCCACGGTCATGACGGGCCTGGCCACAGTGCTGGGCGCGAAGCTGGGCGGCCACCTGTCCGATCGCGTCGGCCGCAAGCCGGTGATGATCGTTTCGCGTGCCTTGATGCTGTTCGCGATCTACCCAGCGTTCCTGTTCCTGATCCAGGCCGCCAATGTCTGGGCGCTGGGCTCGGTGGCGGCGCTCCTCGCGCTGCTGACCTCCGCCGGCACCGCCGCGTCCATGGTGGCGCTGGTGGAGATCTTCCCGGCCGCGGTGCGCAGCTCGGGCATGAGCATCACGAATGCCGTCTCGGTCAGCCTGTTCGGCGGAACGACGCAATTCGTCAATGCATGGCTGATCGGCGCGACCGGCAACAAGCTGTCGCCGGCCTTCTACGTCATCGTGTCGAGCGTGATCGGCATCTGGGCGATGTTCAAGCTGCCAGGAAGGCGCGCGAAGTGACTGCGGCCGCGCACCCCGGGATCTTCAGGCGGATCGCGGAGACCGAACGCGACGCCATCGGCTTCGTGCTGGATGGCCGCTGCCTGACCGCGCTGCGCGGAGACACCGTCCTGATGGCCGTGCTCACCCAGGCCGACCGGATTCGCCATTCCGGGTTCGACGCCGCGCCGCGCGCCGGCTTCTGTCTCATCGGCGCGTGCCAGGATTGCTGGATGCATGCCGAGGACGGCCGCAGGATCCGCGCATGCACCACGACCGTCGAGGACGCCATGCGCCTGTGCACGCGATCTCGGCAAGGACGATCGTGAATCCGCACGAGATCGTCATCGTGGGAGCCGGTCCGGCAGGCGTGCGCGCGGCGGAGGCGCTGGTTCAAGCCGGACTGCGGCCTGTCGTGATCGACGAAGCCGCGCGTGCCGGTGGCCAGATCTATCGCCAGCCGCCGGCAGGCTTCGTGCGGACGAAGAAGCAGTTGTACGGCTTCGAGAGCCGCAAGGCCGACGACGTCCATCGCAGCTTCGAGCGGCTGGCCGGAAAGATCGTTCACCTGCCATCGACGCTGGCCTGGAATTGCGACCGCGGGCGACTCGACCTGCTGACCGCGGGGCGGCACGACAGCCGGAAGTTCTCGCACCTGATCCTGTGCACTGGCGCGACCGACCGCGTGCTGCCGTTTCCGGGCTGGCTGCTGCCGGGCGTGTACACGCTGGGGGCGGCGCAGGTCGCGCTCAAGGCGCAGGGCTGCGTGCTCGGAGGACGCATCGTGCTGGTGGGCAGCGGCGCCTTGCTATACCTGCTGGCGTATCAATACATGAAGGCCGGCGCGGAGATCGCCGCCGTGCTCGACACCGCCTCGTTCACGCACCAGCTCGGCGCGGTCGTCGACCTGGGCAGGCAACCGCTGATCCTGGCCAAGGGCCTGCATTTCCTGGCACGACTGCGCAGCCGCGGCATCCGCATGGTCGGCGGCGTGCGCGATGTCGCGGTGTCGGGCGACGATCGTGTGCGGGGCGTGTCGTGGCGAAGCGGCGGGCGCGCGCATCACCTCGCCTGCGACGCCGTGGCCACCGGATTCAACC
>FSVP01000273.1_pt1 | contig 11634 bp, 9 predicted proteins | sample 1637791 | NCBI WGS metagenome assembly FSVP01 (sample SAMEA3914814, study PRJEB12502) | metagenome | biome: forest; material: soil | place: USA | collected 2011-09-16 | depth 0.1 m
GGCGCCTTGCCGTACAGGCGGCAGAACTCGTCGAGCTGCGCCTGGTAGGTGCCCGCGAAATCGCGCCGGAGCGCCGGGTTGTACAGCAGGAAGGCGTACTTGCTCGAGTTGATGAACCGGCACACGCGTTCCTGGCGCTCCGCCAGCATCGGGCGCTGCGGCGCGGCGGTGAACGGTTGCGAGAAATTGAGATGGAGACCGACGTCCAGGCCGTGTTCGAGCGCCAGCGCGGCCGCACGCTCGGAGTCTTCCATGAAGACCATGGCGGTGACGGAAGTGATTCGCCGCGTCGCGTGGCAACGCAGGGCCGCGTCGGTCTCCGCCACGGATCGGCCCCAGTCGTCGGCATTCACGATGATCATCGCCGCGGTCCTCGAGTGATGCCGTCAGCCTGCGACATGGCGGGGCTTCAGGCGCAAGGCGGAGCGCAGGCGGGCCAGTTGCTCCTGCCGATGGAAGTCGATGAGGTCCGCGCCGGCCGAGCGTTCGGTGCGCGTGATCCACGCCCAGGTGTAGCCCGCCATCAGGCACACGCCGCCCGCCACGCGGGGACTGGCCTTCATCTGGTAGACGCTGCGAAACATCTGCCAGAGCGGATGGCCGCCGAGCGCGTAGTCCTTCCTGCCCTGGCGGAAACGCGCCGCGAGTTCCGAGTTCTGGGCGGTGCCGATCGCCCGGTGGTGGTGACAGACCTTCTCGGTGAAGGTGCGGGTGCGCCAACCGCGCATGCGCGCGCTCGTGACCGCCATCCAGTCGATGCCGCCCCCCTTGATGGGCTTGTAGCCGCCGATTTCCTCGAAGCAGGCGCGCCTGAACATCTGGCAGGCACCCGAGACATGTTCGATGTTCGTGAACCGGTAGTCGTACTGGTGATCGCCTTCGCGGAACGGCGTGCCGCCGACGCCCAGCCGCGCGTCCTGCGCGAAGCGGTCCAGCAGGAATTCGACGTAGTGCGCGTCGAAGGTGATGTCGGCGTCGAGGTTGCCGATGACGTCGTAGGCCAGGTCGCCGAGCGTCGCGTAGCCGGCGTTGAACGCGCGTACCTTGCCGGCGAAGTTGCGCTCGGCCCGCTCCGGCGTGCGCACGAGGCTGATCCACGGGTGGCCGGCGGCGTAGCGCTGGACGATCTCGTCCGTGCCGTCGGTGGAACCGTCGCTGACGATGACATATCGCTGCGGTTGCACGGTCTGCGCGACGACGGACTTGATCGTCTCCTCGATCAGGCGCGCTTCGTTGCGCGCCGGCGTGATCAGCACGTAGCGCAGCCCCGCACGGCCCTGATCCGGCGTCGACGCGTGAGGCAGGTTGGCTTCGGGTTCCACGATGCGGTCTCCTTGATCCGGGGGGTTACTGGCTCGCACCGGCATGGACTTGCCCGGCCGTGGCGCGGCGATGCCGCCAGGCGCGCCGCAGCGACTCGGCCAGGCCCACGAGCGCCTGGCTGCTCGCCGGACCGCTGCATTCGTACGTGCCGAGATAGTGCAGATCGCGCCCGCTGCGCCCGCACAGGCCGGCCTTGAACCGGTAGGTGCCGGGGTTGGTGACCGGGTTGATGCCGTGCAGGTTGTAGCTGGTGGCGCCGTTGTCCTTGAGCCATGAGAGCACGCGCCATTGCAGCAGGTACGAGGCGTTCGTCGGCATGCCGGCGTCGCTCGTCGCGCCGTGCAGGTAGACGCCGAAGTCGCCGATCTGGCTGCAGACGGCGCCGGCGGCCAGCCGGCCTCGCGTCGAGGCGAGAAACACCCGCATCTTGTGGCGCTCCGGCAGGTCGTGCTGGATGGCGCGGAACTCGTTGACGCCCGAGCCCGCCACGAAGCCCTTGCGCGCGTGCATCTGCGCATGGATGCCGATGAAGCGCTCGAACAGGCCGTCGCTCGTGCCCTCCTCGACCACGAGCTCGTTCTTCTCCGCCCGGTTCAGGCAGTTGCGCCATTTCTGGTCGAGCCGCGCGCGCAGCTCCGGCAAGGCGTGCTCGAGCGACATCAGCAGCGTGCGTTGCGGTGCCTCGCCGTCCAGGCGGGCGAAGCGGCCCGCGCCGAGCAAGGCGTGGAACGTGTCGTTCTCGTCGCTGTGGAAATACGGAAGGATGCGTACCGTGAGGCCGCGGCGCACCGAGTATTCGTGCCGGATCGCGTCGAGCGCGGCCGACAGCACGGTCGCATCGGCCTCGCGCCCGCGCAGGCGCCACATCGGGCCCCATCGCACGTAGGCCACGCCGAGCTTGATGAACGGCACCTTGACGATCTTCACCTGGGCGGCCGCGACGGTCTCGCCGTTCCTGCGCAGCAGGAGATGGCTCATGCGGCTCTCGCCGACACGCGTGACCTCGTACGACCACGACTGGTAGATATTCGCGTCCGCGAAGCGATCGAGCACGTCATGCCAACCGTCCTTGTCGACCGTGTCGACTTCGACGGCGTACCCCGCGGGCAGCATGAAGGTGCGCGATGCGCTCATGGTCCGTCCTCAGCCTTCGTTCGGGCGATCGACCGCGGCGGCCGCGGGCTCCGGCCGGCTGCGCGGACTCGCGCCCAGGCCTTCGGAATAGGCCCGCAGCAGTTCGGGAACCGAGGCCTCCCAGCCGATCTCGCGCGCGCGGGCGCGACCGAGTTCGCCGCGCCGCGCGACTTCGTCGGGCCGATCGAGCAGCCAGCACACCTTGTCGGCGAAGTCGCGTTCGTCGTTGCACTTGGCGTACAGGCCCGCCTCGCCAGCGGAGTAGCGTGTTTCGACGAGATCGAAGGCGACCAGCGGCTTGCCGAGCGCCATGTACTCCATCACCTTGTTCATCGTCGACTTGTCGTTGAGCGGGCTCAACGGGTCGGGTTGCACGCAGACCGCGACGGTGGACAGCCAGGTGCGTGCGTCGACGTCGGAAATCCGTCCCGTGAACCACACGTGCTTCTCGATGTCCAGCTCCTTGGCCAGGGCATGCAGGCTAGGCGCGGCGTCGCCGCTGCCGATGATCACGGTGAGGAAGTCGGTCCGGCCGAGCGTGACGACGATCTCGCGCACCGCGCGCAGCCAGTAGTCCACGCCGTCCTGCGGCCCCATGGTGCCGATGTAGCCGACCAGATGCCTGGCGCGTTGCATCAGCGCGGGATCGGGCTCCAGCGGCACGAACGTCTTCGGGGGGCCGTTGCGGACGACGAAGACCTGCTCGGGCTTCTTCCTGCCGCGCGTCTGCGCGACGAGCCGGTAGGACTCGTTGGTCGCGATGACGATGTCCGCCACGGCATAGGTGCAGCGTTCGATGAAGCGCAGCACGCGGTACACCAGATTCGGCTTCGGTTCCTTGAAGCGCGACAGGTAGGTTTCGGGCGACAGGTCGTGATGGTCGAAGACGAACTTCTTGCCGAAGAGCTTGAAGAAGGCGCCGATCACGAACAGCGTGTCCGGCGGATTCGCGGCGTGAACCACGTCGAAGCCCTTGCGCAAGGCGACCCAGATCGACACCAGCAGCATCGCGAACGTCGCGTAGCCGAATTCGAACGCGTAGCTCAGCACGCCTTCGCCGCCGGGCGGCGGGGGAAAGCGATAGACGTCGATGCCGTCCAGGCGCTCGCTCCAGGGCTGCCCCGGCGCCCGCGGCGCGATGACCGTCACCTCGTAGCGGGCGTCGCGCAGCGCCTGCGCCTCGCGGCGCACCCGCACGTCGAACGGATAGGCGTTGTTCTCGACGAGCAGCAGGACCCTATCCAACGAGCGCATGGTAGCGGTCTCCGATTGCGTTGCGGTCTTCGCAGACACGGACCAGGTCGATGAGCGTCTGGTCGGGGCGCAGTTGCTTGACCGCCTCGGCGTATTGCTTCGACTTGGTGGCGGCCACGACGATCTCGGAGTTCGCCAGCAAGAGGTCGAGGTTGTCCACCAACAGCGACGCGATGTGGGGCAGCTCGCGGTCGATGTAGGCCTTGTTCTCGCCCATCAGTTGCGTCAGCGTGACATTCGGGTCGTAGATGCTGACCTTGTAGCCCTTGCCGACCAGCTGCTCCACCAGTTCGACCGTGGGGCTCTCGCGCAGGTCGTCGGTGCCGTCCTTGAAGCTGAGGCCGAGGATCCCGATGGTCTTCTTGCCGTGGGCCGTCACCAGGGCGAGCGCGCGTTGCTTGTGGACGGCGTTGCTGCTGAGCGTGGCCTCGAGCACGGGCGCCTGGATGTCCAGCGAGCGGGCCAGGTAGGTGAGGGCGCGCAGGTCCTTGGGCAGGCACGAGCCGCCGAAGGCGTAGCCCGGCTTCAGGTACGTGGGCGAGAGGTTGAGCTTGGTGTCCAGGCAGAAGATCCGCATGAGTTCCTGGCTGTCGATCCCGGTGGAGCGGCAGATGGCGCCGATCTCGTTGCCGAACGCGACCTTCAGCGCATGGAAGGCGTTGTCCGCGTACTTCACGAGCTCCGCCGTGCGCACGCTGCACTTGACGAGGGGCGCGTCGATCCCGGCGTAGAGCGACGCGACCAGCTCCGCGCTGCGTTCGTCGGTCGCTCCGATGACGGTGCGCGGCGGCTGGCTGTAGTCCTTGATCGCCGTGCCTTCGCGCAGGAACTCCGGGTGGTACGCGACGCCGAAGTCGACGCCGGCCTTCTTGCCCGAACGCTCCTCGAGCATCGGCATCACCAGGTTTTCCATCGTGGTGGGCAGCATGGTGCTGCGGAACACGACGACGTGGAAATCGGTCTTGCCGCGCAGCGCCGTTCCGATCTCCTCGGCCACGCGCACGACGTAGCGCAGGTCCAGGCTGCCGTTGGCCGCGCTCGGCGTCTGGATGCAGACGAAGGACACCTGCGCGCCGTCGATGGCGGAGGCGGGGTCGGCGCTGGCGCTCAGGCGTCCGTTCCGGCGACCCTCGGCGATCAGCTCGCTCAGGCCGGGCTCGACGATCGGACTCAGTCCGTCGTTGATCATGCCCACCTTGGTCGTGTTGATGTCGACGCCGAGAACCTCGTGGCCGTCACGCGCGAGGCACGCGGCGGAGACGACGCCGACATAGCCCAATCCGAAAATGCTGATCTTCATTGTTGAACCTCGTCGACGAGCAGGGAAGCCAGGGCGTGCAGCATGGTGGCCTGTCCCCAGTGGAGAGTGGGTGTGCGATTGACCATGAACGGCATGCGCTGGAAGTAGAAGTAGCCGCTGCGATCCTGCATCTGCGTCACGGTCCAATTGGCGACCTTGCGCGCCAGGTCGCGCAGCGACTGGTCGTTGCGGATGCGCCCCAGCATCGTCAAGGTCTCGATGGCTTGCGACGCGCACTGGATGTCGATGGGCCAGGTCTTTTCCGCGTAGTACTTCGGCGTGCCGTCTTCCAGGAAGAAATTGGCGATGAAGTAGTCGGCGCCCTTGTCGAACGCGGCACGGTGGGTGAAGTCGCCGGTGGACTGGAAGTAGCACCACAGCGAATCCAGCACGTAGCCCGTGTGGAAGTTGTCGACCCAGTGCAGGTTGTCTGCCTCGCCGTACCACCACGCGCCGTTCGGCAACTGGGCGCCGACGGTGTAGGCGATCGCCTCGCGGGCGACGTCGCGCAGCGCGCCGTCGCCGGTGTGCTTGGCCACGCGGGCGAGCAACGCGGCCCCCAGGACGTTGGCGTTGTGGACGCTCTTGTACTGCCCGGGGATGTAGCTGATGCAGGCGCCCTTGCCGTCCGCCCGCCGCTCGAGGCCCGTCATGATGAACACGCATGCTTCGCGCGCGACGTCGAGGTAGTCGGTGCGACCGGTCGCTTCCCAGGCATCCACGAAAGCCTGGCCGATCAGGGCCACCCAGACGATCGTCGGCGTGCCCTTCGGAAGATAGAACACGCGGGACTGGTAGTCGAAATGGTTGCCCCAGCTCATGCCGCCGTATTGCCGCGACGCGTTCGTCTTCAGCCATTCCAGGCAGGCCGTCGCCTTGTCCAGGTAGGCCTGCTCACCGGTGTGCCGGTGCAGCTTGAGATAGCCCCGGGCCAGGTAGCCGTAGCCCTTGGAGCTCGGCGCGGGCCGAATGCCCAGGAGGGGCCGCAGGTTGACCGGGAATCGCCGCACCCCTTGCTGCAGGACCTGCTTTCCAAGTCTGCCGAATGCGAGCGGACGCACCCAGGCGTTCAGGCCGTCGAACGGGTCATAGGCCTTGTAGTCCTTGCGTGTCAGCCACGAATCCAGTCGTTGAATCGGTTCCAGCATTTCGTTCTCCCTCCTCAGTTGGTGCGGGCATCGACGCGCTTCAGGCCGTCCGCCCACCTTCTCGTGCGCAACTTCGCGTCGTTCAGCGCCGACCTCATCTGTTTTGCTCTGCGCCATCCGAAGATGCCTCGGAAAAGCATGAAATGGAATCGCTCCCCTGGGGGTGTCAGATCGCCGCCAAGCCTTCTTGCGAGACGGCGGCATTGATCCACCAGGTCGGTCTTCTCCGGATAGAAATGCGGCAGGTTCTCCTGCAGCAACCTCACGCAGGCACGCCTGGTCCGCTCGCTGTCCTCCAGCGCCAGGAGACGCTCGATGCACAGCCGCATCGAGGTGAAGCCGGAGAGCAGGGCGCGATCGGATCGTTGCGAGCTGAGCGAGCTGGAATTTCCGATGCGGTAGAAGCACTCGGCATCCGCCACGAACCGCACGTGCCGGCTGGCGGCGACGAGCCGGCACATGTACTCGCCGTCGTCATCGAGCGTCAGGTCTTCGTTCCAGGGGCCGGCGTCGTCCACCAGGCGCCGGCTGACCAGCCAGGACGCCGGGAACATGAAGCGGTTGTCGTTGAACTTGGTGAAGATCCAGTCTGCCGGCGACAAGTCCTGCCACAGCGTGTCGGGCTCGAAGCGTGCCTGTTCGGGACGTTTGAAGAACCGGCCCCAGCGGCAGGTCAGCAGCACGCCGGCTTGCGCTCCGGGTTCCGCGCCGCGCAGCTGCTGCTCGATCTTTCGCGGATGCAGCAGGTCGTCGGCATCGAGGAACTGGATGTAGGTCCCCCGGGCTGCGCGCAGGCCCGTGTTGCGAGCGGCCGCGGCGCCGCGATTGGCCTGGCTGAGGACCTGCACGCCGCGGTCGGCGAAGCCGCGCGCGACGGCCAGCGTGCGGTCGGTCGAGCCGTCGTCGACGACGATGATCTCCTTGGCCGGCCAGCTCTGCGCCAGCGCGGACTCGATGGATTCGCGAATCCAGCGTTCGGCATTGAATGCCGGGATGACGATCGAGACGAGTTCGGACACGGTGATGCTGCCTTCTGGGACGACGGGTGCTGCTGCCGCTATCGGGGCACGGTCGGTTGGGGCAGGGGATCGCGCGACGGCGTCAGGAACCGGCGCTCCCTCAGATACACCGCGGCGGTGCGCAGGCCGTCAGCCGTCGCCGAATGGAAACGCGGCGGGTTGGCGACCGCCGCGACACAGAACCGATCCAGGCGCGCGCTGACCGCCTCGAGCGAATATTCGCGGATCACGAACGCACGCGAGAACTCGCCGAGGGCGGCACGTTCCGCCGGACTGGCGGCAAGCCGGCGGATCGCGGCGACGAACTGCGCGTTGTCGGTGTTGCCGTCGCCGGTGCCGTACATGCCGTAGTAGTAGAAGAAGTCGGCGGATTCATGGTCGAACACACGGGAGAACCCGTTCTTGCCGACGACCACGACCGGCTTGCCGAAGGCCATGCCGCGCAGCGACGAGCCGCCCATTCCGACGACGATGTCCGCCATCGCATAGGCGGGTCGCGGATCGACGAGCGCGCCCGTCAACACCACGGCCTCCCGCCCGAGTTCCGCGTTCGTCTCCGCCGCCAGGGATTCGAGCCGCGTGCGAGCCGCGCCGTCGCCGACGATCACGAGGCGAAGCGGGAGTTCCCGGCCCAGCGCCCGGACCACCTCGATCGTCCTCAACAGGCTTTCCGACTTCATGAAATCGGCCAGCCGGGAGACCGTGACGATCGTGATCTCGTGGGGGGCGATGCCGCATCGTTCGCGCAAGGGCCGCGGGTCGGCGGCGCCTGGATGGTTCTTCGCGATGTCGACGGGCGGCAGGATGAGCTCGACCCGCCGTCGTCCCGCCGCTCGCGCGAGATCGACCAGTTCCGGCGTACCGAACGTCGTCGGGAGCTTCATGGGAAGCACGCGCGTGATCTCCATCATCATGTCGGTGACCACCATAGGGATGCCCATCGGGAGGTGCACGGAGTAGTACGCGTCGAGGCACTGCCACCAGTCCCAGGCATGGATGACGTCGGGACGTTCGCGGCGCACGACCTCGCGCAGTGCGCGCATCCGCGATGGCGAGGGGTGGAACCGGACGTCCGGGGCGGGAATGTAGCGAAGTCCCTTTTCCTGCGCGAGTTCGACCAGGGGTCCTGGTGTCGCGAACAGCACGACCTCATGCCCGTGCATGTCCCGCATCGCCGCGGCGAGGTCGATCCCGTTGACCTGCGTGCCCCCGAACTCCAGCCTGTGCGCGAATACCAGGATTTTCATGATGCGTGCGAGCCTTTCATCGTCCGGCCTTTCTTGCGCGCAAGAGCCAGGACAGCCGTTTGGGAACCTGCTCCGGCGCCATCAACTGGCGCAGCACGTGCAATGAGTAGGCGGCGCTCACGGCCGTGGCCAGCGCGCCGAGCACCGTCGCCATCGTCGTGTCGAGGACCTGGAACCCGATGAACACCCCGCCGATGACCAGCATGAACAGCGCTCCGGTGCGCAGATTGGTGGACGACCAGCGAAAGCCGGCCAGGCGGCGTGCAATCGGATAGACGATCAGCAGGTGCACGACATAGGAACCGAAGAAGGCGATGCCAGCGCCCGGAAGGCCGAACAGGTGCACGCAGCCCCAGGTCAGTCCGACATTCACGATGGCCCAGGCCATGTCGGTGGCCACGAACAGCTTTTGCGCACCCTTGGCCACCAGGATGTAGCCCACCGGCCACGTGACGACGCGCATCGCCATGCCCAGCACGATCCAGCGCAACACGTCGGCGCCTGTCGTGAAGTCGGCGCTGTACAACACGCGGAATACCCACGGCGCGAGCGTGAGCGTGGCGATCACGCCGCACCCCGCGAGCAGCAGGCTGACCTGCGCCTGTTCATTGACCAGGCGGCAGCATTCGCGGTCGTCCCGGGACGCCGCGACCAGACGCGGATAGAAGTCCGTCCCCATGGCCTGGAGCACGAAGCCGACGTACAAGCCGCCGATGGTCCACGCGGCCTGGTACAGGCCCGCCGCTGCGAGGCCGTCGTGGCGGATCAGGAGCAGGCGCACCGCGTAGGCGGCGCCCATCGTCAGGAAGCCGCTGGCCATGAATGCCATTCCCAGCCCGAGCAGCGAGGACACTTCCTTGCGCACGTCCGAAGCGGTCAGTACCGGCATGGCTGCCGGCAGCTTGACCTGCCGGACGTACCACCACGACACGCAGGCGCTCGCGGCGGAGACGGCGACGAGGGCCCACACCACGCCGTCCTGCCCGAGGGCAACCACGATGGGGACACTCACGAGCGCGCCCAGCAGCGCGCCGATGATGCCGATGCTGGCCATGTCACCGATGCGGCGCATGCCCTGCAGCAGGGCGCCCTGGCCATCCGCCACGAGCCGCAGGAACACCGCCACGGAGAGCACGGCCACGGCGCCGGCCTGCGCATTGCTGCCGAAGGTCAGGGCGGAAATCGGCCGGGCGAGCAGGACCAGCAGGATCGCGCCGAGCAAGCCCAGCCCGATCGCGACGCGACGCAACACGGCGACCATGCGGACGATGCGCGCGTCGTCGCCCGATCCGACGGCCTCGGCGATCTGGCGCACGCCGCTGCTGTTGATTCCCATCTCCGCCAGGGTGCGCGCCAGGTCGGCGATCGACGAGTAGACCCCCATCAGTCCGAAGCCCGCGGGGCCCAGCACCATCGCCATGAGCTTGGTGCGCACTGCGCCGATGGCCAGGGTGATCACCGTGGAACCACCGATCAGCACGCTCGACTTGAGAATCTCCAGGTAGCTGCTCCCGCGCGGTTGCTCGAGAGGCAAGCCAGGCTCCGTGGTGATCGGACTGGAGAGTTCGGCGGTCATGCCGGTTGGGTCGTTGGCCGGTCCGCGCCGCTGGCAGGCTCGTTCGTCGCGCCGCACGCGCGCGACCCGCAGGCGGCCGCCAGCGCGGCCACGACCTGGTCCTGCTCGGCGTGCGTCATCTGCGCATAGAGCGGCAGAAGGACGGCATGATCCTGGGCGCGCTCGGAATGCGACAGCGAATGGGGCAGCAGGGCGTCGCTGTAGGCCTCTTCGCGGTGACTGCACATGATTCCGCGCCGGGTGCTGACACCCCGTTCGAGCATGGACTGCATGACCGCGCGCTGGTCGAGATCGTCCGGCAGGCGCACGGCGTAGCTTTGCCAGTTGCTGCGTGCGAAGGTCGGTTCTTCGGGGATTTCCAGCCGATCCAGCGGAGCCAGCAGTGTCCGGTAGCGGTCGGCCAGGGCGCGCCGTTGGCGCACGATCTCGCCGAGACGCTTGAGTTGCTCGCGACCGACGGCCGCCTGGATATCGGTCATCCGGTAGTTGTAGCCAACCGTCGGATAGGACTCGAACAGCACCTGGGGAGAGCCGTGGCGGACCGTGTCAGGAATGCTCATGGCGTGTTGCCGCAGCAGGCGAAAGCGGGCATCCCAGTCGGCGTGCGGGGTCGTCAGCATCCCGCCGTCCCCGGTGCTCACGACCTTGCGGGGATGGAACGAGAAGCAGGCGACGTCCGCATGCGGCTTGCCGATCTTCTCCCACTCGCCGTTCCACTTCACCTCGCTGCCGATCGCGCAGGCCGCATCCTCGATCACCGGAATGCCATGTTGGCGGCCGATGGCGACGAGCGCGGCCAGGTCGCACGGCATGCCGATCTGGTGGACGCACAGGATCGCACGAGTCTTCGCGGTGATCGCACGCTCCACGAGCAGTGGATCGATGTTGTAGCCGTGCGGGTCGATGTCGACGAAGACGGGTGTCGCGCCGCAATAGCGGATGCTGTTGGCCGTCGCGATGTAGGAATGGCTGACCGTGATCACCTCGTCGCCGGCCTCGACGCCGGCCACCAGCAAGGCGAGGTGCAGCGCCGTCGTGCAATTGGAGACGGCGCAGGCATGGCGCGCGCCGACCCAGGCCGCGAACTCGTTCTCGAACGCCGCGACCTCCGGGCCCTGCGTGATCCAGCCGCTGAGGATCACCCGCCGCGCCGCGTCGGCCTCGGGCTCGCCCATGAGGGGCTTGGCGATCGGGATCATGCGGGCACCGCCAGCGACTTGCTGTGCTGCCACCACTCGACGAGCCGGGCCAGGCCGTCCTCGAGGGAGACGCCGGCCTTGAAGCCCAGCATCCGCTCCGCCTTGCGGGTGTCGGCCAGGCGGCGCGCGACGGGATTGACGTTGCGCTCGGGGCCGTACTCGGGCTGCAGGTCGGAGCCCATCACCTTCAGCAGGGCGGCGGCCAGGTCGTTCAGGCTCGTCTCGGTGCCGCTGGCCACGTTGAACACGTCGTCTTCGCAGTCGCAGGCCAATGCGAGCACGTTCGAGCGCGCGATGTCGTCGATGTAGATGAAGTCCATCGTCTGGCGGCCGTCGCCCAGGATCAGCGGCGGCTGCCCGGCGGCGATCCGGTCCATCCAGCGGATCAGGACCTCGGTGTACTTGCCGTGCAGGTCCATGCGCGGGCCGTAGAC
>FSVP01000420.1_pt1 | contig 11302 bp, 9 predicted proteins | sample 1637791 | NCBI WGS metagenome assembly FSVP01 (sample SAMEA3914814, study PRJEB12502) | metagenome | biome: forest; material: soil | place: USA | collected 2011-09-16 | depth 0.1 m
TACGGCGCCGCGCTGATCAACGACTTCAACCAGGGCGCCGAAGGCTGGACCGACTGGAACATCCTGCTCGACGAGAAGGGCGGCCCGAACCACGTGGGCAACTTCTGCTTCGCGCCCGTGCACGCGGACACCCGCACGGGCGAGCTCACGTTCACGCCCAGCTACTACTACCTGGGTCACTTCTCGAAGTTCATCCGCCCGGGCGCGCATCGCGTCGAGGCCGCCAGCAGCCGCTCGAGCCTGATGACGACGGCCTTCACGAACCCGGACGGTACGCTGGCCGCCGTGGTGATGAACCAGACCGACAAGGCGGTCGACTACCGCTTCTTCGTCGGCAAGGACGAGGCCAAGGTGTCGATCCCGGCGCACGCGATCCAGACGCTGCTCCTGCGCTGACTGCGCTGACTGCGCTGACTGCGCTGACGGCGGCTCCGGTCAGCCAGTGCTCAGCTTGCTACCTGAAACGCGGTACCCGCAAGGGGTTTGCCTCCGGGGGGAGCGGGGCGGGCGGATGGCAAACTGGGCATGTCACGCGGACGTCATCCCGCCCGCGTGGCCGAGCCCCGGCGCGCGACCCGCGCGGCCGCGATGAGACTGTCCGAACCCGCCCCTGGCCCATGACGACGCTGCAAGACGAATCCGACACCCGCGCCGAGGCGATGCAACTGCTCCAGCGCGGCATCGCCGCGGCGGCCAGGGGAGCGGGAGACGAGGCCATTGCCTGGCTGAACCAGGCTGTCGCGCTGCAACCGGACTTCGCCGCCGCGCAGGCCAACCTGGGCCTGCTGCTGGTGGCGTTGCGCCGCCATGCGCAGGCCGAGCCGCACCTGGGCGCCGCCGTCGCGCTGATGCCCGGGGACGCCGCGCTGCGCAACGCGCTGGGCGTCGCGCAGGAGGCGCTGCAACGCTACGCCGACGCCGAGACCACCTACCGAGGCGCACTCGCGGTGGAGCCCGGACTCGCCGAGGCCCACGCGAACCTCGGCAACTGCCTGCGCCGCCTGGGACGCCTGTTCGAGGCGGAGGCGCATCTCGCGCGCGCGATCGAGCTGAAACCCGACGATGCCGTCGCGCATTTCAACCTGGGCGTCCTGCTCCAGGATCGCGAGGAATTCGACCGCGCCGTCGCCGAATATCGCCAGGCGCTGGTTCATCGCCCGGACTTCATCGAGGCGCTGAACAACCTGGGCAGCTGCCTGCGCAACCAGGGCTTCGTCGACGAAGCCCGCGTCGTCTTCGAGCGCATCCTGGAATTGCGGCCGACGCAGGTCGAGGCGCATTGCAATCTCGCCCTGTACAAGACCTACCGGGCCGGCGATCCGCAGGTCGACCAATTCCTGTCGCAGCGCCACCGCCTCCAATCGTTGCCGCACGACGGCCAGGTCCGCTACTGGTTCACCTTGGGAAAGATGATGGAGGACATCGGCCGCCACGACGAATCGTTCGCCGCCTACGCCGAAGGCAACCGCGCCAAGCATGAACTCACGCCGTGGGACGAGGCGAAGCATCTCGACCTCCAACGCCGGATCATCGCGACATTCTCCCGCGAGAAGCTGGCCCGCCACACGGTGCCCGATTCCTCCGGTGGCCCGACGCCCATCTTCATTCTCGGCATGCCGCGCTCGGGCACGTCGCTGCTGGAACAGGTTCTGGCGACCCTGCCGGGCGTGCACGGGGCCGGCGAAATCACCTGGCTGCCCGACACGCTCCAGGCGGTCGGAAAGGATTGCGAGGAGGGCGCGTTCCATTTCCCGGAAACCCTCGAGACCTGGTCCGACGACGCGCTGCTGGAACTGGGCAACCGCTATATCGACCGGATCCGGGAACTGGCACCGCAATCCACCCACGTGGTCGACAAGCTGCCGGACAATTTCATGCACATCGGGCTGATCCACCTGATGTTTCCGAACGCGCGCATCGTCCATTCGATGCGCGATCCGATGGATTCCTGCTTCTCGTGTTTCTCGCGCCTGTTCATCGCCAACAACCTCGGCTATACCTACAACCTGGGTACCGTCGCGCGTTACTGGGTCAGTTATCACGAACTGATGCAGCACTGGCACGCCGTGCTGCCGCCGGGCCGCATCCTCGACGTGTCGTACGAGGACATGGTGGGCGGCTTCGAGAACCAGGCGCGCCGCATCGTCGACTATCTCGGACTGCCTTGGGACGACCGTTGCCTCGGTTTCCACAACAACCGGCGCGTCGTGAAGACGGCCAGCGTGGCGCAGGTGCGGCGGCCGATCTACAAGACGTCGGTGGCGCGGTGGAAGCCTTACGCGGCGCACCTGGGCGAACTCTTCGAGGTCGTGAAAGACTTCCGCTGAGCTCGGCGCGGCGCGGGTGTCGCCGGCGCCGGGAATGCCGGCGGCGAGGCCGTTTTGGTCGGGCAAGACCATTTGCGGCAGAACGAGCGCCGCGGTGCCATGATGCAGGCGGGCATGGCGACGGCAGTCGGCGAAGGGCCGCGTCGGCTGCATCGCGCATCGAACTCACGCTGTCGGCATGTTTGCAGTAGGCCAGTCGTGTTCGAGAGGTGTCCAATGGTTGAGATCATCCATCCCTTCTACGAGTCGCATCGCGCTGCCATGGAGGCCGCCATGCGCCATCGCCTCGATCTTGCCGAAGCGATGTTGTGCGAGCGCGCGAATCTATCCGATATGGATGGGATCAGGCAGGAGGTGATGGACGAATTCGAAATCGTGCTCACCCAGATGCCCTATGTCGGAGGCGCGGCAAGTCGCATGAGCGATTTCTTCATGCGTCTCATGGGCTTCATGGCCATCAGCAGGGTGCTCCGGCGACACGGCGTGTCGCTGCCCGTGATCGGCGAAATCGAGCGGGAAACCTACAAGGCGCAATTGCTCACCGCGCCCGAAGCGGAACGTCTCGCCTCGGGGCGCCAATTCATGTCGTCGGAGAATCAGACTTTGCTGCGCGAGCAGGCCGCAAAAAGCGCCACAAAAAGCCACCAGGAAGAGTTTCCGGAGGATTTCGTCTACGACTTCGTCGAGCCGGGCCCGGGTGACAACTTTGATTTCGGCATCAACTACAAGGCTTGCGGCTTCTGCAAGTTCGCGGCTCGCCATGGAGACAAGGAAATCCTGTCGAACATCTGCGGGCTTGATTTCGATGCCTATGCAACGCGAGGCATCCACCTGGAACGGACGCAAACCCTGGCTGGCGGCGCAAGCAACTGCGATTTCCGATTCTCGCGGCGCCCGTCGGACCAGGACGACGGGCGTGTGCTGCAGCGCGTGACATCGGCTCCCTGAGGGCGCCTCGGGGAACCAGCCGAGCGACGCCGGGACGTTCGGGAAGCGCCAATGCGCAGGCAAGCCGTCAATAGAGTTCCGCGAGCCCTTCGCGGATGGCGGCGGGCACGTTGGGCTCCGCTGCGATGCGTTGCAGGAAGTGCGGGTCATCGGCCACGGTGAGCGGGTCCAGCTCGATGGACGTGAGCAGCGCCGAAAGCGGCGTCGACGACGGCCTGGCCGCGACGCGCGGCCCCGTGAAATCGACAGGGCCGTCATAAGGCAGGCGCGGGCGCAGGTCCATGCCGTCGTCGCGGATCTCGTCGAGCGCCAGCGACCAGGTCGGCCGGCGCGCGCGATCCAGCACGATCCGCGCGGCATGCGGCGCCTGCGGCGCCTCGAGCGCGCGGGCCAGCTCCGGCAGCGTGTGCAAGGCCCGTGTCAGCGCACTCGTCGCCGCGGACAGCGTCACGGCGTCGACGTCCGGGTCGCCGTCGCTGTCCTTGAGGAACAGCGACCTGGCCTGGCCGCCGACCTTCAGCTTCTCGCCGTCGGCATGCAGCGCGTGCATCAACCCGGGCATTCCGTAGCGCGCGACGCCCTCGATCATCACCAGGCGAATCTGGGTTTCGCGTGCATGGATCAAGGCGTCGTACGGGTCGCCGTCGACGCCGTCGATCACGCAGACGTCGGCGTGCTTGCCGGGCTCCAGCGTTCCGAGGGCGGCCTGCCACTTGAGGATGGCGGCGGCGTCGCGCGTGACCATGGCGACGATGTCTCGCGGGCTGAACAGATCGTGCAGCACGTGGTGCGAATACAGCCACGCCACCTTCAGCTCGCCCAGCAGGTTCTTGCTGCCCGAGGGCGACCAGTCGCTGCCCAGCCCGATGCGGACCCGGGCCTCGCGCGCCGCATCGACGCGCGCCGTGCCGCCGTACAGCAGCAGGTTGCTCAGCGGCGACCACACCATGGAGCCGCCATGCTGGTGAAGCACCGCGAAATCCTGAGGAAGCAAGCCGGCCGCATGGATGCCGGTGAAGGTATCGTTGATGGCCCACTCGTCCTGCGCCACCTCGAGTGCCAGGAAATGCCGGCGCGCCGCCGAATCCGTCTGGCCCGCGCGCGTCACGCCCTCGCTCAGGTGCAGCAGGAAGCAACTGTGCTCCTTGCCGAGGCGGGCCACGAACCTGCGGGCGTCCTTGGCGTCGACGTCCGCGATGCGCGCATCCGCGTCGGACAGGTCGGCCTGGTCGGTGTGCTCGACGTTGCGCAGGATGCCGCGGAAGAAACGCTGCACCCCGGCATTGCTGTTGAGCATGATGCCCTGGCTCGTGGTGCAGCCGCCCAGCAGGCATTTGCATTCGACGTAGCGCACCAGCGGGGCGAGGAGGGCGGGCCGGCCCGACGCGTCGCGGTACTCGCCAATGACCGTCATCGGCCCGCTGATCAGCTTGCGGTAGTCGGGATGCGTCGGCCACTGGCCGCGGTCCTGGTACAGCTTGGGCACAGGGCTCCACAGTGGCAGGGCGTTGTAGGCCAGGTGGTTGTGCAGCTCGATGAAGCCGGGAAAGAGGGTGCCGTCCGTCGGCGTGACAGGCGTCGATTCGAAGCCGGGCGGTGCCGCCTGCGTTCGCGGCTGCGCCGTCACGATGCGGCCCTTGTCGATGTAGAGGACCGCGTCAGGCAGCACGTGGAACTCGTCGTCCATCGCCACGATGCGCCCGCCGAGTGCGAGCTTCGGTCCCGACAGCGGATCGATGGGCGTGGCCCGATGCCCGGCCAGCGCCACGGCTTCGAGAGACGGCACGGTTGCCGGCTGCTCGCCCGTCAGCGGGAACCAGCGACGCGTCGGCATGCTCAGTCCACGATCCCGGCCGGCACCGTGATCGTGATGTCACGCCGCTTGGCCACGTCGGTGGACCCGACCCGCGCCGCCCAGCCGTCGCGCTCATGCATCCACGACGGCAGGCCGGCGGGGAAATCCGCTTCGGGGACGGCGACGCGATCGCCATCGGCCCAGGCGCTGCCGTAGTGCGCCATGGCAACGGCGACATCCGGATGCACGATCGCTGGCGAGAGCGCGTCGAGCGCAGCGTTCCAGTTCTGCAGCAGCTTGGCCGTCGCCGCGGCGAGCTTGGCCTTGTCGCCCTTGGATGAGCTTTCGGGTTGCGTCGGGTGCGTCACCGCCGCATACGCGACCTGCGACGCTTGGCCGGCCGCCGTGGCATGCCACAGCGCCCACGCCTTGTCGGCCGCCTGGCCCAGCGCGATCACGGCCTCGACTCGGCGGTCCACCAGCAAGGCATCGAGCCAGCGGTTGCGGTAATCGATCAGCGGCTGCGAGTGCTGCGTCGCGGCCTTCACGTCGCCGTAGACGCTGTACAACCAGGTGTTGATGCAGACGTAGCTGCGCATCACGCCCAGCTTGGCCAGCAACCCCTGGAGCCGCCGGCCGGCTTCGCCGACCAGGATGCGCCGCACGATCGTTTCGTGCTGCGCCGGATCTTGCCCGATCACCAGGACGCGCGCGGAGCCGTCGAGACGTCCCCGGTGGAACACGGGCCCCCATTCGACCCGGAACTGGTCGGGCGGGTAGACGTCGGCTTCAGGAAAGTCGGCGCAAAGGCTCAGGAACGGCTCGGCGACGTAACCGGGATCGAAGGCGTGAGGCATTCGCATCTCCTCGGAGATGGCGCTGGGGGAAGCGTCGGGGCGAGTATGGCGCCGTGGGGCGAGCAGGGGGAATGCAGGTTCTAGGGGGCCGGCCCGCGGCCGTCCGTGCGACGGCGCACTCCTTGCACAACCGGCGCGCTCAGGCTTCGATGCGACTCACCGCGCCGAGATCGGAAGCCGAGCCGGCCACACCTTCGAGCACGATCGACCGACTGCCGTCGTCGTGCGCCGCCACCACGAAGCGCTGCCGCGGCACATGGCCGTCCCGGCCGCGAAAGACTGCGAACACGGGATCGCCGTTGGAAATCACGCCTACGACGTCGGCAACCGGTGCACGGGTCTCGTCGGTCATCCGGCGGTTGCTCACCACATCGATTTGACTCCACACGACCTCGCTCACCCGTTGGCGATCGTCGAGGCGCACCTTTATGCGTTCCCCCTGTTGCTGGAAGCCGCGCGCCCCGTACATGATCGGCTCGATCGACGAGGCGCGCGCCCCCGCAGCGGTCGTGGTCGCCCCCAGCCCGGAGCCGGCGTCCGCTTGCGCATGAAGGCGCGAGCGCTCAAGTCCTCCTTCGACGGATCGCCTGAGGTTCAGCTCCTGCTTCTCAAGTACACGCAGTCGCTCATCACCCAGATGTCGCAGACCGCCATATGCAACCGCCATCACTTGCTGGAGGCGCAGGTGTGCAAGCGCCTGTTGCTCACCCTCGACCGGTTGTCGAGTTCCGCGCTGATGATGACTCATGAGCTCATCGCCAACATGCTGGGCGTGCGCCGGGAGGGCGTGAGCGTGGCCGCGTTCAGGCTTCAGCGCGACGGCCTCATCCGCTATTCCCGCGGATGCATCGAGGTATTGGATCGCAGTGGCCTGGAGCATCGCGCATGCGAGTGCTACGGGGTACTGAAACGTGAATGCACCCGGCTGCTTCCGGAAGTCGCGTCGATTGCCGACACACGGAGGGCCGGCGTGGCGATGCGACCGCCGGAAGTCCCTGTGGATGGGGTCCCGGGGTCGTGTGCCCAAGCAGTGCAGCGGGTGAGCCGCAAGGCCAGGAAGCCTCAGGTTTCCGCGCATCCGACGTCGGCAACGCCGCCTCGCAACCTCGGGGTTGGCCGCCAGCTCCAATGGGCCGCCGCTTCGCGTCCCCGGGCATCACTTGCAGGCGGCGAAGCCTTTCTTGCAATGAGCGCCATCATGTCGGGAGCGCGGACGGACCCTGCAACCATCGCTGCCTGATCCTCGACGCGCGCGGCAGTTCCGGCTCAGTGGCAGTGTGATCGACGCGCAATCTGGTGGAGTGCGACACCTGCCGTCGGTCAAACATACCGGCCGACCGGGTTCAATCTGTGCGCCAGCGCACTGAATTCAACTCGCAAGACCCTTCGGAGCCGCGCCTCCTGTCGCGTTGGTTCCATCCTCGGCGACAGTCGAATTTCCGGGCGCCGGGCCGACGGCCTTGGCGAGCAATTCGCTCAACTGGCCCATTCGGGCGGGTTTCGCCAGCCTGATGTCGAACGCGTCGCCGTACGACTTCATGGGCTCGTCCCAATGGCGCAGGGCGGAAAGCGCGGCGATGGTCCCGGGAGGGTGGGGGCCCAGGCGGATGAGCCGTGCGGCGGCGCATCCATCCAGCATCGGCATCTGGATGTCCAGGATCGCGAGATCGGGCTGCAGTGCGACGCAGGCGTCGACTGCCTCGCGGCCGCTATAGGCGGCAACTGCCTCATAACCCATTTCGTGTATGAGCTCGACGAGCGTATCCGCTGCGTCGCGATTGTCGTCGGCGACGACGACACTGCATGTGGAACTCATGATGCACTTCAAAGTGTGGTCACGCTGCTCCGGCAATGCGGACGCCCGTTGGAACAGAAGGGCCGCGCAGTCGCCTGATTGGGAGCTGAATATCGGGAGCCGAATTCCAGCACGGCGTCCGCGATGGCGTTGTCGAGACATCGATTCAAGGTGCGCAACTCATCGACAGCGACGGGCGCATCCCGTTCGAACGCCAGGTCCGTGATGGCTTGGCAGAGATCGCCTAGTCATGAACGGCCTGGTCGACCGTGTATCCCAAACCAGGGAGGCTGGCGCCACGGGCAGCGGCGCTCACGCCCATCTCGGACGGTGCCAGTCCGTCGCCGCCGGACGATCCAGAGACGCCGATGCTCTCCTCGAAGGCGCCAGCCTCCCCCGCTCGAAGGGTTCGATTGCATTCGCGGACAGTCTGACCCGGGAGAACGCGGCGCGAGCTGCTGGAAGTTGTCATCAGGTCGCTGACGTCGACGTGCCCACATCCCTGTCGAGACGCAGGGCATCCAACGCAGCGACTGCCATCAGGGCGGCAATGACGAACCACACGTGATGGAAGTCAGGCAACAGGAGGCCGGCTTGCGGATGGAACGATCTCGCAAAAGACAAGGCTGAGGCGGCGAGCGCGACGCTGAGCACCATCGCCATCTGCTGCAACATGGTCGCCAGCGCACTGGCGCTCGCGCGACGGTCGCCGTCGATATCGACGAATGCGAGCGTGGTGATCGCCGTGAAATTCATCGACCGCGTCATGCCGGCGGCAAAGAGCGCGGCATAGATCACAAACAGCGAGATGTCCGGGGTCAAGCATCCACAGGCGAACAGCGTCGCTGCGCAAAGCAGGCCGTTGACGAACAGCACGTTTCGAAAGCCGAAGCGGCGCAGGATGGCCGTCGTCAGACCCTTCATGACCAGGTTGCCGCCCATGTAGATCAACACCATCACGCCGGCTTGCAAGGCTGTCATGCCGAAGCCGAGCTGGAACATGAGCGGCAGGAGGAACGGCGACGCGTTGATGGCGATTCGCGAGGCGAATCCGGCGCCGAGCGTGGCGTGGAAGAACGTAGGTACGCGAAGGGAGGCGAGCGACAGCAGTGGCGCTGGCGCGCGCCTGGCATGCAGCACGGCGAGGCAACCACAACTCACCCCGAGTGCCACCAGCGCGCCGGCACTCCCTTGCGAGCCGGTGCGCTCGCCCAGGCGTGTCAGGCCCTCGATGAGTGTTGCGAGTGCAATGCCGGTCAGCACGAAGCCGCGCCCGTCAAAAGGTTTGCGTGTCGGCAGGGGCCGGCGCGGGATGAAGCGAAGCACCAGCACGACACCGGCCAGGCCCAGCGGAATGTTGAGGAAGAAGATCCAGCGCCAGGAGGCGACTGCCACCAAAGCCCCGCCGATGACGGGCCCGATGACCGGCGCAACGAGGCCGGGCCACGTGATGGTGCCGATCGCCTCGATCAGCCGGTTCTTCGGCGTCTCGTGCAACACGACAAGTCGGCCGACTGGCGACATGAAGGCGGCTGCGATTCCTTGCAGGATGCGCGACAAGACGAAGAACGCCAGCGTTGGCGCGACGCCGCACAGGAGCGACGCCAGCGTGAACGCACCCACCGCCGTAGCGAAGACGCTGCGCGCGCCGAACCGATCGGCGCACCAGCCCGCGGCTGGTACGAACACGGCCATCGCCACGAGGTAAGCCGTGATGCCGATGCTCAGCGCCAGCGGCGTCGACCCGAATCCGGCCGCCATGGCGGGCAGGGCGGTGTTGACGACCGTGCCGTCCAGCGTCTCCATGAAGAACGCCGAGGCGACGATGAAGGGGATTGCGCGGGAGGAACGGCTGTCGCCCGTCGAAGGATTCGTGCTCACGCCGGCCAGTGTCGCCCATCCGTCGCTTCGACGCGATGTAACGAGGCCACCTGCCTCCACGTCGTTGTGCACGTCCCGCCGCGCCGGAAGGAGGATGCCATCCCCGTCCAGCGCCCGCCACGGACCATTTCCGCGTTGTTGGAGGACAGTCGCCCCGTGACCTTGGTCTTCTCGATGCCGTTGGGACCGGTCAGCCGCGGGCAGCGTGTTCGCGCCGTTTCCGGCCGACCTGCTAATTCGCGCCTAAGACGCCGGTCGTAGAGTCCGACACCATGATCACGACTTCCCTGTCGGCATGAGCACGGCCAGCACCTTCGTGCCCACCGTGCTCGCCGCGTTCATGGCCAGCACCGTCGAGTTCGTGGAGGCCCTGACCATCGTTCTGGCGGTGGGCGTGGTGCGCGGCTGGCGCTCGGCGCTGGGCGGAGCCGGCACCGGCCTCCTGGTTCTCGTCGCCTCGGTACTGGCATTCGGCTCCTCGCTGTCGGCCGTTCCGTTGCCGGTGCTGCAGGGGGTCGTCGGCACCTTGCTGCTGCTGTTCGGGCTGCGGTGGCTGCGCAAGGCCGTCCTGCGCGCGGCCGGCGTGCTCGCACTGCACGACGAGGCGGCGGCGTTCGCGAAACAGTCCGCGGCGCTACGCGAAGGGATGCTGCCCTGGTGGAACGGCATCGACGCCGTCGCTTTCGTGACGTCGTTCAAGGCCGTCGTGATCGAAGGGCTGGAGGTGGTCTTCATCGTCATCGCGATCGGCGCGAGCGGCGCGCTGCTGTGGCCGGCGGCGCTCGGCGCCGCGCTGGCCTTGCTGCTTGTCGTGGTGCTGGGCCTGGCCGTTCGCCGGCCGTTGTCCCGGGTGCCGGAGAACACGCTGAAGTTCGCGGTCGGCGCCATGCTGTCGGCCTTCGGCTGCTTCTGGGTCGGCGAAGCGCTCGGTGCGCCATGGCCCGGCGCGGACGCGGCCATCCTCGTGCTGATCGCGACCTTCGTCGTCGTGGCGCTGCTGCTGGTGGGCCTGGCGCGCCGGCTCCGCGCGACCGCGGCCGCACGACCTCGCGCCTCGAGCCCGCCGGCGGCTGTCCCGACGGGACTCGTGGCGTCGATCGTGAGCGAGGTGTGGGGGCTGTTCGTCGACGACGGCTGGCTGGCCGCGGGCATCCTGGTCGTGCTCGCGGTCGCCGCGACGCTCGTCCACTTCCGTGGCACGCCGGGCGCCGGCACCAACGTCGCGGTCGTGGCGGCGCTGCTGGCGACCCTGGGCGCAAGTGCGGTGCGCCGCGCATCCGCATGACGCGCGCGCGCCGTTGGGCGAAAGAATCTGCGCGGCGACAACGCCGGCAAATCGTGGTACGAGGAGGAAATGCAGGCACCACGCGCCGACGGCCTCGCGCAATTCGACGACGCGATCTCCGCCGAGCTCAGAGCCCTTTTCCTGCCTTGCCGGCGCTCCGGGCGCCGGCCTCTTCACGTTCCTCGGGAATCCCAGTCATGATCCGCCTCGCGTTGCTACTGCTCGCCATCCCCGTCGCCGCCGCGGCCGCCCCACCCGCCCTGAAGGAGGTCGCACGCATCCACGTGCCCGGCGAGACGCGCTGGGACTACCTCCCCGTCGACAGCGCCGCGCACCGCCTCTACGTGTCGCATGCAACGGTCACCGAGGTCGTCGATACCGAAACCGACAAGTTGATCGGCACGATTCACGACA
>FSVP01000146.1_pt1 | contig 10903 bp, 7 predicted proteins | sample 1637791 | NCBI WGS metagenome assembly FSVP01 (sample SAMEA3914814, study PRJEB12502) | metagenome | biome: forest; material: soil | place: USA | collected 2011-09-16 | depth 0.1 m
CTGTGGATCGTCGCGTTGTATTTCATCTGCAACCCATATCGCGGCGTGCGCCACGACGCCGTGCTGTATTTCGGCCAGATGCAGCTCCACCTCACGCCCGGCTGGTTGCAAGGCGACCTGTTTTTCCTGTCCAACTCGCAAGACAGATACAGCATCTTCTCCACGATCTTCGCGCCGGCGCTGCAGGCGCTTGGCCTGTCTTCGGCCGAGATCGTGATCCTGCTGTCGTTGCACGCCTTGTTTCTGTTCGCGACGTGGCAACTGACCGCTGGCATGGCGGCCACGACGCGCTGGTGCGCGCTGGGCCTCGCGCTCGTGCTGCCGCACTTCTACTCCTCCCGCCACCGATTCGCGTTCACCGAACCGTTCCTGACGGCGCGCTCGCTGGCCGAACCGTTCGCTGTCCTGACGCTGGCGTGGCTTGTGCGCGGGCGTTTGGCGCTGGCGCTCGCGGCAGCCGTGCTTGCCACGATCAGCCACCCGCTGATCGCATTGCCGGCATGGCTGGTCGGCTGGCGATTGCTGTGCGCCCAGGATCGTCGCTGGAACTGGGCTGCGCTGCTGGCACTGCCCGTCGTCATGCTGGCCTGGCTGCAGGTGGCCCCCTTCGGCGCCCTGGCGCACAGTTACGACGCGGATTGGTTCGAGACCGTGAAGCAGGCGGACTCGTTCGTCTTCGTCACGTCGTGGCAGATCGCCGACTGGGAACAACTCGCCTTCGATGCCGGCCTGCTGTGGCTGTGCGCGCGTGACGCTTCGCTGCCACTGGGCCGCCTCGCGCGGGCAACGCTGGTCGTGACGATCGGATGCCTCGTCGCTTCCGCGATCGGCGTCGATCTGTTGCACAACATCCTGCTGACCCAGCTGCAGCTCTGGCGCGCCACGTGGATCGCTCATCTTGTCGCGATGCTGTCGCTCGGGCCGCTGCTGACGGGTCTGTGGAAGCAGGGCGGCAAGGGTCGCCTCGCGGTGTTCGCGATCCTGCTGGGCGCCGTCACCATCAGCTCCACCTTGCACACGGGTTGGGTCACCGGCCTGATGGCGTTCGGTGCTGTGGCGCTGGCGGAAAGCCGGGTCGTCGTCAGCGCGGTCGTCTTGCGGATCGGCATCGCCGCGTGCGTGGTCGCGGCCCTCCTGATCTCGGGCCTCGTCGCGATGTCCCAGCACGATCAGCTCTCGATGGGGCTGGATTCCGGCATCCTGATCGGCCGCGCCAGCGCGATCCCTTCCGCGTTGAGCGCGCTGGTGCTGGCGGTTGCGCTGCTGGGGCTCTGGCCCTTGCTGCGCCCCGGGCGGATCGCTGCCGGTTGCAGCGCGGGCTGCATGGCGGTACTTCTCGTGGCGGGCATTTCGCAATGGGACCAGCGAAACGACTGGGCGCGCTACGTGGAGCAGAACCAGGGCCAGCCGCATCCCTTCGCGGCATTGATTCCCGTCGACAAGACGGTCTATTGGCCTGATGATCTGCTGGCGAGCTGGGCACTGCTTGGGCGATCGAGCTTCTACAACGCTCCGCAGATGTCAGGCACGCTGTTCAGTCGTGAAACGAGCGCGACGGGGATGGAGCGCCGGGATGCCGTCGGCCCCCTCGTCATCCAGTCCAGGCTCTGCCTGTCGATCGTCGCGGCCGGCCTCACCACGACCACACTGGCCGACTGCAAGCCGACCGATATCGCGGTACACGATGTCTGCCACCTGAAGAACGTGCATCCCGACTTCATCGTGCTGAATTCGCCCATCCAGGCGCCGCCGCAGGCCAGCTGGCACCATCCATCGCCGGACGCGTCGGAGCCGGCCGGGCATTTCCTGTACGAGTGCAGCAAGATTCCTTGATCCCCCGAACGCTTCGGCTCGACGCAACGATGGGCGGTCGTGCGGCCTGAATCGCGCTACCCTACGCACCGATTTGTCGATCGCCGACCGTTCTTCCGCCGCAGATACCGCTTCTTCCTTTTCGTCGCAATGATCAGCAAATCCTCCTACGAAACTGCGTGGACCCGCCTGGCCGCATGCGGACTCGACGACGCGCCGGACGAACACCCGTTCGCCCGGAAATCCACTCAGGCCACATTCCGATGCCTGCCGCAAGGATGTTGATGAACAAACAGGATTCCGAGACGAGCCTGTCGCTGCTCGACGGGTTGATCTGTCTCTTCCTGGCGCTGCCCTTGCTGTTGTTCTGCGCGTGGTTCAAGTGGCCGTTCGCGATCGCCCTCGCCTTGATGACCGTGTTCGGCTTGCAGCAACTGCTGCAGGGATCGAGGCTGGATCATTTCGAAATCCGGCCTCGGCTGCTGCTCACCATCGTCGTCGTGGCCGTCATCTGGACCGCCCTGGCCGGCGTCGGGCATTTCTTCTACGCGAACAGCGACTGGGTGACCCGGGACGCCGTGTTGCGCGATCTGACCGAAACGGCGTGGCCCCCCAGATACGAGAGCGATGGCGCCCTTGCGTTGATCCTCAGGGCGCCGGTGGGCTACTACCTGCCGGCGGCCGCGCTGGGATCGGTCCTCGGCCTGCCCTGTGCAGACATCGCGCTCTATGTCTGGACGGTCATCGGCTTCGTCCTCGTCCTGTGTGCTGCAACCACTCGTTTCTCCACGAGCGCGCAGCGCTGGATCTGCTGCGGCGTGATGATCGGGTTCGGTGGGCTCGACCTGGTGGGATACATCCTCAACCACTGGGCCCTGCCAGCACCGGGCGAGCACATCGAGTGGTGGGCCCGGTTCGCGCAATATTCTTCCAACTCGACGCTGCTGTTCTGGGTACCCAACCATGCGCTGCCGGCGTGGCTGGGCATCCTGCTCGTGCTACGTCACTGGAGAACGCCGGCACTGGCCCGGATGGCGCCGTTGCTGGCGGCCACGATACCGCTCTGGTCGCCGTTGGCGGCGATCGGCCTGGCGCCGTTTTTCATCACGGGGCTCGACTGGCGACGCGATTTCCGAAAGATCTTCTCGATCCGCAGCGGCCTGCCACTCCTGGGCCTGGCGCTGCTCGTGGCCCGCTTCATCACCATGGATACACAGGCGATTCCCGGCGGATGGGCGATGGAGCACTTCAGGACCGCGGGAGAGTTCTTCGAGCGCTATGCCATGTTCTGTGTGCTGGAGTTCGGCATCCTGGCGCTGGTGCTGCTGCGATTGAAGGCCTTCGACATCCAGCTGGGGACGAGCCTGCTGATCCTGCTGGCGCTGCCGCTCTACCGATTCGGCCAGGGCAACGACCTGGTCATGCGCAGTTCGATCCCCGCCTTGACGGTGCTCGCACTGGCGACGGTGCGCCCATTGGCGGACGCTGGGCGCTCAGCCTGGCGCTACGCCTTGATGGGACTCCTGGCGGTGGGTGCCATGGGCGCCGCGCAGGAACCCTGGCGTGCCTTGTCGACGCCGAGGTGGGACCTGCAAGGACAGACACTGGGCGAAGTATCGAGTCCGAAGGCGCATGGTTACGCGGCCGCGCTTCCGCCGCACTATGTCGCCATCCTGAACCAACCCGGGCTGCTGGCGATGATGCGCGAGCCGAGCCTGGTGCGACCCACCGAACGCGCTCTCCCGAGATCGTCGCCATGAGAAATGTCCTTACTCCTGCGTTGTCCGGCATGGCCCGTCGACGGCTCCTGACGATGCACTACGACAGCGGCGTCGGGCACATCGGCGGCAATCTGTCGGCCATCGATGCCTTGCTGGTGGTGTTCCACGACTACCTGGTCGACGCCGACCGCTTCATCCTGTCGAAAGGCCATGCCGCCGGCGCGCTCTACGTCGCGTTGTGGAGCGTCGGTCGCCTGAGCGACGAGGCCTTGAAGACGTTCCATCGCGACGGCACCTTGCTGGCCGGCCACCCGCCATGCGTCGGGATACCCGATATCCCGTTCGCGACGGGCAGTCTCGGCCACGGCTTGTCACTGGCCTGCGGCACTGCGCTGGGACATCGCCTCCAGGGCAAGGAGGGCAGGGTGGTCTGCCTCACGTCCGATGGAGAGTGGCAAGAAGGCTCGACGTGGGAGGCGCTGATCTTCGCCTGCCATCAACGCCTGTCCAACCTCACGGTGCTCGTGGACCACAACGAGCTGCAGGGATTCGGGTCGACGGACTCGGTGGCGTCGATGGCCCCGCTGTGGGACAAGCTCGCGGGCTTCGCGGCCGACGTGCGCGTCATCGACGGCCATGACCCGGCCGCCCTGCGCGCCGTATTGGCCGAAGCCGCAGGCGATCGGCCGCGCATCGTGATCATGAAGACGATCAAGGGCAAGGGCGTGAGCTTCATGGAGGGCAGGATGGAGTGGCACTACCTGCCCTTGAACGAATCACAATGGCTGTCCGCAACGGCCGAGCAGGGCACGGTATGAGAAAGCAGTTCTGCGACGCCATGGTGGCCCGTGGCACCGATCCGAAGATGGTGTTCCTGACCGGCGATCTCGGATTCATGGCGCTGGAACCCCTGCAAGCGGCCCTCGGCGAGCGCTTCATCAATGCGGGTGTCTCGGAGCAGAACATGATCTCCGTGGCTGCCGCGATGTGCCGCACCGGCCTGGAGGCATGGGCCTACAGCATCGCTCCCTTCTGCACCGCGCGCCCTTTCGAGCAGATCCGCAACGATGTCGCATTGCACGAGCTGCCCGTCAAGATCGTCGGCAATGGCGGCGGATATGGCTACGGCGTGATGGGGCCGACGCACCATGCCATCGAGGACTACGGCACCTTGCTGGCTCTGCATCGCATGCGCGCCTGCATCCCGGTGTTCGATGAGGATGTGGCGGCGGCGGTCCAACTGGTGGGCGACACGCCCGCACCCTTCTACCTGAGGCTGGGCCGGGGCGAGGCGCCCGCGGGCTACGTTCCGCCGCCGTTCGCCGCGTGGCGTCAACTCACCGCCGGATCCGGCCCTGTCATGATCGCGGTGGGTCCCCTGGCCGGCACCTACATCGCCGGCATGCAGGCGCTTCCCGGCGCGTCGCGGCCCAATCTGTGGGTGGTCGGCGTGCTGCCGCTGGAGCACAGTCCCCTGCCGGACGCCCTGCTGGCGCAAATGGCGCTTGCCGATGCACTGATCGTGGTGGAAGAGCATGTCGCACGTGGGAGTTTCGCAAGCGAGCTGATGCTCGAGCTGGCTTCGCGCCGTCTGACACCCTCCCGTTTCACCCATCTTCACGCCAGGTCGGCGCTCTACGGCCGCTATGGTTCGCAAAGCTTTCTTCGCCAGCAATCCGGACTCGATCCGGTGTCGGTGATGCACGCCGTCGGCACGCCTTGAATCGGACCTTCCCGCATGTCCACACTTGCAACCTATATCCGGGCCCTCGAAGGGCCGATCCTGGTGACGGGAGCCTCCGGCTTCATCGGAGCGAACCTCTACAAGGAAATCGCCGCGGTTCGCAGGGACGTCTTCGCCGTCGTGCGCCAGGAAAAAGGCTGGCGCCTGGCCGATGTGCACGATGAAAAGATCATCGCTGTCGACTTGAACGATGCCACCGCCACGAAGAACCTGGTGGATTCGGTGCAACCGCGCACCGTCTTCGACTGCGTCGCCTACGGCGCCTATTCGTTCGAAGAAGATGCGGAGCTGATCTACAAGACGAATTTCCTGGCCGTGAGCAACCTGGTGAACCGGCTGGCCGAATACTCGTTGGCTGCGTTCGTCCACGCGGGAAGTTCGTCGGAATACGGCACGAATTGCTCGTCGCCTCCCGAGACCGGGGCGCGTGATCCGAACAGTCACTACGCCGTTTCGAAAGGCGCGATTTCCGACTTCCTGCATTTCGTCGGCAAGCACCGCGCGATGCCCTGCGTCAACCTGCGTCTCTACTCGGTCTACGGACCGCTGGAAGACACTTCGCGGTTGATTCCGAACCTGTTGCGCCAGGCCTTGTCCGGGCATCTGCCCCCGTTCGTCGACCCGCGGACCTCGCGCGATTTCGTTCATGTGAAGGATGTGTGCCGGGCGTTCATCAACGCGGCGCTGCGGATGCATCCCGACATCTACGGCGAGAGCTTCAATATCGGCTCCAGCGTCCGCACGACGATTGCGGACCTGGCCGAGACCACGCGCAAGGTGTTCACGGTGACCGACGAACCGGTCTTCGGCACCATGGAGGGCCGGTCCTGGGACCTGGCCGACTGGTATGCCGATGCGTCGAAGGCGCGCGACATATTGGGCTGGCAGCCCGAGATATCCCTGGCGGACGGCTTGCGCCTCACGTCGGAATGGGTCGCCTCCCTGTCGGACACCGACATGGTCGTGCTGACCAAGAAGAACGTCTCGCTGCGCAAGCGCAGCGTCTCGGCCATCATCGCCTGCTACAAGGACGAGCAGGCCATTCCGATCATGCACGCGCGGCTGACCGAGACCTTCGTCAAGCTGGGCATCGACTACGAGATCATCTTCGTCAACGACTGCAGTCCGGACGACAGCGCCAAGGTCATCCAGGCGCTGAGCGCCGGCGACCCCCACGTGGTCGGCATCTCGCATTCCCGCAACTTCGGTTCGCAGATGGCCTTCCGCAGCGGAATGGAGCTTTGCACGAAGGATTCGGTGGTGCTGCTCGACGGCGATCTCCAGGACCCGCCCGAATTGATCGAGCACTTCTACGCCGAATGGGACAAGGGCTGGGATGTCGTCTTCGGCAGGCGGGTGCGCCGCGAAATGCCCTGGTTCTGGGGGCAGATGTACAAGGCGTTCTACCGCATCTTCGCGGCGTTCAGCTACGTCCCCATCCCCCATGACGCGGGTGACTTTTCGCTGATGGACCGGCGCGTGGTCGGGTGGCTGCTGAATTGCCCCGAGCGCGACCTGTTCGTGCGCGGCCTGCGGGCTTATGTGGGGTTTCGCCAGACCGGGGTCGACTATGTCCGCCCGGAGCGGATGTTCGGCACCTCCACCAACAACCTGATGAAGAACATCGGCTGGGCAAAGAAGGGCATTTTCTCGTTCAGCAACGCACCCTTGACGATGCTGACCAGTGTCGGCGTGGTGTTGTTGATGCTGTCGTCGATCGCGGGCCTGCTGATCATCGCCCTGAAATTGCTGTCTCCCGACATCGCGCCGCGCGGCGCCACCAGCATGCTGGTCGCCGTCCTGTTCTTCGGCTCCCTCAACTTGTTCGCCGTGGGCCTGGTCGGCGAGTACGTCGCCAAGATCATGGAGGAGGTGAAAGGGCGCCCGCGCCTCATTCGATCGGCCTTGATCCGGAACGGCAAATCGACGCAACTCCTGCCGGACGGCAAGCTGACGGCTGAACTGGTCAAGACGTGATGAGCCGCCCGTGCCCGATCTGCCAGACAGAAGCGAAGTTCGCTCGACTGTTCCTGGAAAAGAACTTCGATTCCTCGAAACTGTCGCCTCTCAGCTTCGCATCCCGCAAGACGCCGGAGTTCATGTGCCATCGTCTGGTGCGTTGCCCGCGCTGCGACCTGGTCTATGCCGACGAGCCCCTCGACCAGGACGTCCTGGCCAATGCCTATCACGCCTCGGATTTCGACAGCGCCGAGGAAGCGAACGATGCTGCGGACTCCTACGTGGAAGCGCTTCGTCCGTTGCTCGCCACGATGCGCTCGAAGGAATCGGTGCTCGAAATCGGAGCCGGCACGGGGGCGTTCCTGGAGAAGTTGCTGCCCTACGGATTTACTCGACTGGTGGGCGTGGAGCCGTCGCCGGCCGCCATTGCGGCAGCGCCGGCGAACCGGCGCGGCTGGCTGCGGGAGTCCATATTCAGGGAGCAGGACCACGCTCCCGAATCTTTCGACCTGATCTGCTGCTTCATGACGCTGGAGCATGTGCGCGATCCTGGCCTGCTGGCCCAGTCCGTGTCGCACCTCCTCAAGCCCGGTGGCGTATTTGCAGCGGTCGTGCACGATCACCGCAGCCGTGTCAACCGCATTCTCGGCAAGCGTTCGCCGATCATCGACATCGAGCACATGCAGCTCTTTTCGCGCCCGGCCATGGAGCATCTGTTCAAGGCTGCGGGGCTGGAAAAGGCAACGATGACGAGCTTCAGGAATCGATACGCCTTGCGCTACTGGCTTCGCCTGATGCCGCTCTCGGCGGCGCTCAAGAAGCGCCTCGATGCCCGCATCGAAAAATGGGGGATCGCGGGCACGAAGATCGGGCTGAACGTCGGCAACATGATGTGCCATGGAATTCGGCCGGATCGCTAAGGCGCTCGTCGCGTCCCAGCCGTTTCGGTTCCTCGTCGCCGGGGCTGCCAACACGCTGTTCGGACTCGCGGTCTATGCAGGCTGCATCCTCATGGGGCTGCCGACCTGGCTCGCCTTGCTGGTGGGAATCGTCGCCGGCATCGCCTTCAATTTCATCTCGTTCGGGGCCTACGCATTTCGGGACCTTTCGCTGCGCCGCCTGCCGCGCTTCGTGTGCGCCTATTGCGCCATCTATGTCTTCAACGTCGTGGCGCTCGACGTCCTGCGCAGGGTCGTTCCCGACCCGATCCGGGGACAGGCGCTGTTGACGATCCCGATGGCCGTGCTTTCCTACGTCCTGATGTCGCGGTACGTGTTCAGGAAAAAGGCGCCCCGCTGACGGATGGGCGCGAGAGCGCCATTCGCCGATGCCATGTCACTGCAGCGAATCCGCCTCGGCGGCCTGGTTCGGGGTCGGTCCATGGCCGATGCCGCCGGCGCGAACCGCGCTGACGAAGTAGCCGAGCGGGTCTTCTTCGGCCCCTCGCCCCAGCGCCATGGACGCATGGCTTGCCGCCAGCATGACGACCGTCAACGGCGCCACGAGGACGGCGAGAGGCAGGGACCAGGCCATCGCGACGATGTTGCCGGGCCTGACCAGCCTGATCGTGAGGACCACCAGCTTGCTGGCGATGGCCGAGATGTCATTTCCCCGCTCCTGGATGTCCGGCTCGTGGAAGCCGGCCCGCTCCAGCAGGATCCGCAACCTTTCCCTGGTGAAGCGATGGTAGTCGTGCGGGATGTGATGGCGCCGGGCGGACCAGGGCACGGTCAGGAGAAGCGTCGATTGCGGCTTCAGGACCCTTGCGATTTCAGCCATGAAAAGTTCAGGCTCTTCGACATGTTCCAGTACCTCGATGCAGATCGCGCCGTCGAAACGCCCGTCCGGAAACGGAATTGTCCGGCCGTCGAAATAGATGACGTCCTGGCGCATGCGCATGCCGTAGTCGTCGGCATTGCGAACGTCTATGCCGCAATAGGTGCAGTCTCGAGGCAGCCATTCCCGCCATGGCGACTCCCCCGCCCCGACGTCCAGGATGTCGCCCTTGAGCTTCGACATGGCGGGGCGGAGGGCTTTCGCGATCGATCCGAGCTGCAGGTCCACCTGGCATCGGAGCCAGAAAAGCAGCGGGCTGCCGGAGGGTGGCTTGACCGAAATCGGCTTGAAGGACTCGTCATTCGTCATCGGGTTGATTCGCGAAGCGTGATTTCGACGTTGCCATGTGCAGATTGTCCCCTGGATTGGACGCCGCCCCGACAACGCGGCCGATCCGGGATGCGCGCACCGAACACGACCGCAAGGTCGCGCCGACAATCGGCCAGGCTGGCACGGCTTCAGGTCGCCGGAAGCGGCGGCGGCACTGTTGGCCGGCGCATCCGCCCGGAATCGCGTTACCCTGTGCACCGTTTGCGCCCTCGTGCGCTGCGCGTCCTGGCATCCTTCCGCCGTCGCTTCCTCACTTCTCGCAATGACCAGTCAAACTCTTCCGGGCGAACGTTCAGAAATCCGCGTGATCGCCTACGCGCTGGCGCTGACCCTCCCTCCGCTGCTGGCCTACAACCGGTCGCCTTCGGCGACGCAGCTCAACGAGTTGCTGTGCGTGTTCGGATGGGGCCTGTGCATGCTGGTCGCCAACCAGACGCCGCCCGCGGGCGCCCGCCGCGGCGCCATCGCCACGCTGGCGGTGTCGCTGGGCCTGATGTGCATCGCGATCATCGGATCGTGGACGATCGGCTCGCTGCCGACCTCGCTCGCGTTGCCGCCGCTGCTGCTGATCGTGTCCGCGTGCTTCGTCGCGGCGCTCGGCGAACGTGTCGCGCAAGGCGGTGACCAGGACGGCCTGCAGGCCTTCGCGCCCTTCGCCTTCGGCGTGGTGGGAGTGGGTGCGCTGAGCGCGGTCATCGCGGCCGTCCAGGTCTATCTGCCATCGCTGGACTACAGCGCCGTGGTCGCCCAGTCCGTGATACCCGGCCGCGCGGTGGGCAACCTGCGCCAGTCCAACCACCTCGCGAGCCTGCTCGTGTGGTCGGCGATCGCGCTGGTGCCGCTGGTCGAATGGGGCCGCATTCCGCGCTGGCTCGGCGCGGTCTTGCTGGCGGCGATCATGTGGGCCGTCTTCCTGAGCGGCTCGCGTACCGGCCTGTACGGCGGCACGGCGGTGCTGGTCGTGTGGGGCCTCGTCGACGCGCGGCTGTCGCGCGCGACGCGCATCGCGCTGGCCTTGACGGTCGTCTTCCCGCTGTGGGCGCTGTGCCTGCCGTGGCTCAGCGCCCATTTCCCGTTCATCCCGCACGCCGTGGGCGCCGCGACGCGCGTGTCCGACGGCGACAGCTCGCACTTCGCGATCTGGAAGAACGTCATCGAGATGATCCGCCAGCAACCCTGGCTCGGCGTGGGCTGGGGCGAATTCAACTTCGCCTGGACGCTGACGCCGTTCCCCCATCGCCCGACTGCGTTCTTCGACCACACGCACGACCTGCCGCTGCAACTGGTCGTCGAGCTGGGCATTCCCCTGGCGCTGGTCGTGCTGGGTTTCATGGTCTGGGCGTTGGCGCAGGGCCTCGTGCGCGCGTGGGCCACGCAAGGTCCGGCGGGCCACGGCGCGCGCGCCGCCTGGGTGATGGTCGCCATGATCGGCATCCACAGCCTCGACGAATACCCGCTCTGGTACGCGTATTTCCTGCTGCCCGCTGCCTGGGCCTGGGGC
>FSVP01000034.1_pt1 | contig 10752 bp, 10 predicted proteins | sample 1637791 | NCBI WGS metagenome assembly FSVP01 (sample SAMEA3914814, study PRJEB12502) | metagenome | biome: forest; material: soil | place: USA | collected 2011-09-16 | depth 0.1 m
ACGACGTCCTTGGTCGTGCCCTTGACCGTCAGCTTGCCGGCGACGTCGAACTTGCCGCCGCCCTTGGCCTTGATCGCCGTCGACGCGAAGGTGGCGTTGGGGAACTTGGCGACGTTGAACCATTCGGCCTTCGGCACCTCGGCGTCGGTCTCCGGCGCACCGAACGACGCGCTGCCGGTGACGATCGTGAACGCCACCTTGCCGCTCTCGGGCTTCTTCGGATCGAACGCGATATCGGCCGTCCACTTCGCAAACTTGCCTTCGACGGGCACGCCCATCTCCTTGATCGCGAACGTGATCTGGCTTTGGGCGGGGACGACCTTGGCCTGGGCGAACGCGACACCCGTGAGTGCGAGCGACGCGGCGAGGACGAAGGCGGTGCGGATCTTGTGCATGGTGGTTTCTCTCGAACGGGAGGAGGTTCAGGCGCGGCCGGGCATCATGCGACGCAGCAGGCCGTCGCGGTCGATGATCATGTGCTTGCCGACGGCCGCCACGTGCAGCACGACGAGCGCGAACAGCACCCAGGCGAGGTCGCCGTGCAGGCCCTTCAGCGTTTCGGCCAGCGCGTGATCCTTGGGTACGAAATCGGGCAGCGGCAGCACGCCGAACACCACGAGGGGGAAGCCCGCCGCCGAGCTGTAGGCCCAGCCGGCCAGCGGCACGCCGAAGAAGAGCAGGTACAGCGCCCAATGCGTGACCGACGCCGCCGTGTGCTGCCACTTCGGCGCCGGCAGCTCGGCCGGCGGCCGATGCGTCAGGCGCCACAGCAGGCGCAATGCGGCGAGCGCCAGGATCGTGGCGCCCGTCCACTTGTGATAGTTGAACAGCCTGAGCCGCATCATCGACATGTGCAGGTCCGACATGTACAGCCCCAGGCAGAAGTTGCCCAGGATCGCCAGCGCCATCAGCCAGTGCAGGGCGATGGCGGTCGGGGTATAGCGGGTGGCGGGCTGGTTCATGTCGTTGCGGTGCGTGCGTTGGATGCGGCGTGGCATCGTGAAGCCAGTGTCCCGGCGTCGCGAGGCCGTTCGGTTGAGTGCGATTGACGCCGCACTTCAGTTGCTTTGAATGGTAGATCAGCCTTTCAAGCCCCTACAGGGGCCCGAGTCCACGTGGACGAAGCGCCTCGAACGCCTGCCGTTGCGCCGCCGTCAGCACCGCCGGGGTGGATTCCCGCGCGCCAGCTTCCGGTTCAACCAGGCGACGGCGAACCGCGAAGTCCAGCGTCGCGAGTGCCGCATCGGTGGTCAGCTCGCCGGCGGCGGCGCGCGCGAGCGCCTCGGCGACCGGCATCAGGCGATGCTCGGCCACTTCGCCGTCGACGTTGCGCGGCACCAGGCCCGCGGGCAGCGCCAGGTCGAACACATGCAGGCGCTCGTGCTGGCGGCCTTCCGGGATGTCGCACTCGAGGTCGATCAGGCCGCCGGTCGCCAGTCCGGCCATCCGGTGCGGCTCGAGGCCGGCCTCCTCCCAGCCTTCGCGGACGACGGCCTCGCGCGGCGACTGCCCCGCAGGCACGCCGCCGCCGATCAGGTTGTCGAGCCGCCCCGGGTCGGTCGGCTTGGTCAACGAACGACGAGCGATCCACAGGTGCGTCGGCCGTCCCGACGCGTCGGCCACGTAGCCGTTGCAATGCGCGCCCAGCGTCAGCATGCCCCAGAAGCGGCTCGCGGCGCGCTCGAGCGTGCCGTGCTCGCCGCCGTTGCGATCGCGCAGCGGATAGGGCTCGTCGCGCCAGCCGACGACCAGCCCGTCCGCGTGCAGCCGCGCGTGGATCCGCGCGAGGCGCGCGTCACGCGCGGGCGCGGGCAGGCGCAGCGCGAGCGCGCGCGGCGTGCCGTCGTCCCCCGCCAGCAGTTCGAACGCGTCGGGCCATTCGCGCAGCGCGGCCAGATGGCGCAGCGCCACGGACCCGAGCACCGGGCCGTGCTCGTCCATCAGCACGAACGGAATGCGCGGCGGCCCGTCGCAGGCCCGCGCCAGCGCGATCGCAGGCCAGGAGTGTTGCGTCATCGAGCCAGTCTAAAGCGCCTGCATGACGCGATCGGCTAAACTGACGGCTTCGGTGCCCGTAGCTCAGCTGGATAGAGTACTGCCCTCCGAAGGCAGGGGTCGCACGTTCGAACCGTGTCGGGCGCACCAGATACCAGCCTCGTAAATCGCCGATTTACGAGGCTTCTTTGCTTGACGGCCCGGGTCGAGACCAGGAGCGTTCGTGAGGCTCAGCTGCAACCAGGGACGCGAAGCGGCGAGAGCCATCGGCCCCGCCCTCGCCTCGATCCTGTTCGCCGCGACTGTCTGCGTGGGCGCCGAGCCCGAAAGGAGTCCCGTGCCGACCGCCAAGACGCCCTTCGCCGAACTCAAGCCGCAAGTCGTCCTGAAGGTCGGCGAGAACGCGGACTGGGTGCTGGTCAGCGAGAACGCCGTGTGGACGGGAAGCACCGGCCCGAACGCCGTGCATCGCGTCGACCCGCGCACCAACACCATCACCGACAGCATCCCCCTGCCCGGCGCGCCCTGTGCCGGCCTGGCGGAGGGTTTCGGCGCGCTCTGGGTGCCGCTGTGCGACGAGAAGGGGCTGGCCAGGATAGACCTGGCATCGAACCACCTGGTCGAAGTGCTGCCCATCGGCCCGGCCGGGCAGGACGCCGGCATCGCCACGAGTGCCGACAGCGTCTGGATGGTGACGGACACCAAGGGCAGCCTCGTCCGCATCGATCCCGCCACGGGCAAGTCGCGCCAGACGGTGCACCTGCCGGCGGGCTCGTACAACCTGCAGCATCGCGACGGCATCCTCTATGCCACGCAGTTCGAGGGTGCCGCGCTGACGATCGTCGACGCGGCCACGGGCAAGGTGCTTGCAAGCGTTCCCACGGGCCTGCATCCGCGCTTCCTGACGATCGGCGGCGGCTACGTCTGGACGCTGAACCAGGGCGACGGAACGATGACCCGGATCTCCGTCAAGACCCGCCAGGCCGTGGGCTCGATTGCGCTCGGCACGACGCGCCCCGGCGGAGACATCGCCTTCGGCGAGGGCAAGGTCTGGACGTCGGTGTTCACGACGCCGCTCAGCGTCACCGACGCGGCCACCGGCCACCTGCTGCGTCAATGGACGGGGCCCGGCGGCGACTCGCTGGGCATCGGCCACGGCGCGATCTGGATCACGGATTACAAGCGCGGCACGATCGCCCGCATCCCGCTCGCCGCGACCGGGATCCACTAGCGACGGCCGCTACGGGCTACTTGCCGGGCCTCGACGCCATGGCCCGAAGCGAGGCAGTGCTCAGGCGCGTCCACAAGCGTGCTGATGCCGGCGCCATCGCCCGGCCCTAAGGTGCAGACGTCGACTCCGGGACTGCAGGCGACTCGCCCTGGCCCCGTCCGAGTTCCATCCGCCTGTCGCGATCGAGGATCGCCTCGTGTGTCCCGAGATCGCGGCGAAGCCATCGAAAGACGCGAGAGGAGATTGGTCATGAACATGGACTGGTGCGAGCAAGGTCACAAGTACGACACGGACCTCCAGAAGAACTGCCCCGTGTGTGACAAGGGCCCCAGCCGCGCCACGAACAAGGGCTCGAGGCCGCGCGCGCAGGAATGGGCGAGCGACGGCAGCGAGGATCCCGACGCCGGCGCCAGCAAGACCATCGGCTTCCAGCTCGGCGGACAGGGCCGGCCGTCGCCACCGCCGGCCCGGGACCCGGGCGCCGCGGCATCCCCGGCCCATGGCATGTTCGTGACCTCCGGCGAGCCGCATGAGGCCGACGTCTCGCCGTGCCGGCCCGCGTTCCAGCGGGTCACCGGCTGGCTGGTCTGCATCGGCGGTTGCGAGATGGGGCGCGACTATCGGCTGCGCGCCGGCCACAACAGGATCGGCCGCGACCTGTCGATGCAGGTCTGCATCGCGTGCGACCTCAAGGTCTCGCGCTTCGACCATGCGCGCGTCTTCCATGACCTGGAGACCTCGGACACCTACCTCGTGCCCGGCACCGGCCAGAACGGCGCCCACCTGAACCAGTCCGTCGTGCTGCAGCCGGTGCGGCTCAAGGCACACGACGTCATCACGATCGGCGACACCAAGCTCAGGTTCATCCCGTTCTGCGGCGAGCACTTCAAGTGGGACGGCAAGTCCCACGCGAAGACCGCCGCGCCGCCGATACACGAACTGCCCGCGCCGCGGCCGGACGGCTACTCCACCGGGCCCGACACGCAGCGGGACGACCTCGACGACTTTCTTCCCCCGGGCGCCGACGTCGTCTGACGCGCAAGGAGCCATGTCCTGAAGCAGAAGGCGCGCCGCAACGAGCCGGCGCACGTCGCGGAAGCGAGTTCCGCGGCGCCCCGGACAAGGGCCGGGCCCGCCCTTCGAACTGATGAAGCTGCCCGGCAAGACTACCGCTTGGCCGCTCGATGCGACGCCTTCTTCGCCGCGGCCGCGCGTGCCGGCTTGCCGGTGCTCATGATCTTCTTCAGCATCCGCAGCGACGGCACGAAGAAATAGCCGCCGCCCGTCGGGACGACGAAGTCCGCTCCTGCCCGAACCTCGGAGGACTGGCTCCCGTTGCCGAACATCAGGCAGTGGCGCTCGCGGCTTTCGCCAGGCGTGGGGTTCTGGCCCACGATCATGTCGTGGCCGCCCGGCGTCTTCGGCCGGGTGGTGTCGTTCATCCACTTCGAGTGCAGGAACTCGAACTGGTTCTCGATCGAACTCTGGATCGACATGAACAGCAGCCCGCGATCCTTCCCGCTCTCGGGATGCAGGCGGTCAAGACGGGCGCTCTTCGGCAGGAACGGACCGTAGGCAACGCCCACGCGCAGGAGGCGCCGGGACAGCGTTTCCGCGGCGCCGCCCAGGTCGGTGGAGGCATCGCGCGGATTGACCTTGCGGATGTGGGACGCCCAGGGGCAGGTCCGGCCCAGCGGGTCGGGCTCCGCCCTGGGATGCACGTCCAGGGGCTCGAAGTACATGTCTTCCGTTTTCGCGCCGTACTGGAAGTTGTTGTTCGCGAGACTCGACCGCCCCAGCGCCGGGATCGGCGTGTCCGGCGAACGCGGCACGGGCGTGCCGTCGGGCCAGCGGCCGATCAGCAGCGCGGCCAGGCGCTCCGCCGTCATGTGTCCGAAGCCACTCACGGCGGAGAGCCGCCTGGCCTCGTTGTCCATGGTCGTCCAGAAGCTGACGACGTCTTGCCGCAGCCGCCGGAAGACGAGGTACGAGCCGTCGTTCATCCATGTCGGCCCGCCCCTCGCGCAGGGCCCCGGCACCACCGGATCCGGGCCGGCCGCGGGGTAGCCGAACACGAACTCGCCAGGCCAGACGAGGTCCTGGCCCGGATAGCCCTGGAGCCACGTGTCCGGACGGAACTTCTTGTCGACGTGTCGCTGCGTGATGTGGCGCGAACCGCCCTCGCCCGCGTATCCGCGGATGCCCGGTTGCGAGATGCCGTCGTTGAAGCCGAAGTGCTCGTGCGCTTGCTTCGTCGGACTCGCGTCACCCTTCTCGACATGGACGATGACGCCGCGCGCGCACAGCGCGCACTCGAAATCGCAGGCCACCTCGTCCACCGCTTCACGCGAGTCGTCGGCGACCACGATGATCGCGTCGAGCTCGTGGTCGGCCCCGCCGACGATCCAGTTCCTCGGATCGCCGGGATGCGTGACGCCCTGGGGATCGCCGAGCAGGGCCGAGCGCGCCGCGAGGCCTTGCTTGAAGGCGACGCTGTGGATCTCGCTCGCGTCGGGCATAAGGCGCTGCAGCAGGCGATAGGCGAGGGCCGCCGCGACCAGCACGCGCGGAGGGCCCGGCGGCGACGACAGGCCACGCTTGGCCGCGTCGCGATGCTCCTCGCGGTCGTCCAGCGTCTCGGTGCCCGACGTGACCTCGAACGCGAACATGTAGCTGCGAAAGCCGGCCAGCACTTCGGGATCGTCCGGAATGCGCAGGCACAACAGCGTCTGGTGGGGCTTGAAGAATCCGGGGACGGCGATGCCCTGGATGTCGTCCATTCGCAGATCCGGTTCCCGCTCGGGCGAATGTCTGATCTTCGGCATCGTGGTTCTCCCTGAACGGTCGATGGGTCGCGGCTTCATTGCGGCCGCGGCGGCGCCGGGTAGTTGTAGCCGGCGAACGCCAGGCTCGCCCCGACCGGTGCCGGGCCGTCCGCAGGACTCACGATCCGCTGGTGGTTTCCGCTCGTCACCAGGTTGGTCTGGCTCTTGAGCACCATGGGGTTGACGATGCCCTGCGGCAGGCTCGCGGCCGCGACCATCAGCCGCACCGTCACGCACTCGGCCAGTTGGCCGCCGTACAACAGCGGCTCGCCGGCGATGTTGAGATCGCTCAGCGTGTAGCCGGACTTCGGAGGCATCCTCACGACGAGACGCACGATGTTGTCCTCGTTGCCGCGCTTGACCTCCCAGCAGGCACGTGCCGGAATGCCGCCCGGCAACTGCCAGCTGCTGGTATCGATGTGATCGATGTAGATACCCGGGGGATTGGCCAGCGTGACCATCATCCCGTGGCGCACCAGCGCGTTGACCGAGCCGGCAACGGCCAGGTCGCTATGTCGATTGAGACTGACCTGCCCGATGGCGCCGCAGATCGCCTCGGGATACGTCAAGAGGCGATTCGAGGCGTTGGCGTACAGGTACGTCGAATCGGAGAGGAGATCGAGCGCCGCGCCCATTCGGTTCGCTGGGCAACTGAGATGGACGATGCCGCGGGTCGTGTTCCACTCATTGAATATGTTGTATTGCCCCGCCATGTTTCCGTCCCGCTGCAGGTCCAGGGCTCGCGATTTCACCTCGGGCGCGAGGAGGAGGCTTGGCGCCTGCACCGTGCGGTCGGCGAGTTCCCGATAGAGAGCCAGCACCTTTCGCCGCGATCGCATTATTTCGTTCGGGATGAGGGGCTGTCCGTCCGCCCCGAACAGGTACGTCCAGTAGTCTGCGATTTCCGAGGTGAACGTCACTCGCCGCATGCGTCCGGTGCCGGGATCGCGGTCGACGCGCCACTCGCAGTATTCGCTTTGCGGACGGAAGAACAGGCTGTTGCGCGTCGCCCGCTCCGTCAGGACTTTCTGGTCGAGCGACTTCTGGGTATCCAGCCTGATGGGCCACAGCCGGTCGGCTTCGACCAGCGCGCGGGCACGTCCGAAACGGCGCAGCAACTCGAGCGGAAACGCATTCCAGGTGATGGCCTGCTCGAACAGCGGACCCTTCACGTCCTGGGTCAAGGGGTTGTAGATCTGCCGGTACGGCTCCGGCAGCACCAGAGGCGTCCGCAGGCTCTTGCTGTGCGTGGCCCAGGCGAGGTCCACCGTTTGAGCCCGTGAATCCAGTGGCCCGGACATCGACGCACCCCATTGGGCCTTTCGGTTCGGCCAATCGTCGAGGTCCGGCAACGACCCGGGCAAGTCGAATTGCTCGAGAAGGTTCATGGTTGATCTCCCTTCCGTCCTGGGCATCGCTTCTGCGCGCGGCCGCGATGCGATTGGCTTGAAACGACAGGCGCCATCAGGTCCAGGATGCGGCCGCTTGGCAAGACCTCGATCGGCGTTCTTCGATCATTGGCGCGCGAACACGGGCGGCATTTCGGCCGCTCGCAGCAGCAGCGCGTCGATGCTGCGCACGCCGAGCTTGTCGCGCACCGACTGGATCTGCGTGCGCACCGTGGCCACGGCGACGCCGTGCGAGGCCGCGATCTCGCGCGGCGTGCGATTGCCGATCAACTCGCGAAACACCCGGCTCTCGGCGTAGGTCAGGCCGTGGCTGTTGGCCAGCATCTCCAGTCCCAATGCCGAACAGACCGAACGCCGTCCCATCAGGATGACCACCGCGGGCGACCCGACGCCTTCCACGTGCATCGGCATGGCGGCGATGGTCAGCCTGTCCACGCCGGCGCCCAGGCTCACCAGGCTGGTGCGGTGACGCTGGCCGGCGCTGTTCAGGGCCGCGGCCCAGGCCTCCTTCGACGGCGCGCTGCATTGCACGAAGCCGTCGACGACCTTCAACATCCGGCCGCCGGCAAGCTCGCGCTCCGCGGCGAGGTTGGCGTGCAGCACCTCGCCGTCGGGCCTGCAGGCCAGGACGCCGCATTCGATCCGGTCCATGAGCGCGCTCAGGAACCGGCTCAGCGCGGGCTGCTCATGTTCGCGCTGAACGTCTCTCGTCTCTGCCTTGTGCTCGAAGCCCCACATGATGCCCTCCTCAGGGTCTGCGGCGCGGCGCGGAACTGCGCTGGCCGATGGATGCACTGTCCGGCCACGCGGCACGCGGCGTCCTTTAGCGGTCCGAAGCGCGCTCCTAAATGTTCCTAAGGTGTTCCTGCGGCGTCTTCCTCGCGGCGCCGATTTGGCGCATAGTGGTTTTGCCGACGACGGCGACGACTGCGGTCGGCCGACATCGCGGACCAGGCGGCGATCGATGCATGCAAGCGTGCTCCCCGGTCGCATCAATCCAAGATCAGTGAGGAGAGACGAGATGTCGAACGACAAGAAGGAAGTGGCGGCGAAGCCAGCGGTTGCGGCAGCGCACGAGGCACCGGCGGGCGGGGCGGCCGTGCCGGAGGCGCCAATGCCAACGGCCCACGGCCCGAAAGCGACCGCGGAAGTCCGAACCAACATCGCGAAGTGTCTGGCCGCTACCAAGGAGCAACTCGCGGAGTTCGAGAAGGTGATCAATCCGGCCCTGTCAACTCCCAAGGCTGCCATCGACTCATCAATCGGGACCGCCCAGGGCGACGCATGGCAGGTGGCTTATGACGCGTTTCACCAGTTGAACAACGCGATGATGCATCGCATCAACTGATCCGATTCCGACCGATGCGATGAGCGAGCACCGACGGCCGCAGGCGGGAACGGCGGCGCTGCGCCAAAGCTCCAGCCTGCGTTGCCGCGATCCACGCGAAACCTATGCGCTCGCCGCACCGCTGATGCCGGCGTTCGGCATCTCGCGCGTCACGGACATCACGCGCATGGACCGGCTCGGGCTGCCGGTGTTCGTCAGCGTGCGCCCGCGCAGCCTCACGGTGCACGTGCATGCCGGCAAGGGCGTGCACGCGGCCGAGGCGCGCATCGGCGCGTTGATGGAGGCGCTGGAACTCGCCGTCGCGGAGCCGGCCGGCAGCCGATGGACGCCACGTCCGACGAGCGCGATCGACCTGATCGAGAGCTGGTCCGGGCGCCTGCAGCTGGAGGATCTGGCGCTGTGGCTGGCCGCCAGGCCCGAGCCCGAACACGCCGTCGTGGCGGTGGATTGCGAGCACCTGGGGCAAGCGTCGACCATCGCGCTGCCGGCCGATCTCGTCTTCCTGCCGTTCGAGCAAGCGAATGGTGCGACGATGTTCGGCAGCACGTCCACCGGCCTGGCCTCGGGCAACACTCTGGAAGAGGCGACGCTGCATGCCTTGCTCGAGGTGCTCGAGCGCGACGCCGTGGCGATGAACACCGCGCGCAATGCGTCGTGCCGCATCGAGCCCGCCGAGTTGCCGCCGGCCTTCGCGGCCATGGCGCGCGATTGGGCGAACCTGGGCGTCGAGCTCGCGGTGCGCTTCATCCCCAACGAGTTCGACCTGCCCTGCTTCCACGCCTGCCTCCACGAGGCCGCGAGCGACACCGTCAACCTGGCCGGAGGCTTCGGGCTGCACCTCGATCGCGACATCGCGGTGGCGCGCGCCATCTGCGAGGCCGCGCAATCGCGCGTGGGCCACATCCACGGCGGCCGCGCCGACGTCACGCACTTCTACGAGCGTTGCGCGCCCGAGAATCGCGCCGCGCGCCGGGCCGCCGACGCCGCTTCGGTCGCCGCGCACTTCGACGCCTCGCGCCGCCTCGCGTTCGCCGACGTGCCGCAGATGGCCTGCGCCGGGCGCGCGGTTCCCGCGCTGCTCGAGGCCGTTCTCGCCCGCCTGCGCGAGCGCGGATTCGGCACGGTGCTGCGCCACCGCTTCGCCGCGGACCTGCGCGGACTGCACGTCGTCAAGGTCGTCGTGCCGCGCTGCGAGGATTTCGAGCTGCGCCACCCGCGCATGGGCCCGCGGCTGCGGGCCAGGGTGTTCGGGCATGCCTGAGGTCGTCCTGTTCGCCGGGCCTTCCGCGTACGGCATCGATCGCGCGTTGATCGACGGCGGCGGCATCGCCCTGCGCCCGCCGGTGCGTCGCGGCGACATCGATCGCCTGCTGGCCGCCGGCGGCGCCGCGGGCGTCCTGATCGTCTGCGACGGCGTGTTCCACGTCGAGCCCGCGGTGTCGCACGCCGAGCTGTGCCGGGCGCTCGACGCGGGCTGGCAGGTCTGGGGCGTCTCCAGCATCGGCGCCATCCGCGCCCACGAGCTCCGTGCGCAAGGCATGCGCGGCTTCGGCTACGTGCACGCGATGTTCGAGCGCTTCGAGGACTTCACCGACGACGAGATGTGCCTGCTGCATTTCCCGGAGCCGCCGTTCTTCCCCGTGTCGGTCGCTCTCGTGGACCTGCGACACGCGCTGGAGCAGCGCGGGCGCGAGTTCGGGATCGCGGATGCGGCGGGACAGGCCCTGATCGAGGCGCTGCGCGGCCTCTGGTTCGGCGACAGGACGGAGCAGCGCATCGCCGACCTCATGCGCGCGCAGCGCGGCATCGACGAGCGCAGTGCCGCGCTGCTGCTCGATGGGCTCAGGCAACACCGAGTGAAGGCAATGGATCTGGCGCGCTTGCTGGCGTGCCGTCCATGGCGGGATCGCGACGACCGCGCTGGAACACCTTGATCGTCAGCAC
>FSVP01000426.1_pt1 | contig 9992 bp, 10 predicted proteins | sample 1637791 | NCBI WGS metagenome assembly FSVP01 (sample SAMEA3914814, study PRJEB12502) | metagenome | biome: forest; material: soil | place: USA | collected 2011-09-16 | depth 0.1 m
CAACGGCATGAAGCTGCGCCTCAAGGAGCGCGGCCTGCCCGGCAAGACACCGGGCCACCTGTACTTGCTGCTGGAGATCGCGCTGCCGCCGGCCGACTCCGACGCCGCCCGCGCCGCCTACGAGCAACTCGCCAAGGCCACGCCGTCGTTCAACCCGCGCCAGCACCTGGGAGCCTGACATGCGCGCCGTCACCACCACCGTCCTCGAATCCGCGCCGCTGACCGTGCGCGAGCTGGCCCGCGCCGTCGGCGCCGAAGACCAATGGGTGCTCCGCCTCGTCGAGGTGGAGATCCTGCACGTCGACAGCCCCACGGAGCCGCCGGAGCGCTGGCACTTCCGCAGCGCCGACCTGCAGCGCGCCCTCGCCGCCCGCCGCCTGGAGCGCGACTTCGGCGCGAACCTCGACACCGCCGCGCTGATCCTCGACCTGCAGGCCGAGCTTCGCCGCCTGCGCGCGCGCATGGGCGCGCACGGGCTCGCGTGAGGCGCTAGCGCGCGGGCGCATGCGCCCACGCGAGGCCCAGCGGCAGCCGAGGCAGCCCGAACAGGAAATGCAGAACGCGGCGCCGGCTCGCGCCCGTCGCCTTCGATGACGCGTGCAGCAGCAGCGGCCGCCTCAACATCACGCCGCCGCGCGGAACCGGGCAGGCGACGACGCCTTGCGCGTCGCGCAACGCGATCGCCTGGGCGTCGCCGAGCCTGCCATGTCCGACCCCGGCCGGCACCGCCATCGCGGCGTCGATGCACGCCAGCTCGGCGTCCGGCAGCAGCCCCGGCAGGACGGCGAAGCCGTCGTCGTCGAACGACCCGGTCATCGGCGCGCGGCCTCCAGCGCCTGGGCGGCCAGCGTGACGAGCGCGTCCCGCTCCTGCGCGCTCTCGGCCCGCACGCGCGTGAATCCGTATCCGTCCGCCGTCAATTTCACGTCGGCATGCGTGCCTGACGGATCCTCGTGGAAATGCAGGAAGGCCTTCGAGCCCTTGTAGAAGCAGCCCGGCGTGCGTTCGACGAGGCCCGGCAGCGCCCGCACGCGGGCGAGCAGCGGTTCGAGGGCCAGGAGGGTGGCGGGGCCGGCGTGCTTCATCGGCGCAGGATAGCGCCGTTCGCGACACCCCCTTCAGCGTGACGCCACCGTCCGGCTTTCTCGTTAGACTCGAAATCCGGCTCGCACCCCGTCGCGCCCGCCGCCCGGACTGGAGTTCCCGCCATGCATCGCCCCCTCGCCGCCCTCGCCCTGGCCTGCCTCGCCGGCGCCCCGAACGCGGCGTTCGCCGCCGAACCGGCCGAACTCCTCAAGCCGATGTCGTTCCTCGCGGGCCATTGCTGGAAGGGCACGTTCCCCGACGGCAAGTCGACCGACGAGCACTGCTTCGCCTGGATGTACGGCGGCCACGCGCTGCGCGACACGCACACGGTGCGCAAGCCCGGCAAGCCCGACGCCCTCGGCGAATCCACCTACTACGTCGATTCGGCCGGCAACCACCTGGAGTTCCTGTACATCGAGAACAGCGGCGGCTTCAGCCGCGGCACCGTCGAAAGCCTGCCCGAGGCCCTGCTGTTCCCCGACACCCAATACATCGCCGACGGCGAGGCCCTGGTCTACCGCGCCCGCTGGACGCGCCAGGGCGACACGGCCTACGAGGCGTGGAGCGAGGCGCAGACGGCGAGCGGGTGGTCGACGATGTTCAGGCTGGTGCTGCGGCGGGTCGACTGAGCGGTGGCTGCCGGCGCGGGCAACCCTTCAGGATGACTGTCGCGGGCGGCTGACCCGGCGCAATGCCATCCGACCTCGTGCGCTGCTCGCTGCGCCTGGCCACGCTGCAGGCGGCCAACGACCGCATCGGCAACGCCATCGCCGAGCTGCCGATCTTCCCCACCGACGCGTTCGCGTCAGGCGCGATGGCGCGTCGACTTCGATGCCCAGGCACGCCCGATCAGCGCGGCGAGCAGCGTGGTCAACCAACCCCCCAGCAAGGCCGCGACCAGCGCGTCGATCGTGACGATTGACAACAGCATCTCGGCGGGCGATTGCTTCGTGAAGGCGGCCAGCCCGTCGATCCGATCGAACAGCTTGGCGATCTGCAGCGCGATCACGCCGCAGACCTCGCCGCCCAGGCCAGCACACACCAGGAGCCCAGCCAACGACAGCTTGCCCCGGCGCTCGAGGGCGAGCAGGAACAAGGCCGACAGGACGGATACCGAGACCAGGTACGGCGCCCGCCATTCCGGATTCTTCAGGAACGCGGCGACGAGCGGCCACGCGCAAAGATTCAGACAGCAGACAGCCATGCCGAGGACGGCGGCATTGCGTGGATTGTTCGTCATGGCTGCTTCTGCTATTTCGCCTTGCACGAGGAATTCTTGGCCTGGCGTGCGAGGGATCCGGGGAAACGCGTCTGGCTGATGCCGCAGGTGCCGGCCAGCGATTCGGACACCGATGCCGCGCAGCTGAAGCCGCGGGGATCACCGATTTCGTCCGCCTTCGCTTCTGTCGCCGCTTCCTGTTCCTTGGTCGTGTCCAGCTTCACGACCTCGACAATGCTGCCGGTCGACTTCTGGTACTTCACGTACTCGGCGAGGTTGGCGTTCTTGTCCGTGAAGATGCCGTCCTCGCCGCGCGTGTGGTCGAGATCGTAGCTGCCGGCCGGGTCGTACAGGAAGTTGTCCTTGCCCGTGCGGGAGATGAACATGGCCGAGTGGCTCCCGATGCCCCCGTCGTAGGTCGTGATGATGTAGGTGGCCAGGCCGGTCGGATCGGCGATCGAGATCGGGTTGCCCCCCGCATAGACGTACGGGTTCGAGCCGCCGCGCAGGCCGATCGGATCGGGCTGCAGGTAGCGACCGGTGGCGCTGTCGAAATAGCGGTTCCAGTTGTAGTTCAAGCCGCTCTCCGCGTCGGCCAGCTGGCCCGGGAACGACACGCCGAGGCCGCCGACGGCGTCGAGGACGACGGCGCGATCGTAGGCGTTGTTGTTGGCGCGCCAGACCAGCGATCCGGCGGTGTTCGTCAACACCTCGGGCCGCCCCTGACGATCGTTGTGGCTGGCATAGAACTGGCCGCCGCGAACGATGCCGAGCAGTTCGTTGCCGAGCCAGACATAGTCGGTCGACTGCGCACCGCGCTCCTCCAGCACCTGGCCGCCCGAGCCATGGACATATCCGATGCCCTGACCGGAAACACCGCGGTAGGCGCGCTGGCCGAGGGCATTCGAGATGTAGTCGCCCACGAAATTGCCGCTGACATAGACCTTGTTCATCCGGCCGAACGCGTCGTAGCCGTAGATGCGGTTGCCGTCGGAACGGGTCTCGCCGATCACTGCGCCGGACGCGTCGTAGCTGAAGCTGCGCGAGACCGGGCCGTTCCACGTCGTCAGTCGATTGCTGCCCGCATCGTTGACGACGGTATAGGACGTCCCCGCCCGGGAGAAGGCCGTTCGATTGTTGTTCGCGTCCCAGACCATGGATTGGGCGTCGCCGCTCTTGGTGACGTTCGCCAGCCGGTCGCTGGCGTCATAGCCGAAGCTCGCGGTCTGCGCGGGATAGGCATTGTCGGTGACCTGCTGGACAGTGTTCGTGTTGAAGTAGGCATAGCCCAGGCCATGCACCGCGCCGCCATTGAGCTGGACTACGCGTCCATCGGCATCAAGACTGACCAGCCTGGGCAGGTTGTTCGCGTAGCGCCAGGCATAGGCCTTGTCGATCGCCGGCTGATAAAGAATGGAATCCGCGACCAGGGACGACGCACCGCCCAGGTTGCTGGAGACCTTGCTGACGCGCCCATACGGGTCATAGGTATATGACAACACCAGCCCGGACGGGTATTGCAGGGTGGTCATCCGGCCGCTGGCATCGAAACTCCAGCCAGTGCCGAAGTTGGTGCCGACGATGTTGCTCTGCTGGCTGACCAGGTCGCCGCCATCGTTGTAGCCATAGGTCGTGCTGCCGCTCGCATCGCTCATCGAGGTGAGATGGCCCTTGCCGTTGGTACCCTGGTCGTAGACGAAAGACTCGGTGACCGCGGCGCTGCTGCGCGTGAGCATGCGGTCGAGGGAATCCCAGGAATAGTTGATCGACAGGCCGTTGGCGCGCGCTTCATTGTTCAAACGCCCGGCGATGTCGTAGGTGAATCGCGTCAGGCCGGTATCAGAGTTGCTCCGGCTGGTCACCTGCCCGAAACCATCGTATGTGTAGCTGGTGACGACTCCCTTGGCGTCCTGGACCCAGTCCTGGTTCCCTTCGGCATTGAAGTGGAAGATCACCGCTCCGCCATTGGGCAGCGTGGTCTGGACCAACCGATTGAGGGCGTCGTAGTAGTAATAAGTCGCATGCCCCGCAGCGTCGGTACGGGACTTGACATTGCCGTTGCCGTCGTACACGAATTGCAGGCGCTGCCCCGCGTTGCCGCTGTCGGTATATGGCCGGCCCAGGCTGTCGAACTTGCGATAGCTCGCGAACTTGCCCGCCGCGGCGGCGGTGATCGACGTTCCGCTCTGGCTCGCCACGTAGCGATCGGAATTCGTGTTGGCCGTATTGCTGGGCAGGTCGAGGTCGACATTCACGAACTCGCTGGCGCCGTTTCCGACCGCGATCTGCCGGCCCGCCGCGTTGTAGCGGAAGCGTTCGGCGCGCCCGGAGTTGTGGACGATGTCGGTGACCTTGTGATCGCCGTTGTAGTAATAGCTGGCGGTGCGCGCGCCCGACGCGAGATTCGCCGTCTTCGACATCAGGTCGCCGTTGGCGTAGTACGCGTAGTTCGTCGTCACGCCATTGGGATCGACGCTCCATCCCATCAGGCCGTCGGCGCTGTAGCCGCCGAACGTCGTGGTCTGGCCTGCCGCATTGGTCAGGCCCGTCTGGTTGCCGTAGCTGTCGTAGGTGCGCGTGGTGGTCGCCGCTCCGCTGGGCAAGCTTCGGGATTCCGCGATCGACGCGATGCCGCCGTTCGGGAGATAGGTATAGGCCATCGACGTGGTGCGCTGGGCGCCCGAATGCAGGTCGGTCTCGACGATGGAGGCGATGCTGCCGTAATTGACCTTGCCGAACGGGACATAGGTATAGCTGGCCTTGTAGTACGGGTTTCCGTTCGCGTCCTTGCTGACGGTCTCCTGGATGTCGTTCGTATATTGGGTCCACGTGGTCACGACGGTATTCGCGCTCGACGTGCCGGCGGCCGAGGTCTGTTGCTGCAGTCGACCGTAGGCGTCGTACGTGTAGTCCGTCTTGTTGCCGTTCCAGTCCAGCGTGTAGTCCAGCCAACCGGCGGCGTCGTAGAACGTCTTGGCCGCTGCTGCAGCGCAGGTCGCCGTGCCGGCGCGCGAGATCTGCGTCGGCTTTCTCGCCGGACTCGAGAACGAATAGGTCGTGGGCTGGCCTGCCGCGGAGGTCACCGTCGTGTCATATCCGCTGTAGACGAAACTGTCCTTGTTTTCGCCGCCGGCCAAGCCGCTGGTCTGCACGCGGCCATCGGCGTAATACGAATAAGTGCTGTATCGCACCCCGTTGATGCTGACCCCGGTCAATTTCTTCGCGTCCGAAGATTCATACAGATAGGTGCGCACGTTCAGCCCGCCAGGCGAGGTCACGCTCTGGAACTGCCCGTTCGCCGTGTAGGTATAGGTGTAGGCGGCGCCGCTCGGCAGGATGGCTTTCGTCATCTTGCCGTTGGTGTATTGAAACTGGATCTGGCGGCCGCCCAGGAGGTTGATCGCCGTCAGGCCACCAGTGCCGTACGTGCGGGATTGCAGTACCACGCCACCCAGCGATACCGACAACAAGTTGCCGTAACGGTCGAACAGGATGAACGTCTTGTCGCGCGACATCTCCCATTGTTGCGTGGACGTGTTGTAGGTCAGCGAACCCTTCAGGACGGAACCCGCGACCGAATAGGTCGTAACGGTATCTTCCAGGTAAACGTAGCGCGCGCCATTGGGCTCGAGATATTCCACCTGCTTCGGGTAGCAGAATCCGTTTGCCTGCACGCATCCTTGATAGAACATGCGCAATTTCGGTCCGAAGACGTCGGACGACCATTGCGTGCCGAACCAGGTTTCCTGGTTGGACGAGCTGCGGTAGGTGCGCGTGAATGCGAAACCATATTGCCCGCCGATCGTGAAATCGGTCTCCGGCAGGTATTTCTCGCCGGTTGCGATGACGACGGGAAACTGGGTGACCGTCACGCCACCCTTGTTGCAATCCTTGTCCGGATCCGTATTGCCAGAGCCCGGCACCGCCATCGCGAGCGCTTTCATGCGGTCTGCCATGGATGCCAAGGGCGTCGTGGCCGTGATGATCGGACCCGGGGCGCTGATGCCGCCCCCCATCGCGGAGCCGAAGCCCCCAGAACCCGAACTGTCGGGATGGCCAACGATGACGACGGTCTGATCCGGCGCAGTTTGAGAGAAAGCGTTCTCAGAGGCGAGCAGCATCAAAGCCGCGAATGAAGCGACGATCTTGTTCACGGAACTCCCTGCTTTATCGTTAGGAAATACTGAGGCCGAATGTCGCCGCGAAAGCGGTTTCATGAATCAGGGCTTTTACGCCCCTAACCTGCCGCCCGCATTGGCTTTGTCGCCACAACGGAGGACTGGCGGCGCGAAGCCGGGGGAAACGCTGAAGGTCGGGGGCCTGCTTGTAGAACAGCTTTGCTGCGTACGCGACTTGGCTTCAGGGCCGGCGCATCGGTCCCCGCGGCTCACGCTGTTGTGTTGTACGGCGGTGGAGATGTAAGCCCAAAGGCCGAAAGATCTGACCGGCGCCGAGCTTGTTCAAGCTGCTTCAACAGAGTCCGGGGCGGCCGAATTTCGCCTCGGGAACGCGGCGCACTCCCGTAGTTCTCTGACAGTGGAAGTCATCAGATTCGGGACGCGGACGCCGGCGATGTCGCGCGCGTGCAGACCAGACATTGCAGCCAAAATTCGCAAGGATTGCAACGCAGCGGCTGCAGTCCTGCCGGTTGAGCCAGTCTTCACCGTGACAGACGTTCACGTCTGGAGGGCGTCTGAACTGATCTCGAACTGAAATGGCGCCCCGATCTCCTCTGGATTCCATCCGCTGGCCCGGGCAAGGCGCACGACGGCGGCGACGTCTCCTGGCTTCAGCGTTGGATACTTGTCAGATGATTCGGCCTCTGGGAAATCAAGCCACCGGTCGCGGGTAGACAGGCCATGGGCCCTCAGGATACGGCCGTGACCCGTCCCGATCTGGACCGTGAGGTTCATCGGGAACAAACCAGCCTCACCAGCCTCCGAAACGGAAACCACATAGCGCAACTGCGCCGTGTCGACCTCCATGGGACGACTGCCCTTCTTCGGAAGTGTCATGGCTCAATGCTTCAATGTCCATCGTGTTGGCTGCCGTTGGGGAACGGCCGGTTGTGGCCGCGTACAGCCTTGACGCACCGCGCCAGCGTTCATCACGAGTAGATGAGCGTGATGACCAGGAAGAATAGTACGAGCAAGGTGAAGGCGACTTGTTTCAGCCGTTTCTCGAAGAGCCTTGGGTTCGCCCGGATCCACTGAGCAAACGCGTTGGCCTTGAGCCTTACCGGGTGCTCCGCCGGAAAAAGACGAGCGACAACGAACGCAATGCCACCTACAGATGCGACGACGGCCAGGAAGGCAGCCATGAGGATGATGCCGGTCATGATTTGGATCTGAAGTTCGTCTGCAGGTTGGCACGTTGCGTTCAACCCGCTCAATCCTAGCCTGAATCCGTGTCATCACTGGTCGGATCGTGCCGCCACGGGAATCGTCAGCCGATCGATGATCTCGGAAGGCTTCGTACAAAGATACCGTGGCCCGGCCGACTTCAACTCATCCAGTGAGCCAAATCCCCAGCTCACGCCGCATGCGTGAAGACCGTTGCGATGCGCAGCACCGATATCTATCGCCCGGTCGCCAACCATCACGGCATCGTCGTCGACGCGCCTGTGCGCGCGCAATGTCGCGAGCTGCTGCCATTTGTGCACGCCGATGTCACCGCCACTGACAAACGTGAAACGCTCTCTGAGTCCGAAGTGGCTCAAGATGCGTTCGGCGAAGATCGGCAGCTTGGAGGTGCAAACCCCCAGCACCGCCCCGCTGGCGCGCAAGATGTCCAGCATCGCGGGAATGCCTTCGTAGACGGCATTCTCGGCGTAGCCAACGTCCGAGTAGCGCTCGCGGTAGCTCGTGACCAGCTCTCGCACGTGGGCCGAATCATTGCTTCCGGTGAGGAGTGGAAATGTCTCGTCCAGCGGAGGCCCGATGCATCCAGCGAGCGCCTCGAGTGGACGTTCAGCGTAGCCGTAGCGCGCAAGCGCGTAGTTGATCGAACGACCGATACCTTCCAGCGGGTTGCTCAACGTGCCGTCGAGATCGAACACCACCACCGGATGGGCGAGTCCTCGTCCCGGGGATGGACCGATTGCTGGAGCGGGCTGCATGCGAGCTTCGTTGGACATGGGCTGATTCTAGGTCTGCACTGTCGAGGCGCCGCCGGCACGGCGGATCGCCCCAAGGCAGCCAGTTTCGGAAGCCCAGTTGGGGCCGTTTGCGAGCGTTCGACCAGCGAACCGCAACCAGTCCTTGTCTTCGGGGCTGCACTGGCCTGCGTGCCGATCACGCTCGATCGGGCCCTGTCGGGCGTGCGCGGAGAACCACCTGAATCGGTCACCGGAAGCCGGCCCGCCGCTCAAGCCTTCAGAAAGGTGTCCATGCGCCTGGTTTTCCAATGGCGCCACATCTCCGTGACGTACAGGAAGAAGTCGTCCGATTCCTCGTCCAGCGCGTCGTACGTGGGATCGATCGCGGCCTGGACGGCGCCGCGGAAGACATAGCGCAGCGAGAACGCGGCCTGACCGTGCTCCCTGATCTCGAATCGGCGGCATACACCTCGGGTAACCCGAAGTTCGACCTCTTCGGTCAACCGCCACCAGCGAGTGCCTGCCTGGAAGACGAGCGATTCGTCGTCCCTGCGAATCGCGAACCATCGCCCGCGCTGGTGCCACAGGAAGCCCCAGTCCGCCTCGGCTCGCGCAACATCGACGACGGCGCCGACGGCACCGGTCGATGGTTCGAACTCCCGGACGCCGCCCGCGTGCCACAGGTGTGCAATGCGCATCGTCATCTCGGGATCATCATAAGTTCGCTCGGTGCCTTCGCTCGGTGCCAGGTCTTGCCTGGCAACCTCGTCCCCCGCTTCCGAAATCACTCCAGGCCAAGGGCGTCCAGGTTGCCGGTCAAGATCTGGCACCATACCCCGGTCCCATTTGCGGGATGATGCGCGTCTTGATCTCGAGGAGTTCTCTTGAAAGCAGTCGCCCCCTCCAACAACGAGCTGACCCTGCGCGGGGTCGTGCTCGGCTTGCTGATCACCCTGCTGTTCACGGCGGCCAATGTCTACTTCGGCCTCAAGGCGGGCCTGACGTTCGCCACGTCGATCCCGGCGGCGGTCATCTCCATGGCCCTGCTGCGCTACGCGCGCGGCGTGACCATCCAGGAGAACAACATCGTGCAGACCGTGGCCTCGGCGGCCGGCGCGATCTCCTCGATCATCTTCGTGCTGCCCGGCCTGGTGATGGTCGGCTGGTGGACCGGCTTTCCCTACGTCACCTGCGTCATCATCTGCGCGATGGGCGGCGTGCTCGGCGTGACCTACTCGATCCCGTTGCGCCGCGCGCTGGTGACGACGTCCGACCTGCCCTATCCGGAGGGCGTGGCCTGCGCCGAGGTGCTCAAGGTGGGCGCCGGCGGAGAGGGCGCGGCGGCCGAGAACCGCGCCGGCCTGCTGGCCATCGTCTGGGGCGGCATCGTCTCGGCGGCCTTCCAGGTGGTCGTCGCGACGCAGCTGTTCGCCTCCGACGTGCTGGGCTACTTCCGCCTGAGCCGCAGCAGCAACGCGGCGTCGGGCGTCGACGTCGGCCTCTCGCTGGCGCTGCTGGCCGTGGGCCACCTCGTCGGCTTGTGGGTGGGGATCGCGATGCTCGTGGGCGTGCTGATCTCCTGGGCCGGTG
>FSVP01000196.1_pt1 | contig 9903 bp, 6 predicted proteins | sample 1637791 | NCBI WGS metagenome assembly FSVP01 (sample SAMEA3914814, study PRJEB12502) | metagenome | biome: forest; material: soil | place: USA | collected 2011-09-16 | depth 0.1 m
GCGCGCGTGCCCACGCGCACCAACCGCGACGACCGCTACTTCACCGATACCTACCAGGCCATGCCGCTGCATGGCTACACGCGGATGTTCGAGCGCATGCTGGCGCATCGGAACATCAAGGTGATGCTCAACACCGACTACCGCGAGATCGCCGAGGTCGTGCCGTGGCGCCATATGGTCTACACCGGCCCGGTGGACGCGTTCTTCGGCCATCGCCACGGCAAGCTGCCCTACCGCAGCCTCGAATTCCGCCATGAGACCGTGCAACAGGAGCAATTTCAACCTGTGGGCACGGTCAATTTCCCGAATGACTTCGCGTATACGCGCGTCAGTGAATTCAAGCACCTCACCGGACAGAAGCATCACGCCACGTCGGTGGTCTACGAATATCCCCGAGCCGATGGCGATCCGTACTACCCTGTGCCGCGCGCCGAGAATACGGCAATGTATCGACTGTACGAGGCCGAGGCGGACAAACTGCACGACGTCAGTTTCGTGGGGCGGCTGGCTACCTACAAGTACTACAACATGGACCAGGTCGTCGCGCAATCGCTGACGCTGTTCAAGAAGCTGGCCGCCGCGCATGCGGCGCAGCAAGCCGCCACCGGGAACGTCGAGCCGACCGTGGCCCACGTTTCCGTCGACGCCTGATCTGCGACGCTATCGCGCGGAATGGGCGCAATGGCTGAAGGTGAATCAACGCTCGAGCTATGGGTCGGACCCGAGTGCACGATCAATCGCATCGAGGAGCGCTGGCGTGACCAGTCGGAGCTGACCGGCTTCGCGCAGCGCCACGACGACCTCGCGCGGCTCGCGACGCTGGGCGCGAAGAGGATCCGCCTGCCCGTCCTGTGGGAACGCGTCGCCCGTGCGGCTGGGCCCGGGCTCGACTTCAGCTGGGCCGACGAAGCCATGGCAAACGCCCTGGAAGCCGGCATCGAGCCCATCGTCGGTCTCCTGCATCACGGCAGCGGCCCGCGGCACACCAGCCTCGTCGACCGCCACTTTCCCGCGCTGTTCGCCGACTACGCCCGTCGAGTGGCCGAGCGCTATCCGGCACAGCGCTGGTGGACACCGATCAACGAGCCGCTGACGACCGCGCGCTTCTCATGCCTGTACGGGCTGTGGTATCCGCATGCCGAGGACGACGCCACGTTTGTCCGCGCGCTGCTCAACCAGGTCCAGGCGACGGTGCTCGCGATGCGGGCCATTCGCGCCGTCAACCCGGACGCGAGACTCCTGCAGACCGATGACCTCGGCTTCACGCGCTGCACGCCCGGCCTCGAGGCTCAGGCCGCATTCGACAATGAGCGTCGATGGCTCGCCTTCGACCTGCTGTGCGGGCGCGTCGACGAGGCGCATCCGCTGCGGGACTGGCTGCGGGCGTGCGGCGCAGGCGAACGGGAGCTGGCACGCCTGTGCGAGGCGCCGTGTCCTCCAGACATCATCGGCATCAACGCCTACGTCACCAGCGAACGCTTCCTCGATGAGCGACTGCAGCTGCACCCCTCTCATCTTCACGGCGGCAACGGTCGCCAGGCCTATGTCGACGTCGAGACGGTGCGCGCGCATGGCGCACTGATCGACGGCTTCGCAGGCCGCCTTCGCGAAACGCACGCGCGCTACGGGCGGCCGATCGCGATCACCGAGGTGCACATGGGCTGCACGCGCGAGGAGCAGATGCGCTGGCTGCACCAGGCCTGGACGGCGGCGCTGGACGCGCGACGCGACGGCGTCGACGTCCGCGGCGTGACGGCCTGGGCCGCGTTCGGCACGGTGGACTGGAGCAGCCTGCTGACGCGGGAAGCCGGCCACTACGAGCCTGGCCTCTGGGATGTTCGCAGCAATCCGCCGCGTCGCACGGCGCTCGGCACGCTCGCCGCCTCGCTCGCGAGCGGCGCGGGGGAGGACTCGCGCACGCTGCATCCGGTGCTCGCCGGCCCGGGCTGGTGGCAGCGCGACCTGCGCCTGTGCGTCAGGCCTCACGGCGCGACGACCGCATTGCCGACGCGCGGCGCGCCGCTGCTGATCATGGGTCGCGGCGCACTGGCGCGCACCTTCGCGCGCCTTTGCCACATGCGCGGGTTGCCGTACGAGTTGGTGTCGGCGGCAGACCTGGACTTTGCGGACGCCGATGCCTTGGCGCGGCTGCTGGACACGCACCAGCCCTGGGCGGCGATCGATGCAGCGGGCGACGAAGATGTCGATTGCGCCGAGCGCGATCCGTGGCACTGGCGGTTGAACGCCGAAGGCCCCGCGGTGCTGGCCGCGGCGTGCAGCCGCGCCGCCGTCCGATTGCTGGTCGTCTCGAGCGACCTCGTCTTCCCAGGCCGCGACGGCGAGCACTACGTCGAACGCGACGCCGTCGCACCGCTCAACGCCTACGGGCGCGCGAAGGCGTACGCGGAGCGCGCCGTGCTCAGCCACGCGCCCGATGCACTGGTGATCCGCAGCGCCGGGCTGTTCGGGCCTTGGGACGACAGCAACTTCATCGCGCGTGGCATCGCGCTGCTGCGCAATGGCCGGCTCTGGCCGGCGGCGCACGACCATGTCCTGTCGCCCACCTACGCGCCCGACCTCGTGCAAGCTGCGCTGGACCTGTTGATCGACGGCGAGCGAGGCCTGTGGCATCTCACCAACGGCGAGGCCTTGAGCTGGGCCGAGCTGGCGCTACGCGCTGCCGAGCAGGCCAGACTCGACACGCGACAGGTGATTGGAAGGGCCGGCGTCGAACTGGGCCATATCGCGCCGCGGCCGCGCTTCAGCGCACTCGGCAGCGAGCGCGGCATGCTGCTGCCCTCGCTGGCCGATGCACTGTCGCGCTACCAGCGCGACCATGAGTCGCCGCCGTCGCCGCCGCCGCCCCTGCGAGCGGTCGCGTAACGGCCGCCATCCATCGATCAGGCGCGGCCGAGCGCCCTTCATCGAGACATTCCCACGGGGCGGACGGCCCTATCGTGTCAACGGACGTCACCCTGGCGTCGTTGAACGCTTCGTGTCGATGAACGCCTCACCCATTTCCTGCCGCGCTGCCCTGCCCGCGAATTCCAACCCCGTCGAAGACGGGCTCTACCGCAACGTGTGGCGCCACGCCGCTGGTGCACGGCTGGCGCTGGTCGGCTCAATGCTGTTGCTGACGGGCTCGCAGGTCGTCAAGCTGAGCGTGCCTTGGTGCGCCGCCAAGGCCGTCGACGCGCTGCAGACCGGCGGCCCGGACATGCTGCCGCACGCGCTCGCGTGGATCGCCGCCGTGCTGGCCGCCTACGTCGCATGCTGGCTGCTGCACGGTCCGGGCCGCGTGCTCGAGCGCACGGTCGGCATGCGCGTACGCGAGTCGCTCGGCGACGCGCTGTACGCACGCTTGGCGAAGGCGCCGCTAAGCTGGCACGAGGGCCACCACTCCACGGAGATGCAGCAGCGCGCGGGCCAGGCGACGGGCGCGTTGTACGACTTCGCCCAGAACCAGTTCGTCTACCTGCACAGCATCGTCAACTTCGTGGGCCCGCTTGTGGCGCTCGCGTTGCTGTCGCCCGGCCTGGGCTTCGCGGCCTTCGCGGGCTACATGCTGCTGTCCTGCCTGAGCACGCGTTTCGACAAGGCGTTGATGCGCCTGACCACACGGGAGATGGATCTGGAGCGCCGCTACGCCGCCGGGCTGTCCGACTTCCTCGGGCACATGGGCACCGTGCTGAGCCTGCGGCTGCAACAGGCGTCGCGCGTGCTGCTGCGCCAGCGCATGCGGGCATCGTTCGAGCCGTTGGGCCGCATCATCTCGTTGACCGAATGGAAGTGGTGCATGGTCGACCTCGTCAGCACCACCCTCACGTGGTCGTTGGTGGTGGGCTGGGTCTGGATCGCGATGCATCATGCGGGCACCGGCGTGGCGATCGGCGCGGTGTTCATGGTGCACCAGTACGCGAGCCAGACGGCCGATGTCGCGAGCGCGATGGCCGGCCAGCTGCAAGGGCTGGCCCAGACGCGTACCAACTTCGAGAGCGCGCGTCCGATCTACGATGCGCCGCAGTCGCCCGAACCCGTACCGCTGCCGCGCGACTGGCAACGCATCGTCGTGCGCGACGTGTCGTTCCGGCATGCGAAGGCACATGTGGACTCGCCATCGCTGGGCGTCGCCGAGCTCGTGTTGAACCGGGGTGAGCGCATCGCGCTGGTGGGTGGCAGCGGCTCGGGCAAGAGCTCGCTGATGCGCGTGCTGGCCGGCTTGTATGCGGCCGCACACGTCGAGATCGAGGTGGACGGCGTGATCCAGTTCGAAGCCTTCGACCTGGCCTCGCTGGCCACGCTGATTCCGCAGGAAGCGGACGTCTTCGAGGGTTCGGTGCGCGAGAACCTGGACTTCGGCACCGACATCCCGGCGGCCCGCATCGACGACGCCGTGCGCGGCAGCGCGTTCGGCCCCGTGCTCGGCACGCTGCACGGCGGCCTGACGTTCCCGGTGGCGCAGCGCGGCAGCAACCTGTCCGGCGGCCAACGCCAACGCCTGTGCATGGCGCGCGGCGTGCTCGCCGCAAGCGAAAGCTCGGTGGTGCTTCTCGACGAACCGACCAGCGCGCTCGATCCGATCACCGAGGCCGAGGTGCACCAGCGCCTGGGTCGCACATTCCCGGATGCCTGCATTGTCGCGTCGGTGCACCGCATGAGCCTGCTGTCTTACTTCGACCGCGTGGTGCTGATGGACGCGGGGCGCGTCGTCGATAGCGGTAGCCTTGAAGCACTGCGCGAACGCCAGCCGGCATTCGCGCGAATGCTCCAGGGCAGCGCGCATGCAGGAGCGGCGTCGGCAGAGCTCGACGCGCTGCAGCTGTCGCAGGCGCTTGGCGCCGAGACGGACGACGAGTTCGAAGCCTGATGGCGACTCAATCGGCCCGCGTGCCCTGTGCCGTGTCGTTGCCGTTCGCCGCGGCGACGACGGTCGCTCCGCCCGAACGAGCGGACGCCAATCGCCGCCGCCCGGGCTCATTGACCACCGCGCTGATCTCGCGCTGCGTGGTGCGCGAAGGCACCAGGCGCGTCATCAGCGCAGCCATGCGCTCGACCGTATCGGAAAGCGCCATCTTCTCGACCGCGCGCTGACGCGCGGCCGCGCTCATGCGGGCCAGTTCGCCCGGCGTGCCGAGAATCTGTTGCAGACGCGTCGCGATCTCCTCGAAATCGTTGGGGGCGACGAGCCAGCCCGACTCGCCCTGGTCGATCATGTCCGGGACGCCGCCCACGCGCGTCGCCACCACCGGCAGCCCGCTCGCCATCGCCTCCATCACAGCCAGCGGCATCGCCTCGGAGTGCGAGCTGGAGACGAGCACGTCGATGTCGTTCAGCACGCTGGCGATGTCCCGACGCAGGCCGGCGAGGTGCACGCGATCCTCCAGCCTGAATCGTGCGATCGACTCGCGCAGCTGCGGGGCCAGCGGGCCGTCGCCGACGAAGACGAAGTGCGTGTCCGCCAGCTTCGCTTGGGAGAGCAGCGCGGCGCGCAGGAAGACATCCGGACCCTTCTCCGGTGAGAGCCGGCCGAGGAAGCCAACCACCTTGCCCGAGGCCGGTATGCCCAGCGCGGCGCGCAGGCCGTCGGCCGGTCGGGGCCGCGGCCTGAAGGCCTCGGTGTCGACGCCATTCGGATTGCAGCTCAGTTGACCAGCGCTGATGCCGAGTCCCAACGCATGGAAGTAGCTTTGTCGGCAAACCACGCTCAGGTGCGTGCCCGCGTTGCGATGCACTTCGAGATCGAGCACGCCCACGCGGTGGCCGTGCAATGTCGCGAGCACCGGCTTGCCGGTGAGGCGCCCGGCGATGCCGGCCAGCACGTGCGCGTTGGGCAGGTGTGCGTGCAGCAGGTCGATCGCGCCGGCCTTGATCATCGCGCAGGTCATCTGGACCGACGACCATGGCGGGTCGTCGGGCATCGGCGTGACCAGCACCTCGATGTCGCGCGATCGCAGGCGCTCGGTGAACGGGCTCTCGAACGGGCACAGCGCCGTGATGGCGAAGCGCTCGGGCGGCAGGTTTTCGACGAGCCGTTCGACGTAGGTCTCCATGCCTCCGACGATCGCGTTGCCGATGACCTCGAGTACATGGATGCGTCCGGGAACACGCGTGGAAGAGAAGGGATCTTGTTGCATGGATGCGAACTCAGCAGCAGGAAATCGAATAAGGTCGCGCGCCCAGCCACCCACTCTTGCGGCGGGCCGCCCGATGGCGCGCGGAACCCTCGTGATCGGCGATCGCGCGGACGCGGGTGCGACCTTCGTCGACGACTGCGCGCGCCCTCGACGGTACGGCCGAGGCGGCGATGCCCAGCCACGCGGCCGCCGTGCCGGACCAGATGCGCTCGAGCGCCGCAGCGTCAAGCTGGAATTCGGCCAGCAGGTCGCGCAGCCAGCCGCGGCGCTCGGCGATCTCCGCGCCGGAGCATGGCAGGAAGCAGTCGGAGCCGAACTGCAGCAAGCCTGGACCCAGCACCTCGAGCGCCTTGGCCAGCACGTCGTGCCGATAGGGCGGCGGCGGCCCGAACGACAGGTCGAAGCGGAACGCGCACGCGTCCTCCGGCACGCCGTTGATGCGATCGATGAGCCCGAGCGCGATCGCCTCGTCCGTCCATGGCCAACCGAGGTGCGCGAGCGTGACGCGCGCCCCCGGGTGATCGCGCAGGGGCTCGAAGCCGATCGGCCGGCAGAAGCGGCTGGCGCGTCCGTCGATGAACACGCCGCTGTGGAACAGCAGGGGCAGTTTCAACTCGGAGGCGACTGCGAACGTCGGCTGTGCGATCTCGCTTTCAGGATACCAGCCTGACGGCACCATCTTCGCGCCGCGCAGGCCCAGCGATTCGACCGCGTGCCGCAGCTCGTCGGCCGCGCCCGGCAACGACGGGTTGACGACGGCGAATCCGAACAAGCGATCCTCGTGGCCGCGCACGAGACGGGACAAGTGCTCGTTCGCGCGTCGGATCTCCTCGGGGTCCGCCAGCGTGTAGCCGTTGTGCAGGAACGGGGCGATGAGAACGCCGATGTCGACGCCGGCCTCGTCCAGCGCGTCGAGGACGTCGGACGCTGTTTCGTCGCCCGTGCAGTGCAGGTGCGCGTCGATGATCACGGTGGTGGCGTCAAGTCACAGCGACAGCGGCTGCACGCTCAGCTCGACAGGCGCCGGGACAGGATTTCCGGGCACCGCTGCGTCATGGGTCACGATCAGCGGCGACCGTTCGAACAACGGCTCGTCGAGCACGATGGGTTCCGCCGAGCGCCCGAGAACGTAGGGCTGCAGCAGTTCGACGATGCGGGTCGAGGTGCCGTCCCAGGCGCAGCCGTCGACCACGGCCTGCGCGGCCAGACGCCAGGAGGCCCGCTCCGACGCGGACGTCGCGAGCGTCTGCTCGATGGCGGTGACGAAGTCCTCCGCCGTCGCGCCGACGCGCACGACGGCGCCATAGAGCGACACCACGTCACGGATCGGCGTACTGACCGCCGGCTTGCCACCCGCAAGGTATTCGAGCGTCTTCGTCGGGCTGATGAACCGGGTGTGCTCGTTGAGCGCGAACGGCAGCAGGCACACGTCCCAGTGCGACATCAGGTGCGGCAGCGCCTCGTAGCGCTGCATGCCGATCCAGTGCAGGTTGGCCCGCCGCGGCAGCGCGGCAGGGTCGATCTTCACGACTGGGCCAGCCATCACGATGTGCCAGTCCGGACGCAGGTCGGCCAGTCTTTCGACGAGGCCGAGGTCGAGGCGCTCGTCGATGACACCGAAGAAGCCCAGCCGCGGATGCGGCATCGCCCGGTGCAACTCGGCGGCGACGACGCTCTCGAGGTCGTCGCTGTCCAGGCCGGCGGGTGCGAAATGCGCCGCGTCGACGGCGCTCGGCAGGCAGTGGATGTTCGGATGGCAATCCTTGCGAGCCTCGTACAGCGAGGGGCCGCCGGTCAGCACGACATCGGCCAGTTCCATCAGCGAACGCTCGCGCTCGATCAGTTGCGGCGGCGCGAACTTGAACGACGCCAGGTCATCCATGCAGTCGTAGACGACGGCACGCGGCTCGAGGTCGGCGACCAGCGGCAGCGCCATCGGCGTATAGAGCCAGACCAGCGGCTCGGCGAGGCGGCGTTCGATCATGAAGTCGGCGACCAGCGACTTCAGCACCGGCATCTGGTCGTCGTGGAAGCCGGCGGAGGGGACGTCCGTGAACGGCGTCAGCACCTGCACGCCCGGAGCCTGCTGGACGCACTGCAATCGCGGCTCGCCATCGCGGAAGACGGGCTCCTCGACGAAAAAGACGTCGAACCGGCGTGCCAGCCGGGTGAGGAGATGTTGCGGACGCTGGAACACAAAGCCCCAGCGCAGATGAGAGAACACGACCAGGGGTATCCGCGCTGAAGCGTCGCTCGCCGAAGGCAGGAGGGCGGCGAATGGGCTGGACGACGACGTGTGCATCGATGGCTCCGCTTGAAATTGATTGAAGACGAGAATCTGCACAGCAAAAAACATTCCTTGACCCGTGCGCGATGACAACCGATTTCGATCTACCGAACTGAGCGATCGAACAGTCCCTAAGCAGATGGCTCGCATGAATTCGCGGCTCCAAAAAGCACCTCGCCAAGTGGCTGCCGAGGCACGCGCGTTGCCGTTGACCTGGCTCCTTTCCATCCCTGGAGCAGTCGACATGAACGCTGACGACGAGATTCCTTCGGCCTCACGCCGCAAGGCGCTGGGCGCCTTCGGCGCGACCCTGGCCGCGGCGCCGGCCCTGATGGCATCGGGCGGCGCGATGGCGCAGTCCGGCGCGCCCACCGGACGACCGCACGGCCCAATCGACCCGCGCGACAAGTATCCGAAGCCGCCGTTCCCGCCGCAGACGCAGCCCTGGCCGGGGCTCGCAAGCAAGATGAACCCGCGGCCCGATCACGGCGAGCAGAGCTACGTCGGTTCGGGCCGACTGGCTGGCCGCAAGGCGCTCATCACCGGCGGCGATTCGGGCATGGGTCGCGCGGCCGCGATCGCCTTCGCACGCGAGGGGGCCGACGTGGCGTTCGGCTACCTGCCGCAGGAAGAGTCCGACGCGCAGGAGGTCGTGCAATACATCCGCGCTGCGGGCCGCAAGGCCGTCCCGTTGCCGGGCGACATCCGTGACGAGGCCTTCTGCCAGAAGCTCGTCACCGACGCGGCCAAGGCGCTCGGCGGCATCGACATTCTGGTCAACAATGCGGCTCGGCAGATCGCCACGAAGAAGTTCGAGGACATCACCACCGAGCACTTCGACTGGACGTTCAAGACCAACGTCTACGCCAACTTCTGGATCACCAAGGCCGCGCTGGCGCACCTGCCTGCAGGAGGCGCGATCGTCAACACGTCGTCGATCAACGCCTGGGATCCCGAGCCGACGATCGTCGACTACGCGGCGACGAAGGCGGCGATCCTCAACTTCACCCGCTCGCTCGCCAAGCAACTGGCCGAGCGAGGAATCCGCGTGAACGCCGTCGCGCCCGGGCCGGTCTGGACGCCGCTGCAACCCAGCGGTGGCCAACCGCCGGAGAAACTGCCCGACTTCGGCGCCGACACGCCCGCCAAACGTCCCGGCCAACCCGCCGAGCTCGCGTCGCTGTACGTACTGCTCGCATCCAACGAGGACAGCTTCACCACCGGTCAGGTCTTCGGCGCGACGGGCGGAAAAATCGGACCGTGATACGACCGCGGCCATGAAGTCATCGCTGCGAAAGACTCGCAGGACGTCCGTTCGGGAATGGACGTTGCCGCATTTCGATGCGGTCATCAGGCAAGCCTCGATGCCGTCCTCGCCAATCTTGGCGAGGCCATTCAACTCCAGGAGTCAACCATGAACCAGCAAGGCAACGACAATTCGCAATCCATCGGCCAGGGCGGTGGGTCGGGCCAGTCCGGCCA